>Ga0209471_1001165_pt1 | contig 15980 bp, 15 predicted proteins | sample GraSoiAngelo_128_FD_185885 | JGI IMG/M metagenome (GOLD analysis project Ga0209471, IMG submission 185885) | Grasslands soil microbial communities from the Angelo Coastal Reserve, California, USA - 14_0927_12_20cm (SPAdes) (version 2) | ecosystem: Environmental > Terrestrial > Soil > Grasslands ...
TCTAGGTTTCCTTGCTAGCCGATTTGGACCGACTTCAACCGAGTGTGCCGCGCGATCGCTGCGAAGTCCGCATCGTTATGAAGAAACTGCGCACCTGCTCGAATAACGGGTACCGCGATCAGACAGTCGCTCAGGCTTCGCAGCGTCTCGCCAGCGTCGCGACATGCGCGATAGATAGCGCCCGCTTCTTCGAAATCGGCCAGACCCTCTAGTGGCAGGACTTTGAACCCGAGCAGCCGTGAGCGGAGTTCCCGGACTGCAATGCCAGATCGCGCTCCGGCAAGAAGCTCCATGAGGATGACTTCGGTGACCGCGATGTCGTCGTCATCTTCAATTAGTTCTCGGAGCTTAAGCGCGACCTTGTGATCGGTTCCCCTGAGGAATTCGACCCATGCGGAGGTGTCGGCGACGATCAGACTTTCGGCACCCGGGTCGTGCGCATTCGGCTCAGATCACCATCCCAGCCCGCGCCTTCCAAATCGAGCATGTCCCGACGTCGTCGATCTCCGACTAGCGCACGCAGCGCGAAGTCGATCGCGGCCCGCTTCGTCGGTAATCGGTAGAGCCGCATCACCCGCCGCACGAGCGTCTCGTCAATCACAACATTTGTTCGCGTCACGTCTGAATGATACACCGCCATACACCAAGCGGTGTATCCGCCAAACCAAGCGTTGCAGGGGGACTAGTCCCCGGGCGACGGCACCTCGCGCACGACAGGCTCGGTGTGCTCCTTCGGGATCAGCGCGACTAGTCCCCGGGCGACGGCACCTCGCGCACGACAGGCTCGGTGTGCTCCTTCGGGATCAGCGCGAACGCCAGGAACGCGGCGATCACCTCGAGCGCGAGCGCACCGAGAAACGCGAGCTCGAGCGAGATCGGCGCCAGCGCGCCGCCGATCGCCGACCCGACGGGAAAGCCCATGAAGTTGAGCGACATCGAGACCGCGAACGCGCGGCCGAGCCACGCGGGATCGGTGCGTCTCTGGCGAAGCGTGAAGAGGACGACATCGAACGGCCCGGTGGCGAGCCCGATGACGGCCATGATGAGCGCGGCGGCGAGCAGATTCGGCGAGAGGAGCACGGCGGCGTAGCCGATCCCGGTCAGCACCATCGCGCCGGCGAGGAACGGCCGCTCGCGGCCCTCGGTGCCCACCCGGCCGATGAACAGCACCGACACCGCGGCGGTCACGCCCATGAGCGCGAAGAGCTGGCCGACCTCCGCCGCGCCGGCGCCGAGCCGCGACAGCACGAGGACCGGCAGCCCGATGTAGAAGAGGCCGTTGGCGATGTTCGCCGTCGAGACCGAGATCCCGAGACCGCGCAGCGTCTTGTTGCGCCAGGTGTAGACGAGACCGGCCCACGCGTCGGCCAGCAGACCGCCGTGCGGAACGCGGCCGAGAGGATCCCGAAGCGGAACGGTGATGATCGCGGCGACGGCGTACAGCACGGACGTCAGCGCGAGCGCCCAGACGCTGCCCACCGTCGCGACGAGCGCACCGGCGATCGCGGGGCCGAAGACGCTCGATACGACATAGCCGTTGCTGTCGATCGCGTTCGCTCGCTCCCAGAGAGCGCGCGGCACGAGCAGCGGAAACATGGTGCGCACGCCGGTGGTCGAGAGCGGGAACGTGAGCGACATGACCGTCACGATCGCGAGCAGCACGACTTCGGAGAGCACATCGGCCGCACCGAACCCGACGATGAGCGCGAGCGCCGACGCGGCCACGACGTAATCGACGACCATGAGCTTCACGCGGCCGTGCCGGTCGAGCAGCGCGCCGGCGATGGGACTCAGCAGCAGTCCCGGCGCGAGCGCGAGGAACGTGACGGCGCCGGCAAGACCCGGTGAATGGAATCGCTCAAGGGCGAACAGCACGAGGATGAGCTGGACCATCGTCGTCGCCGTCCGCGCGAGCAACATGCTCACGAGGAGACGCGGGAGACCCGGGATTTGGAAGAGGCGCCGGTAGCTCGGCCGCGCCTCGATGACGACTTCGGTTATCGAGCGACTCTACCGAACGAAGCGGAACGTAGCCCGCGGCACAGTCCGCGCTAGGGCTCTAGGGCCTCCTCGATGCCCCGCGCGATCGCAGCTGGATCGTATGACCGGCGGATCCACTGCCGGTAGACGTTGAGACCCATCGTGCGGAAGACGTCGTCGACGAGCGCGTCGCGATCGCGTCGGTCTCCGCGGACGTGCGACCGATCGTCAAGCTCGATGGCGAGCATCGGCCGGAAGGTCTTCGCATCGCACAGGACGAAATCGACGCGCTTGGACGAGACCAGATCGAACGCCTCCGTGCCGGCCCAGCGGTCCAAGTCCTGACAAAGGTCGGCAAGCCGGACCTTCGGGAACACGAGATACCGGCGGCCCGCGGCGAGCATGAGCGCGACGTAGAAGGCCTTTTCGGAAGCGCTGAGCAGCGACGGCGTGAGCTTGTAGGGATAGAAGCCGGGGTCATCCGATTTCGCAAGGGCCATGTGCCGACATTACGAAGCGCTCGAGCAGCAGCGGAAGCATTCAGAGAGAGGTTCAGGCGTCGAGCCGAGATCAATCCGCGGAGCGGCGGCGAATTCTCGACGACTGATTTGATTCAGGACAACCGCGTCGCGTGGGGTTATCCGCGCTGAACGCGCTCCCAGTCCTCGCGAAGGACCTCGGCGCACCAGATGTCGTGATACCGGCCGTCGCGGAAGGCTTCCTCGCGTTGTACGTCGTACTGGACGTAGCCCGCTTTCATGAGCGCGCGCTTGCTGGCCTCGTTCTCCATGTACGCGCGGGTGCGGATCTTGTGCAGGTTGAGCTCACGGAAGCAATAGCGCGTTCGGAGAGCTATCGCCTCCGTCGCGACGCCCCTCCGCCACACCGATTTCTCGCCGATGACGATGCCGCTTTCGCCGTTCCCGTTGCGCCAGTTGATGCCGCCGACACTGGTCCATCCGACCGGACTCCCGTCGACCTCGATGATCCAACTGATCGCGTTCAGTTCCTCAGCCATACGCTTGATGAAGTCCTCCTCCTGCCAGATCGACATCGGGCCGATCTGCAGGGTGTAGCGGATGACGTCGAGGTCCTTGAACCAGCCGATGTACGTCTCCGCCTCCTCCTTGCGCGGAGGCCGCAGGGTGCATTTCTCGCCGGGCAGGACCGGACCGAACATTGGGCTCCTTAGGCGCCTGAACGCCAATGCTCTACGACGAGCTGTTTCTACGGGATCGCCAGCCACCCTGGACCCGGTCGTTGGAGGCGCCGCGCCGAGATCAACTCAGCCAGCAGCGCCCACTCAACTGGCCAGCTGAACCACTTCCCCACCTCGTCCTGGTGCGCGAGTACCGCCGCGCGCACGCCGATCAGCACGAGCTCGGCGAGGGCCTGCTCCTGATTCGCCTTCCACGGCTTGTTCCACACCTGGTCCACCTTGAGCGCGTGCACGCCGGGGCGCAGGGCGAGCTCGCCGCCCCACGGCCACTTCGTCTTCGGCCACGAGCCGAAGCCGGCGGAGCCACGCTTGTACGGCTCCTCATGTGTCGCGGCGAAGAGGCTCGGCAAGGCGGAGTCCTGCGTGAGCGTGAGCACGCCGCGATCGACGAGGAACGCCTCGGCTTCGTCGAGCGTGTCGAGCTTGCGGTCCGCCGTGAGGCGGCAGTCGTGGAGCCGCTTCTGGCGCAGGTCGGCCACGGAGCTCATGCGGGCAAGCGAGGCCATGGCCGCGAGAGTATCGCCGCTCGGCGCTTGGCGCGAGTGGTATACCTCCCGCGGGCAAATCGGCTCGCATGAGAGGGGAGTGCTCATGAAGCAGTTGCTTACGCGCGCGATCGTTGTCGCGGCTCTGGCGATCAGCTCGCTCGTCGCGTCCCAATCCGTCGGGTATGCGTCGGGTCCGACCGTGAGCGGCGGTGGAGTCGTTGACGGCGACCTGGGAACGACATCGCAGTTGGGATTCACCGCATCGTCGTCCGGCGGACAGTTCCTCTGCGTCATGGCAGGACGTTCGGGCGGATTCCCGTTCGGACCCTGGAGCGACATCCAGCAGATGCACGTCCAAGGGAACGTTACGCCCGGTTCGCTCAGCGTCGCAGCCGACGGATCAGCGACCTTCGCAGGCGTGGCAACCATTCACGTCGTAGGCAAGACCGACTCGGGTGAGGTCCTGACGGTGACTCTTCCGAACATGGCTTACACCTCCTGGCAGACCGCCGGGGGTGCAGGCGTCGCGCGGCACATGCTGACCGTTCCTGCGGTGGGCACATTCGGTCCGGCATTTCTTCGTTCGGGCCACATCAGCATTAGGCGGTAGGGAGGATTACGTTGAAGAGAACGCTCGCGCTCATCGCGTTCCTCGCGCTCGTGCTCGCTGCGCTGTCACCGGCGATCGCGCTTGCCGACAGCGCGACCCATACATACCAATTTCACATGGAGCATCCCAACATTTCTGAGGCGTCCAACGGTGACCGCGTCGCGGTCACCGGGATGGGAACATTCAGCGTTCACCCGGACTCCGTCCGCGGCGGCGGAACGTTCACCCACACGAACGCCGGCGGTTCGGTCATCGGGAAGGGAACGTGGACCGCGACCGAGCTAATCGAATATCAGTCGTACGGATGCGGTGCCGTCATGGGCAACCCGCTCCCGCCGAACTTCTGCGGTGGCGCGCTGAAGATGCGGATCGTGGCTACGCCAGGTGGCACGAATCTTCAGATCGAGGCCATCCTCACGATCTTCTGCATCGTCGGCCCGAATCCGCCGAACAGCCACGACGATCCATCGGGCGAGGGCATCCACCTTGTGGTTCCCGGGATCATCAATTTCAACAAAATAGTCGAGGGGATGAACATCTACATCCAACAGAGTTGAGGACCAGTCGGGGCGGCCGCGAGGCCGCCCCGATCGGCGCGCGGACGACTACGCTTTCCCGGTGAAGGCCGAAACGCGTGAAGCCCAAGCGCAGGCGTGGTCGCCCGAGTACCTCGCGGCGATCGTCGACTCCTCCGACGATGCGATCATCGGCAAGACCCTCGACGGGACGATCATCAGCTGGAACCGCGGTGCCGAGCAGCTGTACGGATACGCCGCGGATGAAGTCATCGGGCAGCCGATCTCGATCCTCGTCCCCGAGGACCGCCCCGACGAGATCCCCACGATCCTCGATCGACTGCGGCATGGCGAGCGCATCGACCACTACAAGACCGTGCGCGTTCGCAAGGACGGAGAGCGCCTCGAGATCTCGGTGACGATCTCGCCGGTGCGCGACGCCACCGGGACGATCATCGGCGCTTCGGCGATCGCGAGAGACATCAGCGAGCAGGAGCGGGCGATCCAGGAGGCCCTGCGCCTGCGCGAGGACTTCATCTCGATCGCCGCGCACGAGCTGCGGACGCCGCTCACCACCGTGTTCGCGAGGCTGCAGCTCGCCGAACGGCGACTGAGCCGCGATGAATATGACCGAGAGGCACTTCGACGCGACGTGGAGATCGTCCGCAGGGGCGCCGACCGGCTCCGCGGCCTGCTCGAGCGGCTTCTCGACATCAGCCGGATCCGCTCCGGGCGTCTCGAGCTCGATCGTGCGCCGGCCGACGTCGTCGCCCTGACACGCCAAGTGGCAACGGAGCTAGGGGAGAACGCGGGCCGCGAGGTCATCGTGCGCGGGCCGGAGGCGAGCGCCGAGCCGGCGACGGTCGATGCCGTGCGCATCGAGGAAGTCCTCACCAACCTCGTCGACAACGCCACGAAGTACGGAGCCAAAGACCAACCGATCGAGATCGACATCGCCGAGGACCGAGCGTCCGTGCGGGTGTCGGTGAGCGACCGGGGCCCGGGAGTCGCACCCGAAGAGCGCGATCTCATCTTCGAGCCGTTCCACCGGGCGCGCCGCGACCCGCGGGGTGTGGGTCTCGGGCTGCACGTGGCACGCGAGATCGTCAGGTTTCACGGTGGGTCTCTTACTGTCGAGGAGCGTCCGGGCGGCGGGGCAACGTTCGTGATGGTGCTGCCGAAGGCCGACGCCTAGCGGAGAGGTTTGTCCTGCAGCCACTGGCAGCCCATGGTCCGGCAGTCGTGCGTCCGGTAGGTGGCGTGACGAGGCTTCCAGAGCATGAGCAGCATGCCGACCGTGGTCAGGACGACGAACGCGAGGACGAAGGCGACCTGGCCTTCGATCGTCAGCATGTCGAGAAGAGCGTTACCCATTCCCTATTCCCCTTGCGTCTTGAGAACGGCACCCGCTTGCGCCGCGGTTCCTCTGCGGAAAACAGTAACGCGCGGTCGCGCGCGGCTTGGTGTCAGGCCGCGGTCAGCGTCCGACGCGTTTGCGTGCGTAGGCTCGTGTGTCTGCGTTCTCGACGAGGGCCTCGGCCGTCCGGCCGTCCATCGGGTACGACGAAACGCCCCAGGACCGCGCCGGCATCTTGATCGCGCCGCCTCCGGGCAGCTTCACGTCGGTCCCATCGAGGATCTCCATCAAACGGATGACCACTTTTTCGGCTTCTTCCCGCGGCGTGTCGGGCATGACGATCGCGAACTCGTCGCCGCCGTAGCGCGCCGGGACGTCCTCGGTCCGGACCCGCTCGGTGATCGTCTGCCCGAGCATCCGGAGGACCTCGTTGCCGGCCAGGTGGCCGTAGGTGTCGTTCACCTTCTTGAGCTCGTCGATGTCGAAGAACGCGACCGCGAGGGGCGATTGGTGACGCTCGGCACGGGCGACCTCCTCCTCCAGGCGGTCGTAGAAGTACCGGTAGTTGTGGATCCCGGTGAGCGCGTCGGTGTTCGCGGCGCGCTTTAGCCGCTCGTGCAGCTCCGCGACCTCGATCTGCGCCGCGATCTGGGCGCCGACCGTCTCCATCAGGGTCAGGTCGCGCTTGCTGAAGGCCGCGACCGCAGGGTGACTGAGCACGAGCACGCCCACGGCCTGCCCACGCGACACGAGCGGTACGACGAGCTCGCTGCGCACGCGGGGGTCGCCCATGTAGCGCGGATCGGCCCGCACGTCGTCGATGATCTGGCCCTCGCGGTGGGTGAAGACCCACCCCGAGATGCCGCGATCGGTCGCGATGCGCGACGGCGAATCGACCGTCGTCCAGCCTCCGGCGACGGCGCGTGAGACGAGCTCGTCGGATTGCTGGTCGTGCAGCATGATCGTGAGCGAAGCTCCCGGGACCGCGCGTTCCAGTACGACCAGGGTGCGGTCGAGCAGCTGCTGCAGGTCGAGGATCGTGTGGAATTCCGGCGTGAGCTCGGACAGGATCGAGAGCTCGCGGCTCGTCGACTGGACCTCTTCCTCCGCGGCATGGATGACCCCTCGCGCCTCGACCATCGAGACGAACGCGTTGACGACGGTCGGGTCGTAGTAGGTGCCGGCGAAGCCTTTGATCTCGGCGAGCGCCTGATCCTCGCGACGCGCCGGCCGGTACGGCCGCTCGGCGAGCATCGATTCGAAGGCGATGGCCACGGCGAGGATGCGCGCCGTGAGCGGGATCTGCTCGCCGGCGAGAGCGTCCGGATAGCCGGTGCCGTCCCAGCGCTCGTACGCATGACGGACGATCGGCACGACGCCGCGCAGAAAGCGGATCGACTCGAGGATGCGGGCGCCGAGGAGCGGGTGCTCCTGCATGATCTTCCTCTCCTCGGGCGTGAGCGGTCCGGCCTTCGAGAGGATCGCGGCGGGCACACCGATCTTGCCGAGCGAGTGGAATAGCGAGGCGTAGCGAAGATCGCGAAGCTCGTGCTCGCTCATCTTCAGGCGCTCGCCGACGGCAACTGCGTCCGCCGCGATCTTGCGCTGATGGTCCTCGCGGTAATGGTCGCGCGCGACGATCGTGGCCATGAGCGTCGAGACCGTCGAGAGGTAGGCCTCATCGAGCTCTCGGTAGAGACGGATCGAGCGCATCGTCGACGCACTGACGCCGGCGAGAATGCCGATGAGCTCGCGCTCCTCGTCGCTGAACACGTGAGCCTCATGCCAGGTGATGAAGAGCACTCCGATGGTCTGATCCGATGAGCGGAGCGGGTGTATGAGGAGGGCTTCGTGGCCGAAACGCTCGAGGAGCTTGCGCGTGGACTCGGGCGCGTCGCCCCGGCGCGGGAACGCGACCGCCTGGCCGCTCTCGAGCACCCGCGACATGGCCGGTGCGGTCTTCGGCAGCGCGAGGACGTCGCTCGTCGCCTTCCCGGTCGTGAACGCGAAGTCGAGGGTGTCGCCGCCCTTGTCGATGTAGACCGCGGCTTCAGCCGGCTTGAGCAGATCGACGACCGATTCCGCGAGCAGCTTGGCGACGTCGACGAGCTCGGTCTTCTCCGAGATCGCAAGGCCGATGCGGTGCAGCTCGAAGAGGCGGCGCGAGAGCGTCGCCGTGCGGTTGTGCAGGGTCGCGCGCTCGAGGGCGATGGCGGCCTCGTTCGCGATCGCGGCGAGGAGCTGCAGGTCACCTTCGTCGTACGCGGTCGCGCGGCGGCTCTGCGCCGAGATCGCGCCGACGAACGTGTCGCGCTGGCGGAGCGGCGCGACGATGATCGACTGCTCGACCACGGCGCCCCACGACTCGAGGTCGGGCAGGCCGAGCCGACGGGCGTCGCGCTCCACCTCCTTTAATAGGAGTGGGCCGCGTTCGATGGTCGCGCCAACAAGCGTGCCCTCTGTCGGCCGCTCGACCGGGTCGAGCTCCTTCCCGCCGTCGATGAGGAACCGGTAGCGGACCGTCGCGCCGTCCGGACTCAACGTCGCGACGAAGAAGTTGTCCGCGTCCATGACCGCGGCGACCTGGCGGTACACGTTGCGGAAGACCTCGTCCGGGTCGAGCGATGCGCCCACCGCATGGCTCACCTCGACGAGAGTCGCGAGGAGACGCGCGCGTCGCTCGGCGACGAACCGCGCGCGAATGTCGAGATATCCCAGAAGGAAGAGCGGCACTGCCGGGAGCAGGAACCACGGCTGGATGAGGACGATCTCGATCGTGATGACCGCGGCGAGACCCCAGAGCAGCTGCGCGCGCCCGGTCCGGCCGATCCACCCCATGGTCGACTTGGTGAGCCGCTCCGTGCCGAGGATGAGCTGCAGCGCGATGATCTGGCCGAGATCGAGCGCGACGAGCGCGGTCGCGGCGATCGCTCCGGCGATGATGACCTCGCCGACGGTTCCGGCGATCCGATCGGTCATCGACATGATCACGAGCTGGAAGGACATCGCGGCCACGCCCGCGCTGATCGCCTGGGCCGCGGAGTTTCGGACGATGCGGATGAACGACTTGCGCGTTACGAGGTCGTTGACCAGACGCGCCGAGCCGGCGACCAGCGCGAGCGTTCCCGGCGGAAGGAGCACGACGCCGGCGAGGACGGCCACCTCTGACGCGGAGAGCTCGACGTTCGTGGCGATGCGGATCGGGCGGAGTGAGAGGAGAACGCAGAGTGCCCAGATGTAGAAGGCGACGGTCGGGGGCTCGTCGCCCAGCACGTCCTGGACGCCGAGCGCGACAAACGGCACAGCGACCAGACAGGTGATCGCTATGAAGACGTATGCGCGCCGAGGGATCGTTCTCATCGTCGCCCTTCCAGCAAATGAAACCGTATTCCCGTGCGATTTGGGCCAGGAATCAAGCGGCTATCAGTGCGACGAAATTGCCGTTCCTAGGGATAGCCGACAACGACGAGGTCGCTCAAGCCAGGCAAGGAGAAGAGCTCTCGATCGCCCGACCCGTCGCGCCTGGCGGTTCGAACCCCGGTGGCGAGAAAGTAGTCGGTCCCCTGAGCAACACCCTGGAAGAGATAGACGATCCCCGTTCCGATGAAGAACTCTGACTGATCCGGCTTGATGAGGTGCCGGTAGAGGATCTCGTCGCTCTTCGGGTTCCAGCGCGGCGCGCCGAGCAGAAAGAACGTGTTGTCCTCCGCGACGAGCGTGCGCTGCGGATCGCCGGCCCGGTCCGCGACGACGAGGCTGTACTCGCCCTGAAAGGCTCTCGAGCTGAGTCCCGCGACGAGCGACGGAGAGCGGTTCGAGCGGAACGCGAAGTCGTTGCCGTACGTCATCCACATGCGCGGAACGAAGCCGCCGAGGAGGCGGCGTTCGCCGCTAGCGACGTCGATGACGACGGGCCCGGCCGACCACTCGAGCAGATCGAAGACGATTCCCTTCGAATCGGGCGTCCACCCGAAGATCCAGGTGAAGAGCCCGTCGGCACCGGGCGCGACCCGCCGCGTGCCCGTGCCATCCGCATTGACGACCCAGAGACCATCGTCGACGAGAGGGCGATCCGACGTGGTGGGCATGCGCCGCACATAGGCAATCTTCGTCCCGTCGGGCGAGATCGCCGGTCTGATGAGGTCAGCGTCATCGCGCACGACCTGCACGAGCTTTCCGTGTTCGAGATCGACCAGCGCGAGTCGGTAACGCGGTCCACCACCACCCGCGACGTCCTCGCCGATGCTCAGGGCAAGCGAGCGGCCATCCGGCGTGAGCTGGCGACGAAGCTCGTTGGCCGGAAGCGAGTACGGCCACGCGGTTTGATCGCCTCGGTCGTTGAAACGCGCGACCTGCACCGCCGCGCCGCCAGAAACGGGGATCGCCCAGAGCTCGCCGAATTTCAGCGCGAACGCCCAGTCACCGTGCAGGGCCGGCACCTGCAATGCCCGGAGGGGCCGGCGCCGGTGAGCGCGAAGGGCTTGCAGCGGGCTGCGTCGGCGGGACGGGGTTGGGTGTCGGTGCAGGGATGCAGGCAGCGAGCAGGACCGCGAGCGCGAGTGACAGCTTCCTCAGATCAGGATGGACCTTCGGACGCGGGCTCCCTGAACCATCTCACGACGATCTTTTCAGGGCGGTCGAGCTGGTGGTCGATCTCCCACCCCGCGCGGACCAGCCGGTCGACGTCCGCCTGGTATTTCCGGACGCTCGGGTACTCGCGGACCATCGACTCGCGCTGGCCGGGACGTGGAGGTCGGAGCTCGCGCGGCGCGAGGACCCCGCCGATCTTCGCCCAAAGAGATGGACGACGCTTCGGATCGGCTCGCGTGGTCCCGCGCTTGAGGCGCTCGTCGATCGCATAACGCTGCCTCGAAAAGCGCGGTCGCTCGGTCACATTCGGTTGCTCGCTCGCGACCGCGGCCGGTCGAAAAGCGCGGTCGCTCGGTCACGTTCGGTTGCTCGCTCGCGACCGCGGCCGGAATCTCTCTACCGCAGAAGCGACAGATGATCGCGGCGTCCTGTATCTGCTCTGCACAGTAGGGACAAGCACGCACGATCGCTAAGGCTAGCGCTCATCGCACTAGCGTGATCGGAGCCACCTCTCGCCGAGAAGGATCGCGACGAACAACGCCGCGATGCCGAGGAACTCGCCGAGGCCCCCGCGATCGATGGCCGGGCGAATGACCGCAACAAAAAGCAGCAGCGTCAGGACAGCGGCCGCGGTCGCCATGAAGATCACGCGCGCAGTCAAGCGGACGGCGGCTTGGCTTCCGGCGGCGCGAACTCGGTCTTCTTGCCGCGCATCCGGCGGAGCGCCCAGGCGATCGGGTCGTAGTGGGCGGTCACCACGCGCTCCTTGAGCGGGATGATCGCGTTGTCGGTGATGTGGATGTCCTCGGGGCAGACCTCGGTGCAGCACTTGGTGATGTTGCAGAAGCCGAGGCCATGTTTCGCACGGATCAGGTCGATGCGCTCGTTCGTGTCGAGCGGATGCATCTCGAGCGCCGCGAGTCGCACGAAGAACCGCGGGCCTGAGAAGCTCTGTTTGTTCTCCTCGTGGTCGCGGATGACATGGCAGACATCCTGGCAGAGGAAGCACTCGATGCACTTGTGGAATTCCTGGACGCGCTCGACGTCCTCCTGGTACATCCGCCGCTTGCCATCGGGGTCCTTCGGCTTCGGCTTGAACGGCGGGACGGTCTTCGCTTTCTCATAGTTGAACGAGACGTCGGTCACGAGGTCCTTGATCACCGGGAAGGTCTTCACCGGGGAGACCGCGATCTCCTCGCCGGGCGCGAATTCGTTCATGCGCGTCATGCACATGAGCTTGGGATGGCCGTTCACCTCGGCACTGCACGAGCCGCACTTGCCGGCCTTGCAGTTCCAGCGCACCGCGAGATCTGGCGCGTGCGTCGCCTGGATGCGGTGCACGACATCGAGCACGACCATGCCCGGATCGGATGGGACCGCGAACTCGACGAACTCGCCGCCCGAGGCATCGCCGCGCCACACCTTCATGCGGACCTCGCGCGCGACCGTCTCGGTCGTCATTCCTTGCCTCCGACGACCGCCGGCTGCGCGTCGGTCGGAGCTTTGTCGCCGGGCTTGTCCTCGCCGATGAGCGCGCGCAGCTCGCCCGGGATGGGCGGGATCGGCTCGGTCGTCAGGGTGAGCTTGCCGTCGCGCTTGCGCGTGACCACGTTCTTGGTCCCCCACACGGGATCTGGCTTCGGGAAGTCCTCACGGGTGTGGCCGCCGCGGCTCTCCTCACGGACGAGCGCGCTCCTCGCCACCGCCTCGGACACCGCGATGAGGTTCTCGAGATCGAGGGCGAGGTGCCAACCGGGGTTGTAGACGCGAGAGCCCTTCACCTCGGCGCGGGCCGCGCGCGCGCGGAGGCGCTCGAGCCGCGCGAGCGCTTCCTCGAGCTCGTCGCGCCGGCGGATGATGCCGACGAGCTCCTGCATCGTCTCCTGCAGCTCGGCATGGATCGCGTACGGGTTCTCGCCGCCGCCCCGCTCGAACGGAGCCGCGAAGCGCTGCGCGTACGCGCTCAGCTGCCCGTCATCGGCGCGCGGCGCGGCCGTGCGCCTGCTGTACTCGGCCGCGGCCTGGCCGGCGCGCTTGCCGAAGACGAGCAGGTCGGAGAGCGAGTTTCCGCCGAGGCGATTCGCGCCGTGCATGCCGGCGGCGACCTCTCCCGCCGCGTACAGGCCCGGCACCGTGGCCGCGGCGGTGTCGGCGTCGACGCGGATGCCGCCCATGATGTAGTGGAGGGTCGGACCGACCTCCATCGCCTCCTTTGTGATGTCGACGTCCGCGAGCTCCTTGAACTGGTGGTACATCGACGGCAGTCGGCGGCGGATGTAGTCGGCCGGGCGGCGCGACGCGATGTCAAGGAACACGCCGCCGTGTTCGGTCCCGCGTCCGGCCTTGACCTCGCTGTTGGACCTCGCTGTTGATCGCGCGCGCGACCTCGTCGCGCGGGAGCAGGTCGGGTGTGCGGCGGTTGTTCTTCTTGTCCTCGTACCAGGCGTCCGCCTCGCGCTCGGTGTCGGCGGTGTCCGCACGGAAGAACTCCGGGATGTACTTGAACATGAAGCGATCGCCCTTGCTGTTCTTGAGCGTCCCGCCGTCGCCGCGCACGCCCTCGGTCACGAGGATCCCGCGAACCGAGAGCGGCCACACCATCGCGGTCGGATGGAACTGCGTCATCTCCATGTCGATGAGATCGGCGCCGGCCTCGAGGGCCATCGCGATGCCGTCGCCGGTGTACTCCCACGAGTTCGAGGTGACCTTCCACGCCTTCCCGACGCCGCCGGTCGCGAGGACCACGGCTTTCGCGCCGAAGGCGATGAGCTTGCCGGACTGGCGCCAGTAGCCGATCGCGCCGGTGATCTGCCGGCCGTCGCTCAGCAGGTGGCGGAGCGTGCACTCCATGAAGACGTCGATGCCGTTCGCGACGGCGTGATCCTGAAGCGTGCGGATCATCTCGAGACCGGTGCGGTCGCCGACGTGCGCGAGCCGAGCGTATCTATGGCCGCCGAAGTCGCGCTGGAGGATGAGGCCGTCCTTCGTGCGATCGAAGAGCGCGCCCCAGTCCTCGAGCTCGAGGACCCGGTCCGGCGCTTCCTGCGCGTGAAGCTGCGCCATGCGCCAGTTGTTCAGAAGCTTTCCGCCCCGCATGGTGTCGCGGAAGTGGACCTTCCAGCTGTCCTCGGGCCACACGTTGCCGAGCGCCGCGGCGATGCCGCCCTCGGCCATCACGGTGTGCGCTTTGCCGAGGAGCGACTTGCACACGATCGCGGTCTTCGCCCCGAGCGCGTGCGCTTCGATCGCGGCACGGAGCCCCGCACCACCCGCGCCGATCACCACGACGTCGTACTCGTGCCGCTCGATCGCGTCGGCCGTCACGGGATCCACCGCGGGTCGTGCAGCACGCCCATCGAAAGGAGCCGGATGTACAGATCGGTGGACGCGACGACGATGAGGCTGGTCCAGGCCCAGCGCGCGTGGCGCGCGTTCAATGCGTTGGCCCAGCTCCAGAGCCGAAAACGGAGCGACTTGCCGTGGAAGCTGTCGAGATACCCGCCGACGAGATAGCGGAGCGAGTGGCAGCTGAGCGAGTAGCCGGAGAGGAGCACGACGTTCGCGAGCATGAGGATCGACCCGAGGCCGATGCCGAAGCGACCGTTGAAGCTGAAGGCTCCGAACGCGTCCCACCACAGGAAGATGAGGAGCCCGGTCGCGAAGATCAGCGCGTACCGGTGAAGGTTCTGGATCAGGAACGGAAAGCGCGTCTCGCCGGCGTACGTCTTGCGCGCATCGGGAATCGCGCACGCCGGCGGCGCCCAGAAGAACGCGCGGTAGTAGGAGCGGCGGTAGTAGTAGCAGGTCACGCGGAATGCGAGCGGGAACGCGACGATGAGGATGGCCGGTGAGAGGTTCCAGTACGTGCCGATGAGCGGCAGGGTCGGGTGCACGCAGTTCGCGCTGAGGCACGGCGAGTAGAGCGGCGAGAGATACGGCTCGAAGTAGTAGTTCGTGCCGACCAGGCCGGCGTAAATGGAGTAGAGGACGAAGAGCCCGAGCACGACGACGATGACCGTCGGCTCGAGCCACCAGAGATCCCTGCGCTCATGCGGTCTGTGACGGACGTCGACCGCGGTCGTCGCCACCAGTCCCGATGGTGGGCGTGCCGCGGCCAGAACGCAAAGGTCTCAGGGCGCTCGCCGTGATAGCGCTAGGCTATGAGCGATGGAGCTCCATCAGCTTCGCTACTTCGTCGCCGTCGCCGAGGAGCGGCACTTCACCAAAGCCGCACGCGGCCTGCGCGTGGCCCAGCCGTCGGTGTCGCGTGCGATCCGGGTGCTCGAAGAGGAGCTCGGCACTCCACTCTTCCATCGCATGACCGGCAACGTCGCGCTCACGCCGGCCGGCGAGACGCTCCTGCCGTGGGCGCGGCGTGTGCTCGCCGACGTCGACGGCGCCACCGGGGAGGTCCGCGAGCTCGCCGACATGCGTCGCGGGCGCCTCGCGGTCGGTGCGACGCCATCGCTCACGATCACGCTCCTTCCGCCCGCCCTCGCGAAGTTCCACGCCGCATTTCCGGGCATCGAGCTCGTGCTCCACGAAGCGGGCTCGCGCGACCTCGTAGCCGAGCTCGAGCAAGGTGCGCTCGACGTCGCGCTCGTGATCATGCCCGTGCGCCACGAGACGTTGGAGACCTCGCCGCTGCTGCGCGAGGAGCTGGTCATCGCGGTCCCGCAGGATCACCCGCTCGCGTCGCGGAAGACCGTGCCGATCGCCGAGCTCAAGGGCGTCCCGTTGGTGATGTTCCGCGACGGGTACGACCTGCGCGCGGCGACGGTCGCGGCGTGCCGGCGAGCCGGGTTCGAGCCGGTCTTCGCGCTCGAGGGTGGGGAGATGGACGGCGTGCTGCGTTTCGCCGCGGCAGGCATCGGCGTCGCGGTCGTGCCGAGCTTGGTGATCGATCCCCAGGGGCCGCTCCGCGCCATCCGTCTTGCCGAGCCGCTGACGCGGACGATCGGATTCGCGAACCGCCGCGACCGCCGCCTATCGCGCGCCGGACGCGAGTTCGTCGATACCGTGCGCGGACTCGTGCGCGGGCGCGACTGGCTCCGCGCGCGCCCGGCGGGTTTGAAGGTCCTCGAGGCCTAGCCGGCGAGGGCGGAGAGCTCGGCGCGGGTACCGCCGCCTGCTCGGCGGGCGACCCACGCGGTGCCCGCGACGGTCGCGAGGACCACCAGGATGCCGGCGCCGTTCGTCACCAGCACCTCGTGGAGGCTTC
>Ga0209471_1001167_pt1 | contig 15955 bp, 9 predicted proteins | sample GraSoiAngelo_128_FD_185885 | JGI IMG/M metagenome (GOLD analysis project Ga0209471, IMG submission 185885) | Grasslands soil microbial communities from the Angelo Coastal Reserve, California, USA - 14_0927_12_20cm (SPAdes) (version 2) | ecosystem: Environmental > Terrestrial > Soil > Grasslands ...
CAATTATTTCGACGGTCGCACAAACGATTCTCGATCTTCGGTCCAAAACTCCGCTCGTGGTTGATCCCGTCATCACTGCGACAGGTGGTGATCCACTTCTCGAGTCCGACGCAGTCGACACTTACACAACCGAATTGTTCCCCCTCGCGACTTTGATCACGCCAAACTTGGACGAAGCGGTCCAATTAGGCGCGGATAAAATTCGAGACCGCAAATCGATGGAGCACGCAGGTAAAGAATTCGAGCGCAAATTCAAAACCGCGATCCTGCTCAAAGGCGGTCATTTGGCCGGCAATGACGCTGTCGATCTTCTCTTTGTGAACGGAAAAGTCGTCGAATTTGCCGCGCCGTTTATCCGCGACGTGGCGACGCACGGGACCGGCTGCACTTATTCCGCCGCCATTACCGCCGGTCTCGCTGCCGGCCGGTCTCTGGAAGATTCAATTGCGCGCTCAAAAAAATTTGTGACCGCGTGCATCGCCAATCACCTTCGCTGGAAATCGAACGTGAGAAAAAATATCGACGCCTTGAATCATTCCTTTGGCGACGCCATCGCGGACTGATGGCGCGCTAGCTTTTGCTTTTCTTTTTCCTGTCGATCTTGTCCGTCTTTCGGACAGACTCGTCCCGCGGCGAGACTGCGCGTTTTGTCTTTTTCCAGCGCTTCAATTCCATCGCTTCCTCTGCCGCCGCTGTCTCCGCCTGCTTCTTGCTTCGACCGTAACCTTTTCTGAGAACGATTCCCTCCCAGACTGCCTGGACGACGAATCGTTTGTCATGTTCAGGTCCGGTCTGCGAAAGGACTTCATAAACGGGGCTCCGCGGCGAAATGCTTTGCAACAGTTCCTGCAAATGCCCTTTGGGATTGATATCGACCGGTTCCTCGGCGAGCTGGGCCAGATCTTGTTGCGCCTGGGCCAGAATAAATCTTCTCGTTTTTTCCAATCCACCATCGAGATAAATCGCGCCGATCACCGCTTCGAATGCATCCGCGAGCGTCGATATTCGAGCGCGTCCACCGCTCGCTTCCTCGCCGCGACCCATCAACAAAAACTGTCCAAGATCGAGCGCTGCAGCGTGCGCTTTCAATGCGTCCCGCGAAACCAGCCGCGAACGCAATTTCGTCAGCTGTCCTTCCGGCTGATCGCCGAAATGTCCAAAAAGATATTCGGTGATGACCAGTTGGAGGATTGCGTCACCCAAAAATTCGAGGCGTTGGTTATCGAAATGTCGCTGCTGGGTTTCATGACCGAGGCTGGGATGGGTCAGCGCTTCGGCCAGCAACAGAGGATTGCGAAATTTGTAACCGATTCGTTCTTCCAGTGGATGCACGTCAGCGCTTCTGATAAATTTCGAGCGAAGTCACGACGTCGAGCGCTCGCTGCAAAACGGAATCGCGCGCCGGTTGTTTTTCCCGAGCACGACTGCGGCGCTGTGCGTCTGAGATGTCGAGCTCGGGATTTGTTCCCGCGATCAATGCCGCTTCGTTTAAGTGCGGCCGCTCTGTTTCGTAAACGAAGGGCGTCATTCCCTTCTCGCCGCTCAATCGAAAGATTTGCCGCTTGTCCGCGACCGACATCTCCACCGGCAAATCCGGTTTCACGCCACCAGGAAACAATGGCTGTCCATCGGCCATGACCGCTTCCGCGGAAGCGACACGCAAAATTTTTCCACTCGGCAACGGCAAATCGGAATATTCCACCGCGCGACCGGCGCTGGCTTGGCCTACCAGCAAAGCCTTGTCGTAAAATCTGAGATCGGCGGCAACTGCTTCCGCGCTGCCGGCCGTGTCGCTGTCGATCAGCGCCACGATCAAACCTTGGAACGCCGGGTCCCGATCGGAATTGAAGGATCGATCCTGACGCGCCGCCGGCTTGCGCAAACTAAAAAGCGCTTTGCCTTTCGGACAAAAACGTTTCGCGAACTCCGCGGCGGTCCCGAAATCACCGCTGCCGCTGGCACGAAGATCGACAACCAACGCATCGACTTTTTTCGCCGAGAAATCCTGCAGGTTCTTGTCCATCTCTTTCAGATTGGCGCTGTTGAGCGGACCGAGCCGGAGATATCCGATATGGCCTTCAAAAACTTCACTGTAAAACGGAGCGACCGGTTCAACCGGCGCAGTTTCGTGACTCGGCAAGACCATTAATCCTCCCGGCATGCGCACCAGCAATCCGGCGAGCGTCGCTCGATTCAATTCTGTATCGGTGATCGCCTCCGGGCTGGTGAAATTGCTTTTCAGAAGCGCGATCGCAGACTGGAGATCGTTTTCGCCCAGCGAATTGATTATCTGCTCGGTGCTCGGGGTTGCCGACGCCGACGGCGCGGGAGATTTGGCCGCCGCTACCGAACTTTTCGCCGTCGGTGCCGACGACGGCGCCGGTGTTTGGCCAAGTAAATTTGCCGCCAGGAAAAACGCGATGGCCGTTGTGGCCGTCCAATTCAACATTGCGCTTATTGTTAGCTGGTCACCGCGCTGAGAGCAATATCGCGCCGGTAGTGACATCCGTCGAACTGGATGCGCGATACCGCGTCGTAAGCGAGCGTGCGCGCGGCCATGATGGTTGGTCCCAGAGCGCTCACGGCCAGGACCCGGCCGCCGGCCGTTATCACTTGGTTATTCGCGTTCTTTGTTCCGGCGTGAAAAACCTGAATGCCTTCGAGTTTCGCTGCGTCGTCCAAACCAGAAATCGCTTTTCCGGTTTCGTATTTGCCCGGATAACCAGCCGAGGCGAGGACAACGGTGACGGTGGCGCGTTTGTCCCAGTCGATCGTGTAACTGTCGATCTTGCCGTCGATCGCCGCTCCCAACAGCGGCAACAGATCGGATTTCATCCGTGGCAACAGCGCCTGTGTCTCGGGATCGCCAAATCGGCAATTGAACTCGAGCACCCGCGCGCCGTCGCTCGTAATCATAAGACCTGGATATAGAAGACCGCGATAGGCGATGCGCTCCTTGGCCAGGCCGCGCAACAGCGGCCGCATAATTTCGTTTTCGAATTGCGACTGCAAGCGCGCGTTCCAGTTATTGGCCGGACTGAACGCTCCCATGCCGCCAGTGTTCGGGCCCGAGTCGCCATCGAACACGCGTTTGTGATCGCGGGCCGATTCGAGCAACCGATAGTTTTTTCCATCAACGAGCGCGTGGAGCGAGCATTCCGTGCCGCGTAGAAATTCTTCGATCACGATGCGGCGGCCGGCTTCGCCGAAGCGCGCTTCATTCATCATCGCTTCGATGGTTGATCTCGCAGTTGCGATATTCGGCGCAATGATCACGCCCTTGCCCAATGCGAGCCCATCAGCTTTGATCACGACCGGAAACTTCAGCTGTTCGCAATAACGCAGTGCTTCTTTGCTGTCCGAGAACGTGCTCGCTTGTGCCGTCGGAATTTTTTGCACGCGCATTAACTCTTTGGCAAAAATCTTTGATGACTCCAAACGCGCCGCCGATTTTGTCGGACCGAAAACCCGCAATTTGTTGGCTGAAAAAAGATCGACAATCCCCATGGCGAGCGGGTCGTCTGGACCGACAACGGTTAGATCGACATCGTTCTGCTTCGCGAATGCGCGCAATTGCGGCAAATCACTTGCGGCCAGAGCGACATTTTCGGCGATGACAGCGGTTCCAGCATTTCCGGGCGCACAAAAAATGCGATCGACCGCCGGCGATTGCTTGAGCTTCCAAACCAGCGCGTGTTCGCGGCCGCCGCCGCCAATCACAAGAATTTTCATGGAGCCGATTCAGCGTCCCTCAGCGCGCGCCGAAAAACAAGCAACGCGTCTTGGCGTTAGCGAGAAGCGGCCGCCCGAGTCGGTGATTCTGCCGGCGTAATTGCCAGCGCCAACTTTTCCGTGTGCCGAACAATCGCGATTTCAGATTGAACGCCGATCTGCTCGCCCATGAGCATTTTGTGGAGCTCGTGAATGCTGCCAATCGGTTTTGCGTTGAACGCGACGATCACATCGCCTTCGCGCAGGCCGGTCTTTTCGGCCGGGCTGTTTTTTTCAACCGAAACGACCAGGACGCCGGTCTCGAGTGGCAGATTATAAAAACGAACCACGCGCCGATGGATTGGCACATTTTGGCCGGCCACGCCGATGTAGCTACGGCGAATTTTTCCTTCTTTAATTAGCCAGCCGGCGACAAATTTCGCGGTGTTGCTCGCGATCGCGAAACAGATTCCCTGGGCCGGACGAATCATCGCCGTGTTTACGCCGATCACTTCGCCGGCTGAGTTTACCAGCGGCCCGCCGGAGTTTCCCGGGTTCAGAGCGGCATCGGTTTGAATAATATTGTCGATCAAACGGCCGGATTGCGCGTGCATCGACCGGCCGAGCGCACTGATCACGCCCGCGGTCACGCTCGCCTGAAAACCAAGGGGGTTCCCGATTGCGATCACTACCTGGCCGACGCGCAAGTTCTCGGAATCCGCCAGGCGCACATGGGCAAGATGGGGCGCATCGATGCGAATTACAGCGAGATCGGCGTCGGGGTCATCGCCGACCAATTGGGCCGGGTACTCGCGCCCGTCGGGCAAACTGACCGCGATTTGATTCGCGGCGTGCACAACGTGGCTGTTGGTTAAAATGAAACCGTCCGGCGCGATGACGAAACCGGAACCGCTGCCCCCAACTTCACGCGGGCCGCGCCGACTATCGAGACGTTGTTTAATGTCGATGTTTACAACCGCCGGTCCGACGCGATTCGCGGCGCTCACGATGGTGCGCGAATACTCATCGAGCAGCATGGCGTCATCCTGCCCTGGCGAAACTTGCGATGATTCAAACTTCAGGCCTGCTTCAGATTCATTTAATAAACCGGCGACCGCAGGCTCCCGGTCGGCGGCTAGATTGCGAGTTCTCATCAACCAAAATCTCGGACTCGAGTTACGCCCGGTCAACTACATGTCGATCTTACCTATACATACCTGTGGGAATGTTACTCTCTCCTTGCGCCTGAGAGCGACTTCCTCTAAACGGGGACATGTCTAAATCATCCCCCGCCTCGGTTTTAGATGCCCAATGCCCATCCCGTCTCGTCCTCGACCGGATCGCCGACAAATGGACGGCGTTGATCATCCAATTGCTCTCGAAGCAGACAATGCGTTACGCCGAGCTCCACCGCGAGATCGGTGGGATTTCCCAAAAAATGCTGACGCAAACTCTTCGCAGCCTGGAACGAGACGGTCTAGTCGAGCGCAAGGTTTATCCAGTCGTTCCACCGAAAGTCGAGTATTCGCTTTCCAAACTGGGTCGGACGTTGATCGAACCGTTGCGCGCGCTTTGCCGCTGGTCCGAAAAACATCTGGCCGAATTGCAGGCCAATCGCGCGCGACAGAAAGCGAAACGCGACTCGGCCGAGAATTGATAGATTACTCCGAGTTCAGCTCGAAGTTGATCTTCACGTCGTAATGGTCGCCCTTGCCGAGTCCATCCGGTAACGGCTCGACTCGACTGACGCGATTCGCGAGGGCTTTGACCGATTCGTCGAGCTCGTTATTTCCCGACGGCCGGACAACCTCGAAGCTGGAGACGCGTCCATCTTTTTCGATCCGAAGTTTTGCGAGGACGGAATTTTTCGCGCCCACAGTAGCAATTGTAGTCGGCTGGACCCACTCGCTGTAAAAACGGTCGTGCAACATGCTGCCGTACCAACCGAACTGCGATTCACTACCAGCCCCGCCGGCACGACCAGCACCGCTGCCCGGCGCCGTTCCGCTGCCAGTTCCGGTCTGGGTCGCCGGAGATTTTTTCGACTCCGTCTCGCTGGAATCGTTCTTCGCTAGCAACGGTTTTGCGATTTCTTTGTTCTCCGACTCGGTATCGCCTTGCTCGTTCTCCGTTTTTTCCGCCACCGGTTTCAGAGTCGGCGATGGTTTTGAAGACGCTCTGGCCACAACGATTTTCTTTGGCAAAGGCGTCCGAGCCGGACTGGCCGTTGGCGTCGGTTTCGGCGTCGGCTTAGGTGCGGGCTTCGGCGTTGTCTTCGCTTTCGCGGTCGGACTCGGCTTGGAACTGCGTGCCGGCGTCGCACTTTGTGTTGGTTTCGGCGTTGGCAGTTGAATGTCGCTCGGTGCCGAGGCCAGGTACGGCCGATCTTCATCGGGATCCCGTTCCCTCAGTTCGTCCGTTTTCGATTCCTTTCGCGGTAACGGTGATTTCACCGGCGCCGCTAAATTCTTCTTTTGCGTGACCATGCCGTCACCAGCGCCGCCATCCAGCCAAACAACGCTTTGTGCACCAGCGCTCTTATTTTCACGACTCAAACGAATTAACCCAACAATGAGCACGACATGCACGAGCGCAATGAGGGTCACGTTGGTCCAGAAGCGCAGGTTTTTTGGCATCGCGTTATTTCGCCTCAGCTCTCGTCGCGATCCCAACCTTCATGATCTGCGCTCGCTGTAGGGCGTCCATCAATGTGACCAATTTTTGCACGGGCAAGTCGCGGTCCGGCCGAATGACAACGGCAACGTCCGGATTGGTGCGCTTGATCTCGCCCAATTGCGCACTCAGAGCGCTAAGATCGACAAGCCGATTGTTCAGTCGAATCGTTTCGTTCCGATCGATCGAAACCGTTTGCACTTGCGACGAAGTGACAGACGGATTCTTTCCGCCACTCGACGGAATGATGAGGCTCATGCTACTCTCGAGCAGTGGCGTCGTGATCATGAAAATGATGAGCAGGACGAACGCGAGATCGAGGAGCGGGGTGATGTTGATCTCGGAGAGCGACGAGAGGGTCTGCCGTTGCGAGTAACGCCTCATCTGCGAAATGCGGACTCGCGCACGGCATGATCGACGAATTTGTGTTCGAACTCAGACGCGAGCTCGGCCGCAAAATTGTCCATCTCGACAATCATTCCGCGGATGCGCGTGACCAAAAAATTGTACCCGAACATCGCCGGAATCGCGACGCAGAGCGCGGTCACGGTTGTGATCAGCGCGCCGGAAACACCGGGAGCCATTGAAGCGAGATTGGGCGCGCCGGCTTCTGCGACTCCAGTGAACGCATCCATCACGCCCCAAACTGTGCCGAGCAATCCGAGAAAAGGCGAACCGCTCACCGCCGTTGCCAGCAAAATCATTTGCGACTCGAGCTCAAGCGCGGTTTCGCCGACGGCACGTTCCATCGCCGCCGTGACCGCGCCCATTTGCGCCGTTGAAATTTTTTCGGCAATCCCAAGTCGCGCGCGGAATGTGTCGTCTACTTCGGCCGAGCCAAGCAAATGAAACGTCATCTCCTGACAACCGGCGCGATAAACATTGAAAATCGGCGAACCGGCAAAGCGCGCGTTTTTTTCGAACAACCGCAGTGGTTGTCGATCTTGCCGGAACGCGGAGAGGAAACGCGCGTTCTGCTTTCGGGCGAACTGGATCACGCGCAGCTTCGTGATCATGACCGACCAACTGAAGATCGAAACGATCGCGAGGAGCAGGAGAACGAGCTTGCCGGCAATGGTGGCGTGCTCAAATGCAAAGAGCAAACCGCCGGCTGCAATCAATGAAAGCATCTCCGCTTCACCTGCGGAACTATTAGCGGATTCTGACCAAAGCGAAAGGGTTAGTCGCGTGCCGCGATCTTTTTCGGAAACGTCGGCCGCAGTTTCGCGACGATCACGAAGGCGAGGCCAATCGCAATCAGAAAGAAAGAAAAGAACTGACCGCGGGTAAAACCGGCAATCAGGCTCGCGTCCGGCTCGCGGAAATTTTCAACGATGATCCGAAAGATCGCATAGCAAATGAAGAACAGACCAGTCAGAACACCGTTCGGCTGCCGCGTCCGAGTCCGCACGAACAAGAGGATCCCGAACAGAACTATTCCTTCGAAAAAGGCTTCGTAAAGCTGGGATGGATGTCGCGGCGTCAGAATTCCGCGCAGAACTTCCTTCACCTGCGGCTCATGACGCACCGCGGCGACGATCGCCTCCGAAGAGCTAAGAGTCGGATCGATTTGTCTGCATGCAATGATCGCGCGTTCGGCCTCGCCAACGTTTTCGGTCAGTTCTTTCGGAAACTGCATCGCCCACGAGACGTTCGTCGCGCGGCCGTAAAGCTCCCCGTTAATAAAGTTGGCGCATCGCCCGAAAAATAAGCCAATCGGCGCAGTCACGACCAGATTGTCGCCGAGATTGGTCCACGAAATTTTGTGGCGCCATGCATAGTAAAATGTGAACGCGAGCAGACCGAGCATGCCGCCGTGACTCGACATTCCGCCTTCCCACACTCGCAGGATCGACATCGGCGCGCGCAACATCTCCGGCCTGTAGAAAAAAACGTAGCCGAGCCGGCCACCGACGATGACGCCAAAGAGCGCAGCGCCGGTAACGAAGTCGCCCACTTTCGCCACCGGTAAATCGGCGTAGCCGCGCTTCGCCAAACGACGAAACAGCAGGTAACTACAAATGAACGCGAGCACATAAGCCAATCCATACCAGCGCGGACCGACGTTCTCCCACAGTCGAAAAATCAGCGGATTAAGATCGTGAACGTAATAAGCGAGCATTCGTTAAGCGCGGCGCGCGATCACTTTCGGCGATCTGCGCTTGAGTGCGCGAGCGTTTTTCGCAAAAATGGCGCGGTGCGGCTTGTGCGATTTTTCGAGATTTGTTCCGGCGTTCCAACGGCCACGACTTTGCCTCCAGCCGCGCCCGCTTCCGGACCAAGATCGATAATGTAATCCGCTTCTGCGATCACGCTCAGGTTATGCTCGATAACAATCACGGTGTTCCCTTCATCGACTAATCGATGCAGCACCTTGAGCAAAAGATCGACATCAGCCATGTGCAAACCGATCGTTGGCTCTTCTAATAGATACAACGTCGATCCCGGTTTGCGCATTTTTCGAATCCGCTCGTTCTCCGCGCGGCCAACGCCGCGTTTCAATTGCGTCACCAGTTTCAAGCGTTGCGCTTCGCCGCCGCTCAACGTCGGACTCGGCTGGCCGAGTTTCAGATACCCGAGACCAGTTTCGACCAGCAACGAAAGTGGTCGCGCGATTTTCGGATGCGCGCCAAAAAAATCAGCGGCTTCCTCGATTGTCATCTCCATCACGTCACCGATCGACTTTTCGTTGTAGAGCACTTCGAGTGTTTGCGGGTTGTAACGGCGCCCGCCGCAGTCCTCGCACGGCACCAACGCCTCCGGCAAGAAATTCATCTCCAGTTTGATCACGCCCTGGCCCTTGCAACTTTCGCAACGGCCGCCCTCGGCATTGAATGAAAACCGGCTCGCCGAATAACCGCGGACACGCGACACCGGCAACTGAGCGTAGAGATTCCGGATCTCGTCGAAAATTTTGACGTAAGTGCCGGGGGTCGAGCGCGACGTCTTCCCGATCGGCGACTGATCAACTTCGTAAACGGCTTCGATCTCTTCCGTGCCGCTGACAAGCTTGAACAAATCACCGTTGCCACTGCGTTTGCGATTTTCCAATTGCTCGATCACCGCCGGAAGCAGCACGTCGTGAAGCAAGGTCGATTTTCCAGACCCGGAAATTCCAGTGATGACCGAAAGCCGGCCGACCGGGAAACGGACATTGACATCTTTCAAATTGTTCGCCCGCGCGCCGTGGATTTGGATCCAATTCTCGACCGTGCGCAGCGATCGCCGCGATTTTCGGGTCGGGTGACAAAGCGGCGTTCTCAAACATCGGCCGGTCTCAGAAAGCTTGGAGCGTTCGATATCGCGCAACGTTCCAGTGGCAACGACCTCCCCGCCATGCGTTCCCGCGCGCGGGCCAAGATCGATAATGTGATCAGCGCGCCGCATCGTTTCGTCATCGTGCTCGACGATGATGAGTGAATTTCCCTTTTCGCGAAGCGCAGTAAGCGTGTCGAGCAATCGCAAATTGTCGCGGGGATGGAGACCGATCGTCGGTTCGTCCAGAACGTAGAGCACACCGCGCAAATTCGAGCCGAGCTGCGCCGCCAACCGGATTCGCTGCGATTCGCCGCCACTCAAGGTTTTGGCGGAACGCCCAAGTGCCAGATAACCAAGCCCAACGTTTTTCATGAAGCGCAACCGCTGGCGAATCTCGGGAATGAGATCAGCGGTGATGGCTTGTTGTGTCCCATGAAATTTCAGTTTGTCGATCTTGCGAGCAGCTTGGCTCGCCGAAAGATTCGTGAACTGATCAATCGTCTGGCCTTGCACGCGCACATGTCGCGCGACCGCGTTCAAGCGCGAGCCATGACAGCTAGGACATTCGTGCGCTTCGGTCGCATCAATCCATTCCGATTCGCGCTCGGCCGCCAGTTCGTTTTCCAAAACTGAGTCGCTGTTGTCGTCCGCACCGGTTTGAAATTCCTGGTCCCAGATTTCGCCGAATCCGCCGCATTCTTCGCAAGCGCCATGCGGCGAATTAAAAGAAAACAATCGCGGATCCAGTTCTTCAAATGCGCGGCCGCAATTTGGACAACTCATCTCCGTGCTCATGACGATGAGGCGGTTTTTCGAATCGAGAAGGTGCGCCGTGCCGCGTCCGATCTCGAGCGCGCGTTGAGCAAGGTTTCGCGCTTTCGCGATCCGTTTGGCATCGATCACGCCGATGACAACCGCGATGCTGTGTTCTTTGAAACGCTCGAGTCTTCGGAATTGTGCAATCGGAATCAGCGCCCCGTCGACATACAAGGTGTCAAAGGCTTGCCGCTCCGCCCAGCGCGCGACGTCGGTGTGAAATCCTTTCCGTGCTTTGACTACCGGCGCGAGCACCTTGAGTGCGCCTTTTTTCGCCGCCGTCTCGATTTGTTTCACGATCGCGGCCAGACTCTGCTTTTCCACAGGGAAATCGCAGTCCGGGCAAAATTGCCTTCCAGTTTTGGCAAAGAGCAGCCGCAGAAAATGATAAACCTCGGTCACGGTCGCGACGGTCGATTTGCCGCCGCCACGCGTGACGCGTTGCTCAATCGCCACACTCGGCGGCAGCCCGGTGACAAGATCGACATCGGGCTTCTCCAGTTGTTCGACAAATTGCCGCGCATAAGGCGACATGCTGTCGAGAAATCGTCTCTGTCCTTCGGCGAACAAGATATCGAACGCGAGGGTCGATTTACCGGAGCCACTCAAACCCGTGACGACCACCATCCGGTCGCGCGGAATGTCGACGTCGATGTTTTTCAGGTTGTGCTCGCGCGCGCCGTGAATACCGATCGCGCCATTGCTGCCGTTAGGTTGGAAACGCGGGGCCGTCTCAGCTGCGCGAGCGAATTCTTCCTCATCAACGTTCGTGTACGTCAGTCGCCCTGCCGAACTACGCAACGTAGCGCGCGCACTCGACAGAATTTTCTGCAGAAATCGGCCGGTGTGCGAGTGGTCGATCTTCGCGATTTGTTCGGGCGTGCCAACGCCTACGACGTCACCGCCTTCGTCACCTGCTTCGGGTCCAAGATCGACAATCCAATCGGCGGACTTAATCACTTCGAGATTGTGTTCGATCACGATGATCGAGTTTCCGCGCTCGACCAGGCGCTGAAAAACTTGCAGCAGCATCGCGACGTCATCGAAATGGAGACCGGTGGTCGGTTCATCGAAAATGAAAAGGTTACCGTGCTCGTTGTCTTCGCCGTTCTTTCGGGTTTCCGAACCGCCCGTCCGGCTCGGACTCCGGTTTCCGGTCTCGGCCAAATGCCTCACCAATTTTAACCGCTGCGATTCACCGCCGGAGAGGGTGTTCAGCGGTTGACCGAGCCGCAAATAACCGAGCCCGACTTCATCGAGTACATCCAGCGGCTCGGAGAGAGTTTTTTGTTCGCCGATCTGAACGAAAAAATGGATCGCTTCGCTCACGGTCAGCTCCAGCACATCGTGAATCGATTTGTCGTGCAGTTTAATTTTCAGCACGTGCGGTTGAAACCGTTTCCCTTCGCATTCGGCGCAGCGCACATAGAGATCGCTTAGAAATTGCATCTCGATCTTTTCAAAGCCGGTGCCCGAGCAACGTTCGCAGCGACCGCTGCCGGAGTTGAATGAGAACGCGCTCGCAGTCAGACCCTGCGACATCGCTTCCGGCTGTGCGGCGAAAAGTTCACGGACTCGATCGTAAAGTCCGAGATAAAGGATCGGCGTAGATCGTGGCGTCCGCGCGAGCGGCGATTGGTCGACCATCACGACTTCGTTGATGCGATGCGCGCCGCTGACTGATTTGCACGCTCCCGCTTGTCCTGCCGAGCCGTAGCTCTGCGAAGGCTGGTGATCGGACGATTGCCCTTTGGCAATAAGCAGATTCCGATAAAGCACGTCGTGAATCAGGGTCGACTTGCCCGAACCTGAAACGCCGGTCACACAGGCGAAAACGCCAAGTGGAAGATCGACATCGATGTTCTTTAAATTGTGTTCTCTCGCGCCTGTGATCTTGATCGACGATGTCGATCTTCGGCGCGATTTCGGAAGGGGAATCGTTTTGCGACCGCCAAGGTAATCCGCGGTCAACGATTTGTTCCGAAACAAAAGCTGATCGAGCGCGCCGTTGAAAACCAATTCACCGCCGCGCTCGCCGCGACCAGGACCGATGTCGATCAGGTTGTCGGCCGCGCGAATGATTTGCTCTTCGTGCTCGACAACGAGGAGCGTGTTGCCGCGGTCGCGCAAATTGTGCATCACCCGGACGAGCCGGCCGATATCGCGCGGATGCAAACCGATGCTCGGCTCGTCCAGGACAAAGAGCGTATTGACGAGCGAAGCGCCGAGACAGGTGGTGAGATTGACGCGCTGCACTTCGCCACCGCTCAAAGTGCGGGTGGAACGATCGAGCGTGAGATAGCCGACGCCGACTTCGCACAAATAATTCAGGCGCGCGCAAATTTCGTCACGCAACATCCTCGCGCTTGAATCATTCGAGGCGATGTCGATCTTGGCCAGCAGATCGCACGCGTTGGAAATGGAAAGCCCGGCGAAATCCGGCAGGGCAAACAGGTTTTTGCCCGCGACAACTTTGTAATTCAACGCTTCAGGCTGAAAACGTCCGCCATTGCACTTTGGACAAATCGTGTAGGCGCGATAGCGGCTGAGCAATACGCGCATGTGCATTTTGTAAACTTGCGATTCGAGCCAGCGAAAGAATCCGCGGACGCCGTACCAACGATCATTCTCGTAATCATCTTCGGTGTATTCACCACTGCGCTTCTCGCCGTTGATGACAAAGTCCTGATCGGCCTTCGGCAATTCGTCGAACGGAATATTGATGTTGATCTCTTCGCGGGCGCAGGCGCGAAGGAGATCTTTTTGCGATTCACCGAATTCGTTACCGCGAAAAACGCGAACCACGCCTTGTTTGATCGACAATGAGCGGTCCGGAATCGCTTTATCTAAATCGATCGCAATCGTGCGGCCGAATCCGCGACACTCCGGACAAGCGCCGAGCGGATTGTTGAAACTGAAAAGCCCGGGCGTCGGCGGACGAATATCGATGTCGCAATGCGCACAGTGCCAGCCAACCGAAAAAGGATGAGGGTTGAGAGTTGAGAGTTGAGAGTCGGAAACAATCGGGATGATGTTTATTTTCCCTTTCCCAAATCGCAGAGCTGTTTCGATTCCTTCAACCAGGCGCGCGCGAGTTTCCTGCGCAATCGCGATTCGATCTTGAATGACCTGAACGCGCGCGCCGAGTCGTTTGATCTTTTTTGGATCGACATCCACTCGCACGACTTTGTTGTCGATCCAGACGCGCAGATAACCTTGTTGCTGGAGGAACTCGAAAAACTTTCGCGGCTCGGTTTTTAAAGGAACCGATACCCAAAACGTGATCAGAACATTTTTGTCCGCGCAATCGCGCAGGACTTCGTCGGCGATTGATTTTGCGGTCTCGGGACGAATCTCGCGGCCACAGCCCGGACAAAATGCTTTAGCAATCCGCGGCCAAAGCAGTTTCAAATAATCGTTGATCTCGGTCATCGTGCCGACAGTCGAGCGCGATGATTTGACCGGGTTCGCTTGTTCGATCGCGATAGCTGGAGGAATTCCGCGAATGTCGTCCACCCGCGGCTTGTCCATGCGGTCGAGGAATTGCCGCATGTAAGGACTGAAAGTTTCGACGTAACGGCGCTGGCCTTCGGCGTAAATCGTTTCGAACGCGAGCGAGGATTTCCCGGAGCCGCTCGGGCCGGTGACAACGGTCATTTCCCCGAGCGGAAGATCGACATCGATCCCTTTGAGATTGTTCTGGCGCGCTCCGCGAATCTCCACACAGGTCGCCGCGGCCTGCGCAGTGACGCATTTTCTTTCGGCAACCTTTGAACCCACTGGAGACAATTCCAGATGGCAAAAGAATTCGCAAATTTCAGGGCATTATTCGGCGAAACGGACGGCGAGTTGTTTGCCCCGCTTCATCAGCGCTTCGGGCACAACGCCGCCGAGCGAATCGAAAAAGTTTTTGTGCTCGGCCAGTTCCTTTTTCCACTCTTCGTGATCGATTTCGAGAAGCTCGTCGACCCATTTATGATCGATCTCGAGCTCGGCCAGATCGAGATCGTGCAGACCGGGGAGCCACCCGATCGGCGATTTGAGCGCGGCATCGCTTCCTTCGCAGCGATCGATGATCCATTTCAGCACGCGCATGTTGTCGCCGAAACCGGGCCAGAGAAATTTTCCGCCTTCGCCTTTGCGAAACCAGTTCACGTTAAATATGAGCGGCGGATTCGTCAGACGTTTTCCAATTGCGAGCCAGTGCCGGAAATAATCGCCAATGTTGTAACCGCAGAACGGCAGCATCGCCATCGGATCGCGCCGGACCTGGCCGACCGCGCCGGTTGCGGCCGCGGTCGTTTCCGAAGCCATGGTCGCGCCGAGATAAACGCCATGCTCCCAATCAAACGATTGAAACACGAGCGGCATGGTGTTGCTGCGCCGTCCGCCAAAAATGATCGCGCTGATCGGAACGCCTTCGCCTTTTTCGAAATTGGGATCGAGGACGGGATTGTTGCGCACCGGCGCGGTGAAACGGCTGTTGGGATGCGCGGCTTTTTCTTTTGAATCGGGCGTCCAATCGTTGCCGCGCCAATCGATCGCGTGCTTCGGTGGCGCGCCGTCTTTGCCTTCCCACCACACGTCGCCGTCATCGGTCAGCGCGACGTTGGTGTAAAGCGAATCGTGCTCGACCGATTTCATCGCGTTCGGGTTCGATTTGTAATTCGTGCCGGGCACCACGCCGAAATAACCGTTCTCCGGATTGACCGCGAACAAGCGGCCGTCGCGGATCTGCATCCAGGCAATGTCGTCGCCGACGGTGGTCACTTTCCAGCCGGCGAAATGTTTTGGTGGAATGAGCATGGCGAAATTTGTTTTGCCGCACGCGCTCGGAAACGCCGCCGCCACATAATGTTTTTTTCCTTCAGGCGACTCGACCCCGAGGATCAACATGTGCTCGGCCATCCAACCTTGTTTGCGCGCGAGATAGGAACCGATCCGGAGCGCGAGACACTTCTTACTCAGCAAAACGTTTCCGCCGTAACCGGAGCCCACCGAAATGATGGTATTGTCCTGCGGAAAATGGCAGATGAAGCGGCGCGCGGGATCGATATCTAATAATGAGTGGACGCCGCGGTTCCATTCCGCGGCCGGGTCGTTGCCGAGGCGTTTGACCGCGACCTCGCCCATGCGCGTCATGATCCGCATGCTGAGCACGACATAAATGGAATCGGTGATTTCGAAGCCGACTTTGGTCAGCGGCGAATCGGGCGGCCCCATGATGTAAGGCACGACGAACAGAGTGCGACCGCGCATCGCGCCCTTAAGCAGGCCCTGCAGCTTTGCATACGTCTCGCCCGGTTCGCTCCAGTTGTTGGTCGGGCCGGCTTCTTCTTTGGTCGGCGCACAGATGAAAGTGAACTGCTCCACCCGAGCGACGTCGTTCGGATTTGAGCGATGCAAGTACGAGCGCGGAACTTTCTTCTCGTTCAGCTTGATCAGGACGTTCTGCCGCATCGCTTCTTGAAGCAGGTAATCGCACTCGCGCTCGGAG
>Ga0209471_1001170_pt1 | contig 15918 bp, 9 predicted proteins | sample GraSoiAngelo_128_FD_185885 | JGI IMG/M metagenome (GOLD analysis project Ga0209471, IMG submission 185885) | Grasslands soil microbial communities from the Angelo Coastal Reserve, California, USA - 14_0927_12_20cm (SPAdes) (version 2) | ecosystem: Environmental > Terrestrial > Soil > Grasslands ...
GCGGTGCGCGAGCGGTTCTCGTCCCTCCGCGGCGGCTTCGCGTTCCTCGATGCGCCCGGCGGCTCGCAGGTGCCGGACGAGGTCGGTCGGGCGATCGCGGACGCGCTGCGGGACGCGAGCGGCAACGCGGTGAGCCAGGCAAACGTGAGCGTGACGGCGGCGCTCGGGAGCGGGCCGACTGGGGCGAGTGTGACGGGCGCGACCGCGACCACGAACGCGAGTGGGGTCGCGACATTCACGGCCCTCACGGTGACGGGGCCCGTCGGGAGTTATACCCTCGGGTTCAGCAGCGGGACCCTCACGGGGGTCACGTCGGGCACGATCGCGCTGAGCGCGGGCTCGAGCACGCAGCTCACGCTCAGCACGCAGCCGGCAGGCACGGCGCAGGCGGGAGTGGCACTCAGCCCGCAGCCGGTGGTGCAGCTCAGGGACGCGAGCGGGAACGCGGTGAGCGAGCCGAATGTGACGGTGTCGGCGGCGATTACCGGCGCGCCGCCAGGCGTCACGCTGAGCGGAGCGACCGCGACCACGAACGCGAGTGGGATCGCGAGCTTCACCGCGCTGGGGCTCGCCGGGCCGGTGGGGAACTACACACTGAGCTTTGGCAGTGGTACTCTCACGGGGGTCACGTCGGCCACGATCGCCTTGAGCGCGGGGTCGGCCACGCAGCTGACGCTCAGCACGCAGCCGCCCGCGACGGCGCAGGCGGGAATTGCGCTCAGCCCACAACCGGTGGTGCAGCTCCGAGATGCGAGCGGGAACGCGGTGAGCCAGACGAACCTGACCATGACGGCGGCGCTCGCGAGCGGGCCGGCTGGGGCGAGTGTGACGGACGCGACCGCGAGCACGAATCCGAGCGGGGTCGCGACCTTCACAGGGCTCACGATCACGGGACCGGTCGGCAGTTATACGCTCGCGTTCACCAGTGGGACCCTCACGGGGGTTACGTCGAGCACCGTCACGTTGAGTGCCGGACCAGCCGCGCGACTCGTCAAGCAGGCGGGCGATAGTCAATCGGCAACTGTGGGAACGCACGTCCTGACAGCCCCCGCGGTGCTGGTGACCGATCAGTCCGGCAACCCCGTGGCGGGAGTAGGGGTGACGTTCGGGGTGACCGCCGGTGGTGGGGGTGTCACGGGTGCCACGCCGACCACAGGCGCAAACGGCGTCGCGACCGCTGGGAGCTGGACGCTGGGAGCGGGCGCGGGGTCGAACGCTCTCACGGCGACCGCGGCTGGGAGTGGGATCGCCGGAAACCCGATCACGTTCGTTGCCACCGGAATCGCCAGCGACGTGACCCAGCTGACGCTCACGACGCAGCCGGCGGTGGCGGCGCAGGCCGGAATGATTTTCACGCAGCAACCGGCCGTGCAGCTGCGAGATGCCAACGGGAATCCGAAGGGCCAAGCCAACGTCACGGTGAACGCGGTAATCGCCGGGGGCCCCGCCGGCGCCACGGTCAGCGGGGGGACGGCGACGACGAATGCGAGCGGGCTGGCGAGCTTCACGGCGCTGGCGATCGCCGGGCCGGTGGGGAACTACACGCTGAGCTTTGGCAGTGGGACCCTCACCGGCGTCACGTCGGGTACGGTCGCCCTGAGCGCCGGGGTGGCCGCGCAGCTGACGCTCACGACCCAACCCTCGGCCACGGCGCAGAGCGGGGTGGCGTTCGTCCAGCAGCCCGTCGCGCAGCTGCGGGATGGCAGCGGCAACCCGGTGAGCCAGAGCGGCGAGGTGGTGACGGCGACGGTGACCCCGACTGGGGCGACACCGAGCAACGCCACCGCGACGACGGGAACGACCGGAGCAGCGACGTTCAGCGGGCTCACGCTCAGCGGCACCGCGGGGAGTTACACCTTGAGCTTCGGGGCCAACGGGCTTACCCCGGTCACGTCCGGCACGATCGCACTCGGCGCGGGAGCGGCGGCGTCGATCGCCGGGAACGCCGGCGGCACGTCGGCGCCGGCGGGGAGCGCGGTTACACCGCCGCCCTCGGTGATCGTGAAGGACGCGAATGGCAATCCGGTCGCCGGGATCGCCGTCACCTTTGCCGTCAGTCCAGGGAGCGGCACCGTCAGCCCGACGACGCCGGTGACCACCGGGGGCGATGGCATCGCCGCGGCGACCTCGTGGACCCTGAGCACCGCGGCGGGGACCAACACGCTGACGGCGACATCGTCCGGGCTCACCGGGAGCCCGGTGACCTTCACGGCGACGGGCACGGCGGGCGCGGCGACGAACCTCGTGCTCACCACGCCGCCGTCGAGCAGCGCGCAGAGCGGCGCGCCGTTGGCGCAACAGCCGGTGCTGCAGCTCCAGGACGCGAACAACAATCCTGTCAGCCAGAGCGGCGTGGTGGTGACGGCCACGGTGACGCCGGCGGGGGCGACGCCGACCAACACCACGGCGACGACGGGGACGACGGGGGCGGCGACGTTCAGTGGGCTCACGCTCAGCGGCACCGCGGGGAGCTACACCTTGAGCTTCGGGGCCACCGGGCTTACCCCGGTCACGTCCGGCACGGTCACGCTCAGTGCCGGTGCGGCGACCCAGCTTGTCCTGACGACCCAGGCCTCCACCGCGGCGTCGAGCGGCGTGCCGCTCGCCCAACAGCCGGTGGTCCAGCTGCAAGATGCCAACGGCAACGCGGTCAGCCAGAGCAGTGTGGTGGTGACGGCCACAGCGAGCCCGACGGGGGCGACGGCGAGCAGCAACACCGCGACGACGGGGACAGCCGGGGCGGCGATGTTCAGCGGGCTGATGCTCAGCGGCACCGTGGGCAGCTACACGTTGAGCTTCGGCGCCACCAATCTCACCCCGGTCACGTCCGGCACGATTATGCTCGGCGCCGGCGCCGCCGCGTCCTTGAGCTTCGCCACGCAGCCGAGCAACATCGATGCGGGAGCATTCATGACCCCCGGCGTGCAGGTCGCTGCGCTCGACGCCGCCGGCAACCGGGCGACCAGCTTCGGCGGCACCGTGTCGGTGGCGCTCGGCACCCCGAATCCGAACAGTGGCAGGCTGTACGGCACCACGACCGTCGCGGCTGCCGGGGGCGTCGCCGTGTTCTCCGATCTCACCGTCGACAGCGTCGCGAGCGGCTACACGCTGCAACCCACGGCGACCGGTCTGGCCGCCGCAGCGAGCAACCCGTTCAACGTCGCCGTACCACTGGTGGCGCCGGTGCTTCTCAGCGGCGCGGGGGACATCGCCGAAGCCGGTGGCAAGCAAGCGGCCACGGCCACGCTGCTCGACGCGATCCCCGGCACCGTCTTCGCGGCGGGCGACCAGGCCTACCCGGACGGAGCCCTGAGCCAGTACCAGACCTTGTACGACCCGGCCTGGGGGCGCCACAAGGCGCGCACGCGGCCCGCGCCCGGCAACCACGACTACGTCACCCCCGGTGCACCCGGCTACTTCGCCTACTTCGGCGTGGCGGCCACCGGCGATTCGGGGAAGTACTACTACAGCTACGACCTGGGCACGTGGCACGTCATCTCGCTGAACGGTGAGATCAGCACCAGCGCCGGCTCGGCCCAGGAAGTGTGGCTCAAGGCCGATCTCGCGGCCAGCACCAAGACGTGCACGATCGCCTATATCCATCGGCCGCGCTTCAGCGCCGGCCACCACGGCAGCAACGGGTTCATGCACGCCATCTGGAAGGACCTCTACAGTGCCGGCGCCGAGATCTACGTCGCCGGGCACAACCACGACTACGAGCGGTTTGCGCCGCAGAATGCGGACAGCCTCGGCGTCGCCGACCCGGTGCGGGGCATCCGGGAGTTCGTGGTCGGCACCGGTGGAGCGGCCGCCGAGGCTTGGAGTGTCACGCCCCCGCTCCCGAACGAAGAGGTGTGGGCGAATCCGACGTGGGGCGTCTTGAAGCTGACTCTGTACGCCACCACCTACACCTGGGAATTCGTGCCGATCGCCGGGGAGGCGTTCACGGACTCGGGGAGCGGCACCTGTCATTGACAACGATCGGCCTACCATGCGTCAAGCAGCGATCGCCCGGCTCCTTTTGCTCCCCCTGCTCGCGACGTGCACCGCTGGAGGGGGGGAGCCGACGGGCCTGCGGGCCACGTCGCTCGCCGTCACGGTGCAGCCGAGTAACATTGCGGCGGGCGCGCTGATGACACCCGGCGTGCAGGTGACGGCGCGCGACGCCGCGGGTAACAAGACGACGAACTTCACGGGCGACGTGTCACTCACGCTCGGCACGAACCGGCGCAGCGGCAAGCTGTACGGCACGACCACGGTGATCGCCACGGGTGGGGTCGCGGTGTTCTCCGGTCTCACCGTCGACAGCGCCGCGCCGGGCTACACGCTCCGAGCCGTGAGCCCGAGTCTCAGCGGGACGGCGAGCAGTCCGTTCGACGTCGCCGCGGCGCCGTCGGCGGTGCTGATCGGCGCGGGAGACATCGCCAGCTGCCCCGGCGGGGCGCAAGGGGCCACGAGCGCACTGTTGCAGGCCAACCCGCTCGCGACCGTGTTCGCTGCCGGCGACAACGCATACCCGAACGGGGCGCTCACTGATTATCAGGGCTGCTACGATGCGGCGTGGGGTCAGCAAAAGGCGCGCACCCGGCCGGCGGCCGGCAATCACGAGTACCAGACCGCCGGCGCGGCCGGGTATTGGCGCTATTTCGGGGCGATGGCGGGGGACTCGGGGAAGTACTACTACAGTTACGACCTCGGCAGCTGGCACATCGTGGTCATCAACAGCAACGACAGCGACGTCCTCACGGAGAGCGGCTCGCCCCAGGAGGCCTGGCTGCGGGCCGACCTCAAGGCGAGCGCCAAGCAATGCACCCTGGCCTACTGGCATCATCCGCGATTCAGCTCGGGCACCACGCACGGCAGCTCCGGCTGGATGCAGCAGGTGTGGCAGGACCTGTACGACGCCGGGGCGGAGATCGTGATATCGGGGCACGAGCATAACTATGAACGGTTCGCTCCTCAGAACGACAAGGGCGGCCTCGACCCCGCGCGCGGGATCCGCGAGTTCGTGGTAGGCACGGGAGGCGCCAGTCTGTACAACAAGCAGGCCCCGACACCCAACGAGGAGGTCTTCAACGGCGCCACCTGGGGCGTCTTGAAGCTGACCCTGTACGCCGCCAGCTACACGTGGGAGTTCGTGCCGACGGCCGGCGGGAGCTTCACCGACACGGGCGCCGGGTCGTGTCATTGAACGCGACGGCGATCCAGCGGGTCCGCGTGGCGCGCGGCGACGGGATCGACGCGGCCGTCGCGCAGGAGCTGGGCGGGCTGTTTCATGTCGACCGGCTCGAGCGGCGCGGCCCGGTGTCGCGCGTTTACCTCGCGCGCGAAGTCGAGGGCGACCGGGTGGTCGCGCTCAAGGTCCTGCCGCGGTCGCCGGGCACGCGGGGAGGAGCCGGCGCCGCCGACCGGTTCGAGGCCGCAGCGGCCGTGGCCGCGACGCTCGATCACGCCCACGTGATTCCGGTATTTCGCTGCGGCGCGACCCCGCGGCTGTTCTGGTACACGATGAAGCGAGTGGAGGGGGGCTCGCTGGACGAGTTGCTGCGCCGCGCCGGCCCATTGGAGCTGCAACCCTGCCTGCGTCTCGTCGAGCAAGTCGCCGCGGGGCTGCATTACGCCCATCGCCGCGGGGTCACCCACGGGAACGTGAAGCCCGCCAACGTCATGGTGGGAGCCGACGACTGGGCGCTGCTGGGCGACTTCGCCATCGCGCGCGCGCTCGATGCTGGCGATCGGTCCGGCGCTGATGACGAGGGCGGGACATCGCGCCTGGCGCGATACTTGGCGCCCGAAGAGCACGCCACGCGCCAGCCCGGGCCCGCCGCCGATCAATACGCCCTCGCCGTGCTGGTGGGGGAATGTCTGTTGGGTCCGGCGGCCTCGGATGCGCTGCCGCACTTGGTCGACGCCCGGCCGGAGGTGCCCGAGCGCGTGTGGCAAGCGCTGACGCGCGCCACGAGCCGCGACCCCGCCGCCCGCTTCTCGACAGTCCTCGACCTGGTGGCGGTGCTGCAGGGCGACCCGGCGGGTCCGCTGCCGCTGCCGCCGCCCGCGGCCCCGCGCCTCGATGCGAGGGGGGCGCCTGGAGGTGGCGCGGGGTCACCGCCGCCGGTGTTGTTGGACGACGACTACGAGCCGGCGGTGCCGCCGTCCCGAGCCGCGCGACTCATGCGGCGCGTGGCCCTCGGCGCCGGCGGCGCGGTGCTGTGCGCGGCGGTCGCAGTGTCCGGCATCGCGCTGCGCGAGCGCGGCACCGGAGGTCACTCCCGCCAGGTCGTTGCGTCGGAGTCCTGGCAGTCGGTCGACCCGGAGGCCGCGACGCCTGTCGTCGCGCTGCGGGACTCCGCGCGAGTCACTGTGTCCCCGCGTCGCCCCCTCCCGCGCCCCGCCACGGTGGCGGCTCGGCGCCCACCTCGCCTCCTCGCGCCGGGCCGGCTGTTCGTCAGCGCGACGCCGTGGGGCGCGCTGTACGTCGACGGCCGACCGATGGGGAACACGCCGAAAGCCGGGCTGGCAATCGCGGCGGGCTGGCATCGGGTGCGCGTCGTGCACGACGGCTTCGAGCCGTTCGAGCAGACGATCCAGGTCCCGGCGGGACAGGACGTGCGTCTCGCCAGCATCGCGTTGCGGGAGCTGAGGCGATGATGCGGCGCGCCGGCCGCTGCCTCGTGCTGTTGGGTGTGAGCTGCGTGGCCCCGCTGCTGCTGCCCGCCGCCGCGGCCCAGGCGCGCGACGGCCGGTTGCGACCGGGAATCCGCGCCTACGAGCAGCTCGACTACGCCGTCGCCGCCGCCCTGCTGCGCGGCGAGCTGGCGGCGCCCGGCGCGCTCCCGGACTCCGATCGCGCGGTGGCGCTCGTGTACCTGGGCGCGACCGAGCTGTTCCGCGGGCGGCAGGACTCAGCGGTCGCCGCGTTTCAGCGGCTGGTGCTGTTGCGGCCGGGATTCCGACCGGACCCGCTCACGTTTCCCCCCGAAGTGACCGACCTGGTGCGCCAGGTCCGCCGCGACACCCGGGCCGTTATCGTCGAGGTACCGCGCACCACGGAGCTCGCGGTCGGGCGGGAGCAGTTCGCAGCGCGGCTGGTCGCGAGCGCGTATCACATGGTGCAGGTCACCGTCACGTTCGAGAACGGCAGCCCGGTGCGCACCCTGTATGCGGGCCCGATCGGGGACAGCCTGCTGGTCGCGTGGGACGGTCGTGACACGGCCGGTGCCGTCGTCAGCGGCGGCGCCTACTGGCTGCGGGTCAGCTCGCGTACTCCGGCCGGAGCGGCCGTGCGGCATGTGCAGCTGCCGCTCACCGTGCGGCGCGTCGAGCCCGACACGCTGTCACTGCCGCCGCCGCCCGCCGACTCGCTGTGGCGCCGCGAGCGCCGGGCGGCAGGGCCGGCACTCAGGGCGCTCGCGAGCGGGGCGGTGGTGTCGGCAGCGGTGCTGGCGCTGCCGTCCGTGGCGGCACAGGGCTCGAAGCCCGGCGGCGCGCGTTTCGCCGTCGCCGGCGCCGTCACGCTCACCGGGGTCGTGAGCTTTCTGATGCGGCGGCCGGGCCAGCTGATTTCCGACAACGCGCGCGCCAATCGGGACGTGCGCGACGCATGGCAGCGCCAGGTGCGGGCCGTGCAGCTCGAGAACGTGGCGCGGCGGCAGGCGGTGCGGCTGGTGATCGACGCCGGTACAGCGCACGTCATCGAGGCGGACGCGCCGTGATGGGCCGGGTGATTAGGTTGACGCTGGCGCTGGCGCTCGTCGCGCCGGCGCTCGCGGCCCAAACGATCGTCCGGTTTGCGCCCGGCGTGGCGGGCCGGCTCGTCCGGTTGCGCGCGGAGGTGCCGGGGGAGACCGACGTCCTGAGTGGGGCCGCCGTGGGCGTGGAAGGAGGGCTGATGCTGGGCAAGCTGGTGCAGCTCGAGGTGCAGTATCTCCAGGGCGCGTTGCATCCGGACAGCGGGCCCGCGGGCCACCGCGATCTCATTGAAGGCCGGGCGTCGCTGGGGGTCGCCCCGGTGCGCTGGTTCGCACTGAGCGTCGGCCCGCTGGTACGCAGCTACGTCGCCGCGAGCGGCAGGGAGCGATGGGTGCGCTGGGAGGCTCGGGCGCGCGCTCAGGCGCCGCTCGCGTTTCCCGGCGTCACGGGGTACGTCGAAGGCTGGCGCGTGCTCGCCGCCAGCGCCAACCTGCCGGGGCCGTTCGATGGCGGTCAGGGGGGCGAGGCGGGGATCGCGGCGCGGCTGCCGCTCGGGCCTGGCTGGTGGGCGCGCCTGGCCTACGGCGTCGATCGCGTCGCCCTCGCGGGCCGGCGCGAGACGGTCGAGACGGTCGTGTTGGCGGTCGGAGTCGGTCCGCGATGACCGAGCGCGGGAAGAGCCGCGGTATCACGCCGCGCGTCGTCGGCCCCGGGGCGCGGCAGCCGTCGGCGTTCGAAGCCGGGCTGGCGGATCTGGTCAACGCGCTCAACAACCGGCTGGGGGCGATGGTCGGCTTCGCGCAGCTGCTGGGGCGCCGCTCGGTCGCCGCCGAAGATCGCGAGACGGTCGATCGCGTGGTGGCCGAAGCGATGAGCGCGGCGCAGCTGGCGCGCGACCTCGTGCGCCTCGTCCGCAAGCCGGCCGGCCGGCAGGAATCGACCTCGCTGCGCACCGCGTTGGAGAAGGCGCTGCGGCGCTCGCACCGCGAGCTGGCCAGCCAGCGGGTCGAGGTGACGCTCGACGTGGATCCGATCGTGCCGCTCGTCGCCGGCCGGCGCGAGGACATCGTCGAGCTCTTCATGCGGCTGCTGCGCTTCGCGGCCGTGCGGCTGCGCCAGGTGGCGCCGCCGCGGCAGGTGACGCTCACCGCCCGCGCCTACGGGGCCGGTGTCGTCGTCAGCCAGGTGGACTCCGGACCGCCCCTCCCGGCGGGCCGCACGGCGATCGATCTCGATTATTTCGGGCCGATCGATCCCTCGTTCCCGGGGCACGGCGAGCTGGCGCTGGCCCGCCGGGCGGCGGAGCAGTGCGGCGCCGGGCTGCAGTTCGGCACCAACGAGGCGGGGGGCGCTGAGGTCGCGGTCACGTTCATCCCGGGCCGGCTGCTCGCGGACCCGTTGCGCCTGCGCGCCGGCGCGGCCCCGGTGACGCAGCGGCATGTCCTGGTGGCCGACGACGACCGCGCGAACCGCGAAGCGCTCGCCCAGATCCTGGGCCGCGAAGGCCACCGGGTGACGCTCGCCGCGAACGGAGAAGAGGCGCTCGACCACCTGGCGCGCGCCCGGTTCGACGCCGTCGTCCTGGACCTCCATATGCCCCGGGTCGGCGGCCAGGCGGTGTACGAGCGGACGCTGACCCGGGCACCGGACCTCGCCCGGCGCTTCGTGTTCTTGAGCGGCGACGACGCGCGCGCCAGCTCCCGCGAATTCCTGGAGCACATCTCGCAGCCGATGCTGTTCAAGCCGTACACCGTCGCGGATCTGCTGGTGGCGATCGGCGAGGTATCGGTCCGGCCAGGAGAAACGCCCGGCGCTCCATAAACGGGGCCGGCCCGCCGCATCCGCAGGTGTAACACGTCGTCGTACATGTTGCTGATCGGTGCTACAACCAGGCGTTGCGCCCGCTGCGGGCGCGGCGGCGGGAGGACCTGGGCCCGGGCACAGCGTGTGCATTGTGAGCACCTGATGCGATGGCTCCCGGCACGAGATCGAGACGATGGGTCTCTGCGGGGAGCGCGCGCACATAGGGATAGGGAAGGACGGACTGCTTCACGATGCGTCAGCCGGGTCGGAGCAGGGCCCTAGCGATTGCGTTCCTCCTCGTGCTGGCGACGTGCACCGAGGATCACACGCTCACGGCCCCCACCCACGCCGCGAGTTTCGCATTCGACGCGGGCACCGCGGTCACGCTCGTCGGAGCGGGCGCGGTGGCGCGCTGCGATTCGCTGGGCGACCAGGCGACGGCGGCGCTGCTCGACACCATCCCCGGCACCGTGTTCACGGCGGGGGACAACATCATCAGAAGCGGGTCGGTCGCCGACTTCACGACGTGCTACGGGCCGTCGTGGGGGCGGCACCTGGCGCGCACCCGACCGGCGCCCGGTGACAAGGAGTATCAGACCGCGGACGCCGCGGGCTACTTCTCCTACTTCGGGGCGGCCGCGGGCGATCCCACCAAAGGCTATTACAGCTACGACCTTGGGGCGTGGCACGTGGTCGTGCTCAACAGCTCCATCGACGTGAGCGCCGGCTCGGCCCAGGAGCAGTGGCTGCGCGCCGATCTCACCGCCACGTCGCAACCGTGTACCTTGGCGTACTGGGATCACCCGCGCTTCAGCTCCGTGTTTACGGCGGTGTGGCCCGCGCTCCTGACGGCGTGGAACGATCTGTACGCGGCGGGCGCGATGCTGGTGGTCAACGGGCACATGCGGCATTACGAGCGGTTCGCGCCGCAGACCCCGACCCGCGCGGCCGATCCCCAGTACGGCATCCGGGAGATCGTCGCGGGGACGGGCGGCCTCGGCATCGACACCTTCTGGGTGGCGCAACCCAACAGCGAGGTACGCAACAGCGGCACCTACGGCGTATTGAAGCTCACGCTGGGAGCGGCTGGCTACGACTGGGCGTTCATCCCCGCGGGGAGCGGGACGTTCACCGACGCCGGGAGCGGCACCTGTCACGGGCGGCCACCGGTCACCGCCGTCACGGTCACCCCGACGTCGTCCAGCGCGCCGGTCGGAGCGACGCTGCAGCTCAGCGCGCTGCCGAGCGCCAACGGCGTCCCGCTCTTCAATCGCGTGGTGACCTGGACGCGCAGCGCGCCGGCGGTCGCCGCGGTCGACGCGACCGGCCGCGTCATCGCGCTCAGCCCGGGCACGGCCCTCATCAGCGCGACGAGCGAAGGCCATCACGGGACGGACACGGTCACCGTGACGGCGGTAGCTCCCACGGCGACGACGTCGTTCGTCTTGGTCGGGGCGGGGGACATCGCGCGCTGCGATTCGCTGGGCGACGAGGCGACGGCCGCGCTGCTCGACACCATCCCCGGCACCGTGTTCACGGCCGGGAACAACATCATCGATAACGGGTCGCCCACCGATTTCACGAAGTGTTACGGGCCGACGTGGGGGCGGCACCGGTCGCGCACCCGACCCGCGCCCGGCGACAAGGAGTATCAGACCGTGGGCGCCGCGGGCTACTTCGGCTACTTCGGGGCGGCCGCGGGCGATCCCACCAAAGGCTATTACAGCTACGACCTCGGGGCGTGGCACGTGGTCGTGGTCAACAGCGCCATCGACGTGAGCACCGGCTCGGCGCAGGAGCAGTGGCTGCGATCGGACCTCGCCGCCACGGCGCAACCGTGTACCCTGGCGTACTGGAACTACCCGCGCTTCAGCTCGGTCTACACGGCCGTGCGGTCCGGGATTCTGGCGGCGTGGAACGATCTGTACGCGGCCGGCGCGACCCTGGTGGTCAACGGGCATATGCGGCATTACGAGCGGTTCGCGCCGCAGACCCCGACCCGCGCGGCCGATCCGCAGTACGGCATCCGGGAGATCATCGTGGGGACGGGGGGGCTGGGCATCGACAGCTTCTGGGTGGCGCAGCCGAACAGCGAGGTGCGTCACAGCGGCACCTACGGGGTGCTGAAGCTCACGCTCTCGGCAGGCGCCTACAGTTGGGCGTTCATCCCCGCCGCCGGCGGGACGTTCAGCGATGCCGGGAGCGGCGCCTGTCACGAGCGTCCGCCCGTCAACGCCGTGACGGTGAGCCCCACGGCGCCGGGTGCGTTCGTGGGAGCGACACTGCAGCTCACGGCGACGCCGATGGCCAACGGCACGCCGGTCCTCAACCGATCCGTGACGTGGGCGAGCACCGCCCCGACGGCGGCGCTGGTGGACGCGACCGGCCGAGTCAGCGCGCTCAACCCTGGCAGGGCCACCATCACCGCCACCAGCGAGGGCCGCAGCGGCGCGGCGGTGGTCACGGTCGTCCCGGTCCCGATCGCGGCGGTGGCCGTGAGTCCGGGAACGGGAGCGCTGCCCGAGGGCGGCGCGCTGCAGCTCTCGGCGACGCCGCAGGACGCGAGCGGCAACCCCCTGGCCGGCCGGGTCGTGACCTGGACGAGCAGCGCCCCGGCGGTGGCGACGGTCGATGCGACCGGCCTGGTCGGCGCGGCGAGCCCAGGCGAGGCCACGATCACCGCGACGAGCGAAGGCAAGAGCGGCGCTACTGCCGTGACGGTGGGGGCGGTGCTGGTCGGTGCCGGCGACATCGCCGCGTGTCCCGGGAAGTCCGAGGCCACGGCCGCGCTGCTCGACACCATCCCCGGCGCCGTGCTCACCCTGGGCGACAATGCCTACCCGGACGGGACGCCGGCCGAATACCTGACGTGCTACGATCCCAGCTGGGGCCGCCACAAAGCGCGCACCCATCCGGTGCCCGGGAACCACGACTACGTGACCGCCGGCGCTGCCGGTTACTACGGCTACTTCGGCCTCCTGGCCGGAGACCCGACCAAGGGCTACTACAGCTACGATCTGGGCGCTTGGCACATCATCGCGCTGAACGGTGAGATCAGCGCCGGCGCCGGCTCGGCGCAGGAAGTGTGGCTCAAGGCCGATCTCGCCGCCAGCACGCAGACGTGCACGCTCGCCTACATCCACCGGCCGCGCTTCAGCGCCGGCTTCCACGGCAGCAACGCGTTCATGCAACCGCTGTGGCAGGATCTGTACGATGCCGGCGCGGAGCTGTATGTCGCCGGGCACAACCATGCCTACGAGCGGTTTGCGCCGCAGGATGCGAACGGCGTCGCCGACCCGGTGAGGGGTATTCGGGAGCTCGTGGTCGGCACCGGTGGCGCGGGCTCGGAGGCCTGGAGCACCACGCCCCCGATCGCGAACGAAGAGGTCTGGGCCAACCCGACCTGGGGCGTGCTGAAGCTGACCCTCTATCCCACCTCGTACACCTGGCAATACATCCCCGTGGCGGGCGACAGCTTCACGGACTCGGGCAGCGGCTCGTGCCACTGAGCGTGGAGACGGCGCTGCAGCGCTGGACCGCTACTCCGGCGATGGAGGAGATGAGTCTGTACGACTGACGATGTAGGCTTGTACCGTAGTGGCGGTGCCTGTGCCGCCGGAATTCGCCACCCAATTGCTCGCCCACAGGATGCGCCGCCCGTCGCGTGACGGGACCGCCTGCGCCTCGCAGCGGTAACACCCCGTGGCGTCGGTGTGCGTCTGCGCGTAGCGCTCGACGCTCTTGCTGCCGTCCAGCTTCACCGCGACGATCTCATCGTTGAACCGCGTTCCTGGTGCCGGATAGTAGGTCACGTACGCCCAGCCGGGCCGATCGAAGTTGCGCGTCGAGACGTGATCGGGATACGCCTCGTTCGTCGGGTCGGTCAACGCCGTGATCGCACCGTCCCGCAGCCGCGCCATGACCACGCCGCCGATCAGCAGACCGTTGACTGTCTCGCCTGCGTTGTGGCAATGCTCCTGTCCCACCAGGACGTCTTCCTGATTGTCGAAGGGGTTGAGCGTCATGTCGGCGTGGCCCAAGTCGTAGATGAACCCTTGCGCCGCGGTGCCGCTGCAATTCGGATAGGTGGCCGGCATCGGCCGGGGCGTGAGCGCCAGGGTGGCCGGATTCACGTCGTACACGCGAATGCGATCGCCATTGTACGCCACGACGACGTAGCGGCCCGAGGGTGAGACCGACACCCAATCGGTGGCGCAGCCGCTCGCGAGCCCGCAATCGGTCAGGTCCGTCGCCGGGCCGACCCGCTGACTCGGGTAGGCGGCCAGCGGGAGCTGCGGATCCATATCCACCACGAACACCCAGCGCACGGCATCGGTGAGCGCCGCGTAACGGCCGTCGAACGACGGATTCCCCTCGCTCGACCCGAAGTCCCGCACCGTGATCGGCAGCGTCCAGCTGCGCGTCTTGGTGCAACTCACCACATCGAACCACATCAGCTCGGTGCCGCTGCTCGACACGTTGATCCGCTCGCGCGGGTGCAGCGGACTGGGATGCCAGCGGTCATCGCCGTCGTACCCCGAGCACCGCCCCACTACCGGGAGATAGGTCTGCCCATCGAGGTACAGCTTGCTGGGCGCGCTGCTGTTCTGCAGCGCGATGAGCGTGCCGTCCGAGTTCCACGGCTGATCTTTGGAATAATGATGCCGCGCGATCGTGCCCCACGTTCCCGGTCCGGTGCTCGTCGTCAGGGGGAACAGGGGGTCAGCGGCGATGCGTATGACCGGCAGATGCAACGGGAGCGCGGTGATCTGGCTGAGATACGCGGGCCGGGGGACGAGCGGCTCGGTGAAGACAAGTGTGGCGTCGGTGATCGGCGTGGTCACCGGCGCGGGGGGCGGCGCGGGGGCGCTCGCCTGCGGCGACTCACAGGCGATACAAACACCGACCGCGAGTGTAGAGAACCAACGCATGACAGGACCGCACAACTTACGCGAGGAGCGTTACTCGCGCCACGGCCTCTGTCGCGTACCGCGAGACATCAGTTGCGCGACCGCATCAGTGTCGAGGCAGCCGAATGGCGGCACACCCAGCAGATCGGCGTCGCCCCGCCGCACCAGCGCGGCGAGATGCGGGTTGGCGTCGTTGCTCGAAACGCGGCAGCGGTAGCAATAGAATGGCTCGCCGGGGCGGGCTCGCACCAGCGCGTGCTCGTCCTGATCCAGATCGCATACGAAGGGGTCAAGACCGGGCAGCTCCACGACTTGCAGGCGATGATGCCGGGCGTTCACGGTGACCGGCACCAGCCAGAGGCGGGTTCCCGCAATGTGGTGGATCTGGTCGTCTCGCAGCTTCATGGTCTCGCTCACTCCCGATCGCGCGGGGGGAGAGGAGGCAAAATCTATGCCTTTTTCAGAGCGCGCGCCTGAGGGTAAACAGCGGCAGCTCGGGCGGACAGCAGAACCGGGCGCGCAGGGTGATCGTGCCGATCCCGCGCGACACATACAGCGGCGCGAACGTGTCGCGGTACCACCCCGCCACGAACCGCCCGCTCCCCGTCGGCGTATAGGGTGTCCAGAACGGCAGCCGGATCTGGCCGCCGTGCGTGTGGCCCGCGAAGATGGCGACGGGGACGGGGTAGGTGTCTCGCGGCACGCCGTCCACGAAGCCAGGGGCGTGCAGCACCCACACGGTGGGGTCGGCGTGCGGCAGGCGTGAGAGCGCCGCGCCGACATCCGGCCTGCCGCGCACCGGGTCGTCCAAGCCTACGACGCTGAGCGTCGCGCCGCGTACAGAAACCCGTCCCGTCGAGTTGTACAGCAGCTCTACCCCCGCCTGTCCGTACACCCGTTCTCCTGTCGCCCGGTCGACGCCCGCGTCGTGCTCCCAGTTGCCCAGCGTGGCGAACGTCGCCGCCGTACCGCGCGCCTCGCGCGCCCACGCGACGAGCGTGGGGAGGTCCTCGTGGTGATTGCAGATGTCGCCGCTCAGCAACACCACGTCGGGACGCTCCCGTGCCAGCACCTCGAGCGCCGCGCGGGCCGCGGGGGACACGCCCCCGCCCAGGTGGACGTCGGTGAGGCACGCGATCCGCACCCCCTCGAGCCCCGGTGGCAAGCCCGGCACGACGATGTTATGACGGGAGACATCGAGTGCCGTCGGTTCAACAAGAAAAGCGTCGCCTGCGGCAGCGGCGCCGAGCGCGCCGGCGGTGCCGACGACAAAGCTCCGGCGAGTCATGAAAGTCATGGCGATAAACATACGAGGGATCAACCAGAGGCGTCATGCGAAGGCGTCACGCGAAGGCGTCAAGCAGAGGCGTCGCGCAAGAACGTCGCGCGGAACCGTGGGACGGGTGCAACAGGGAAGTCGGGAAACCCGAGCCAACTGAGCGGTGTAGCTCGGACATCCCTATTCCCGGAGGTGATCGATGCTGCAGTTGCGAACCCGTTTCCCACTGCTCTCATG
>Ga0209471_1001171_pt1 | contig 15915 bp, 15 predicted proteins | sample GraSoiAngelo_128_FD_185885 | JGI IMG/M metagenome (GOLD analysis project Ga0209471, IMG submission 185885) | Grasslands soil microbial communities from the Angelo Coastal Reserve, California, USA - 14_0927_12_20cm (SPAdes) (version 2) | ecosystem: Environmental > Terrestrial > Soil > Grasslands ...
TCATGTCGCTTACTTCCTCGACCCGCCGGAGCTCGCGCCTGATTCCATCGAAAAAATCGAGCAGGCTAGACGAACTTATCACGATGACTGGATTTCGGGCGGGGCGGTAAAGACCATGCTGGACGGCGTTGTTGAGGCTCATACCGCAGCCATGCTTACGCCCTACAGCGATGATCCCAGCCAGAGTGGGAAACTGTTCTGGGAGCCCGCAAAATACCAGAGCTCGATTACTGAACTGGACCGGCGGGGACTCCAGATCTTCACGCATGCCATCGGAGACAAGGCCGTCCGGTTGGCTCTGGACGCCTACCAACAAGCCGCAGAGACAAACCACACGCATGACGCGCGGCCACGAATCGAGCACATTGAGACCATTGCCGCGCAAGATATTCCGCGATTCGGAAAGTTAGGTGTCATTGCCAGCTTCCAGCCGCTCCATGCTTATCCAGACGATGACACACTGAAAATCTGGTCGCGCAACGTGGGACCCGAGCGCGCGCAACGCGCCTGGGTATGGCACAGCATCGAAAGCACTGGCGGCAGGCTGGCTTTCGGGAGTGACTGGCCTGTGGTCACGCTGAGTCCTTGGCCGGGGGTACAGAATGCGTTGACCCGGCAGACGACGGACGGAAATCCTCCAGATGGTTTCGTGCCCCAAGAACGCATCACTCTAGAGGACACGATCAAGGCTTATACGCTGGGAGCTGCATTCGCCGGCCGGCGAGAAAAGACGGAAGGCTCGCTTGAACCGGGAAAGTTGGCTGACCTGATCGTTCTCTCACAGGACTTATTCAAAGTTGCGCCCAGCGCCATCACCAAGACAGAAGTTCTTCTGACCATGGTGGGCGGCAAAGTGGTTTATCAATCTCCGAAATGGACGGAAACGGAAGCCGCGAACCAGGCAGCCGCGGCCGAGGCGGCAAAGTAATGAGCAAACGAATGCTGCTGTTGGTAACGATTGCCGCATCCGTTTTCTTGTCTAGCTCCTGCGGGAAAAAAACCTCCACGCTGAATCTGCTGGTATGGGAGGGCTACGCCGATCCTTCATTCGTGCGCGGTTTCGAAGAAAAGTACCACTGCAAAGTTTTAGCGTCATACATGGGCTCGAGCGACGAACTTGTCGCGAAGCTTCGCGGCGGCAGCGCGGGTAACTATGACGTGATCTCGCCCTCCAGCGACGTGGCAACCTCGATCGCATCCGCAGGATTGGCAGCGCCGCTTGATCTGTCTAAGATTTCCAGCTATAGCCAGCTCTCTCCGCAACTCACTTCTCTTTCGTTGGTAAAGACTCACGGAAACACCTACGGCGTGCCTTTTACATGGGGACCGAATCCCATGATCTATGACACGACCGCGTTCGCGCGGCCGCCGGAAAGCTGGAACGTATTCTGGGATCCGAAATACCGGGGCAGAATCTCTGTTTGGGATGATCTCTCGACGCTGTACATGGCAGCGCAGGTGCTGGGGTATGATCATCCGCCGAGCCAACTCTACAACCTAAGCGACGAGCAATTGGAAGCAGTCAAGAAGAAGCTGCTGGAATTAAAACCCAACATCCGCAAAATCTGGTCCACCGGTGGAGAGCTGACGAATTTGTTTCAAAATCACGAAGTTGTTGCCGCGATGGGCTGGCCGCTGATGACCAACCAACTTCGCAAGATTAATTTTCCGGTCGGGGAAACTATCCCAAAGGAAAACACTACCGGCTGGATCGATCACCTGATGATTACGGCCGGCAGTGAGAATAAAGATCTGGCGTACAAATTCCTGGAATACATGGTTGATGCGCAAACCCAGAAAAAAGCAACGGACGTCACCGGATATACTCCAGCGAATCCAAATGCTGCGCAATACATGACTGAAGATGAAAAGAAGCACCTGCACCTCGACGACGTGGACAACTACCAGAAACGCATTTATTTCTGGCAGGACGTCCCCCGGCGTGCGAAATACAACCAGATTTGGAATGAGGTAAAGGCGGCACAGTAGATCAGGCAAAATTGCGGATGGTCCCTATTACCACGTCCGACCGCCCAGCCTTGGCAGGTTCGGTGTCTCCATCCGCCGAACCGCTCCTTCGCATTCGTAATGTTGCGAAAACTTTCGGCAAAAATGTGGTGTTGCGAGACGTGTCGCTCGATATCGCGGAAGGCGAGTTTCTCACCATTCTAGGGGAGAGCGGTTCGGGGAAGACAACGCTGCTTCGTATCGTCGCCGGATTTGAAACTGCAACTGCGGGCGAAGTGTGGATGGGCGGCGAAAGACTCGACCCGTTTCCACCGTATCGCAGGCGCGTAAATACCGTGTTCCAGCACTACGCGCTTTTCCCCCACCTTACGGTTGAACAAAATGTGGGATACGGCTTGCGAGTGGCGGAATTGCCGGCTGAAGAGGTTGCGCCACGCGTAGAGCAGGCCCTGGGCATGGTGAAGATGACGGCGTACGCACACTCAAAGCCGTCAACCATCAGCGGTGGACAGCAGCAACGCGTTGCGTTGGCACGCGCGCTCATTAACCGCCCAAGACTGCTGCTGCTCGATGAGCCGCTATCGGCGCTGGACGCCAATCTCAGACGGCAGATGCAAGTTGAATTAAAGTCATTGCAACGGGAAGTGGGTATTTCGTTCGTCTTCGTGACCCATGACCAGGAAGAAGCCATGGTCATGTCCGACCGTATCGCGTTGCTGCGTTCGGGAGAACTGGAGCAAGTAGCAACACCGCGGGAAATTTACAGCCATCCCGCAACAGCTTATACGGCCCAGTTCATCGGCCACACAAATTTATTGCGGGCCGAGGTGAAGAAGGGTGTGGCGCGTTTCGGATCAATATCCTGGCCAGTGCAGGTTCCCGACGGGAGAGTACTGTTTTCTCTGCGGCCTGAAAAAATCAGGCTTGCCGGAGCGTCTGGCGCAACCACAGGTGATGCAGTGCCCTTTCGGGGAACAGTCCGGCATCAGGCTTTTCAGGGCGCGACTGAACTCCTGCAGATTGAGTCTCCCGATGGCGTAGTGCTCTCGGTGAGGATTGCCAGCCGTCGCGAATGGCGGGGAGAGTTGGAGTTCGAGTTTTCGCCAAGTGATGCGGTTCCGGTTCGTGACTCCCGCGAGAGAGTCTGAACCTAAAACACCAAGAAGATGTTTTCGCGTGCTTATAAGGCCGTGGTTACTTTGCCCCCTCTATTGTGGGTCACTGTGTTCCTATTGATTCCTTATCTCCTGATGTTTTGTTATAGCTTCTGGTCTGTCTCTGCCGAACAGACAATCGTTCATGCCTGGAGGCTGGACAACTATCGCGAACTGCTGCGGGTTGGAGTGTATTGGCAGACGCTGTTGCGGTCCATGTGGATCGCGGGGCGGGTCACGCTGTTTTCGCTGCTACTGGGATATCCGCTGGCTTATTACTTGTCGTTTCACGCCGGAAAGTGGAAGGATTTGTTGTACCAGCTCGTTATTATTCCATTGTGGGTCAGCTACCTGGTTCGTGCCTATGCCTGGAAGACGATCCTGGGAAGCGACGGAGTGCTCAATACGCTGCTGCAGTATGTGCATCTAACAAAGCATCCGTTGGAATTTTTGCTTTATAGCCCATTTGCCGTGGTGCTTACGCTGACCCACATATACACGCCGTTTACGTTCTTGCCCATTTATGCTTCGCTGGAGCATATTCCGGGGAATCTGGTGGAAGCCTCACAGGATCTCGGTGCTTCGCCGCTTCAGACATTCTGGCGGGTAATCGTTCCGCTTTCCGTTCCCGGAGTTCTTGCCGGTGCGACCTTTGCCTTCGTGCTCAGCCTGGGAGATTTCCTGGCGCCGCTTCTGCTTGGCGGCCCGAGCGGCATTATGATTTCGAACATTGTGGTGAGCCTGTTCGGCGCCGCTTATAACTGGCCACTGGGAGCTGCCATTGCGTTTGTGATGATGGTGCTGGTAGTGGGACTCTTGTTCCTTTCCGAACGGCTGGAGAAGAAATGGAGCTTCTCATGAGGGCAGCCGGCTCACCCGTTAAGGGCACGCGCTGGTTAGGTTTGTATGCAGTGGCAGTTTTTGCGTTCCTCTACCTGCCGATTGCCGTACTCATTATTTATTCGTTTAACGGAGAAGGGGTGGGTGGCTTTCCTCCGCACAACCTGACAGTGGGTTGGTATCGGACCCTTTTTGCTGACGGAGCGATCTGGGATTCCGTTATAAACAGCGTGCTAGTGGCGCTGGCGGCGGTGACGATTGCGCTGGCATTTGGTGTGCCGGCAGCACTGGCGTTGGATCGAGCGCAGTTTCCTGGAAAAGCATTGTTTCGACGACTTGTGCTGTTACCTCTGATTCTTCCTGGAATCATTACCGGTTTGTCTTTGCTCATGTTGTTTCGTGAAGCGGATGTGAAGCTGAGCCTGCTCACCATTGTGCTAGGGCATGGTACAGCGCTGATTTCGGTTGCTACTACCGAGGTCTTCGCGGGATTGCAGAAGCTCGATCGCGCACAGGAGGAAGCCTCGCTCGACCTGGGCGCAAATTACTGGCAGACGTTCTGGCGAATCACGATTCCCAATCTGCGGCTGTCCATCATTGGAGCAGCGCTGCTGATCTTTACACTGTCGTTGGATGAAATTGCCGTCAGCTTTTTTCTGATTGGGCGCGACAACACGCTGCCGCTGGAAATTTGGGGAAGGTTACGGCGCGGCATAACGCCTGAGATCAACGCAATATCCACCATTATCTTTGTTTTTTCTTTAATCGCGATCCTTCTCTGGTATCACCTGCGCTTCCGGAGCGACGGCCAGACGGAGATTGCAGCTGAATTGGTCGAAGCAGCAGTCCAAGGGGATTAATACATGAGTGCAAACCGTAGAGACTTCATCAAGTTTGTGGTCGCGGGAGCCGTGGCTGCAGGATGTCCGGTGGACCTATCGCTGCTTGCCGCGCCGCCCGAGAAGAGTCCCGAGGTAGAGGGCGAAGACAATCATATTTGTCATCAGGTACGCGATGGAAAGGTCTTTACTCGGCCTCCTGTCTCGGCGCATCACGACGTTGTGATTGTGGGTGGCGGTGTTAGCGGATTGACCGCGGCCTATCTTCTGCGAAACCACGACTTCCTGCTTCTCGAGAAGGAGCCGCACTGGGGCGGCAATGCTTACCTGATGGAATTTCAAGGAAATGCTTATGCCACGGGTGCCGCTTTCATCGGAGCCAACGAGCTTGCCTACGGTTTTGCCAAGGAGATCGGCCTCGAGCCTTTGCCGGTTAACAATTGGGACGGAAGCATTATCAAAGGAGAATTCGTTCCTGACACTTGGGGCGAAGGTTTGGATAAGTTGCCGTATTCGCCCGCCATTCGCGATGGCTTTCAGAAGTTCAAGAAAGACATTCTTGCGATTGACGTGAATAAACGAGCTAACGAATTGTTTGCAGTTCCATTTTCGGATTTTATGAAGGAGTGCCCAGAAGAGGTAAGACAGTGGTGGGACAATTACGGTCCGTCGAATTGGGGTGCTGTGAGTGACGAAACCGCGGCGGCAATTGGCATTTCCGAGTTGCAAGGCATTGCCGGTCCCGGCCGCAAGGATGATCGTTACACTTGGCCGGGCGGGTTGGGTGCCATTACGAAACGGCTGGCTGAGATTCTGCAATCCAAGTTCAGCGATCGGATGCAATCTGGGTCAACCACCGTCTCCGTAACTCCCGAAAAAAATGAAGTGCAAGTCACCTATGTCCGGGGTGGCGATGTGAAAACGGTCGGTGCGAAAGCTGTGATCATGGCCACGCCCAAGTTCATCACCCACCGGATTGTGCAGGGGCTGCCAGCCAAACAAAGCAAGGCGATGGAAGAGATTCGTTACATTCCTTATCCGGTGGTGAATCTGATTTTTGATAAGCCCGTGTTCACCAAAGGTTACGACACCTGGTGCCCGGGAAATACTTTTACGGATTTCATCGTCGCCGATTGGGTCATTCGCAAGAAGCCCGGCTATGAACCGAAATACAACATCTTGAGCTGCTACACGCCGCTGAGAGAGGATCAGCGGTCAGAACTTCTGAGCGAGCCGAGCGCACGTCGAGTCGCGGAAAATGTATTGCGGGATTTCCAGAAGCTGTTTCCGGGATCTAATGTTGATCCGATAGAGGTGCATATTTATCGCCGCGGCCATCCTCTATATATGTCTACGCCTGGTTTGTTTACCCAGACCCAACCCATAGTGCGCCAGCCACTGGATCGAATCTTTTTTGCGAACACCGACTGCGAAGGCCCCGTTTCTACCACTGCGGGCGCAATCAAGGCTGCACAACGCGTGAGCAAGGAAGTGGAGCACAAGCTCGCAGGAAAGCCCGCCCCTAAGTTTGATAAGACCGCCGCTGTGTTTGCAGGATAACCAGAGCTGGATAGCCAACCGGAGCTGCTGAATCGGGGAGATCCGGCGCAGTTAATGGTCAGAATCCGTGACCAAAGGTTCTGCAGATTCTCGTCGTAACCAATCGCCGCATAGTAAATTGTAAGATGTAGTGTGCCTTCGTCGAGCCGCCGCTGAAAGGATTACCCAATTTGAGTTCAGGTATTCGCAATATCGCCATTATCGCGCACGTGGACCATGGGAAGACGACCCTGGTGGACGCCATGCTACGCCAGAGCGGCACGTTCCGCGCCAATGAGACGCTGGTCGAGCGGGTGATGGACTCCAACGAATTGGAGCGCGAGCGCGGCATCACGATTCTGGCTAAGAACACGGCAGTGCTCTACCACGACGTCAAGATCAATATCGTCGACACGCCCGGCCACAGCGACTTCGGTGGGGAAGTGGAACGTGCGCTAAAGATGGTGGATGGCGTCATGCTGCTGGTGGATGCCAGCGAAGGCCCTTTGCCACAGACGCGCTATGTGTTGGGCAAGGCATTGGAGGCGCACCTGCCCCCCATTGTTGTGATCAACAAGATTGACCGTCCCGATGCCCGGCCGCAAGAAGTTCTGAACGAGATTTACGATCTCTTCATCGATCTCGATGCCAAAGAAGAGCAACTTGATTTTCCAATTCTCTACACCAATGCAAAGACAGGGACGGCATCGAGAGACATCAAAGGTGGCGGCGAAGATCTACGGCCGCTTTTCGATGCCATTGTGGAGAAGATTCCTCTGCCCAAGGGCGACGCTTCCGGGACGCTGCAGATCCTCGTCGCGAATCTTGACTATAGCGATTATCTCGGACGACTGGCGATTGCGCGGGTGTTCAATGGAACGATGCGCACCGGCGAGGAAGTGGGCATTGCCAAGTTGGATCACACCATCCAGAAAACCAAAATCACAAAACTATTTTCCTTCTCCGGCTTGAAGCGAATAGACATTACGGAAACCGAATTAGGCGACATCGTGGCGGTGGCAGGAGTGGAGGGAATTACCATCGGCGAGACGATTACCAGCGCGGAAAATCCAGCGCCGCTGGCGCACATTGCCATCGACGAGCCGACCATCGCCATGCAGTTCACCGTGAACACATCGCCATTTTCGGGACGAGAAGGTTCTTATGTAACCTCGCGCAATCTGCGCGAACGTCTCGACAAAGAGTTACTGACCAACGTGTCGCTGCGAGTAGAGGAAACCGGCAGCACCGATTCCTTCAAGGTGATGGGACGCGGCGAACTGCAGCTCTCCATTTTTATCGAGATGATGCGCCGTGAAAGTTACGAATTGATGGTAGGCAAACCGGAGATCGTCACCAAGCGGCTGGACGGAAAATTGATGGAGCCCGTGGAACAGTTGACGGTAGACGTGCCTGAGGCCTTCGTTGGCGTTGTGATGGAGCAGCTTGGGGGGCGAAAAGGTGAAGTCGTCAACATGCACAATCATGGTTACGGGCGAGTGCGCGTTGAGTTTCGCGTCCCCAGCCGCGGCTTGATAGGACTGCGCAGCCAATTGCTCACTGATACTCGGGGCACCATCGTGATGAATTCGCTTTTCGATGGATACATGGAATGGCAGGGAGAAATTCCGCATCGGCCGACGGGAGCACTGATCGCGGACCGTTCCGGTGTGACTACATCTTATGCGTTGTGGAACCTGCAAGAACGTGGAGAACTTTTTGTCGGCCCAGGCGTGGAAGTGTACGAGGGCATGATCATCGGTGAGAACGCGAAAGATACTGATCTCGATGTGAATGTTGTCCGCGAGAAAAAGCTCACAAACATGCGGGCGTCCACCGCCGACGAGGCGATCCGGCTGGTTCCCTTTCGCCAGTTGAACCTGGAGCAGGCGATCGAATTCATTGCAGACGATGAGTATGTAGAGGTAACGCCGAAGTCGCTGCGACTGCGCAAGAAGACCCTGCAATCGAATAAACGCAAGAAGGGCACGATGGCGATGGTGGAGGAGGGGCGATAACTAACGGTTCCTCTGCTTCCGTTGCTTGGAATAATCGCCACCAGTGATGGTCCGAGCCCGATTTGGGCGACGATTGCACGCGTATACCCAACAGGACATTTTTTTTCCGTTCCGGAGCGTAACAGGCCATTTCATTCGCACAAAAAGGCTACCCTGTGGATGCGAAGGATCAAAGCCCTCGTACTCGTCGAGACGACGCAGCACATCAGGATCTTCGGGAAGTTCGAAGACCTGCCCTGCGATCACCGGACCGGTTCTACTCAGGACCGCGCCCGGGTAGTCCCCGAGATCATACAGCCTACCGCGCACAGAACCTCGCCCTACTCGCCGAAGGAGTTTAACGGTGGATGCAACCTCAGCAGGGGCATGGTGCGGTATCAACGTGCCATACGAAAACAGATATCTTTTCATATAAAAAGCGTAGGGTGGTGAGCTACTCGTCCAACAATGATTTTCTCAAGTACTCATATCCCTTTTCTTTATTCCGGATGTATGCGACCACTTCGCGATGTCGCTTCAGGCATTCAAGATAATAACCGAACAGGGCCTGAACATCTCTACCTGACAGTTGTTTAGATGTTTGTAGATAAGCCATAAATTCGAAAAAGTTCAGGTAATCAGTCCAAGACGAAGTCTCGGTCGTAACAAGCTCTGACACTTGTGGATCGCCCGAATTGCAATCGAGCAGGTCCCTCACGTGCTTCAGGTCTTCTCTTTCAAAGAATCTCGAATAAAGGCTTTCCGCCCATCGTGCGCGCTCACGTCGCGAGTTGCTTTGGTAGACCATCACCGCCCAGAAAGCAGCAAATACTCCGGCGATGTAAGAACCCATCTGTACCGCTTTTGCGATGTCGACATGCATATGTCGCCCCGAATTGTATACTCGGTAAATACAAGTTCGATGGCGATTGCAAAGACCACCGTCTGCACGTGTATTTCCTTCCCTGCAGGTGCAGTAAACCCTCGTGGCGAATGGAGGCTGCGATCAACACGGCACTCAGTGGGGCAACTTTCTGACCTGTCCTGGCTGTGGCAAGCGACGCGACGCACGAAATCGCCTGCTGCGTCTTGGGTTTCAGCGTGAAGGTATTAGAAGGTGGATGGCTGCTAGAACCGTTGAAAAACAGCTGCCCCACGCTGCCGGGCGGGCTTGACGTACAGCCCCGGACATACCTGCTATACTTTCACCCGCGTTTGACTGTTCGCCAGCTTTGGCTTCGATTCACGGAAAGGCATCCCAGCCGCCCGCGTCCCCGCCGAAGTCAGCCACACTCAAATAGCTCAATTGAGGTGCCTCTGACTTGAAGAACATTTTTGTTGGGAACCTTGACTTCAATACTGGTGAAGACGAACTGCGTAAGATGTTTGAGGTTTACGGCCAGGTGGATCGCGTAAGCATTATGACGGATCGCGACACCGGCCGTTCACGTGGATTCGGATTCGTGGAGATGGCTAATGCTGAAGAGGGTGAGAAGGCCATTGCAGCACTCAATGGCACGCAACTCGGGGGACGTACGTTGAACGTGAATGAAGCGCGTCCGAAACCAGAGCGCGGAGCTGGTGGCGGCGGCGGAGGTGGGGGACGCGGCCGAGAGCGCGGTGGACGCAGCAACCGCTGGTAATTTCACGAGTTCGCAAAAAAGTATTCCCGACCACAGCGCTTACGTCCAGGCCGTTGCCGATTGATGGGGTTGTTGTCTGCATGTAAACTGTTGGAATCGGTGCGCGCCCGTAGCTCAGTTGGATAGAGCGATTGCCTCCGGAGCAATAGGTCGGGAGTTCGAATCTCTCCGGGCGCACCAGCTTTCAACAACTTAGGTATCAGCCGGGACAGTCTTGTGTTCAGAATGTGATCAGTTGGCTGCCTCACTGCACGGCTCCGACGGCAGAAGCCGCTGCCAAATTCTTATTTTGCTGCAAGCCCTCAATTCCCTCGTACATCGCGTCAACCATCAGGTAAACGGAATCCGGGATTTCTTTAACATAGTTTTCGAGCGTGGTGTCTGGCCGCGCGTGCCGCAATTGCTTTTGCACGTCTTTGAGAGTCCCTTTGCGTTCGCCGACAGCCAAGGTTGCGAATGTCCTCCGTAGGACTTGGAAGTTCAACTTGTCCAGCCCTATCTTGACGCGGATTGGATCCAGCACTCGGGCTTCGAAGTTTTCATAATCCATATGGCCGCCTTGGCTGTTAGGAAAAATGAAGTCCCGATCTCCCGGGTACGCTGTGGCGGTTCTCCACTCGAGGAGTTCGATGGCTAAGCGCTTGGGCAAAGGGACATAGCCCTCGCTGCCCTCGGTCTTTGCCCAAGGTCGGAGTTTCGACTTGTAAACCGTCTCCGTAACGTGCAGCGCATGTCGTCCATTCGGGAGTTGTTCGAGACTGCGCCAGCGGAAGGCGCACAGCTCCCCCGGGCGTATCGCAGTTCCAGAGCAAACCTTTATGACCAGCTTGTCACGGGGAGTGATCGCAGCGTCGATGACCGCTCGATACTGCGGCCATTCTAATAGGGTCTCGTCGGGCTTTCGTGTTCTCGGCCGTTTCAACTTCCGTGCCGGGTCCTTCCCGAGAAAATCTTGCTCCACTGCCTCTGTGCACATGGACTTTAGGTACGTATAGCAGTGAAACACCATCGAACGCGAATAATCGCGGGCAAGGCTTCATGACCGGTGGCCCCCATGCCACCGATCAATGATCAGAGTGGTGCCGCGACGGTAGAGTCAGAGTCGCCCGTCATCCTCGCACAGTAATCACCAGCGCTGGCGGACCATTTCCAACGTCGCGTTATTTCCCCGTTGGTCGCCAGTTCAGGAGGACAGTGAGCGGGGAGCCTTGCCGCGGGACATAGCGAGACAGATAGATGTGGCCGTCGCGACCAATGTCGTAAAAGTCCCAGGCGGGATGAAGCGGAAGATCAAATAATTTGCGCACACTACTCGACTCAAGTTTTCCTGTTTCTATCTTGATGCTCGTCACATACAAAGTCGTGCCTGGCGGGTTGGCAAAGAACAATTCCTTACCCGTGGGACTCCATCGCGGTTGGCTTCCGCCTTCAGTGCTGATCTGCCATCGACCGGCAGCCAGGGCATTGGCAGACGTTGCAAGGGGATTGAAGGGAACCACATAGATCTCCAGCCGACCTGATTCGTCAGTCGTGTAGGCCAGCCATTTGCCGTCGGGCGAAAGGTCAGTACCAAACGAACTGATGTTGCGCAACAACAAGTGCACTGATTCAGCTGTTTTGAGTGGCGCCACCCAGACTTCTCCGGGGCTGTTCGGATCATCGGCATGATGCTCGAACACGATGTAATTGCCATCCGCCGACCAGCCTCTGGGTAACACGTCCCCCTGCATCTTCGCGACCACATGTTCGCTTCCCAGTCCGTCGCTGGTACGGATAACAATCGAATCCCCTCCTACACCATTTCTGTACGCTACTCGGTGGCCATCTGGCGACCAGATGCCAAACGCTCCACCCTCACTCTCAAGGCTGATGCGCGTGCTGGTGCCACGGGTCAACTGAGCCACCCAAACATCACTGCGTGCCCCTCGGGTTCCGATATAAAGAAGCTGATCGCCTCGCGGCGAAATCCGCACCGATGTGTCGTTCGCCGTGGCCGGTAGTCTTCCGGCCTCTTTTCCTGCACGATCGAGCCACACTACCTCGTTGGCTGTGGATCCGGATCCTTCCTCGTATACGATGGACCCCTGGGGCGAAACGCTGAATGCTGCGTAGTTGAACTGGCCATCGTACCCCACCGGTTTGGCTATAACTTCGAGGTCTGGTTCGAGAGAGAGCCGCTCAAAATTGAAGCGCTGTGCCAGCAAGGTGCCGTCCGCGCGAACATGGAAGATGCGTCCTTGACTGAACGCCACATTGGAAATAACTCCTGCCAACACTGCCGGACGTGGATCGTCCAGGGAAATCACCTGCACTTGGGCCATCAGTGGCGATTGCACCACATAGGCCAAATGCTTGCCATCCGGCAGAAAGGTTGGAAATCGGTGATTGGCTTCTCTGGCCGTGCGCCTCGTGAGCGGGACTGGAGTGCCGCCAGACGTTGGCACTCGAAATAAACCGGTGGTGCGGGTTCCGAAGACAATCTCACCGCGATTATTCCATGTGCCACCGCGTCCCTGCTCTATGGTGCACAGATCTATAACCGATCGTCCGGCGACGTCAACGATCTTTAAAGCATTGGCAGTGAAGAAACCGATCTGTTTACTATCCGGCGACCAGAAAGGAAAGGAGGCACCATCAGTTCCCGGCAGCGGCGTAAGAGTGGTGCGGTCGAGCGAGCGCAGCAACAACATACGAGTTCCGCTGCCGTCGGAGCCCACGACCACGATACGAGTGCCATCGGGAGAAATTGCCGGCGGACCGAATAGGCCGCTGAAATTCAAGGTCACGCCGGACGAGGGCAAAATAGCAAGCGCGACCGGTTGTGGCGCTGGCGTGGTAGACGAAAAATGAATAGCCAGTCCCCCGAGCAGCACGCCTAGAAATAACGCAGCCACCGTCCACAGCTTTGAGAATCGTGGTATCTGTGTGGCATGCTCCGGCGCGGTTTGCGAAATCCATTTCAACTCCTCCGCTATGTCGTGAGCTGATTGATAGCGGTCGTCAGGCAGTTTCTTCAGGCAGTTTCGGACAACGTGATCGATCGCCGGCGGCAGTCCCGGAAGAACTTGAGAAACAGCGGGAGGATCATCTTCCAGGATCGATGAGACTACCTTTATCTGCGTCTTGCCGGGGAAGGGACGCTTGCCGGTCGCCATCTCATAGAGCATCGCGCCAAAGGCAAAGATGTCGCTCCGCGCATCTGCCTCCTTGCCCTCGAACTGCTCGGGCGCCATGTATTGCACGGTTCCCACGATCGCTCCCGAGGACGTCAGGGGCGACTGGGGAACGGGGGAAGACATTGTCATCACTGCCCGAGAACAGCGGCGCAGAGGCTGCCGTGGCTGATGTCACAGGGCTAGGCTTGGCAAGGCCAAAATCGAGCAGCTTGGCGCCCCCTTTGGTCAGCATCACGTTGGCAGGTTTCAGATCGCGGTGCACGATGCCGGCCCGATGCGCCTGCTGCAAGCCCTGGAGGATGTCAATGCCGGTCTTCAGAAGGTCAGGAAGCGCCAGCGCACCTTTGTTCAAACGTTGTGCAAGTGTCTCGCCCTCCACATATTCCATTACCAGAAACTCGGCATCGCCATCACGGCCAACATCGTACAAGGTGCAAATATGCGGATGATTGAGTCGAGAGATGGTGCGAGCTTCGCGTTCAAATCGCTGCTGCAGCTCCGGAGAGGTCACAAGCGAGGAATTGAGCACCTTGATTGCAACCGTCCGTTCCAGTCGGGTGTCGCGGGCACGATAGACTTCCCCCATACCGCCTGCTCCTATGAGCGCGACGATTTCATACGGCCCGAGCTTTGTGCCGGAGGTGAAGGCCATCGGTGCGCGCCATTATAAGCCTGCAGCAGCACGTTCCAAGGGATACGGCGGTTCCGGGCGGATGGTCGGCTACCCTTCCCTAACCGGTTGTGGAAGTGTAGCCCGACTCGGGCGCGATCCCAAGGAACACACGTTTTACGTGTCCACGCGTGACTCAGTCAGTGGTCGGACAATCCCATCCAAGTGTGGATTGAATGCGGCACATCGGGACCACGTGCGGACACGAAGATTTCGTCTCGAAGCCGCACATTCGAGTCGCTCTCGCGGCGAGGGTGTTGCTCTCCCGTTGCGTTTATATTCAGGAGCTTAAAGTGGAATCCGGGTCTGGCAGGCGATTGCCCATTGATTGAGATGGCTAGATCGCGGAGGACGGCATGAATCCCTTGCACTACACAACGATTCACCGGCAAGACTTATGCTAGTGAGGACAGCTGTTGCCAAAGTAGGCCACAAATGGGCGACTTCGGCAACGCTGGTACGGATGGCAGAACAAGGGAGTGCTCCCGATGAAAAATCGTTTCACGATGTCGCGAGCAGGCGAGATGTGTATGAACTGGGTGACGTGTTTGAAGTCAAAAAGTAAATTCCGGCTAGGAAGCGTTACGCTCTGCGAACTACCCACAATCGCAGGTCTGGAGCAAACGTGAACGACGCACTGTTTCTCCACCGCATTCATTTTGCCTTCACCATCACCTTTCATTACTTATTCCCGCAACTGACGATGGGCCTGGCGCCGCTGATCGTCGTGCTCAAGACGCTCGCCATCCGCACTCGCAACGAAGCCTACAATGAATCGGTGCGCTTCTGGACGAAGATCTTCGGCATCAACTTCGCGCTGGGTGTGGTCACCGGCATCCCCATGGAATTTCAGTTCGGCACCAATTGGGCGCAGTTCTCGCGCCTTACCGGGGGCGTTATCGGCCAGCCGCTGGCCATGGAAGGCACATTTTCCTTCTTCCTGGAGTCGGCGTTCCTGGGGCTGTTTCTGTACGGCGAAAAGCGTCTGGGGAAATGGGGGCACTGGTGGGCTGGCTTCCTGGTGCTCCTCGGGTCATGGTTGTCGGGCTTCTTCATCATCGTGACCGACGCGTGGATGCAGCATCCAGTGGCCTACACGCGCCTGCCCAATGGAGGGTTCAGTGTTTCTAGCTTCTGGGGACTGTTGACCAACCCGTGGGCACTGATTCAGTACGCACACAACATGAGCGGAGCCGTGGTCACGGGCGCATTCGTGATGGCGGGTGTGGGCGCATTCTATTTGCTGCAGCAAAAGTTCGTGGAGCACGCGCGCATCTTTCTCCGCGTGGGAGTCGTCGCCGGAATCGCCGCTTCCCTCTGGCAGGTGTTTCCCAGTGGCGATTTGCACGGCAAGTACATGGCGCGCAACCAACCGGTAACGACGGCCGCCATGGAAGGGCTGTTCAAGTCGCAAACTGGTGCTCCCATCGTTATTCTTGGTCAACCGGATGAGGAACATCAGCGAATCGACAATCCCATCATCATGAACAAGGTGTTGAGCTTTCTTGTCTACGGAACGACCACGGCCGAGGTCCAAGGCTTGAATGAATTTCCCAAAGACCAGTGGCCGACCAACATCCCGCTGCTTTACTTCAGCTACCACGTGATGGTCGGACTGGGCACAATTTTCGTCGCCGTGATGGCACTTGCAGCCTTTCTGTTGTGGCGTAGAAAGCTGTTCGCAAGCCCGTGGATGCTTTGGATCATCCTGCTCTGCGTGCCGTTCCCCTACATCGCTAACACCGCCGGATGGCTTACCGCGGAGGTCGGACGCCAGCCCTGGCTGGTTTATGGGCTGCTACGCACCAACCAGGGATATTCCACCAATGTCATTGCCGGTAACAGCATGTTCACGCTGCTGGGCTATATGGGACTCTATCTGGTGCTAGGAATTCTATTTCTGTTCCTTATACAGCGCGAGATTGGGCAAGGTCCGGCGTTAGCGGCTGCCGGCGACGGGCACTCGGGCGCGCCAATCACGACGACTTAGGAGGTGTGAATGGAACCGGTATGGTTTGTGCTCGTCGCCGTCATGATCACCGCTTATGTCGTGCTCGACGGCTTCGATCTGGGCGCGGGAGTGTTGCAC
>Ga0209471_1001173_pt1 | contig 15908 bp, 19 predicted proteins | sample GraSoiAngelo_128_FD_185885 | JGI IMG/M metagenome (GOLD analysis project Ga0209471, IMG submission 185885) | Grasslands soil microbial communities from the Angelo Coastal Reserve, California, USA - 14_0927_12_20cm (SPAdes) (version 2) | ecosystem: Environmental > Terrestrial > Soil > Grasslands ...
CGTCGACCGGTGGAATCGCGAGGTCTTCAGTCCGATGGGGGACAATGCCGTGGCGCTATCGGCCGACGTCAACACCAGGTCGAAGTCGGCCCGGCGGATGTCATCTCACCGGCTCGTTGACTTCTCGACGGGAGGAATTACCTACGAGGGCGAGGCCGGCATCGACCGCGTCCTGCTAGTTCCCTCGATCGTCACCCGGCCATGGATCACGATCTCGGAATGGGACAGCACGAAGATCATTTGCTATCGAGCCGGCCGACCAGCCAATGCGGCTGGCGAACCGAATCGAGACATGGTGCTCGTCTACCGAGCATTGGGCGATGAAACCCGGCTCCGCCTGCTGCGTGAGCTGGCGGCAGGCGATCGCCGATTGGCGGAGCTGGCGCAGGCCCTCGGCCTTTCCAAGTCCACGCTTCACGGTCACCTGGCGGTGCTGCGGACCGCCGGGCTGATCCGGCTCAGCCTTGGCGCGGACAAGAAATATGGCCTCCGCCCGGGACTCCCGGATCTCAACCGAATTCTTGCCGACTTTATCGGCCGAGGCTGACCTTACGAGCCAAGGGAGGGCCGCCTCGAAACGCCGGCCTTCGCCATCACGCGCTCGAACAGGTCGTACGGCTGGGCGCCCATCACCAGGTAGCGGTCGTCGATCACGTGCGCAGGAATGCCGTTGATCATCAGCTCCTCGGCTTCGGAGCGCCGGGCATCGAGGTAGTCGCCGAACCGATCCTCGGCGATCGCCTGCTCCATCCCAGCCATATCGACCCCTACGCGGGCGGCAACGTCGCGAAGAACGGCCAGATCGGAAACGTCCCGGCCCTCATCCCAGTACGCACGGAAGAGCTCCTTGTGCATCGCCTCAAAGTGCCCCTGTTCCCGGGCGAACTCGGCCGCCTGCAGGGCCGGCCGGGAGTTGATCAGCCGGTCATGGAGCCGCAGCTGCAACCCGACTTGGGCGGCGAGCCGGTTGACGCCTTCCTCCGCTCGGGCCCGGTAGGCTGGCGGCAGCACCTCGTCGCGTGGCCGGCCTTGGGGCGGGATCTCGGGGTGGAGCTCGAATGGAACCCATTCCACGGCGACGTCGTATTCACGCTCCAGCCGCTCGACTCCGACCGAGTCGATGTAGCAGAAGGGTCAGACGTAATCCGAATAGATGCGCACCGGGGTCGGCATCACCCGAGGATAGCCGGTACAATTCCCTTTAGCACTCTCGATCGGAGACTGCCAAGATGCTGGAACCCACGCCGCTCGACGAGCGCAAACAGCGGATCCTCAAGGCCGTGGTCTCGGACTACACCGTGACCGGGGTCCCGGTCGGCTCGCAGGTCCTTGCGGCCAAGTATTTCATCGCCCTATCCTCGGCGACGATCCGCAACGAGCTGGCCGACCTGGTGGGCACCGGCTACCTGCAGCAGCCCCACACGTCGGCCGGACGTATTCCGACCGACCGGGGCTACCGCTACTTCGTCGATTTCTTGATGGCGCCGGAGGCCGCCACGCCGGGGGTGCGCCGGACCGTGCGGCAGGCGTTCGAGAGTGCGCCGCGGAGCGTCGACGGGATCCTGGAGAAAGCGGCCATGGTGCTGGCCCAGGTCACCGAAAACGTCTCACTGGTGACGGCGCCGGAAGTCAGCGAGGCCCGAATCAAGCACGTCGACCTGGTATCGCTCGAGCCGCAGTCGGTGCTGATCATCCTGGTGCTGGAAGGCAACCTGATCAAACAGCAGGTCGTCCATCTCGAACGGGCGACCACCCAGGACGATTTGAGCCGGATGGCCGCCATGCTCAACCGCAAGGTCAAGGGACAAACCGCCGACGAGCTGTCGGCCCGGCTAGCCGCCCTGGGCCCCGATCGGGACGAGCAACGGCAGATCATCGAGCGGATGGTCGAGTCGATCAGCGTCCACCAGGCGCAGCGGCAGACGGTAGTGCTGCACGATGGGGTGCGCAACCTGCTGCGTCATCCCGAGTTCGTCGAGGTCAGCCGGTTGGAAGAGCTGCTGGAGCTGCTCGAGCAGGGGGCACAGCTGGCCGGCATTTTGCAGCAGGTGGCCTTCGAGAAAGAGGTTGAGATCATGATCGGGCGGGAGAACACCAGCAGTGGCTTGCGCGAGTGCAGCCTGGTGCTCACGACCTACAAGATGGCGGACCGAGTGCGAGGATCGATCGGGGTCATCGGGCCGACGCGGATGCATTACGGGCAGGTGGTGGCGCGGGTACGGCTGGTCAGCCAGGCCACCTCCGAGGTGCTGGCCCACCTCGGGAACTGATTCGGGCCGGAGCTCGATGGGTAAAAAGCCAAACATGTCACCGAAGCCTCATTCGCCCGATCAGCCGGGCGGCGAGACGCGCCAGGGCGTGGTCGATGCCCGGGCCAGCTCGACCGCCGATCCTGGCCCGCAGCCAGGCGGCCAGCCGGACGCGGTTGACCCTGAGCTGCAGGCCGCCCGCGATGAAGTCCAGGCGACCTTTGCGCAGTATCAGCGGCTCGCCGCGGACTTCGAGAATTACAAGCGCCGCACCCGCCAGGAGCTCGCGGATCGGACCCAGTACGCGAACGAGGAGCTGCTCCGCAAGCTGCTTCCGATCCTGGACAACTTCAAGCGGGCGCTCGACCACGCCCCGGAAGGAATCGACCGAAACTGGTTCGAGGGCATCAAGCTGGTGGCTCGCCAATTCGAGGAGACCCTCGAGGCGCAAGGCCTGGCGGCGATTCCAGCCGTTGGTGAGAAGTTCGACCCGGCCCAGCACGAAGCCATCGCCAGCGAGGAGACGGACGAACACGAGGAAGGTACCGTCGTCGCGGAGATTCAGCCCGGCTACCGGCTGCACAACCGGGTGCTTCGGCCGACCCTGGTAAAGGTTGCCCACCCGCGCGCGTTAAAGTCCTAACGACTCATGGCGATCAAGCGGGACTATTACGAGGTGCTCGGCGTCGGACGCAGTGCCAGCGCCGAGGATCTCAAGCGTGCCTACCGGAAACTGGCCCTCCAGTACCATCCCGACCGTAACAACGGTGATCCACAGTCCGAAGCCCGCTTCAAGGAGATCAACGAAGCCTACGAGGTCCTGAGCGACCAATCGAAGCGGCAGCGCTATGACACCTTCGGCCATGCCGGCACCCAGGGCACGCCCGGTTTCGACTTCGGCGGGGCGGGATTCGGCGGCATCAACGACATTTTCGACATGTTCTTCGGCGCGAACGCCGCCGGTCGCACCCGCACCGGACCGCGGCGTGGGTCGGACCTTCGGCTCGACCTGCGACTGACCTTCGAAGAGGCCGTCTTCGGCGTCGAGCGCGAGCTCACCATCCCTCGAGCCGAAGCCTGCAAGGTCTGTCAGGGCACCGGCGCGGAATCAGGCACGTCGGCGCAGACCTGCCCGCAATGCCGGGGCAGCGGCCAGGTGCGGCGCGCCACGCAGTCCATCTTCGGGCAGATCGTCAACGTAGCGAGCTGCCCGCGCTGTAACGGAGAGGGCCGGGTGATCGAACGACCCTGCCGGACGTGCGGTGGAAGTGGCCATCAGCCCGGAGAGAAAAAAGTGCGGGTCAACATTCCGGCCGGGGTCGACAGCGGCTCCCAGATCCGGCTCGCCGGTGAAGGCGAAATCGGTCCCCGGGGTGGGGCGGCCGGTGACCTCTACATCGTCATCAACGTGAAGCCGCACCAGGTGCTGAAGCGAAACGGCACCGACGTTGTCTACGAGCTGCCATTGAGCGTCGCACAAGCCGCCCTCGGCGACACCGTCGAAATTCCGACCGTGGACGGTCCGGAGAAGATCGAGGTTCCAGCGGGTACACAGTATGGCAAGACGTTCCGCATTCACGGCCGTGGCGTTCCCCACCTGCGGTCAGGGCGGCGCGGCGACCAGATCGTCTACGTCCGAGTCGTCATTCCGACCAGCCTGACCGAGGACCAAAAGCAGGGGCTGCGCGCCCTGGGTGGCATCAGCGGCAAGCCGCAACATATCGAGAAGGGGTTCTTCGACAAGTTCAAGCACGCCATCGGTCTCGAGTAGTCGCCGCTCGCCGGTTGTCTAATAGACTAGCCCCGTGTCGACGGCGTTCCGCATCGTGCTCGCGATCGCCGCGGCAGGAATCGTGCTGACGCTGCTGCTGGGGCCGGCCTGGCGGGGCAGTTTTTATCGCAGCTGGCTACGACCTCGGTTGATCGCCCTTGGCATCCTCGTCGTCTTGATCGCGGCCGGAGAATACGTGTATCGGGTGATCAACGCGATCAAGAGCCACTGATGCCGCGCTCGTTTTTAGTCACCTTCATCAAGAGCGGCAAAACGGTGGAGGTCGCCGAAAACGAAGGAGTCCTGGGGGCGGGGCTTCAGGCCGGGGTAACCCTGGCCTTTGATTGCCGCAAGGGCCGCTGCAAGACCTGCATGGTGCGCGTCGACGGCATCATCGACCAGTCAGAAGCCTGGTTGATCAGCAACGAAGAGCTTGCCGACGGCTACGCGCTGATCTGCGTCGGCAAACCACGAAGCGACCTCCGGGTTCACGCCTGATGCGGTTCACACTCATCGACCTCATCATCCTGATCGCGGTGGTCTTTGCCATCAGTAGCGGCTACCGACGGGGATTCTGGCTGTCGCTGGCGCAGTACGCCGGGCTGGTCCTGGGCGTGGTGATCGGCGCCACGCTGGCCCCGATCGTGATCCGCGCGTTCAGCTTGAACGGCGCGGCGATTCAATCCCTGGTTGCGATCATGATCCTGATCGTGCTGGGGACGATCGGCAGCAGCGTCGGCTACTGGGTCGGCGAGCCGATCCGCCTCCGGTTGCTGGCTCAGCCGCGCGGCGGCCGGGTCGATAGTTTTGCCGGCGCCGTCTTCTCCGCGCTGGCCGTCCTCTCCGTCTCCTGGTTCCTGGGCCTCAGCCTGGCCCGAATCCCCAGCCCGCCGCTCTCCGCGGCGATTCAGCGATCGGCGATCCTTCGGGGGCTGGACGGGATCGCCCCCCGGCCTCCCGCCTTTCTGGCGCGCGTCGAAACCATCATCGCCGGCGTCAACTTCCCCTCGGCCTTTTCCGGGCTGGAGCCGGTCGGCCCATCCGCCCAGCCACTGCCCAACTCGATCAACACTCCCGGTGTCCAGGCCGCCGCGGCTGAAACGCTGAAGGTGCAGGGATTCGGTTGCGGCGGCATCGTCTTCGGCAGCGGCTTCCCGGTGGGCCCGGGCATGGTCCTGACGAATGCGCACGTCGTCGCCGGGACCCAGGGAACCACGGTGCGCAGCAGTAGTGGTCGCAGCCTGAGCGCGCGGGTGGTCCTGTTCGATCCGGAACGCGATGTCGCGATCCTCTACGTCCCGCGGCTGGCGTTACCGCCACTCAACGAGGCGAGCGCGCAGGCCGGCACCCAGGGCGCGGCGATCGGCTATCCGGGCGGCGGGTCCGAGACGGCCGAGCCGGCGGTGGTGAACGGCCAGGTGCGGGCGGAAGGCCGTGACATCTATGGCCAGAACCTGGTGGTTCGCAGCATCTGGTTCACGCAGGCGAAGGTACAGCCGGGGAACTCGGGCGGTCCGCTCGTTGATCTCAACGGCAACGTGATCGGCGTCATCTTCGCCGCCTCGACCACTCAGACCGGAACGGCCTATGCGCTGACGGACGCCGAGGTGCAGCCCGACATCGACCAGGCACGAGGCCGCACCGACGCCGTCCAGATCGGGCCCTGCGCGATGTAAGCGCCAGCGTCGCTCGTACGAGGCCGCCCGGTCTGCGAGACTGGCCTGATGCCCGACCCGAAGCAAGTATCCCAGCCGAGTAGGCCGTGGTACCATCTCGAGCGCCCGGCCCGGATCCTGGTTTACCTGCTGATCGCGCTCACCCTGGTGATGCTCTATCACCAGAGCGAATACCTGGTCGTCCACCTCTTCAATGTGCTGCTGTTGTTCGTCTTCGCCGCCATCATCGCCTTGCTGCTGACGCCGGTGATCGACTGGTTGGAGACGCTTCCTGTGATCAAGGGGCGGCGGGTGTTCGCCGTGCTGCTCGTCTACGTCGTCATCATCGGGTTGATCGCCCTGGTGATCGCGCTGGTGACGCCGGTACTGATCGGCCAGGCCAAGCAATTACCGGACCTGGAATCGCGCGCCCTTGCCTTCGTGCGGGCCTTGCAGGACGCGATCGATAGTGCGGGCATTCCGCTCAAGCTCAGTCTGCCGTCCGGAACGAGCGCCATCAGTACGGCGGTGCTCGGACCGGTGCTTGGCATCCTGAGCGGGACGCTAGGAACGTTGATCAGCATGCTGCTGGTGATCGTGATCTCGATCTACTTCCTGGTGCAGGGCCGCCAGCTGATCGCCAGCCTGCGCAAAGTCTTTCCGGGACGCGAAGAGGTCTACGACTTCACGCTGCTCGCCGTTGGCACCACGGTGGGGCAGTACGCGCGAGGCCAGCTGATCATGTCGTTTGTCATGGGGACCTACACCGGGCTGGTGATGACATTGATCGGCGTCCCCTACGCGGTCGTCCTTGGAATATTGACGTTCTTCCTGGAATTCCTGCCGCTGATCGGCGCCCCAATCGGGATGGGTCTGGCGGTGCTGATCGCGCTCATCTTCAAAGGCCCCTTCGTTGCGCTGCTCGCCCTGGTGGCGGCGGTTGGTGGCCACGCCATCGAGGCGTACATCCTGGGGCCGCGGGTCACCGGATCCGCCACCCGCATTCATCCCCTGGTCGCCATGGCGGCGCTGCTGATCGGCGCCGAGCTGGGCGGCATCCTCGGTGCGCTCTTCGGGGTGCCGGTCGCCGCCCTGCTCAACGTCTTCCTCGGTGCGCTCTACCGGGCGCGACGCGGCGAGGAGGCGCTCTCCGCCAGCCCATCCGGGGAGGTCCACGCCGAGGCCCTCCCGCGCCTGTCCGAGGAGATCAGGGAAACTTCTGAGGAAGGCCCGATCGAGGACAAGCCGGTGCCACACACCGCCGGCGAACGGTCGTGAAGGCGAGGCTCGTCACGCCGCTGGTCGCGATCGCCCTCGCCCTGTCCGGGTGCTCTGCCGTGGCCACGAATGGCTCCAACGCCGCGGCGCTTGCCCGCGGCGCCGCCGTCAAGGCCCTCGATGGTGGCAAGCTCGCCAGCCTGCCGACGGGTCCGGTCTACATCCGTATGATCCGCTTTGCGCAACCAGCTGGGTATGTCATCCATTCGAAGCAGCATGTCCCGAGCATCGTCTATGTCGAGACCGGTGTGCACCGCCTGGTCCTCGAGGGCCAGCCGCCGGTCGACCTCGCGGCCGGGCAGGCCAAATTTCACCAGAGCGTGACGCACACCCACCTCAATCCGGGGCCGGACCCCAGCGTGTGGTATTCCATCGCGCTCTGGCCAAGCTCGGCTCACGGCCAGGCGCTTGTCGATCGAATCGCCACGGCCGCGTTTGAAAGCGATGACATTGCCCGCGAGGGGTTGCCGCAGGTGGCCTACTCCCAGGTGCTCCGTCAAGTAACGCTCGCGAAGCTCGGAACAACCGGGGCCCATCGGTTCGGTGGCATCTCGGCGTACTACGTGCTCACTGGTTCGGTGACGATCAAGAGCGCTCACCGGCCGCCGGTCACCCTGGGAGTTGGCCAGGGTGCCGATTTTCTGCCGGAGATCGCGCTCCAGGAGACCAACGGGGGGCCGGGCCAGGCGGTGTTCCTCGAATTCCTCACTACGGCGGTCGGACGAGACTTCGAGGTACCGCTGCAGCAGCCGCCGGCCGCCTGAGACTTACCCGATGCGGCGGACTCGGTTGTCCTCGGCGTCGGCGACGTAGACTCTGCCCTGCGTATCGACGGCCAGGCCTAGCGGCGTCCGCATCTGCGCCATCGTGGTGATCACGCCCCTGAGGTCGAGCCGCCGGACCCTTTGGTTCAGTGCGTCGGCGATGAACAGGTCTCCCTGCGCGTCAACAGCCAGGCTCTGGCCCATCCCCTCGAGCGGGTTGCTGGCCAGGTTCAATTCCGCGTAGATCCCAGGGCGCCCGTCGCCGAGGTAGCCGGAGACACCGGTGCCGGCAACGGTCTCAATCTGCCCGCTGACGTCGATGCGGCGCACCCGCTGGTTCAGGGTATCGGCGATGTAGAGGTTGCCTTCGCCGTCGAAGGCGAGACCGCCGGGCGCGTGCAGGACCGCATCGACGGCACGCCCGGCGTCACCCCGGTACCCGGCTTCACCGGTCCCCGCCACCGTGTGGATTTCGCCATCTGGCCCGAGTCGCCGGACCACGTTGTTGCCAGTGTCGGCGATGTAGAGGGTGTCGCCGAAGCCGATGGCGAGACCGGTGGGAAGGTTCAACTGGGCCTCTCGCCCGGGCTTCCCGTCGCCCACATAACCGGCTTCGCCGGTGCCCGCAACGGTCGCAATGGTGCCAGCCGCATCGACCCGGCGGACCCGATGGTTGAGCGTGTCGGCGATGTAGACGTTGCCCGCGCTGTCCACAGCCAGGCCTTGCGGCACGTTGAGTTGCGCCTGCGCGGCAGGGCCGCCGTCGCCACCGTTCCCAGCCGCGCCAGTGCCGGCGACGGTGGCGATCCGCCCATCGTTCTTGACCTCGCGGATCCGGTTCCCCTCGGCAATGTAGACCTCGCCGGCTGGTCCGATGGCCAGGGCGAGCGGCCGCACCAGCGCCGATGCGACAGCCTGGCGCCCGTCTCCTGAGAAGGCGCGCGCTCCCGTGCCGGCCACGGTTTCGACGCGCGTCTTCGCCGTTGCTGGTGCCGACAGCCGGCTATAGGCGAGCGCGAGTCCCGCCAGGAGCGTGGCGCCGATCAGGCCGACCATGACGACCCGGGTGCGGGCGGTGAGGCGTCCCGGGAGACCAGGCAGAGGTCGGCCGCGAGCAGGTGGCTCGGAGCCCGCTGCAACCCAGTTGGCGATCTGTACCCGCGAGCGAAAGCCGAGCTTGCCCCGGATCTGCTCGACATGGCTCTCCGCCGTGCGCTCAGAAATAAACAGCCGGGTCGCGATCTCCCGGTTCGTTAGTCCCTGAGCGACAAGGATCGCCACCTCTCGCTCCCGGCGGGTGAGACTGGGCGCCACCACAGGAATTCGCGACGGAGCATAGCAGCGCGGCCTGATCGGAACGCCGAAAAACCGGTACCGAATTCCGGTACCGATCCCGGTATTTCCACGAATGACGGCTGCCCTTGGCCCGCCTAGCCTCGATCAGAGCCGAGCCCGGTCGAGGCGACGGCAATCTAGGAGGAAACATGAAGCTCATTCGAAACCTCGCCCTTAGCGCCGGCGCCGTCACGGTCATCACCGCCGCCGGGGCGACGATCGCCGTCGCCACTCCGGGCTCCTTGATCACCACGACGATTTTGGGCCACCGCGCGACGCTCTCGGACAGCGTTCAGCTGAACCAGGATCGGATCAAGTTCCAGACCAAGGATCCGACGGATGCCCTGATGCAAACGATCACCTTCCAGCCGCATGGCACCTCGGGCTGGCACTTCCATCCGGGCCTCGGGCTTGTGGTTGTCGAATCTGGCCACGTCACCACCCACGACGCCAACTGCGAAACCCGAACCTACGGGCCCCACGAGTCGTTCGTCGAAATGGGGACCACGCCATTCATGGTGAGCAACGAGAGCGATACACAAAACGCCGTGGTCTATGCCACGTTCGTCGTCTCGGCTGGGAGCCCGTTCCGGATCGAGACCGCCCCACCGCCATGCGCCTAACCGGTTGGAGACGTCCCGGAATGAATATGTCAGCCGAGCGAAGGGGTTATTCCTGCCAGGGGTTTCTGAGGGGGCAGGAGGATCGCCATGAGAGCCGCCGCGACCGGAATCACCTTGACCGCCGAGCAGGTCGCCCGCTTGGGCGCGATCGAGGCTCCGGTCGGCGACCGCTACGCGGATATGTCCCGGATCAACCGCTAAGCAGGTTGGTTACATTGCGGGCTGGGCTATGGTGCGGGCGTTGGCTGTGAGTTCTGCGTGTTCTGCTGCCCCTGGATCGTCATCTCCCCGGAGATCAGGAAGGGGGCTCGGCTGTTCTCGCGAATGAAGCCCATGGTGACCATCATCAGCATGGTCAAGACCGCCATCAGCAGCAACAGGCGCTCCTCGCCGCGCCGCGCCGTTCCCCAGATCACTCCTGGCAGACCGCGCAGGTACCACACGACGGCGCCAATCGCGATCAGTGTGTAGAACATCAGGGCCAGCACCTTCCAGGGGATCATCGAGCCCAGCGGGTTGATCAACCCGCCTTCCCAGAATGGACGGTCGAGTCCGGCAGCCGAGACATCGGCATAGGTGAAGGCGAGGTGGTAGGGCTGCGCCGCGAGCAGGGTGGTCAACACCATCGCAACCGAGAGGGCTCGCAACAATCCCGCGCCGGGGGCACCGTCGGTACGTAATCGCCGCCCGAAGTAGAGGGTGGCGGTGATCAGCATCAGCCCCAGCAGCGTGATCTGCCAGAGGAAGACCGGGCTGAGCGTCCCGAACATCATCTTGTACCAGCTGGCGTAGGCGTGGAGCTGGATCTCCTTCGCGTAGGAGTAGCCGACGACCGGCTGGAGGAGGGTCATCGAGATGCCCCAGAGCACGCCGAAGCTGCCTGCCCAGTCGTAGAACGCTTTGTCCTCCGGGGTGCGGGCGCGCAGATAGCGGATGGCACAGAAGGCGCCGAAAACGAAGCCGATGTAGGCCAGGTTGCCGACGGTGCGGTGAACGGTCAGCGGGTAGGAAGTCGGGTTGAGCACGAGGCGAATGGGGTTCTGCGGATTGGTCGGCGTCAGCATGTAGCTGGCGATGACGTCGATCATGTAGACCTGCAGGAAGGATGCGATCGCCAGCAGGCCGCCGATTGCCATGTGCAGGCCTTTGTACGCCCGCAGCGCGTCCCAGCTGTAGTACCAGATGTAGGCCAGGCTCACCTGAAGGACAAAGGTCCAGGCTTCGATCAACAGCGGCCACCAGCCGATGGTCACGATCGTGGTCCAGAAATGGCCCCAGAAGCCGACGAGCAGGACGGTGATCAGCAGGATCGCGATGGTCGAGCTGACGCTGAAGTACAGCGTGATGAACCGCCCCAGCCCGTGGGCCAGTCGGTCGTAGCGGCGTCGCTGCCGGACGTAACCGAGGAATTCGATCGCCGGGCCGAGCTCGCCGGCACCGCTGACCAGGCCGGCGATCAGGATGTGGAGGGAGAAGAGGCTGCCGATCGCGGCCTGCGCCGCCACAATGTTGCTGCCCTGGGGCGCGCTCGCAGGCAGCTGCCCTTGCAGCAGATGGAGCGCCGGCCCGATGATGGCAAGGAGGGGGTTCACAGGTTGAAGAGCCGGCCGGAGCCGAGCAACGTCAGGATGACGACGAAGAGCACGGCGAAGGCGCCCGGCACCATCACGGCCGGCCGTTCGAAGGGATTTCGCTCGGCGTCGCGATCGATGAATGGCAGCGCCAGCAGGAGCAAGACGCCGCCGGCGGGCAGGACCAGGACCAGCGGGATCAGCTGCTGGGGGACCAGCAGCAACAGCTCATCCAGCGGCAGGAAGAACCACTCTGGGACCGGGGTGTAGCTGGTCGTCGAGGGATCGGCGATCGCCTCGAGGGGGGCGCCGATCCCGACCGCCAGGATGAAAACAAGGATCACGAGTCCCACCGAAACGACGCCGTCTTTGAAGGTTTGGTGCGGATAGAAGTCTTCGGTTTGCAGCGGCGCCGCCCAGAGCTCGTCGGTCGGCAGCGCCGGATAGGGTGGTTCGATCGGCCGTTGCTGCGGCGCCGGCGGAACATCGACGCCCTCGCGGCTGCGATAGGCGCCCCGATAGTTGATGTACGAGCCAAACTCGCCGTGCTTGCGCAGCAGGGCGAGGTGCGCCCCGATCAGCGGGAAGAGGATCACGGGAAGCAGCCAGACGTGGATGCCGAAGGTGCGGCTGAGCGTGATCGGACCGACGAAGTCACCGCCGCGCCAGAGCGCCCGCGCGAATGACCCGATGAAGGGGATGTACGCCGGGATGTTCGTTACCACCACCGCGGTCCAGTAAGCCGCCTGGTCCCAGGGCAGGAAGGCGCCCGTGATCGCCATGCCGAGCACGAGAACGAATAGGCCAACGCCGGTGATCCAGTTGAGCTCGCGCGGCCGCTTGTACGACCCCGAGAAGAACGTCCGCACCATGTGGAGGCCGATCACGAACAGGAGGATGTAGGCGGACCAGAGATGGATGCCGCGGACGATCGCGCCAAAGGCATCGTGCTGTTTCAGGTAGTTCAGGCTGGCCCACGCCTCGGTCACGGAGGGGACGTACAGCAGCGTCAAAAAGATTCCCGTGATCAGCTGGAGCAGGATCAGGATCAGGGTGGCGCTGCCGAGCGTGTAGAACCATGCGCCGCGCACCGGAACGGCCTCGTACAGCCCCTTGCGGAGCAGGCTGCGGATGGCAGTCCGCTCATCGAACCAGTTGTAGGCCGCGGCGAGCCGGCGAGCCATCAGATGGTCTCCGTGAATCGGTTCTGCACGTAGAGCGTGGTGCCGTCGATGCGGTGGACGAACTGGGGCAGCGGCTTGGGTGGCGGCCCGCCGACGTTGGCCCCGTTCATGTCATAGAGCCCGCCGTGACATGGACACAGGAATTGGCTTAACGCGCTCTCCCATCGGACCGGACACTGCATGTGGGTGCAGACGTTGGAAAAGACCTTGTAAGACCCATTGCGTTTGACCACGTAGACCGCGGCCTTGATGTCACTCGTCGTCCACGCCTGCTGCGGGAAGGAGACCTCGAACTTGGTCGGCTGCGCCTCGGGGACCGCCGAGATGTCGCCGACCTTGCGCCAGACGGCCTCTTCCCGACGAAAGAGCGGCGAAATCAGAAAGCCGACAATCGGAATGCCGAGCAGGACGGCGGCCACCGCCCCGGCGACTTGCGTGCCGAGCAGGTCGAACTGCCGGCGGCTCAGCCGCCGCGGGTCACGATGCGCCATAACGAATGAACCCGTAGAGGACGCCCGCCGTCCCCAGGACGATGAAGAGCAGGGCCACGGTGATGGCGCCACCGATCAGCCAGAACGTCAGGGGGGTCTCACCGTGGACCTGCCGGTACCAGCGGCGCAGCCCGCGAGCCGCGATGAAGACGAACAGCAAGATGAGGCCGATCATGATCACCGAGATCAGGGCCAGGTAGAAGTAGGTTTGGACGTCACCCATGAGCGATCCTCATGGGTAGTAGCCCTTGCTCGGTGACTGGAAGATGCCGTAGCTGTCGCCCTCTTTGAGGACGCCGTAGACCGTGTAATCGCTACGCGCCGTCGTGCGGATCACGCCCATCAGCAGGAAGAGCAGCAATGCGCTGGCCCCGGTCACGGCCAGGGTCACCTGGCCGCTGCGGCGCAGATCCTGGGTGAGGCGTGCGCGCGGCCGGGAGCTGAGCCAGTGCGCCAGGCTGAGCAGTACGGCAATCGTGAGCGCGACATACCGTAGCCAGAACCAGCCGCTCGGAAAGAGGGCGGCGGGCGCCATGGTGGCCAACGAACTCAGCACCACGATGGCGGTCAGGACCGGTCCGGCTGCGGTGGGGCGAGATTGCCAGAAATAGATGTTGCTGCCGACCAGCAGGATGGCGATGAACGTCGCCTGGATCAGCCAGAGCCAGGCGAACGGACCCTGCAGCGAGTAGTGGAACGCACCGGGCGAGGCCTGCTTGATGCTCTCGACGAACACCGCGCCCAGCCCAATTTGCACCACCAGTGTGGTGAACCCGACAATCAGGCTGGTGCGCGCCGCCCAGTGGAAGTAGAGGCGATTGGCCGGCTGACGGCTGGCTGCGGCATAGACGGCGGCGACGGCTGCGATGAAAAACGACGCCCAGGAAAGATTGCCGACGAACCGGTGGCCCAGCTCGGGCCAGTAGGACGGGTTGAAAAACGCGGCCGTTCCCTGGCCCGGGCCCGGCGTCAGCAGGTAGCTGTCGAGCGCCACGATGATGAAGAGAAAGATGTGCTCGGTGGCGGCGGTCGCGTACCCGATCAAGATGTGCGCTCCCTTGCGAAGCCGATACCGATCCCAGCGCAGGTTGTAAAGAAGGATGCCGCCCAGCGTCAGGAACCAGATGCTGAAGGCCAACACTGCCGGCCAGAAGAACAGCGTGATCAGCTTTACAAAGAACGTCGGGTAGAGGGCGGTCAGGACGATCACGGCGAATCCGCCGAGCGTTGCCCCGAGGCTGAAGATCTTCAGGTTGACGTTGCCGAGGGCGCGCGCGAGCCGCTCGAAGCGCGGATCCTCTCGCCGCAGGCCGATCCATTCGTAGGTGGGTCCCAGCACCAGGGCGCCCATGGTGAAGGAGCCGAAGATGATGTGGACCAGGAAGAAGAAGCCGACCGCCCAGCGATTGGTGATGAACGGCAGCTGGATGCTGGGTTGGTTGATGGAAAACGAATCGGCGAGGAAGGCCAGCATCGGCGCGCCTGCCTAGTCGGATTCGAGCACGCGGCGTCCGAAACGCCCGGTCAGGCCGATGGCACCGACCAGGAATCCGAAACCGCCGAGGACGGTTTCCCACGGCAGCAGGTTCGGCTGACCGCCGAGCGCCCCCAGCAAGGCCTCGTACAGGTAGCTGAACGGCAACAGTCGAGAGACCACCAGCAAGATGGGCGGCTCGAGCGGGGTGAAGACGCCCGAGAGGTAGAGAAGCGGCAGCAGCGGGATGATCACATAGAGCATCACCTCGCCCGGTGAATCGGATAGCGTGCTCGCGACGGCACCCAGCAAATTTCCGATCAGCAACACAGCTGCCACGCTCAGCAGCAGAGCCGGCCACCAGACAAATGCCGACGGGTGGCGGACGGCCACCACGAGAAGGACCGGCGTCAGCTGGAAGAAATCGATAAGCGCACTGGTCGAGAGACGTTCGATCAACAGCCGACCCGGTGTCACCGGCAGCGTTCGATAGCGCCGGGTCAGCCCACTCTGCCGCTCGCGGGTGAGGACGGCGCCCGAACCCAGAGCGCCCACGATCGTGATCAGCATCGTCAGGGCCATGGCGGCATAGATGGTGGGGGCGCCACTGATCACCAGCGGCAGCGCCACCAGCAGCGGAAACCCCAGCTTGATGACCAGCGCACGCCGGCGTTGAGCGAATTCGACCAGCTCTCGCTGCCAGATCGTGCCCGCCAGCATCATCAGCGCGCCCCGGTGTGGAAAGGCGCGCGTGTCATGGGTGCGCCACCGGCAGCGCCTCGCCGGTGAGCTTGAGAAAAAGATCCCCGAGGTTGGGGCGGCGGACCCGCATGTTGCTGACCAGGTCGGCGGTGCCGTTCAGCACCGCGAGCACCTGGGCCGGGTTGGTACCACGCGCCAGCACGATGTGCACCGTATCGGCCTCGACGTTCGCGGCCTCGACTTCCGGGAGGGCGCGGATCCGCTCGAGGCCGATCGGAGAGTTGAGCTGCAGCTCCACTTCCTGTGAGCCGGCGACCTCGGTCAACAATTCGGGCACCTGCCCTTCGCGGATCACGCGACCCTGGTGCAGGAAGACGACGCGGTCGCAGATCCGCTCGGCCAGGTGGATGTCGTTGGTCGCCAGCGCCACGGCGGTGCCGGTGAGGCTCAGCAGCTGCAGCCGCTCGATCAGGTCGAGCTCAGCCCGGTAATCGAGGGCGAGGCTCGGCTCGTCCAGCAACAGCACCGAGGGCCGGTGGACGAGGGCCTCGACCAGGTTGAGCTTGCGCTTCATCCCGAGCGAGTATTCGGAGACTCGCTGATCGCGCGCATCGGATAAGCTCGACCAGCGGAAGAGCTCATCGAGCCGTTCGCGGGTTAGCTCGTCGCCGAGTCCGAACTGATGCGCGAAGAACCAGGCGTTCTGGTAGCCCGTCATCTGCTCGAAATGGGCGGGCTGGTCGAGCATGATCCCGAGCCGGCGGCGAACGGATGGATCTCGAGGGTTGGAATTTCCAAACCAGCTGATCTC
>Ga0209471_1001174_pt1 | contig 15905 bp, 8 predicted proteins | sample GraSoiAngelo_128_FD_185885 | JGI IMG/M metagenome (GOLD analysis project Ga0209471, IMG submission 185885) | Grasslands soil microbial communities from the Angelo Coastal Reserve, California, USA - 14_0927_12_20cm (SPAdes) (version 2) | ecosystem: Environmental > Terrestrial > Soil > Grasslands ...
GTTCGCCGGCCCCTCCCAGACCGGGACGAATTCTTCGACCTCAAACCCCCAATCGTCGTAGTAGTAGATGAAGAAACCCAGCGCGTAGGTGCCTTCGACCTGGGAGTTGTCCGACCATGCGAAGTCGATCGTCTGATAGTCGACTGTCGTCGCGCCGAGTCCGGTCGGGCGGGCGATGGGTGTGGCGCACTTGGTGCCCGAAGGATCGGAATCCCCCCAACGGTTGGAGGCAAACACCCGATAGCACACCTGCTGCTCCGGCGTGCGGTCCCCGTCGCTCAGGTAATGCGAGTAGTTGTACCAGGCGGCGCCATCCGTGCCCGCCGTCGTCCAGCTCCCGCCGCCATCGATCGAGCGCTCCACGCGGAACCCGTTGGTGCTCGCCGGATCGCTACTCCAGTCGGGGTCCCAGTAGATGCCGACCGCAGTTGACCCCTCGGGCACGGCGGACAAGAGCGACGGCGCGTTCGGGGGCACGGGAGGCGGAAGCGTCTTGGCGCACGCGGCGCCAGAGAACTCCGAGTACGTGGTGTTGCCGCCCCTGGTCTGGAACGCGCGAACCTTGTAGCAGTACTGGGTCGAGGCGGCGAGTGCCGCATCGGTGTAGCTCGTAGCCCCGGCCCCGGCCGAGGCTAGCCGCGCGAATTCCATGTACCACCCCCCCGTGGAGCGGTACAGCTCGAAGCCGCTCTCGTTCGTGGAATTGTCCTGCCATCCGACGTCGATGCGAGTGTCGGATATCACGACGGCGGTGGGCGCGGATGGCGCCGTGAGCGGGGGCGTCGCGGCGCACGCTGGGCCGGCGAACGCCGAGTAGCTCGTGTCGTTCCCGGTCCGCTTGAACGAGCGGACCTCGTAGCAGTACTGCGTCGCGGCCGCGAGCCCCGTGTCGCTGTAGCTGGTGATGTTCGCTGCGGTGGAAGCGAGCGGTGTGAAGGCGCCGCCCGGTCCCGTCGTCGAGCGCTGTACCTCGAAGCCGGTTTCGTTGGGCGAGTTGTCCTGCCAGCCGAGCGCGATCGCGCCCTGCAGGGCGATCGCGTAGAGGCCGGACGGTCCCTTCTGACCGGACGTGCCGCGCGCCAGCGATGCCTCGGCGGCCTCTGGTGCCAGCGGCGGATTCGCGTCGCAGCCCGTGAAGAGGGCGGTCACGCAAACAAGGGTGAAGAGTGTTGCCGTTCGGGAATGCATGGGCCGCCTCCGTGAGCGTTGTGGGTAACACGCACGTGAGACGGACCGTGGCGGGACGTTTGCTCGGAAGGTGGTGTGCGTCCAGCGGGTGAGGGCACCGGCACGAAGCTGTCTGTCCCCGTGCCGTCGCCGAGCTGGCCGGCGCCATTGCCTCCCCAGCAGTAGGCGGCGCCCGCGGCCGTGAGCCCACAGGTGTGGAAGCTGCCGGCGCTCACCGCGGTGAAACGCACGCTACTTGCCACGGGCACCGGAGTCAGTCGTTGGGTCGTGGTCCCATCGCCGAGCTGGCCCGTGCGATTCGATCCCCAGCAATAGGCGGCGCCCGCGGCCGTGACCCCGCAGGTGTGGCCGTTGGCAATGCCGCGGGCCAGCGCGGCGAATCTCACATTACTCGCCACCAGAACGGGCGTCAGACGCTGGGTCGTGGTCCCGTCACCCAGCTCGCCTTCACTATTCGATCCCCAGCAATACGCGGCGCCCGCGGCCGTGACCCCGCAGTTATGGGCAGCGCTGAGGCCCACGGCGGCGAAATTGAGGCCGCCCGCCGCGAGTACTGGAGTCAAGTGCTTAGTCGTGGTGCCGTCGCCGACCTCGCCGACGCCGTTGAAACCCCAGCAATACATGACGCCAGCGTCCGTCACGCCACAGCTGTGGGTATTGCCGGCGCCTACCGTCGCGAAACGCACGTCGCTTGCCACGCGCACGGGCGTCAAGCGCTGGGTCGTGGTCCCGTCGCCCAGCTTGCCGTCATAATTGTATCCCCAGCAATAGGCGGCGCCCGCGGCGGTGACCCCGCAGCTGTGCTCGGCGCCCGCGCTCACCGCGGCGAAGGCGATGCCCCCCGCCACGGGCGCCGGGGCCAAACTGCAATACACGGTAACGTCTGGATTGGCGGTGGGACACGATTCGGGACCGGTCGTGGTCCCGACGCCGAGTTGACCGTAGACATTGTACCCCCAGCAATAGGCGGCGCCCGCGGTCGTGAGCCCGCAGGTGTGCTCGAATCCGGCGCTCACCGCGGCCCATGCTACGCCGGTTGCCCCGGGCGGCGAGGTCGGTGCGCCATCACCGCCGCAACCGATGAACCCAGCCAGTGAGGCGAGTGTGAGTAGAGCGCGACGGAGGTGCCCCTGCCTCATGGTGCCTTCAGCGGGAGAGGACTCAGCGGCGTACGGCGGAGGCTCGCCTCCAGCTCGCGTAGCAACGCCGCCCGGTCGGCCGTTCGCGGGCGCGCAGCGCGGCCCAGCACGCGCGCCGCAGACGCTCCCGCCTGTACGGTACCGACCACGCGGACCGGCGCCAGGGCGCAGGGATACGTCGCGTCCGCAACGCATTCATCGAGCACCGTCGCGCCCACCTGGCCGTTCGCATTGATTCCCCAGCAGTACGCGACGGCGCTGGTCGTGACCCCACAGGTGTGGAACGGACCGGTGCTGATCGATGCGAAACTCAGCCCGCCCAGCACGAGGTTCGGCGTCGAGCGCCACGTCGTCGAGCCGTCGCCCAGCTGTCCCGCGTCGTTGTGGCCCCAGCAGTATGCCGCACTGGAGGGGGTCAAGGCGCACGAGCTCTCTTGCCCGGACGCGAGGCTGCCGCCCGCCGTCGCGAAGGTGATGCCGCCCGCCACCGCCACCGGCGCGTATTGATCGAGCCCGGACTCGTCGCCCAGCAGGCTCGCCTGGCCCCAGCAGTAGGCGGCACCGTCCGTCGCCGTACCGCACGAGTGGGAGAACCCGGTCGCCACGGCCGCGAAACTGTGATCGCCCGCGACGGCCACCGGCGTTGGAACGTTGAAGGTGACACTCCCGGTGCCGAGTTGCCCATCCAGATCATACCCCCAGCAGTACGCGACATTGGCGGTGGTGACACCGCAGGTGTGGTAGGCGCCGGCACGCGCGGCTTGGAACAGGAAGTCACCCGCCACGAGCACGGGCGAGGAGCTCGATGTGTGGGAGCCGTCACCGAGCTGCTCCTGGCTGTTGTTTCCCCAGCAGTACAGGGCGTTCCCGGTCGTCACGCCGCAGCTGTGATAGCTTCCGGCCGTAACGCTCGCGAACTGTTGCCCGCCCGTGACGCTTACGGGGGCGAGGCTCCTGGTCTTTGAACCATCGCCCAGCTGACCATATGTGTTGTCGCCCCAGCAGTACGCCTCGCCGGCCGTCGTGACGCCGCAGCTGTGGCCGAGACCTCCACTGACCATCGTGAAGGTGTGACCGCCGGCCACCGCGAGCGGCGTCCGGTCGTTCTGACCCAGCCCCAGTGGGTGCGCGGGGGGCCGGAACCCCAACCCCAACTGCCCGTTGCCGGCCCATCCCCAGCAATACGCCGCGCCCGACGTCGTGAGGCCGCACGTGTGATAAACCCCGGCGCTCACCGACCCGAAGCTGACCAGCTCGGCGGTCACGCCGGCGGAGCCGGTTTGCCCCTCGCTGAGCGCGCTGATGCGCGCCGATCCGGGAGTGAGTGCCGCGACGAGGCCGGTGTCCGAGACGGTTGCCACCGACGGGTGGTCGCTGGACCACCGCACGGTTCTACTGAGCACGTGTCCGGCGGCATCCCGCGGCACGGCGATCAGTTGAACGATTCCCCCGACGACGGTTTGGACGTCCGAGCGCACGGTGACGGACGCCACCGGTTGCCCCCCGGGCACCGCCTCCCACGTCCCGGTCCAATCCCCGCATGTCAGCGTGCCGCTCAGCTTGGGGGCCGGCGGTCCCGCGACATCGCCACCGTAGACACAACCGCCGACGCGGAAATCGAGGTACGCGCTCTGGAGGCGGCCCTCCGCGACGAGATATGGCGCCACAGCCTCGTCTGCCAGGGCCGCGAATGGCCCTTCACACTCTCCCACCCACACGGCGGTGCCGCCGATGCCCGCGACGCTCTGTGTGAGCTGGTAGGATCCCGTGTCGCTGCAGGTGACCGCTCGCCCCTGGTACGTCCTGCCGACCTGCTCGGTGTAGTTCCACTCGCCCGCGATGTCGAGCACCACGCTGAGCATCGCGCTCCCGCTCCAGCCCTCGCTTATCGCCGTGATCTGCACGCCGTCCCCGAGCACGAGGCCAGTCACGAGCCCGGTCGTGGAGACCGTGGCGCGTGTGGGAGCTTCGCTCCTCCACGTCACCGACCGGCCGGCAAGTTCGTTGCCCGCCGCATCCCGCACGATCGCGGTCAACTGTGCCGTGTGGCCGATCACCACGCCGGGGGCGGCTGGGGTAATCTCGACGGAAGCGACCGAGGCGCGCGGCGACGTAGAGTCGTTGCTGCACGCGACAACGGTTGCTCCACATAGCGACAGCATTCCCATCGCGCGTACCATCCGAGCGGCTTGTGACATGGTTCCTCCTCCCCCCGTTAGCGAAGTTGGACGGATCGAATCCCGGGGATTGCTCGCTCCCGGGGGCGAGTGGGATGTCGTCATGGCGCTACTGCTGGCCGTCAACTCTCGCGGGCACGGCGCTGGCCTTGCCGAGGTGGTCGCCCCAGCAGTACACGAAGCCGGGTGAGGTGACGCCGCACGAGTTGGTTCCTCCGGCGCTCAGACCCGCGAACGTCAGCCCGCCGGAGACGGCTGCCGGCACCGCAGTGTTTTCAGTCGAGCCGTTTCCAAGCTGGCCCCACACGTTAAAGCCCCAGCAGTAGGCTGCACCGCTCGTCGTGAGCCCGCAGGTATGGTACTGCCAGCCGGCGTCCACCGCGGAGAACCTGACCCCCCCGCTCACGGACACGGGCACCAGGCTGAGGTCGCTCGCGCCGATGCCCAGCTCTCCGTATCCGCCCTCCCCCCAGCAATACGCCGCCCCGCTCGTGGCGACGGCGCACGCATAGCCCGCGTCGAACCCACCGGCGCTGATGGCGGTGAACGTAGCGCCTCCGGCGACGGCCACGGGGACCGAGCTCCCGGCGGTCGACCCGTCGCCGAGCGGGCCGGCCCCCCAGCAGTAGGCTGCGCCGGTGGTCGTGAGACCGCACGTACGAGACGAGGCGGCGCTCAACGCGGAGAATGTCAGCCCGCCGGTTACTGCCACGGGCACCGCGCTGCCGGCACTCGACCCGTTGCCGAGCGGACCGGCGCCCCAGCAGTACGCCGACCCAGTGATCGTGAGCCCGCACGTATGCTCGCGGCCGGGGCTCACACTGGAGAACGTGAGGCCTCCCGCAACCGCCACGGGGACGGAGCTAGGCGTGACCGATCCGTTGCCGAGCGGGCCGAAGCCGCCGTAGTACCCGTTATAGCCCCAGCAGTACGCTGCCCCGCTCGCCGTCACACCACAGTTGTGCATATACCCAGCGGTGAGCGCTGTGAATTGAAGCCCGCCGGCGACCGCCACCGGCCGTTGGCCGTCTTCGATCGTGCCGTTGCCGAGCTGGCCCCACCCGTTATAGCCCCAGCAGTACGCCGCCCCGCTCATGGTGAGGCCGCACGCGTGCTCGGCACCGGAGCTCACGGACGCGAAGGTAAGCCCGGCCGGTTGTGTTGTTGGGCCGCCATCGCCAGCGCATCCGATAACGGTGGCAGCCAGTGCGGACATCATCGCGCGGACAGTCGGCGTCACGGCTGGCCCGCCACTCTCACGGGCACGTTGCTGCTCTTCCCCGAGCCGTCGCCCAGCTGCGCGAAGTCGTTATATCCCCAGCAGTACACGGTCCCGGTGGTGGCGAGACCGCAGGTATGGCCGTAGCCGCCGCTGACGCTCGAGAAACTCAGCCCACCGGTCACGGCCACGGGGGCAAGACGGGTGGTAAAGGTTCCGTCGCCGACCTGGCCGCTCTCATTTCGCCCCCAGCAGTACGCGGTCTGGTTGACGGTGATACCGCACGTGTGATACTGCCCACCCGCCAGCGCGATGAAACCGAGCCCACCGCTCACGGCGACGGGAACGAGCCGGTTGGTGGTGGTACTGTCTCCCAGCTGGCCGAAGAAGTTGTATCCCCAGCAGTACGCCACCCCGCCGGCGGTGAGACCGCACGAGTGAAAGCGACCGGTGTTCACCGCCAAAAACGTGAGCCCACCGGTCACGGCCACCGGGACCGAGCTGGAGGTCGTCGTGCTGTCACCCAGCTCGCCGGTGCCGTTGTATCCCCAGCAGTACGCCGTCTGACTGGTCGTGAGACCGCAGGTGTGCTGACCACCGGTGCCGGTGCTCACCGTGGAGAAGGTCAGCCCGCCGGTCACGGCCACGGGGATCGAGCTGGCGGTGGTCGAGCCGTCGCCCAGCTCGCCGTTTTTGTTGTAACCCCAGCAATACGCTGCGCCGCTGGTGGTGAGACCGCAGGTGAGAAACTGTCCGGCACTCACGGAGGAGAAGGCGAGCCCGCCGCTCACGGCCACGGGGACCACGCTGAAGCTGTTCAAGCCGTCGCCCAGTTGGCCCCACCCGTCCTCGCCCCAGCAGTATGCCGTGCCGTTAAGAGCCACTCCGCAGGTATGAAAGCTGCTGGCACTGAGCATGGAGAAGGTGAGCGCGCCCGCAACCGCGGTGGGGAGTAGGCGGGAGATGGTCGATCCGTCGCCGAGCTGCCCGTCCGAGTTGAACCCCCAGCAGTAGGCCGCCCCGCTGGCGGTGAGACCACAACTGTGAAACGAGCCGGCGGCAACTGACGTGAACCTGATGGCCACCACGGTCATCGTCGCGGTATCGCTCACTCCCTCGCTCGTCGCGACCACGGCGGCGGAACCCTCGCCGACTCCCGTCACGAGCCCGTGTGCGTCGACCGTTGCCACCGCCGTGTTATCGGTGGTCCAGGTGATCACGCGGCCAGGAAGCAGGGTGCCATTCGAATCCCGCGTCGTCGCGGAGAACCGCCGCGTCGTCCGCAGCAGCAGCGTCGCCGACGCCGGAGTGAGTGTCACCGATGCGACCGGTGCGGGCGGAACGACCGTGACGGAGGCCGTGCCGCTCGCCGTTCCGCTGGTCGCGGTGATCGTGACGTCTCCCACGCTCACGCCCGTGACGGTCGCGAGGCCCGGCCCGACGTCCCCAATGGTATAGGGCACGACGGTCGCCACTCCGGGGGTGCTGCTAGCCCACGTCACCGAGGGATACGTGATCACCCGTCCCGCGGCGTCGCGAATGGTCGCCCGGAGGATGATCGTGTCGCCCGCGGCACCGACCGTGGCGTGCGCGGGTGAGATTGCCAGCGATGCCGGAGGCCCGGCCGTCACGACCACGCGTGCCGACGCCGTCAAGCCGGTCACCGTCGCCGTCACGGTGTATATGCTCGATGCCAGCGCTGTCACCAGTCCGGTCGCGGACACCGTGAGGCCCGTGGAATCGCTGGTGGACCAGGTGACGGCCTGATCGACCAGGGTGTTGCCGCCGGCGTCGCGCACCGTGGCCGTCATCTGGTACGTCCCACCGGTCATGTAGACGGTATCTGGTGAGACCCTGATGGAAGCGGGCGGCCCTGCTTCGGACTGGCCGGTCCTGAAGTCCACGGTCAGGGGTTGGGTGAGCGCATCACCGTCGAGGTCGGTCACTGCCGTGGTGACCGCGAACTCGTAGTCGGTGTTGGGATCGAGCAGGGCGGCGGGAGTGAACACGGCGACGGTCCCGGTGCCCTCGAGCACGGTCACGGTGCCGGCAACCGGGCTCGTCCCACGGAGCAGCCGCATCGAGGACGTGGTCAGCGTGGCGGCGTCGACCGGCTCGCTGAAGACGATGACGATGGTCGCGTTCAGGGGGACGTCGCGTTTCCCCGGCGACGGCGAGGTGCGCACGACGACCGGCCGCAGGATCGGCGGCACGCCGTAAGTGAAGATCACGCGCGGCGCGCCTGGCACGTCCACCGCGATTTGCACCGTGTCTCCCGCACCGGCCGGCACCGGAACGGGGTCGAAACCGCCGTCGAGGAGTGCCGCGTAAACCAGGTCGGCGCTGCCGACGCGCCTGATGCTCGCCACGTCGCCGCCCGGGACCGTGCCGGGAAGGAGAGACACGTACACGACGTTATCTCCCCCCGAGCTGGAATCCTGGACGGACGCCGCTCGTGTCCCTCTCACCAGGGCAGGCGCGGTGGTCGGGTCCGAGACGATCGCGTCGTGTGGCTGCGGCTGGGGCTGGGGTCCAATCGACACGTCGGAGCACCCGCCAAGCGAAGCGAGCGCAGCGAGCATGCCGAGCAGGGTTGCTGGTGGCGCGAATAGTCTCATTGGACGCTGACCCCCGTCCGTGAGACGGACACCGCACGCGCGCTTGCTCACCGATTCCTCGCAGTGCCATCGGCCCGGTCCGTGAGTACGAACCCGGCCCAGTAGAACGGGTGCGACGTCGCGGGCGCGGCGAGGAGCTCGCGTTGCGCTACCGCCAGCGCTCGCTCCGGGTCGTCGCTCGTCCGATAGCGCTCGTAGAAGCGCTCCATGAGACTCGCCGTCGCCCAGTCCTCGACCGACCACAGGGTGGCCACCACATGTGCCGCGCCGGCGTGCAGGAACGCGCGCGTGAGGCCGACCCAGTCATCCCCCGCCGGCACGTCGGCGAGCGCCCCCGAACCGAGGCCCGTCTGGCACGCCGAGAGCACCACGAGGTCCGCCGCGAGATCGAGGCCGAACACCTCGTGTACCTCGAGTCGGCCGTCCTGCGCGTCGCCCGCTGCCAAATCCACGTAGGAGAACAGCGGGTTTTGCTTGTTGAGGACTCCGTACGTCGCGAGGTGCAGGATGCGGCGCCTCGGGGCCTCGCGCCGGAACGCCGCCTCCGTGGCCGCGCCGCCGCTGAGCACCTCGACATCGGCGCCGCCGAGGCGCGCGACTGCCGCCACTTCGCGCCGCGATCCCGGCAGGACGTCGGGTCTCGGCGCCAAGGCCAGCGTGCCGGTCGAGACCGGTCCCGCCGGGCGATCGCCCAGGGCGACCCAGACCGATGCCGACGGCGTCACGGCCACCTCGTACCGCTCGATCAGGAACTGTCCCGGCCCCGACCCGCCCAGCAGTGCCCCGAACGGCAGGTAGTGCAGCTCGGCGTGCGGAACCAGGATGAGTCGCGTCTTGCCGGCGAGCAGGCCCGTCTCTTCGAGGGGAGCGATCAGATACTGGTGGAGCTGCCGCAACGGTCCCCGCCACAACGAATCGGCGGGCCCCGGTCCCCGCTGCTGTAATGTTCCGCGGGCGAACTCGACCAGGCGGGCGAGCGTGCGGCGCTGGACGCCCAGATCCACGACGGTCACGGTGTCTCGAGCGACGACGAACGCAAGCGAGCCCGAATCGCTGACGAGGTATTCAATGAGAGCGACATCGGAGGCCAACCGCCGGCCGACGTCGCGGCTGGTTGCCGTCGCTGGCGACACGAGGGTCGCATGCCGGGGACTGCGCTCCCGCATTTCGAGCAGCAACTCACCGTACGCCTCCTGAGCACGGTCCAGCGCTTCGCGGGTGGCCGCGCTCGCGGCCGGCGCTTCAGGCTCACGGAGCGCGTCCGCGGCGGTGGTGTCCAGGTCGTGCGTGACTTCGGCAATGCGGCGTCTCAGATCCTGCTCTCGGGACACGAGGTCGGCGGCCGCGTCCGGCGATGAGAGCCGGCCGCGCTGCAACAGCTCCAGCATCTCCCGGGCGCGCAGGCGTTCGCTCGCGGCGAATGCCGCGTCCGCGCGGCCGCGGGCGCGCTCGATAAGCGCGAGCTGCGCGTACACGTCCCACTTGTCCGCCAGAAACGCGGAGCGCCGCTCTGGCAGCGTCAGGGACCTGCTCGGACGCTCGATCTCGGCCAGCGCGGCCCGCAGCTCGCGGGTGGCGTCGTCGTCATGGCCCTGGGCGTGTCGCGCGAGGCCGAGACCCGCGTGCAGCTGCCACGCGATCTCGGGCGCGACACGGCCATGCAGGCGATCGAGGCCGGCCCGATACAGCGACTCGGCGGCTGCGGGCAGCCCCGCGGCCGCCTCGAGCGCCGCTTGCGCGCCGAGTGCGGCGGCGCCACCGACGGGATCGCCCAGGCGCTCCAGATCGGCGGTGGCTTGTGCGAACAGCGGGCGCGCGGCGGTGGTGTCGCCCCGAGCCTGCGCGACTTGGCCGAGCGAGAGGCGGGTCAGGGCGGCCGCGCGCTGGTTCCCGGTGGCCGTCTCCGTGCGCAAGGCTCCCTGGAGCAGTGCCTGCGCCCGGGGGTAGTTGTCGCGTTCCAGGAACAGAACGCCGCGCCCCTGCTGGGCTTCTGCTTGGCCTACCGGATCCCCTGCCTGTCGATAGAGCAGTTCCGCCTGGGCGTAGCGGCGGTCGGCCTCTGCGAAGCTGTTCAGCTGCACGGCCAAGTCGCCCCGCGCAAGCGCGATGCCCGCCCGCACGGCCGGCGGCGCTCGCGCCGAGTCGGCGATCTGCTGCGCGCGCCGCAGCTGATTGAGCGCCCCCTGCAGCTCCCCCGCCGCGCTCAGTGCGCCGGCGAGCTCGCGCCGCACCGCGAGTGCGTCCCCGAGCGGTCCGGTGCGCTCATAGATGGTCAGCGCCTCCCCCAGCGCGGCCCGGGCCGCGGGATAATCGCCGCGGCGCAGCTCGAGCTGGCCGAGCCCGTGCAGCGCGTCCGCCCCATCGGCCCACTGCTCGCGGCCTCGCCAGATCGCGAGCGCGTCGTGGTACCACGTCTCGGCGCGCCCGAAGTCGCCACTCGCAGCCGCGAGGCCGGCCAGGTTCACGAGGTTGGTCGCGGCGACCTCGTCGCGGCCATCGCGACGATTGAGCTCTAGCGCCGTCTCGAATTGTCGCCGTGCCTCGTCCTCTTCCCCCACGGCTTGGGCCAGAAGCCCGAGATTGTTGTGATCGGCGGCCACTCCGCGCGTGTCTCCGATGCGCTCGCGCAGGGCGAGGGCGCGAGCGTACCCCTCGCGACCCGCGGCGAGGTCGCCACGATCTGCGCGTGCTCCGGCGAGTGTCCCGACGGCATTTGCCTCCACGCGGATGTCTCCGATGGCGGCGGCCAGGGTGCGAGAATGCCCGAGATCCACCTCCGCGCTGTCGAGCTCGCCCTCACGCAGCCAGCCCGCCCCGATATTCCCCAGCACGGCCGCGATGCCGGCGGTGTCCGCGATGGCTGTGGCAAGCCGCAGGGCGCGGCGCCAGATGGCGATCGCGGCCGCGGCACCGACCCGACTGTACGCCGCCACGCCCGCGCGACGCACGCTGTCGGTCCAGATCTTCGCGGCGCGCCGCTCCGCTGGCCACGTGGCGAAGCGCGCCACCTCGCGTACCAGGAAGGAATCGCTCCACGCGACGGCGTAGGCGGCCGCCAGGCCGCGGGCTACGCCGATCTCGTCTCGCGCGAGCGCGTCGGTGACGGCGTCGCGCACGGCCAGGGGGCGGGCGCGCGTTTCGAGCACGAGGGCGGATTCGGGTAGACGGGCCGCAAGCATGCGAAGCGAGTCCGCAGCCGGGGACTGCGCCACCAGAGCGGCCAGCACCAGAGACGTCGCGAACGCCGTCACCGGCGTGCCGGGGCCGCTATGGAGAACCGTACCAGTTCAGATCCCCACCACCGGTCCCAGCCGGCGCGCGCCTCGACCTTCCATAGATAGGGTGGTCCGGCCGCAAGGGTCACGGAGTCGGGGAGGGTGGCCACCGTGTCGGTGAGCTGGGTCTCGTACACCACCCGACCGGCGGCATCGAACAGGATCACACGGTAGCGGTCCGCGCCGTCGATGGAGGTCCAGCGGAACGTCCCGGCCGCGGCCACAGTACCGATCGGCGACAGGGGCCGCGGAAGGGACTGGCTGGCACCTGGCGGGGCGCGATGGACGGGTCGTTGGTCCAACCAGCGCGGCACACCGAGGGCGAGGAGCAGAGCTGCGGCGGCGGCCGGAAGCGCGATCCAGTACCGCCGCCGCCTCCGTCCGATTGCCGCGAGTTCGGTCGCGACGGCCGGGTCGCCCAGCGCACGGGCCACCGATGCGACGACGCCACGGCAGCGCGGGCAGGAGGCCAGATGGGGCAACACGGCTGCCCGCGCAGCGGCGTCAAAGGCGCCCTCGGCGAGCGCGGCCAGTGTGGCGTCGTCCAGACACTCGGGAGTCTCTCTTGCCGACCCATCGCGCCCATGGCGCAGCAAGTCGAGCGGCTCAGAATCGATCACGCGACAGCGGCCTCCGTCCCGGTGAGGTTCAGCCTAGTCGGGGATATGAGACGGCCGGGAACTCCCGCACTGCTCACAGGTCGCTCCGGGCGACGCCGACTTGCGCCAAGTGCGTGCGCACGGCGGCGAGCGCGCGGTACACGCGGTTGTGGACCGCTTTCGCGTTGGGGAGCCCGAGGATCCTGGCGACGTCCGCCGCGGAGAGCTCCTCCACCACGTACAACTCGACCGCCGCCCGATCCTCCGCGCTGAGTACCGCCAACGCGCGCTCGAGCAGGTGGTGTGTCTCCGCGGACTCCTCCGGAGTGGCGTCAAGTGCGGCGGCGTCGGGAGGCGGCGTGCCACCCAGCTCGCCCAGCACCTGGCCGCGACGGCCGTCGGTCGCCGCCCGATAGGTCGCCCGTAGCTCGCCGAGAAACTCGGTAAAGGAAAGAGAGGGCGCCTCACGGGCGCAGATCAGCTCGTAGGCCTCGATGTGGCTGCGCTGGTCGAGGAACACGTGCTCGAAGATGCGGCGGCGCAGCGGCGGCAGCGCGGCGGCCACCACGGAGAGCCGGCGGCGGCCGTCGCGGTGGCGGAACCAATCGACCGTCAGGTGGCGTACGACGGTGACGAGCCAGGTGGAAAAGCGGGCGCGATGATCCGGCTGCGCCGCGTAGGCGCGGAGCCGCCGCAGATCGCCTTCGCGCAGGGCCTCGCACACCCGCGCGAACACGTCCATCACATCATCATAGTCCTGGGCGTAATGGCGGATGGCCGCGAAGATGAGGCGCCGATAGCGGTCGAGAAACAGGTCCCACGCGGCGTCGGGTTTGCCCGACTCCAGCTCGGCCGCCCAGCCTTCCATCCGCACGACCTTCAGAGAGGCTCAGGTGGATATAGCTCGCGCCTAGGGCGTGTCAAGACATGAAACGCTGCGGGACCGCTCCAGCGCTGCTGTAACGGTGGCTAGTACGCCGCCGCCCCCCCGCCGCGCCGGGGATCCGCCACGCCCACCCAGCCCGTGGCGGTGCGGCCGATGGCGTTCACCTCGGTCTTGTAGGCCCACGTCTCGACCTTGTGCCCCATCGCCGCGAGCGAGTCGATGGCCGCCTGCTCGAACCCATTGCGCTCGAGGTACACGACATCGGGTTGTGCCTGGTGATGCAGCCGCGGGGCCGCGACCGCCTCGGCGAGCGACATGCCCTGGTCCACCACATCGCTGATCACCTGGTACACGGCCGTCGGGATGCGCGAGCCCCCGGGCGAGCCGAGCACGAGCGCGAGTCGCCCGGCGGAGTCGACCACGATGGAAGGCGTCATGGCGGACAGCATGCGCTTGCCGGGCGCGATGGCGTTCGCCTCGCCCTGCACCAGGCCGAACAGATTGGGCCGCCCCGGTGCCGACGTGAAATCGTCCATCTCGTCGTTCAAGAGGAATCCGGCGCCGGTGACCGTGACCGCGCTGCCGAAATCGTTGTTCAGCGTGTAGGTGCAGGCGACCGCGGAGCCGTCCGCATCCACGATCGAAAAATGAGTCGTCTCCGTCCCCTCGGAGCGCCCTCCCGATATCGGCACGGCGGGCGTCGCCCGGTGCGGATCGATCTCCGCGCGTAACGACCCGGCATACTGCTTCGACAGCAGCCGGTCGAGCGGCATCTGAACGAATTCGGGATCCCCCAGCAATGCGTTGCGGTCGGTGTACGCGCGTCGCATCGCCTCGCTCTGGAGGTGCATCAGCTCCGCACTGCCGAACGGCGGAACCGGAGCGTACCCCTCCATCACGTTGAGGATCTCCGCCAGGGTCACGCCCCCGCCGGACGGCGGCGGCATCGTATAGATCGTATAGCCGCGATACCTGATCACGATGGGGTCGCGCCACTTGGCGACATAGTGCGCGAGGTCTTGGCGCGTGATCAACCCGCCGCCGCGCGCCATTTCGCGCACGATGAGGTGAGCGATACTGCCGTCGTAGAACGCCGTGGCGCCGCTGTCGGCGATCAGCTGCAGCGTGCGGGCCAGCTCGGGCTGCACGAAGCGGGTTCCGGGCGGCGGTGCGGCTCCGTCCACCAGGAACTGCGCTCGGGAAGCGGGGAAGCGACCCAGGCGCTCGGCCTCGCGTTCGATCACATGGCTGCGCGGGCCGTCGAGCAGGTAGCCGTCGCGGGCCAGAGCGATGGCGGGAACGAGCAGCTCCTTCCAGGGGAGCCGGCCGAACCGGCGGTGCGCCTCGTACATCCCTGCCACCGTTCCAGGAACTCCCACCGAGCGATGGCCGGTGAGCGACGAGCTGATGGCGTTGCCCGCCGTGTCGACGTACATGTCCCGCGTCGCCCGCGTGGGAGCGGTCTCGCGGAAGTCGAGCGCGCCGACCGTGCCCTCCTGCATCCGGGCGACCAGAAACCCGCCTCCCCCGATGTTGCTCGCCACCGGGTGGACGACCGCCAGCGCGAATGCGACCGCCACCGCGGCGTCGATGGCGTTGCCGCCGCGGCGTAGCATGTCGACGCCGACGTTGCTCGCCAGTGGATGCGACGTCACCACCATGGCGTGCTCACCGGTGACGGGCGTGACGCGCTGAGTGAGCGGCCAGTCGGCCGCAATGAGCGCACGACTCGGCGTCCCCGCCTGCACCGCGGCCCGCGCGGACGTGTCGACAGCAGGGAGCGCGATGGCCGGCGGAATGGAGTCGAGGACGCCGGGGACCACGGGGATCGTCTCTGGCGCCTTGATGCCGCTGCGGCACGCCAGCACCAGCAGGCCGAGAGCGAGGGATCTGCGCATCTCGAATTGTGCACGTTGACCCGAGTTCGGGTCAACGCCTAACTTGGGGCCATCCGAACCCCTTCATGACCGTCCCCGCTCCCGATTACCGCGACCCGCGGCTCACCGAGCAGCGCAACCCGCGCACCCAGCGCATCGACGTCGCCTCGAGCCTCGAGATCGTCGATCTGATCAACGCCGAGGACTCGACCGTCGCTCCCGCGGTCCACGCCGTGCGCCAGGACCTGGCCCGGGCCATCGACCTGGTGGTCGACGCGTTCCGCCGCGGCGGGCGGCTGGTCTACGTGGGCGCGGGGACCTCCGGGCGCCTGGGCGTGCTGGATGCGAGCGAGTGCCCGCCCACGTTCGGCACCCCGCCCGAAATGGTCGTGGGGGTGATCGCGGGCGGGTACGGCGCGCTCGTCAAGAGCAGCGAGGGCGCCGAGGACGACGTAAACGCAGGGATGGAAGCGATGGATCAGGCGCGCGTCGCGGCGCACGACTTCGTGCTCGGCATCGCGGCGAGCGGGACCACGCCGTTCGTGCGCGCCGCCCTGTCGCGCGCCCAGACGATCGGCGCGACCACGGGCCTGGTGTCGTGCTCCGATCCGCCCCAGGTGCTGCGGGCGACCTGCGACGTGCTCATCCTCCCCAAGGTCGGCCCCGAGGCGCTCACGGGCTCCACCCGCATGAAGGCCGGCACCGCCACCAAGCTCGTCCTCAACACCCTCTCCACCGGCGCGATGATCCGGCTGGGACGGGCCTACGGCAATCTGATGGTCGACCTGAAGGCGGTCTCCGAAAAGCTGCGCGACCGGGGCGAGCGCATCGTGATGGAGTGCTGCGGGGTCGATCGTGCCTCGGCGCGGGCGGCGATCGACGCGGCCGGTGGCAGCGTGAAGCTCGCGATCGTCATGGTGCGCAAGG
>Ga0209471_1001175_pt1 | contig 15881 bp, 17 predicted proteins | sample GraSoiAngelo_128_FD_185885 | JGI IMG/M metagenome (GOLD analysis project Ga0209471, IMG submission 185885) | Grasslands soil microbial communities from the Angelo Coastal Reserve, California, USA - 14_0927_12_20cm (SPAdes) (version 2) | ecosystem: Environmental > Terrestrial > Soil > Grasslands ...
GACGAGAATTCCGACGGAGGTCGGGACTCCCTACGCGCCCTAGTAGCCGAAGCCGGTCGGCGACTCCGCACGCAGCATGAGAGAGCGACGATCCTTCGAAGGCATCTCGAGGACGATGAGAACGCCCTGCCAATCGCCGTCCCCGGGAACCTTCCACGTGCTGAACGCGAGCGGTGCGTTCGCGGCGCCGGCGACACGTGTCCATCCTGCTGCGGCGAGCTGCTGCGCGAAGAACGATTCGAGCTCAGCGGCCGTCTTCGACGTGTTCGCGACGGCATCGGATTGCTGACGCGGCCCGCCGAAGCTCGCTCCCGACGACTGGAGCACCACACCGTCCGGTGCGCGAAGCGCGGGGAGGCGTTGCGCCGTCATCGCCGGCGGGGGACCGCCCTTTTGCGAGCAGGGCGAGCCCATGAACTGCTGCGCGCTCGCGCTCTGCGCCGGTTCGAAGTGCACGCGGACATCGTTCGCGGCGTTGAGGCGGGAGAACACGGAGACGGAGACGTACGGCAGCCCGTCGCCCTTGCAGAACGTGCTTCCCTTCGCCGGGCCGATGCTCCCCTGGAATCCTCCCGGCTGCATCTGCTGCGGGATCTGCGGGGGGGTGAGCCCCTTCTTCCCGAGCTCGCGCTCATAGAAAGACGTGACGTCGTCGGCATTTCCCGGGACGTCGAGGACCGCATCGAACGAAGGGTTTGCGTTGGTTCGCTGGCGAAGCAGGCTGCCCACGAGGTGTGATCCCGGCGGGATCGGCAGGTCAAACCCGGCGTTCGGCGGGAGTGCCGCCGGGTGCAGCGTCACGGTCTGCGTCGATCCGTCGGGCATCGGATACGGCGGAGCGACAAGGCGCGCGGCGAGCTCCGCGAGATCCTCGCTCGACGCGGGAGCCGCTCCCTGTCCGCCGCCGCGGATGTCCCCGACCTGTGATGCGAGCTCGACCGCCGTGAACGCGATGACGAGAGTGAGCGCGACGGCCGTCAGCCCGCCGAGCAACAATCGCACGAGCGCATCAAAGCACGTCGCCCCAGCAAAGCAAGCGACGGTCGGGTAACCGCCTTGACGCGCGCTTGCCACACGAGCGGTCGGTCAGGCCATTGATGCGTACGTCGGCTTACGCGAGCGGCTTCGAGCTCATCGCCTGAGTCCAGCGGTCGTGGTATTCGACGACGTCGCGGAGCTCCGGAAGCGTCTCATCGGGTCCGCGCCGTTCGACGTAACGCGTCGTCGCGTATTTCCACGTGCGGTCGACGAGGCGCTGCAGATCCTCGCGGTCGATAGCGCGTGCCGCGAATGACGGAAGGGCCCGCTGTCCGGCGCGCCACGGCTTCGGTGTCAGCCGGGCCCGGAACGATCGCTGCACGCGGCACAGGAGGATGAACCTCGCGTCCGCGCCGAGCTCCTCGAGAAGGTCGCGCGCGTCCTCACCAGCCGGATCGAACGTGCGGTTCGTGCAAAGGTAGCGCCATCCCGCTCGAGTCCGGTACGCGCGCATCGCCATCTCGGGATGGCGGGCCAGAACGGTCGAAAGTCTCGCCGGCTGCCGTTCTCCCGACGGGGGCTTTGGGCCGCGATCGTCGGTGTCCACGTCGGCGAACAGAGCGGAGGTCGCGTTCATGACGACCGCGCCATACCCGTTGACCGTGATCCGAGCGAGGTCCCCGGTCGGTCCGCGAACGACGTCGACGAGTGGCTCCGCGCGCCGGTCCGCGAAGTACGCGTACCCGCCGAGCGCATCGCTTCTCCCTGCAAGGACATCCTCGAGAGCGCGTCGCGCTTGCTCTTCGGCGATCTGACGTGCTTCCGCGGCGGACGTCGTCGAGATCCCAACTCCCGAGCGGAACACGCGCCTCCCCGTGCGTGGGTCGGTCGCCGGGAGCGTGCGCATCTCGCGGAAGATGCGCTCCTCGCCGGCGGGCAGGAACCTCGTCTCGCTACCGGGAAGCGTGAGCCCTTGCTCGGGCGGCTCGTCGCCGGGCGGCTCGTCGCCGGGCGGCTCGTCGCTGCCACGCCGGAACAGGCGGCCGATGAATCCCATTAGCGGTGGGCCATCTGCGAGACGTTGTTCATGATCGAAAGCGCGGTTCCGCTGAAGATGAGGCTCTTCTCCTCGGCGGAGAAGTCCATCTCGTCTATCGAGGCCACCGCCTTCTCGATCGAACCAAGCAGGTGCGGGTAGTCGCTGCCCATCGCCATGTGATCGGCGCCGACGATGTCGCGCAGCATGCGCAGATTGTGCGACGAGAACGTGACGGTGTCGTAGTAGAGCTTCCGCAAGTAGAAGGACGGCGGCTCGTCGATGTTGACGCGGCACTCGGCGAAGTCGCGCCAGCCGGAGTCCATTCGCTCCATGAGGTACGGAATCGCGCCGCCGGCGTGGCCGACGAGCCAGCGGATATTCGGAAGCTGTTTGAAGACGCCCGCGTAGCACAGCTTGGCGATCGCAAGAGTCGTGTCGAACGGAAAGCCCACGATGGGCCCGAGGACGTACTCGGTGAATGCGTCCGCGGAGGCCGGGATCATCGGGTGGACGAAGATGCAAGCTCCGCGGCGATCCGCCTCCTCGAAGAACGGCCGATAGACCGGATCCGCGAGCGTACGGCCGCGGATGTTCGAGAGGAGCACGACGCCCTGCATCCGCAGCACATCGAGCGCGCGCTCGAGCTCGCGGAGCGCCGCATCGGGGTCGTCCATCGGGATCGAGGCGAAGCCGAGGAAGCGACCGGCATGCTCCGCCGCGAGCTCGGCGTACGCGTCGTTCGCCAGCCGGGCGACCTCGGCCTGCGCGCTCCCCTCGAGGAAGTACACATTCGGCGTCGAGAGGGAAAGGACCTCGATGTCGATGCCGACCCGGTCCATGTCTTCGATGCGCTTTGCCACATCGGTCATGGGAGCGGTCACTCCAAAGAAGCGCGCGCCCTTGAATCGGATGATCCGCTGCCCGGTCGGGCTCGTCCCGAACGAAAAATCGCCGCCGCTGCGCTCGATCCGCTCGAAATACGCGGGTGGGTAGTAGTGCGTGTGGAGGTCGAGCCGCATCGTCCGCAGTCTTGCAGACCGACTACTCTCTCTGTCGTGCCGGTACAAGCGGACACCCTCGCGGGCCGTATCCGGGATGTCCCCGACTTCCCGAAGCCGGGCATCCTCTTCAAGGACATAACGACCCTTCTCAAAGACGGCGACGCCTTCGGCGCCGCCATCGACGGGCTGCTCGCGAAGATCGGCAACAAGAAGATCGACGCGGTCGTGGGTATGGAGTCGCGAGGCTTCATCTTCGCGGCCCCAATCGCCTACAAGCTCGGCGTCGGCTTCGTCCCGGTGCGCAAGCTCGGCAAGCTGCCGGGCGACGTGGTGAGCGTCGAGTACGACCTCGAGTACGGATCCGCGACGCTCGAGATGCACAAGGACGCGATAAAGCCGGGGGCCCGGGTGCTGATCGTCGACGACCTTCTGGCGACCGGCGGCACGGTGGCCGGCACGATCGAGCTCGTGAAGCAGCTCAACGGCGAGATCGTGGGCCTCGCCTTTCTCATCGAGCTGGCCGCCCTCAAAGGCCGCGAGAAGCTCTCGGGCTATGAGATCGCGACGCTGATCAAGTACTGACCAAGCGACCGAGCGCCGTCTCGGTCTGTCGATCAGCCGGGCGCGAACTCTCCCGTCGCTCCCAAAACAAACGGATAGCTCCCTCCGTTAATCGGGCGTCTGTCTGGGTGCGTACGGCGGATAGATGGGCCGTGGGGTGGCCGGATCGATGGAGAGGCAGTAGTCGTGAGTCTGGCGTTCTCTGCTCGCTCGGCGGCCTTCACGAACGGATACCGCACGATCGCTCGCTTGTGGCGCGCCGACCTCTGCGACTTTTATGAGGCCTGGAGCGAGGAGCGCGAAGCGCGGTGCGTAGTGAAGATCCTCCGGCCGGACCGGCGGGCCTATGCGCCCGATCGGCGTCGCGTCGTAAGCGAAGGCGAGCTGCTCCTGTCGCTTACCCATCCACACATCGTTCGTGCGTACGAAGTCCGCAAGGATCCGGTCCCGTTCATCGTGCTCGAGGCGATTGGCGGATCGACACTCGCAGGCATGATCGAGCGGGGACCGCTGGCGGTGCGGGACCTCGCACGGTTGGCGACGCAGATCTCCTCAGCGCTCGCGTACCTGCATCGCCGCGGCTACGCGAACGTCGATCTCGCGCCGTCGAACGTGGTGTTCGACCACGGTCACGCGCGGGTCCTCGACTTGTCGACGGTGCGCCATCCGCGGACGGGCGAGACGGCTGAGTCGATCGACTCCTTCGGTCTCGGGTCCCTGCTGTATCAAGCCGCCACATGCCGTGCCCCCTTTGGCGAGGGTGCGGCCGGAACGCATGTGGCGCCGTCGCTCAAGAAGAACGGGCGGCTTCTGCCGGCGACCGTGTCGGTCGTCATGCGCTGCCTCTCCGCGGCGCCCGCGGATCGACCCGCGGTCGCCGAGGTTGCTCGGGTCTTCGCGCCGCTCGCATAGCCACGGCCCCGCGCGAACGCCTGGCCTAGAATCACCCAGTACCGTTTGCGACCGGCGGAGGCCCGCTTGGTCCCCAAAGGATGGGAGGACCGATGACCGCGGCTCCGTCGCTTCCCGAGATCAAGATCGATGCGCACGCGTCCGCCGACGAGGCGCGCGCGTTCCTCGAGCGCGACCGGCTCATGGCCGCGTACGCCCTCGCGGATATCGATCAGCCGGAGATCGAGGGAGCGCGCTGGTGGATCGCTCGCCGCGACGGCGACATCGCCGCGGTGGTCATGGTCGTCGAAGGTCTTCCGTTCCGTCCATGCTTCGCGACCGGCGCCTCGGATGGACTTGCTGCGCTTTTTCGAGACGCGATCCGCGAGCCGCGCGTGCTCCTCGCGACGCCACCGCGATCGCGCGGCGCGATCGAGATGAGCTACCGCTTCGAGCGCGTCGATCACATGCGGCGGATGAACGTGAACATCGGACGGTTCCGGCCCCGTATGACCCACGAGGTCACGCGTCTGGGCGCGAACGACCTCGACGCAGTCATCGATCTCTACGGACATGCTGCGCGCACGTACTTCACGCCGGAGCGGATGCGCCGCGAGATCTACTTCGGCGTGTTTCATGGCGATGTGCTCGTCTCGGCGGCGGGCACCCACGTCCGGTCGACGAAATCGAGCATCGCGGCGGTCGGCAACGTTCTCACGCGCCTCGCCTACCGCGGCCGCGGCATGGCGCGCTCATGCACGTCGGCGGTGACCGAGACCGCGCTCGAGCAGCATCGCGACGTCGTCCTCAACGTTCGCGAGGACAACGCGCCCGCGATCTCCGTGTACGAGCGTCTCGGCTTCGCGACACACGGTTTGTTCATCGAGGGGCCGGCGGTTCGGCGCCCGGGCTGGGAGCGGCTCTTCGGCTCGCTGAAGGAGAGGAAATAGATGGCGGTCGCGACGAAGGCTCCGAAATACGACGTCACCGATCTCGATCTTGCGGATGCCGGTATGCGCCGGACCGAGTGGGCCGCGCGGGAGATGCCCGTGCTGCGTCAGATCCGAGCGCGCGTCGCCAAGGAGCGGCCGTTCGCGGGCATCCGCATCGCCGCGTGCCTTCACGTCACGACCGAGACGGCGAACCTCGCGCTCGCGCTCCGCGACGGGGGCGCCGAGGTCGCGCTCTGCGCTTCGAACCCGCTGTCGACTCAGGACGACGCCGCGGCCGCGCTCGTCGTGCGAGAAGGCATCTCCGTCTTCGCACGAAAGGGCGAGGACCGCGACACCTATTACCGGCACATCAACGCCGTGCTCGAGACGAAGCCCCACATCACGATGGACGACGGCGCCGACGTCGTGACGCTCCTCCACACCGAACGTCGCGAGCTTCTCGCCGGCGTTCGGGGCGGCACCGAGGAGACGACGACCGGCGTGATCCGCCTGCGCGCGATGGCCGAGGAGGGCGTTCTCACGTACCCGATCGTCGCCGTGAACGAGGCGCAGACCAAGCACATGTTCGATAACCAGTACGGCACGGGGCAGTCCGCCATCGACGGACTGCTTCGCGCGACGAACCTGCTCCTCGCCGGTAAGAGCGCGGTCGTCTGCGGCTATGGCTGGGTGGGGCGCGGCGTCGCCGAGCGCCTCCGTGGGATGGGCGCGATCGTAACCATCTGCGAGGTCGATCCGCTCCGCGGGCTCGAGGCCGCGATGGACGGCTTCCAGGTCGCGACCGTTGCCGAAGCCGCCAAGCGCGGCGATGTGTTCTTCACCGCGACGGGGAATCTGAACGTCATCGGCCGCTCGCACTTCGGCCTTCTCAAGGACGGCGCGATCCTCGCGAACGTCGGCCACTTCAACGACGAGATCGAGCTCGGCGCGCTCGCCGAGATGGCCAAGGGACGGCGCGAGATCCGGCCGTTCGTCGAGGAGTTCCAGCTGCCGAATAAGAAGGTGTTCGTTCTCGCCGAGGGCCGGCTGCTGAACCACGCGGCCGCCGAGGCGAACCCGGCCGCGGTCATGGACATGAGCTTCGCGAACCAGGCGCTCTCGATCGAATATTTATTGAAGCACGGCAAGGAGCTCGCGCCGCGGGTCTACCCCGTGCCCCGCGACCTGGACGAGGAGATCGCGCGCCGGAAGCTCGAGGCCATGGGCATGAACATCGACAACATGACCGCGGCCCAGGCGGAGTACGCGCGGTCGTGGAAGGCGGGAACCTAGATGACCGAGTCGTTCAAGGCGGCGGATCGCGTCCTCTTCACGAGCGAGTCGGTCACCGAGGGACATCCCGACAAGCTCTGCGACCAGGTTTCCGACGCGATGCTCGACGAGTGCCTCCGCCAGGACCCCAACTCGCGCGTGGCGTGCGAGACCGCGACCACCACGGGCGTGATCCTCGTCGCGGGCGAGATCACGACACACGCGTACGTCGACGTCCCGCGGCTCGTGCGGAGCGTCGTGCAGGACATCGGCTACACCAACGCCGACTACGGCTTCGACTACCGGACCTGCGGCGTCCTCACGGCGATCAAGGAGCAGTCGCCCGAGATCGCGCAAGGGGTGAACGAGTCGATCGAGGCGCGCGAGGGCACTGATCCGAAGGAGCTCGGCGCCGGCGACCAGGGAATGATGTTCGGCTTCGCGGTGCGCGAGACCCCCGAGCTCATGCCGCTCCCGATCACGCTCGCCCATGCCGTCGCGCGCCAGCTCGCGAGAGCCCGCAAGGACGGAACGCTTCCGTACCTGCGGCCCGACGGAAAGACCCAGGTCACGGTGGAGTACGAGAAGGGTCTGCCCAAGCGCGTGCACACGGTCGTCGTCGCGGCGCAGCACGACCCGGGCATCGACTACCAGCGTCTCTGCAACGAGATCCGCGAGCAGGTCATCAGGCCGGCGATCGGCGACTCGTGGCTGCAGAAGACGAAGTACCTCGTCAACGGGACGGGCGCATTCACGATCGGCGGTCCCATGGGCGACGCCGGCCTCACCGGCCGGAAGATCATCGTCGACACGTACGGCGGCTACGCGCGGCACGGCGGCGGCGCGTTCAGCGGAAAGGATGCGACGAAGGTCGACCGGTCCGCCGCGTACGCGGCCCGCTATGTCGCGAAGAACGTCGTCAAGGCCGGCCTCGCGGATCGCTTCGAGCTGCAGCTCGCGTACGTGATCGGCGGCGCCCAGCCCATCTCGCTCAACGTGGAGACCTTCGGCACCGGCAAGGTCGCGGACGAGACGATCCGCAAGCTCATCGAGGAGCATTTCGATTTCCGGCCCGGCGCGATCATCGAGCTATTCGGGTTGCGGCGACCGATCTACCGGCAGACCGCCGCGTACGGGCACTTCGGGAGGCCCGATCTGCCCTGGGAAAAGACCGATCTCGCTGACACGTTCGCGAAAGCCGCAGGCGCGAAGGCAGCGCTCGCCTAGCCGATCGCCCGGCGACGGGCTGGCCAGCGTTTTGCACGACCACGCCCCCGAACTTTTCTTCAGTAGGAGGGAAATCGTGCAACAAGTCCTCGTGCGCCCGAGAACGTCTTGGATGTCGGTGCTCGGCGGCTGGATCGCGACGATCGGCGCCCTGGCGCTCGTGGCACCGGCGGTGGCCGGCTTGCTCGCCGGCGCGAACACGGCAAACAACGACATCGCGCCCGCGGTGCCGGTCGTCATCGGGATCTTCGTGTCGTACCTCATCGGCGGATATGTCGCAGGACGGATGGCGGGGTATCGCACCAGCTGGCACGGCATGCTGAGCGCGTTCTTCAGCCTGTTCGTTCTTCTGGCCATCGTGCTTCTGACCTATGCCACCGATCGCGGGATGTTCGCCGGTGTCGGCGTGAACAACCTGACTGACCTCGTGCCCGGCGCGGGCAATCTGAACGTCGACGGCTTTGGCAATGCGCTCACGTTCGGGGCGCTGCTCGGCTTCCTCGCCGCGATCTTGGGCGGGTGGCTTGGTGGGGTACTGGCGCCGTCCCACGTCGTCGCGGCCACGAGCCCGTACGCCGCCCGCGAAGCCGGGCCGGTCCCGGGTCGCGCCGTCGGTGTTGGCCCCGTCGGCTCCCGCAGTGCGCAACGCGAGGCGGTCATTCGGCGGCCACCGCTCGTTCCGTCACTCGGAAGGAAGGGCGGAGAGCGTGTCGAGGAAAAGCGCGTCGTCGCGGAGCGTCGCGAGCCTGACGTTGAGCACACCTAGGCGCTGAACCAGAAATAGCGGGCCGACGTATCCTCCGTGAAACCCGGTCGGCTCCGGGAGGGGGATGGAGATGCGTTCGGCCCGCTATTTCGTCGCGTTTCTTGGTTCGTTCGCGATCCTGCTCGCGGCCTGTTCGGGAGGTCAGCAACCGGCGGGCGGCGGGGCATCTGCCAGCACCGGCGCGAAGGCGGCCTATGGGGGAACGCTGACGTTTTCGATCAATAGCGACATCACGGACATGGACCCGTTGCGCTCCGGGCTCTTCGTCGACCGCAACCTGATGTATCAGATGTACGACTCGCTGGTCAGGGTCAATCCGAAGGGCGACATCATCCCGTGGCTCGCCGAAAAGTGGACGACGTCGCCGGACGGCAAGAGCTACACGTTCACCCTCAAGCAGGGGGTCAAGTTCCACGACGGCTCGGTCTTTGATGCGGAGGCTGTGAAGTGGAACCTCGACCGTTACCGGCTCACCAAGGATTCCCGTCGGCTGGCGGAGCTGGCGCCCGTCGACAGCGTGACCGTGGTCGACCCGTCGACCGTGCGCGTCGATCTGAAGACCCCGTTCGTGCCCTTCCTTTCGCAGCTCGTCGATCGCTCGGGAATGATGCTGTCGCGGAAGGTCGTCGAAGCACAGGGCGATGACTTCACGCGTAAGGCCTTCAAGGCGGGCACCGGGCCGTACATCCTCACCGAGGCCGTCAAGGACGACCACTACACCTTCGTGAAGAACCCCGATTGGTGGGGCAAGGCGGCAAACGGTGACAAGCTGCCTTATCTCGACAAGCTGATCTTCAAGCCCATCACCGACGGCGACGTCCGTTTGACGAACGTCCGCACCGGGCAGGTGCAGGCGACGAATGCGATCACCGGTAAGGACGTGCCGACGGTCAAGGCCGACACGTCCCTCGTGTACCAGGAGATCCCCGGCATCAGCTGGCTCAGCCTGGTTCCGAACCGCACGAAGGGCTTCACTTTCGAAGACGGGCGCCTCGTCAAGGCCGTATCCGTGGCGATCGATCGCACCGAGATCCTCGAGAAGGGCCCGAGGCAGGGCATCGGGGTGGTCGGCTGGGGCCCCATCGCCCCGTCCCACTTTGCGTTCGATGCGGGCTTCAAGCCTTTCCCGAAGGCTGACATCGAAGGTGCGAAGAAGCTTGTGGCGGACGTCGGTAAGGGTCCGCTCAAGTTTGAGCTCCTCGTCTCTTCGGGCGATGCTGCGACGCTGCAGCTCGCCCAGCTCATACAGGATCAGCTCAAGCGGGCGGACATCACGGCGGACATCAAGACGCTTCTCTTCAACGAGATCGTCAAGCTGCAACAGGACCACAAGCACCTCGGCATGACTCTCATCGACTGGAGCGGACGTATCGACCCGGACGGCAACGTGTACGACTTCAACTACACGGGCCGGCCGAACAATGACTCGGCCTACTCCAACAAGGAAGTCGACAAGCTGCTGGACGACTCGCGCACCGCGACCGACCCCGCGAAACGGAAAGAGCTTCTCTTGAAGGCACAGCAGATCTTCGTTGTCGACGATCCATCGCGCGTCTGGTATGGCTACGGCGTCGCGCAGCTTCTGACGGTGAAGGCTGTGCAGGGGATCGAGCCGTATCCCGACCAGCTCCCGCGTCTACAGACGGCCTGGCTGCAGAACTAACCTCACGGGGACGATGAAGCCGGAGGCGACGGGGTGACCATATACATCCTCCGTCGCCTCCTGCTGATGATCCCGGTCGCGTTGCTGGTGACGGTCATCATCTTCGTCCTCATTCGGATGGCGCCCGGCGACCCGGTGCTGACATACGCGGGCGAGGAGAAGGATCCGGCAACCATCGAGGTAATTCGGAAGGACCTCGGCCTCGACCAGCCGTTGCCGGTCCAGTACTTCGCCTGGCTCTCGCACGCGGTGCGAGGAGACCTCGGCCGATCGTTTCAGACGAAGCAGCCTGTCCTTCAGGCCATAGCGGAGCGGCTACCTGTGACGCTCGAGCTCGGTCTTGCCGCTGTGACCCTTTCTGTCTCGGTGGCTCTTGTCGTTGGGACCATTTCGGCGCTCAACCGGAACGGGATCGTAGATCTCGTCTCGACGAGCGTAACGCTGGCCGGCGTGTCCTTCCCGAATTTCTACCTCGGACTGCTCCTGATCCTCACCTTCGCCTACGTCGTTCCTGGTCACATCTTCCCACCCGGCGGGTTCGTTCCGTTCACGCAGGATCCGGGTGAAAATCTGCGCCGCCTCGTGCTGCCCGCGATTACCCTGGCCACCGCGAGTCTCGCGGTCAATCTGCGCCAGGTCCGCTCGAGCCTGCTCGACGTGTTCGGACAGGAGTACATCCGCACCGCTCGCGCTAAGGGCTTACGCGAGCGCGTCGTGATCACGCGTCACAGCTTGAAGAACGCGCTCATCCCCGTCGTGACGATCGTCGGTATCCAGATCGGGGCGATCATCGAGGGCGCGATCATCACCGAGACGATCTTCTTCCTGCCCGGCATTGGCCGGCTCGCGGTGCAGGCGATTCCGTCGCAGGACTATCCCGTGGTCCAGGGCGTGGTGCTCATCTCGGCCCTCTCATTCATGGTGACGACTCTCCTGGTGGACGTCCTCTACGCGTTCCTCGACCCGCGGATCTCGTTCGAGACGGTGAGGGCATGAGCGAGGCAGCCCTTCCGGTTGTTCTGCGGGTGCCCCGAACCGGCCGCGCGACGACGTTCCGCTCGTTCGCTCGCAGGAACCCGCGGATGATCGTCGGGGGGATCCTCATCGTTGTCCTCCTTTTCATCGCGCTGTTCGCGCCGGTCATCGCGCCGTTCGACCCGATCCAGGTGAGGTTGGCCGACTCGCTCTTGCCCCCCGGGGTCAGGGGCCACCTCCTCGGGACGGACGATCTCGGCCGCGACGTGCTCTCGCGAGTCATGTGGGGTGCGCGGATCTCGCTGTCTGTAGGAGTGATCTCGGTGAGCATCGGCTTCCTCATCGGTGTCAGCATCGGTCTCATCGCCGGCTACGTCGGTGGAGCCTTTGATCTCCTCGCGATGCGCGCCATCGATGCGCTCCTCGCGTTCCCCTTCCTGGTCCTGGCCATCGCCATAACGGCTGCGCTCGGGCCCGAGATCCGGAACGCCATGATCGCGATCGGCATCGTCGCTATTCCGGCGTACGCGAGATTGACGCGCGGCCAGGTCCTCGCCGTGCGCGGCCGCGACTTCGTCGTCGCCGCGCGCACCATCGGCGCTTCGCCGCTCCGCATCGTCCTCCGGCACATCTTCCCCAACATCACAAATCCCCTCGTCGTCCAGGCGACGCTCGGTACCGCCGGAGCGATCCTCGCCGAGGCGGCGCTGAGCTTTCTCGGGCTCGGCGCGCAGGCGCCGACGCCATCCTGGGGACTCGACATCAACTATTCGCAGCGTTACCTGGCGAACCTGAAGTGGTGGATGAGTGCCGGGCCAGGGATAGCGATATTTCTGGCGGTCTTCGCCTTCAACTTCCTCGGCGACGCGCTCCGGGACGCGCTCGACCCGCGCCTGCGGCGCTCCGCCTAGTACTGGAGTACTAGCCCTCTCTCCCCTGGGGCGAGGACTCGCCGCTGGCTCGGCCGCCTGCTATTCCAGACCCCAAAGCATGCAGGTGAGCCAGGTCGCGTACGACCGTTTCGTGCTCGAGCTCCCGCCCGCCGACGCCACGTGGCGTCCTCTCGCGGACCCGGAGTGCCTTGCTGAGACGGCCGCGTGGCTCTGGGATTTCGGACCGAAGCCGCTCATCGCGGTGATCGGTGTCGACAAGGCCGCCCCGAGCTGGCTCACGGCATACCAACCGCGGGGAGTCCGTTTCGCGCCGGGCGGTGCATCGGCCGGCGTCGCGGTCGTCCTCGCTAAACGGTCGGACCTCGAACGCTTCCTCTCGGAAGGAGCGCCCCACGAGCGCACCGTGCTCCTCTGGCCGCGCGCCTCTGAATTGAAGACGTTCGAGGCCCTGAACGGAGGCGCCAACGCCTGGCTCAAGACCGTCGATGGCCACGCGACGATCGAGCGCGGCGGCGAGGTCTACGAGGTGCACTCCGTAGTCGGTTAGCGCCTCACGCGCTCGTCGAGGACATCGTCCTCCGCATCACGATCCCCACGGCAGCTCCGGCGAGGGCACCTGCGACGCTAAAGCCGAGCGCCGCGATGCCCGCGGGAATGCCGCCACTCCGCATCGCCTCGAGGATCGGGATCGGCGCGCCGACGAGGAGCGCAACGATGATCGCGGCGCGCGGACGCACCGCGGACAGCGCCGCGGCGATCAGGAAGATGAGCCCGGCTTCGATCCCGGTGTCGTCCGTGCGAGCGTCCACAGATGCGAGCCAGAGGCCCGCGGCGCAGGCTGCTCCGATGACCAGCGCGGTGACGACGTACCTCACGGCCGCTCCTCGCTCCGTCGTTCGGCCTCAACGCCAAGCTCGCGCGTGCGCTGGTACGCCGCGTAGACGGCCTTCGACAGGACGGTGCGCAGCGCGCCCTTCTCGAGCTGGTAGATCGCGGCCGCGCTTGTGCCGCCCGGCGAGGTGACCATGTTGCGGAGCTCCGCGAGGTGGCGGCCGCTCTTGCGCGCGAAGAGGGCCGAGCCCTCGACGGTGCGCAGCACGAGCTCCTCGGCGACGCGGCGCGAGAAGCCGAGGTGCACGCCCGCGTCGACGAGCGCCTCCATCAACAGGAATACATACGTCGGCCCGGTCCCGGAAAGGGCGGTGGCCATGTCCACGAGGTTCTCGTCGTCCACCATGAGCTCTTCGCCGAGCGCGCCGAGGATCGCCTTCGCGCGCTCGCGCTGGTCGGCATCGACCGAGGTCGTCGGCGTCCACGCGGTCACGCCCATGCCGACCTGCGCCGGCGTGTTCGGCATCGCGCGCACGATCGCGGCGTGATCGAGGCCGTCCCGTAGCGACCGCAGCGTGGCGCCCGCGACGATGGAGATGACGAGCTTGTCATCGTCGAGCTTTCCGCGGAGCTCGCGCATCACCGTCGCGAGGACCTGAGGCTTCACCGAGAGGACGACGACGTGCGCTTCCGCGGCGGCCTCGGCGTTCGACGCGAGTGCCTTCACGCCATACGTCTTCGTCAGCTCGGCGCGGCGCTCGCGACGCGGCCCGGTAACGAGCACGTGCGACGGAGGCACCAGGTGGCGGTCGAGAAGGCCGCGGACCATGGCCTCGGCCATCGTGCCCCCGCCGATGAACGCGAGGCGCTTTCCGGTGAGCGTCACGCGGGAAGTATGCGGATGAGGTCGCCATCCTTGAACAGGTCACGAGTGTCGACGCCGAGGTGCTCCAAGGCGAGGTGCGGCACGCCGATGTCGGCCAGCAAGAGAGTACCCACGAATTCCCTCGCGGCCGGAGCGCGCAGGCCGGGCTTCGGGAGCGCGAGCGTCACGGTGGCGGCGGCCCGAATGACCTCGCCGGGCGCGACACCCGTGTCCGCATCCATGCCCGACGGGATGTCCACCGCCAGCATGGGAAAACCCGCCCGGTTCGATGCCGCAACCAGGTCCCGGATCGAGTCGCGCGGCGCGCCCTTCGCGCTGAATCCGAGAAGACCGTCGAGGACCAGGTCGCACGCCGGTAATTCGACGGGCGTCATGACTGTTGCGTCCCTCACGACGGCCGGGTGGGACGACGTCGCGATGAGAAGGCGATTCACCTGGATCCGCGTCGTCTCGCGCAAGCGCTCCTGCTTGGCGCCGACGATTGCGAGCACGTTTGCACCCCAATTCGCGAGATGCCGCAGCGCGCCTGCGGCGTCGCCGCCGTTGTTCCCGGGTCCGATCAGCGCGACGATCCGCTTGCCGGTCACGCGGCCGCCCAGGAACGCGCGCGCCGCGCGGGCGATCTGATGCGCCGCGTTCTCCATGAGAAGCTCGGTCCCGAGCGCGAACTCGGTGGCACACCGGCGATCGATCTCCGCCATCTGAGCCGCGGTGACGCTCGGCACATCACGCACGACGGGCAGACCTTCAAGACTCATTTGCGTCCGATGAGGATGAGCTTGCGCACCGCGAACGTGGTCGGCGTGATCTGGAACGCGTCGACCGCGGACGGTGGCGCGGTCCGCAGCCGGCGCCGGACATCTTCGGCACGATCCGCCGGCGTCTGCGAGCGCTCGAGCCAGTCTTCGGTCGTGAGCTTCGTGACGGCGGCGTCGGAGTCGACCGTCGTCCGCATGCCGGACCGTTCGAGGAGCTTGCGCCAACCGGCAACGGTGTGATTCCGCGCATGCGAGGGATCGCGGAGCGTCTCGAGCTGATTGATGAAGCGATCGAGCTCGGCGTCGTCCGGCGCGTAGTTGTCGACGAGGACGAACAGCCCGCCGGGCCGCAGGATGCGCGCGATCTCGCGGAACGCGGCGGCCGCTTCGACGAAGTGATGCGCTGCCAGGCGCGAGGTCACGACGTCCGCAGACCCTGAGGCGATCGGCAGTGCGGCCGCGTTGGCCTGGACGAGTAGCGCGTTCGTCACGCCGGCGCCCGCGAGGACACCAACACCCGCCTCGAGCATCTCGCGGGTCGCGTCGACGCCGATCGCGCCGCGGAAGCTCGGTGCGATGCGGCGGAGCGTGTGGCCGACACCGGTGCCGACATCCACGACCCGCTCGCCTCCGTGCTCCGTCGCGAGCGCGACGATGCGATCGAGGTCCTCGCCGCGAGCGTGCGTCGCGCTCTCCACGTACGCGGCCGCGGTGCGGCCGAACTGCTTCTGGACCGGCTCGATGCCGCTCACTTCGGGACGAGCGTCTCCACCGCTGCCCATACTGACGCCTCGTGCGTATCGGTCGTTTCGACGTCCAGATCTTCAGCGATGGCCTGTTGCGCCTCGATGGCGGCGCGATGTTCGGCATCGTTCCGAAGGCGCTCTGGGAGCGGCAGAAGAAGGCCGACGAGCGCAATCGCGTGACGATGGACATGAACTGCCTCCTCATCCGCGACGCGGACCACGTCGTGCTGGTCGAGACCGGCGCCGGGCCGAAGCTGACCGACAAGCAGAAGGAAATATTTGGGATCGAGAACCCACCGCGCCTGCTCGATGAGCTGAAAACACTCGGGGTCCGGCCGGCGGAGGTAACCCTCGTCGTCAACACTCATCTGCACTTCGACCACTCCGGGGGGAATACCTTCCGCTCCGATGGACGCATAGTCCCGACCTTCCCTCGCGCGAGCTACGTCTTTCAGCGCCGCG
>Ga0209471_1001178_pt1 | contig 15863 bp, 17 predicted proteins | sample GraSoiAngelo_128_FD_185885 | JGI IMG/M metagenome (GOLD analysis project Ga0209471, IMG submission 185885) | Grasslands soil microbial communities from the Angelo Coastal Reserve, California, USA - 14_0927_12_20cm (SPAdes) (version 2) | ecosystem: Environmental > Terrestrial > Soil > Grasslands ...
TCTTCCTCGATCAGAGCCTTCATTCTGGATGCTTTGACCTTCTCATCCTTAGAACCGAGATTCCCGACTCCGACGGTCAGACGGGTTTCGAGGCGAGGATCGGCCGTTGTAATTTTTGTAATCGCGTCTCGGATGGTCATTTGAGAAGTTTTCCCGTCTTGAACGTCTAAGAGAATTAGGGTGTGGAGGCCACGGTCGCTGTTCTCTGAGATCGTGTCGAGCACAGACTTCGGAAGTGGCTGATCGCGAGGTACTGTGATAGATTTGCCGAACTTGTAGCTTTGAAGACCTGTAGCGCCACATACCGCGGACACAATGGAGGGTGCGTGGATGACTCGCGACGCGATACCCATTTTTGCAAGTGAGAGCCTTAGGGAGATATGGGTAGTTGCAATCAAAGGGTCTCCTGGAACCAGAAAGGCAACATTTTCCTTACCTGCGGCCCTCAACAATTTTTCGCCCCCTTCGTCTTCAAGTTGGCTTCTGCTAAGCACCTCGACTTTCTTTCCAATCTCCTTCTCGAAACGCTTCAGATCAAAGTTGGGCATGATATTCGTGTAGAATTCTCCGTACGCGGAGTCGGCCAGTCGCGCCTCTTCAAGTCCTTCAATTGTGATGCCCTTTTCGTCATTCAATCCTAAGCCTATGAAGGTCAACGGCATGCGGTAGCAAAGCAATGGCTTGCCTAAATCGACTTCTCGAGTCACGAACCTTGTTTGCGATTGGGTTCCGTGACCCTCTCAGCAAAGCTGTAAGGTCAGACCGTTCACAAAAAAGGGAGGGATTTGTGATCGGGGGTGAGAGCAGATGCGTGAACACCCGCTAAGATCGATTCTCTCGAGAGCGCTTCGAGGTCGAGCTGACTCGTCAGAGGTCGAGCTTGTCTATCTCCACCGCGGAGCCCCCGAGAACCAGGTTCGAATCAGAGTCTCAACGATATCCCATCTAGGAAAAGGATCGTTCATGCTAAGCGACGGGGAGACTCAGATTCCTTTTCACCGAGTACTCTACGTGACGGATCTGCGATCTAAGACAATTCTCTGGGAGAAACGGAAACCTCTGCACGCTTCAAGCCCAGACCTTTGACCCGCAACCTACCTGGCATCCCAACCTGTGGCAGAGGATCGAATTGGACCCCGGCGACTTGCTCAGCCACCTTCACATTCGTCACTGTGTGCAGAGTAACCTGAGAAAGAGAGAGATCAGAAACGCCCTCCCCCAAAGCCGCATAAGGCACAATCATATCTCCCATGTGCCTGTCCAGAAAAGCCCCAGAACCCAGTTCCTCCAAAAGTTTCTTCGCCGCGTCTTCTCCGACTACCTCGGCAGGTCGACCCCTCTCTCCCAGACTGTCCGCACCCAACACCCCTCCCTTGCTAGTGGTAGCGCATAGCACGATGCCGCTACCTGGACATAGGTGCGTATTGTTCTCTGAAGCATCAATCTCGATCTTCGGACGTGGGAAGCTCTTCCTTTCGATGACTCGTCTCACGGCCAGGGCTTGTCTTTCGGCTACGCGAATCGGTAGCTTCACAGAGTGACTGACCCCAGTGATCGCAATCACGTCTCCACCCTCTTTCCCAACGATATTCTTCAAGACGGATACAGGAGTCGCGGTGATTCTTACTACTCCGCCCCCCCTAGGATAGTGTCCTCTGCGAAGCACGAGAATTGACGCGTGAACACTCATTCTCTCGAGTAAGGGTAGTGTAACTAGTCGAAGATAGTCGATTGGCGGACTCCATTTGACATCTGTCCCGCCTGTAATCTCAAGCTCTACGGTTCCCGGAGTAAAGGGGAGCATTGGCATCAAGGTCTGAAGGACCAGAGTTATGCTGCCTGCCGTACCGACATCGAAACGGAAGGATCCGGCCTTCAATACTCCGGGGCTGAAGATGAACTCTGTTGAGCCAACCTGGAGGCCTTTGGAGGATGCGCCACAGATCTCTGTGACTGCCCTTACGCTTGTAAGATGTTGGGCTTTCAATCCAGGCTCAGCCCTCCCAGCTCTGATGTTGAAGATTCGGACCTCACGTCTGAGGATTGCGGCGAGAGCCAGAGAGGTCCGAAGAACCTGTCCGCCTCCCTCGCCCATGCTTCCGTTTATCTCGATCATTTTCCAGCCGAGCATAACCCCATTGTTTAAAGAGAGTGTGCACTCGACAGACTCCAATCATGGAAAACCTTCGACTATCGATCGAAAAGTCTGAGGGGATGTCTTTCGGTTGTCTCGTTGACCAACGAGACAGACTTGTGGCTTCCTCCTTCGGTGCTAACTCCCCGCTTGTTGAGAGACACCTCGTTGAGTATTCAACCAAGACTATCCTCAAATCCTCCACACGTACGAATCACTGGCTTGCCAAGGAAATGATCAGACGATTTGAGGGAGCGAAGGACCCGAAAAATGTGAACCTCAACAGGGCCTTCGTTTCTGCTCATCAGGCCAAAGTCTGTGACGTCCTTGAGAAGATTCCCGCGGGCAAGGTCACAACATATGGACTAATCTCAGATCACATCGGCTCGGCACCAAGAGCTGTTGGCGGAGCCGTCGGTTCGAATCCATGGTCAATCTTCGTTCCATGCCACCGCGTAGTCCCTGTCAGCCTAGCCATAGGTAACTATTCACTATGCGGGACCCTTGGAGAAAGCGGGAGCGTGACAAAGCGTAAGTTGTTAGTACGCGAAGGAGTGCCGATCGACGAGGACAAGATCGATTCAGCAGGTCTCTGGAATCCATCCGAAGGCGCCTGATTGACAACCGGCCTCTACGTTGGTCGATTCCAGCCATTCCACCTGGGCCATCTGCAGGCGGTGAAGTATATTCTTGAACGAGTCGATGAGCTGATAATTGTCGTGGGCAGTGCCCAGCACAGCCACACCTTAGACAACCCGTTTACTGCCGGAGAACGAATTACGATGATAAGACTGGCTCTGAAAAAGGCAGGGATTCGCCCTGATCGTTTCACCGTAATTCCTCTTCCCGACGATGAGTTCCACAAAGTCTGGGTCGCTCATCTGCTATCTCAGACTCCAAGCTTCGACGTCGTCTACACTAATGAACCTCTAACCTTTCGATTACTCAAAGAAGCGGGTCTAAGGGTCGAGCGCATTCCCATGTTCAGCCGCAAAAAGTTCACCTCAACAGAAGTCAGGAGAAGATTATTGACTAACGGGCCGTGGCAAGAACTCGTTCCAAAGTCAGTCGCCAGCTACCTGAAAAAGATCGATGGTGATGAACGCCTGAGGGACATCTCAAAAAGCGATAAGGCTGGCTAAAATCGGATCTCGACCTGATCCAATGGTTTGAGCCCAAGCCTAGTCGCAGCGCTGCTCTCTCTCATCGCCAGTTCGACATATCCCTGACTTCCCAAGATAATTCCAAGCTCATCACGGCGAATCTCCGAGTACGTTCTAGCCATCGATGCAGAGGACCGTCCGTGCATCGTTTTCACCTCTAGTCGACGATCATCGTGCAAGCCTAATCGCAGAAACTCCTCTTCGCCCAAATTCAAAATCACATTGCCGAAAGAATCAACGTGAAGAATTGTGCACGTCATTCCTTCATCCGAAACGCCTACGCTGGGGATGTCGAGCCTCACAAGCTCTTTGACTAAAGCTCCGACAGTGTCAGGCCTCAATCCGTCTGCTAGATTCGCAGCCATCCTCGCGAACACATCCCTTCCATGAAACGTAGCAGAGACCTTCTCACCCTTGAATCGCCGACCGTCTATTTGATACGCTGCCTTGAAACCAAGTCTCTCAGCGGCTCTGACGAGAAGACCATTATCGGGTCCAACGAGGACTCCGAGCTTGCACAGCACTACCAAGGGCAGTCTCTCAGTTTCCAACACCAGGGTCGACAACGGCTACATGTATCGAGCCCTGAGTGAAGTAGGGCAGTGCCGTTTCGAGGATGAAAGAGCCCATCGCAATGTTATGACGTTCAATTCCATGCGACACATCAACAATCCTAAGATCAGGATTGGTGCTAAGAATAACTCCTTTCATTTCGGCGACGTAGGGATCAGTCAATCCGAAATCAGAGAGCAGAGTTATCGTGACCATTGAATCCTGTCATGTTGAGAGCTAATCCTTAAAAGAACCAGGCCTCGGGCTCGCGTTTCATCACATGGTTGGGCTGCTCTGTGAGTGAGACCCAGAAATTGATCATGCTGCCGGGTCCAACCAACGTACCTCCTAGAGTCATGAGGGCCATGATCAAGCCTCTCATGGGCCACAGGGGTCCAGATTTCAAGGAAATATTATCACAAGTAATCAGCAAGACCAAGAAAGTGTTTCAGACCAAGGAAGATCTATTCGTTCTCACCACCTCGGGAACTGGCGCGACCGAGTGCGCTCTCCAGAACCTAATAGATGATGGAGACAAGATAATCGTTAACGTAAATGGCTTCTTCAGCGAGAGACTAGCGGAGGCGATCAAGGCCTATGGAGGCCAGCCATTGGTGGTGAGCTCGGAATGGGGAAAGGCACCACGGACAGAGGACTTTAGGAAGACTATCAAGGCGAACCCCGGCACAAATGCGCTTGCGGTCGTCTATAACGAGACTTCCACCGGCGTAACCGTGAGGAGCCTCCAAGAGATCGGGAAACTCTGTGAGGACGAAGACATCCTACTAATTGTCGACGCGATATCAATTCTCGGGGGCGACATATTGCCGGTGGATGACTGGAATGTGGACATGTGTGTGACCGCGAGCCAGAAGTGCATGATGTGCCCCCCCGGCTTATCCTTCGTCTCCGTTAGCGAGAAAGCCTGGGATAAGATCAGCGCGAAGAAGCAGCACCGATCCTTCTACCTCGACCTTCCAATGTACAAGAAATACATGGGAGACGGCTTCACACCTTTCACACCCGCAGTATCCTTATTCTACGCGCTCAACGAGGCGTGCGATATGATCCTTGAAGAAGGGCTACCTGCCAGATTTGAAAGGCACCGAATCTGCGCTGAGGCAGTCTACAACTCCATGGAAGCTCTTGGATTAGGCCTAATGGCAGAGCCCGAATCGCGATCGCACACGGTCGCCGCTGTAGCTTGCCCGACCGGCATTGAGGATGGCAAACTGAGAGAACTCATTAGAACTAAGTATGGGATAGATCTAGGAGCTAGCCTAGAAAAGTGGAAAGGAAAGATGTTCAGAGTCGGAATCATGGGCAACATTGGATCACCTGAGATAATGTCAACAGTAAGCGCCATCGCCTCAGCAGCTGCAGACTTGGGCTACAAAGGCAAGATGTCAGAAGCTCTCGAAGCTGCACGCAAGGCACTGGCGAGATTGCCTGCGAGGATGAACTAGAACAATGGCGGTAAAATCCGGCGACTTTCTCCTCGTCAACTTCACTCTCAAAGTTAAGGAGAGTGGAGAAACAGTAGACACAACGTATGACGCGATTGCTAAAGACACTCATCTTCACCGGGAAGACTCAACTTACGGCCCTCGATTCATAATCCTGGGTGAAGGCTGGCTTCCAAAGGGACTAGAAGACTACCTGGTAGGACTTGACATTGGAAAGCAGACAACAGTCGAGCTCCCTCCAGACAAAGGATTCGGAACGCGTGACCCTGCCAAAATGCGGCTCGTCCCGCTAAGACGCTTCCGAGAACAAGGCGTCCCAAGCCCCGGCGCACAGATCGAACTCGACGGAAGAGCAGCGACTGTAAGAGCGGTCGGAGCTGGTCGCGTCCAAGTAGACTACAATCACCCCCTGGCAGGTCGAACCCTGATCTACGAAGTCTCAATCGAGAAAGTAGTGGAAGACGATACCGAAAAAGTCCTGAATATAATCTCGAAACGAATCCCCGAAGTAGACAAGGCAAAATTCGGCGTTGAAAGAAACAGTAGCGACCTGACAATCGAAGTGCCCGAGGAAGCCTTCTACCTTAGTGGCCTTCAGGTCGCCAAAAAATCAGTCACCTCTGATCTTCAGAAGTACTTCCCAAACATAGAGACAATTTCTTTCCGCGAAGTCTTCAAGAGAGCCACAGCCCTACCCGACACAGAAGAGACTTCGAAACCAGAGGCTACTGAGACGCGCAAACAGGTTGATAGCGCCGAAACAGAGGTATCGGACAAGCCCGAGAAAGCCCCCGTTCAACAACCACCGCGCAAGCGAAAGACTACAACATCAAGGAAACCGGCGTCAAAGGGACCGACGAAGCGTGCGATGATGGGATCAGAGAGTCAAAGGTAGCAACAAACGGATTCCCCCAAAATGTTTTTAAGCGATGGAGAAAGATCCGCAACTCAATCTTTCCGTTTTCTCGGAAAGTGGTCTTTAATATCAGGTAATTAGGAGACACGTCAAGTTGGAATTTCAGAGAGCAGGAAACCTATGACCACTACAATCGGAGTCGTATGCCACGACGGAGTCGTACTAACAACAGACACTAGGGCGACAATGGGCTCTTTCGTTGCACACAAGCACGCAAAGAAGGTCTACCGAATCGACCAACACATAGCCATGACCATTGCAGGAACAGTCGGAGACGCGCAGGCTATCGTCGAGATGCTTAGGGCGAACTCTGCGCTGTACAAGCTCGACCTCGCGAGACCAATCCCAATCAATTCCGCCGCCAGACTTGTCTCGAATGTACTCTTTCAATCTCGATACTACCCATTGGGCGTTCAAGCCCTCATCGGAGGGATGGACGATACCGGCGGTCACATCTTCATGCTGGACCCGCTTGGAAGCATGATGGAAGAAAAATTTGTCTCCACAGGCTCCGGGTCTCCAGTTGCATACGGCGTCCTAGAGTCGGAATGGAAGGACACGATGACAGTAAAGGAGTCAGTCCCAATCGTGGTTAGAGCAGTCGACTCCGCCATGAAACGGGATTCGGCAAGCGGTGACAGTTTCGATGTTGCCGTGATATCAAAGGAAGGATATAGAGAACTCACAGAGGACGAGAAGAAACACATCCTCCACGCCTAGCCTCGTTCTCAACCACCCTTCAACGTATCATACACAAGGAGTAGCATAGACGAATGACTAGAACCTACAATGACGTATCTGCGAGGATACGCGAGACAATAGTAGAACACATGCCGAAAGACGCTGAAATTACAAGGATCGAATTTGAAGGACCACGCCTTGCGATATATGTGAAAAACGTCAATCTTCTCTCCGAACAGAACTACGTTGTAACCGAAATAGTAAACCTGCTCCACAAACGGATCGTCATACGCTCAGACCAGTCCATTCGACTCCCCGAGAGAGAAGCAGAAGTCTACATACGAAAACTCGTACCTGCAGAGGCTGAAGTCACAGCAATCAATTTTGATCCGAGCCTCGGCGAAGTGGTCGTAGAAGCCAAGAAGCCTGGGGTCGCTATCGGCAAAGAGGCTTCTGTCCTCCAGCAAGTTGTCAAGGAGACAAGATGGCGCCCTAGAATTCTTCGAGCCCCTCCCTTACACTCCAAGATCATTGCTAGCACGCGTCACATTCTCCACACCGAGAGCGAGGAGCGCAGCCGAATTCTGCGAGATGTAGGAGAGAGAATCTTCCGCCCAACCTTCACCAAGGCCGGCTACGTCCGTCTGGTGACTCTCGGCTCATTCCACGAAGTTGGGCGATCCGCGATGCTCATCCAGGCCGGAGCTAGTACAGTCCTGATGGATTGCGGAATAAATCCAGGCGCACAGGACCCGTCCTCGGCCTACCCTCGGTTCGACACTGACGAGTTTGATCTTGAGAAACTCGACGCTGTCGTGATATCTCACGCGCATCTAGATCACTGCGGGATATTGCCCTTCCTCTACAAGTATGGCTACGACGGTCCAATCTATTGTTCAGAGCCAACGCAAGTACTCATGACACTACACCAGCTCGACTACCTTGACGTTCACAGCAGAGAAGGAGAACACTCGCCCTTCGACCAGAAAGACGTCAGAGAGGTGGTAACGCATACCATCCCATTGAGGTACAACGTTGTGACCGATGTAGCGCCGGATATCAAGCTGACACTGCACAACGCGGGACACATCCTCGGCAGCTCCATTGTACACCTCCACATTGGCGAGGGCCTCCACAACATCGTCTACAGCGCCGACTTCAAGTTTGGAAGAACAATGATGCTCGACCCCGCGATGGCGCAATTCCCCCGCGCGGAGACCCTGATCATCGAAAGCACCTATGGAGGTCCAGACGACATTATGCCTGACCGTGAAGGTGTTGAAGGCAGACTCGTAAGCATAGTCAACGAAACTGTCGAAAAGAATGGAAAGGTCCTCATCCCAGTCCCTGCCGTTGGGCGAGCCCAAGAAATAATGCTGGTCCTCGACGCGTATATGAGAAACGGTGCGCTGCGCGAATTACCTGTCTATATTGAAGGGATGGTAAACGAGGCGACGGCGATACACACAGCGTTTCCCGAATATCTTGTGAGAGACATCAAAGAACAAATTCTCCATCAAGATCTGAACCCCTTCCAGTCTGAGTACTTCCATCCAGTCACGCACCCGGGTGATAGAGATGAAATAGTCGCCGGTGGACCCTGTGTCATAATAGCTACATCTGGAATGCTCGAGGGCGGACCCGCCATCGACTATTTCAGGAGACTAGCCCCTGATCCGAGAAACACGCTGGCTTACGTTAGCTACCAAGTCGAGGGAACTCTCGGCAACAGAATCAAGAACGGATTGAAAGAAGTATCACTCTTCGGTCCCGACGGTAAGATAGAGATGGTGAAGTGTGATATGCGGGTTGAATCGATCGAAGGATTCTCAGGCCATTCAGACCGCAACCAGCTTCTAGGTTTCATAAAACGAATGATGCCCAAACCTACGAGAATTATTGTAAACCATGGAGAGAGAAGAAAATCTGACCTGTTTGCCCAGAACGTCAACCGCATCTTCGGAATAAAAACAGTCGTGCCTGATGTTCTAGAATCGCTTAGACTTCGCTAGTTGCTTCCTGGCAGAGTCTCTTTCTGCAATGAGACCGCAGGGATAGCAGTTTCAGAGCTCGCGGTTTCCCTGCGCCAGATCTTGACTCCAGGCGGAGTGATTACAATACGCTCCTCTCCAAGCCGGGCGATGTCGCCACCGATCGACTTCACGTGATCTGTTAATTCCGTTATGGCGAGCTTCGTCTCATCAACGCTCTTCCGAGCCAAGGGGGTAATCCGGACAATTAGGATGTTTCCTGTCCGAATCTCTGTCTTGATGGCTTCAACATCATCCAGTTCCTGCAACGGAAGCGCTTTCACGTAGAGGGGAGAGTGCGCCATGTGGAAACATCAAATCGAGATACGATGATATGTTTCTGAAATCGGCTTCCAGAACGACTTTAAACTTTGCCTGACCAAATTCGAGACAAATCGTCAACTTCCAGAATGCGAGGACGCCTGGGACTTTATCGTCTCCCACACGACATCCCCAACGTAGTGGATATTCACAATCACCTTTCCCTTCTTCGTAGCAGCCAACGCTTCGGAGCCCAGCAGCGACCTCCCAACCGACAAGAACTTACCGTGTTTCTCGTCGATGACGACTAGCTCTTTCTCACCAAAAGCTCCCTCGACTTTTCTGATACCCGGTGCCATTATGTCCGCTCCGCCTACGACATGAGGAACTGCCCCCATGTCTACGGTTACTCGTGGCATCTTTTCCAAAGCAACCGTATTCGTCAAGACTGGCACAAACTGTCCTTCCCTCTTGAAAGCGACTGGGACGCCATCGACAAAAATGACTTCTGAACTCTTCACCATCTCCGTCTCCACGCGGGATTTACGGGACAGATGTTCGAACCCAGGAATCTTGTTCAAATCTTCGATGAGAGGTTTGGAATCCCGATCTTTCAAGATAGTTCTATTTGTCAAATCAATTCGGTTTCGTGCACGACAATCTTTAAAAGTGTACTAACGCCGGAACACCTACTTCCCCAGTTGAATATCGAATGTCTGATGTTGCTGCAAAGATTTTCGAAGAGAGCCTAAACAAAGTCGTTCTCGTCCAACTGAAAGGAGGACGAAGCGTCAGGGGAAGACTGTACAGTTTTGACCAACACATGAACCTAGTCCTCGAAGAGGCGGAGGACGTAACGAACTCTGATTCGACCAAGAAGCTCGGCACGATAATCGTGCGAGGAGACAACGTAGTCCTCGTCTCGCCTCCACCAAAGCGCTGATTCTCAACTGAGATATTGCGCAAACCTGTTCAGTCCCTTTCTCGGAACTAGAGCCTTCGTTTTCTTACAAAGGTTAATTAGAATCTCGGCGAACGTGCCGACAAATTACGCCAAGTGAAGCCTGTTTGATTCGCTCGGTAGCAATATTGTTTCTCATCCTGTCTACCGGTCTCGTGGCTACCCCTTCGGTTTCGCGAGGAAATCCAGGCGTTCTAGCCCCAGCGAATCCGAGCACAAATGCACCGTTGAATGATCCGAAGAACGGTACATTGACAGCTTTCAACTATACTTACTCGCAGGCCAATCTCTACACGAACTCGTCATCTCCAGCTCCAATCGTAACACCCTCAACGAGTGCCACCGGCACCAGTTTTGTCTGGAAGAACACAGTAACGGAAACGAGTACCAACACAACCATTCCGGGAAGCGGATTCCTGTTCAATGTGACAGGTGCCGCAGCCGCTGGGAAGAAGACGGTAGAATGGAATATTACAATTCCAAAACCTGATTGTCCAGGTTGCACGAACGTAAGCGTCAACTTCGATTTCAATGGAACCCTAATCAAAGGCTCTAACGCAAGCTACACGCTTTCACTCTTCGCCCCGAATAGCACGACACCGTTCCCATCTCCTAGGTCGAGCACCTTCACGACTCCCGGATCTTTCCCATCAGCGGGCACAAATGGCTGTCCCGAGATCTTCTGCATTGACGTCACCCCCTACATGGGCTACCATCTGAACCTGACATTCGCGTTCGCTTGGAACACCACTACAGGCGCTGGAATGGCCGCGTTCGTTGGCGAGATTGCCGTTGCTTCCATCGGAAGCTTCTACCCGTCAGTAAGCAACTACATGCAACAGGACTCAAATCCGAACATTATTGACCATACGACGAAGCTTTTCCCCCTCAACTACAACAATAGTCTGAGTGTCCGGCTTCGGCCGTCGAACCAGAACGTGACTGCAACCTGGTGGAAGAATGTGGTGATCAGCATCTACTATCCATCAGGGTACAAGAACATACGGATCTTCCAGAATAATACCGAGATATTCCCTGCTTTCACGCCGAATCCGAAAGAGATTCCCTTCGAAACCCAGAACTGTGTCCCAGCTACAAACTGTGACCGAGCCCTCATCTCCTTGAACATGACAGACTTCGCCCCAACCCAACCAGTAAACGTTCACAATTCCACAATCACTATCCTCTCAACAACGCTGAACACGATATCCCCACCAATCTCAACGCTCTCAGGCGGAGTAGCCACTCAATTCTTCACATCCGGCGACACTATCGGGATCAAAGTGGCGAACAGGCCCTCCATAGTGAACGCATCCACAACGCTTCAAACCGGCTCCCTGACCATAACCTTCCCAGCATCACTGTCCATCCAGTCGAGCACTGTACCCACTGCAACCGGAGGAATCTACAACTTTACTCTCCCATCGAGCTGCGGATTCAATAATCAGCTCTGCGATACACCGTGGACCGTAACCGCAGTCTTTAGCAGCAGATTCGATCTAGGCAACTCTTCTGCCACCTTTAGGATCAACCTCCTACAGGTTTCTCTAACGGGTACCGGTGGAAGCAATTCCCTCAGAGTTCAGGGGACACTCCAGTACGGTAACGGCACTGGAGCGGCTAATGTCAACGCGACACTTTTTGCAGTTGACCACGGCACCCCGATAAACACGCCCTATACCTACAACGGACTCTCTCACCCGTCAGACCGACTCTACATATCCAACGTGACCCTGGTCAATGGGGTCTTCACGCAGGGTCAATCTCTCATCATGCTGTTCACGATTGTCAACCCGAACGTGACCCAGGCCTATAATGCAACGGTTACGATCGAACATGACTGGCCTGGCCCGCAGAGACACAATATGACCGTCCCTGTCTTTCTCGGCCTTGGAGATATCTTAGGCGATTTCGCCTTCACCAATGCGACGGCTCGAACCTACATGGTGCAGATCACCTTCACCGGCACAGGTGTGCAGGCTGTAGTGACCAGCGTTTTCACCAACAACCATACCAAAGCTCTTGTCATGACACAGGGCACCAGCCCGGTAGTCCCGAATAGAGCGCACGCAGGCCTCTTCAACATCACTATAACGAGCATGATAAACAACAAGACACAAGCCTCCCCAAACTCCATACTGTCGCCAACCTATGCTTACGTCACTTCCTCACTCGCGCCCAGCAAGTATCTGTACGGATCATCGGTTTTCCAAACAAAATCAGATGGTAGCTTTGCGGCTACCATTAGCTCCGATTCGCTCCTTGGCGCAAAGACTCTGACAGTGTTTGTACTTGCTAGAGACGCTTTTGGAATAGTGGTTGTGAATAATCTGCCGAGCACAACTTTCACAGACTCAACGACCTTGCTTTCGAACGCCGATCCAGTCGGACCTGTCGCGAAGGGCCAGTTGGCCACTGCCACCCTCCATCTCAAGAGCAACGCTACTCAGCCCAACGGAGTCATCGAGGTCATTACAGTCAATCTCATCATCCAAGGGAACGGAATGTCAGCACAAACAGTCGCAATGCTGACGGGAGTTACTATTGCCCCTGGGGCCAGCCAAACCGTGACGCTCTCATTTACAGCGCCGTCAAATACGGGATCATATACGCTCACGTTCTCTTCCCCAGAATACGAGGGACCGTTGGCTAGCCAAACGCTCCAAGTAACAATCCTTCAGAGCAACCTGCAGATTCTGATCCCAGCAGCGACAGGCGTTGTCGCCGCAATAATCGTTCTAGGCTTCTACCTAGTAAGAAGACAACCAGACGAGGAAAAAGTCGAAGAGAAAACGAGAACGAAGCCCGCAAGTGAAAAAACGAGACCTGGCGGAGTCAGGACCTCGCCCGCAAAATCCTTAACTCGAACCCAGGACCCAAGAAGGTTGTAATCTAGATGGAAGCGGGTCCTGAAGAACCATCGACGGAAGCCCCCTTACAAGAACCATCTGCCCGGCAGAGAAATCCCGGCGGATTGTTCTATGAATGCATCAATTGCGGATCTAGACTTACAGCAGACCAATTGGCTATGACGCCAGAGATCAAATGCCCCTTCTGCGGCTACAGGATTCTCAGGAAGGTTAGACCGCCCATCGTCAAGCACGTGAAGGCCAGATAGAAACAGGACTGTCCTTTCAACCTCCACCTTATCGCTTCTCGGGTAAAACATTATACTGATTCTTGAACGATTCAACGACGATCAAGAGCTTGGAGCAGCCGACCCCCCAGCTACGAGACAAACATAGGGTTCTCGCGGAACTTGCTAGGCGAAGAGGCTTCTTCTGGGGCTCCTTCGAAATATACGGGGGAGTAAGCGGCTTCATTGACCTGGGTCCCTTGGGGACTAGTCTGAAACGGGAAATCGAAGATACATGGAGAGAGTTCTTCCTTAAACGCCATGGATTCGTCGAGATATCGACCCCGATCATAACCCCGGAACGAGTCCTCGAAGCCTCGGGACACGTCAAGAATTTCAAAGATCCGATGACGGAGTGTACTAACTGTCATCGAAGGTTCAGAGCCGACCAACTGCTCAAAGAGAGCACCGGGACTGAGACCGAGGGTCTGGACCTGGAACAGCTATCAGTCCTCCTGAAGCAGGTAAAATGTCCGGAGTGTGGAGGAATCCTCGGGTCACCCCAATACTTTGTCACCATGTTCAAGACAAACATCGGCCCGTATGGAGAAGATCCTGCTTACACTCGACCTGAAGCAGCGCAGGGAATATTCGTCGACTTCCACCGAGTACTCGAAGTGATGAGGGAAAAATTCCCCTTGGGCATTGCTCAGGTCGGGACGGTTTTGCGAAACGAAATTTCGCCCCGCCAAGGCCCCATACGACTACGCGAATTCACTATAATGGATTTCGAACTTTTCTTCGATCCTCAGAGACCAGAATGTCCCTACCTCGATGAAGTGAAGGATAGCAAGCTCTTCCTCGTGACAGAGGAGACTAGAAAGAAGGGAAAAAACGAAACTACTAGAATCACAACGACTGAAGCTCTTGAAAAACGACTTGTCAAATCTCCGTGGATGGCGTATTTCATGGCCCAGTCCACGAAGTTCTTGGCAAAGCTGGGGATCGACCTGCACAATCAACGGTTCTTTGAGAAACTATCAACGGAAAGAGCACATTATTCCGCTCAGACCTTCGATCATGAAGTGAAACTCGACAGATGGGACTGGGTAGAAGTGGCAGGCTTCGCCTACCGAACCGACTACGACCTTCGCAGTCACATGGAGGCTACAGGAATCGACCTGCGAGTCTTCAAAGCATATGACTCACCGATCGAAAAGACAGTCCATACGATCAGGCCGAACCATGAAAAGATACGCCAGAAATTCGGAAAAGACGCTGGGAGAATCATCAGCCTCCTAGCAAAGGAGGACCTACCCCGAATCTTCCAAGGGAAGAAACCCGGTGATTCAATCAGCATTGAGGCGCAGGACATTTCAATCGAACTCTTCGACACAAAAGATGAGACTATCAAGGAGGCCGGAACAAGATTCCTTCCCCACGTCATAGAGCCGAGCTTCGGCGTAGAGAGACTAGTCTACTCGACCCTGGAACATAATCTCAGGATGAAGGAAGAAAGACTGATTCTGAGCCTGCCCTTCGGCATCGCCCCGACACAAGCAGCGGTCTATCCCCTAGTCAACAAGGATGGACTCGTGGAAAAGGCCCAGAGTGTCCATCAAAGCCTCCTCCAGAGCGGTCTACGTGTCGAGTATGATGATGCCGGGTCCATAGGGCGAAGATATGCCCGGGCTGATGAAGCCGGCATACCCCTCGGAATCACCGTCGACTACGACACCCTGAAAGACGATACTGTCACTCTTCGAGACCGAGACTCATGGAACCAGATAAGAGTCAAAATCAAGGAGCTGAAACCAACAATCGACTCGATTGTCAATACCGGATTCCCCACGAAAACTGGCTAGGCTCACTGCAACTAGTTTTTATGGGAATGTCGCCTCTTCCTTGCATTAGACCCACCCGGTGTCGATGTTGACCTTTCCAGTTGAAACCGAAGCTAGCATCAGACGTAGAATCCTAGACATATGTCGAGATCAGACGAGAAACGTAGTCGAGATAACACGTGAGCTTGCCCTCATGACCGACAGCGTTGGCGAAGGAAAGGGCAAGGACGCAAAAGACCACTATCAGAACATGGTAAAGATCCTGGATGATTTCGAAGGCACCAAGAAGAAGCTTCTAGAGGAAGTTGCATCATTCGGCGCCTTACTAAGCAACCGTGAGGATTTCATCCGACTCATCTTCCGGGTAGGTGAGGTAGCCGACTACGCTCAGGGGATAGGTTACCGACTGACCGCGGTAATCGACCGCAGCTGGAAGGTAGACAAGAGGTATACAAAACGCCTCTCCGAACTCATCGGCCTAGTTCTGGAAGAAATGTCCAAGATACGTGAGACCATGATGTCTCTCGGATTCAATCCAACCAAGGCTATGGAGCTCTCCAAGGGCGTTGAAGAGACCGAGAGGAAGGTGGACACCGCTTATCGGTCGTTAGACCTAGAAGTGCTTGACGAGAAGATTCCCCTTCGCACACTCCTGTTGATTAGAGATCTCAGTGCACACATGGAGAACATGGCTGATCTCGGGGTGGACGTTGTCGACCTTATCAGAGTCATCGCCCTCACCGCCTAGGCAGGCCATGAAGACTCCTCCGGCTCAGGAT
>Ga0209471_1001184_pt1 | contig 15818 bp, 13 predicted proteins | sample GraSoiAngelo_128_FD_185885 | JGI IMG/M metagenome (GOLD analysis project Ga0209471, IMG submission 185885) | Grasslands soil microbial communities from the Angelo Coastal Reserve, California, USA - 14_0927_12_20cm (SPAdes) (version 2) | ecosystem: Environmental > Terrestrial > Soil > Grasslands ...
CCGAGGTCGAGGACCACCTTGTCGGCCACCGACCAAGTGTCCTGGATGAACTCGGAGAACGACTTGTTGTTGGTGGTCTTGATCAGGTCGGCGTTGGCGAAGTCGTACGGGTTGTTGGGGTTTGCCGCGAGCTGCGGGGTGAGCGTGCTGCCGGGTGAGCCGTGTCCGAAACCGCGGCGGCCGTAGAAGCAGTCGGTCGCGCCGGCGCCGCAGCGGGAGCCTGCGGCCGGGTTCGGGCTGCCTGTAGCGGACGTGCTGTACTCATAGAAGGACTGCCCGCCCGAGTAGAACTTGTCCGACTTGTAGCTGTCGAAGGCCGCATCGACTCCGTACTTGAATTGATGGTGGCCGAACAGCTCGACGAAGTTGCTCAGCTTGATGCCCGGAGCGATGCGGATCAGCGTGCTCGCCTGCGTGTAGCCCGGGCCGCCGGTCAGGTAGTTCTGCACCGGGCACGGGTTGAAGCCGTCCGCCTGCGGAGCGCAGGCGGAGAGCACCGCCGCGCTCTTCTGGTAGTCGGGCACCGTGCCATCGTCGAACGCGGGGTCGAGAAGGTTGCGCTGGCCGCGCCAGGAGATGGTCGGCGTGTTGCGGATCTCGGTGCCGCTGATGCCGTTCACGCCCTGGAACGAGTTCGAGGGCGTATAGAGGCTGCCGAGCTGGTAGTGGTAGCCGACTCCGGCCTCGACCAGCATCGACTTGTTGAGCAGCTTGCCCGAGTAGCGCAGCGCGACGTCGGTCGAGCCGATGGTGTTGTCGGTCCCGAGGTACACGCCCTCGTTGCCGTTGAGGGTCGCATTGCCGAACTTGGTCGGGTTGCCGTACACGGCCAGCGCGACGCTGTGGTTCTCGTTGGCGAGGAAGGTCAGCTTGCCGGTGAACTGATACGAGGTATTCGTCACGGCGTACGTCTTGCGCCCGACCTCGCTGACCACCGGGAGACCATTGGACCCGAGCACTGGCCGGCCCGTCCCGTCATCCTTCTGCGACTGGATGACGCGGTCGACGTTGGTGGAGATGAACTGCGGCGCGAACCCGGCGTAGAACCAGAGCCTGTCCTTGAGGATGGGGCCGCCCAGCTCAGCGCCGAAGTCGAGGTTGTAATTGAGATGCTGCTGCGTGCCGATGGCGAAGACCGATCCGTACTGCTTGCGGGTGGCCTCGAGCGGCGTCCAGTTGCCGAACACCGAGCCGTGGAACTCATTGCCGCCCGACTTGGTCACCACGTTCACGATGCCGCCGGTGGACCGGCCGTACTCGGCCTGGTAGCCGCCGGTCTTGACGTCGACCTCCTGGATGAAGTCCTGGATGAGCGTCGTGCCTTGCGTGCCGTAGGCGGGGTCGTTCACCTGCACGCCGTCGACGATGTAATTGCTCTCCATCGATCCGGAGCCGTTGATGGTCGTGCCGAAGGGGTCGGTGTGCACGCCGGGGATGGACTGCACCACGGCCTCGAAGGTGCGCGCGCCGCGGCCGAAGGGAGTCATCTGCATCTGCTCCCTCGTGATCGTGCCGCCGGTCGTCTCGCTGGTGGTGGAGATGACCGGCCTGGCGACGGTGATCTCCACCGCGCCCGCCTGCACCGCTTCGGGGACCAGCTGAAGCTTGATCTTGATGGTGCGATCGAGCCGCACGCTGATGCCGCCCTGGGTGAAGGGCTGATACCCCTCGCGCTGCACGTTGAGGGTGTACGTGCCGGCGGGGAGCAGCGTGATCTCGAAGGTGCCGGTGGCGTCGGTGACCGCCGTCTGCTCGCCCTGCAGAGCGGGGCTTTGAGCAATGACGACTGCGTCGGGAACGGGGTTTTGCGTCTGCGCGTCGATGATCTGACCCGACAGGCCGCCTGTCGTCTGGGCTGATGCCGGCGTCGAAAGTGCGAGAATCAACGCGCCGGCCGCGATGAAGTAAATCGACCTTAGGAGCTGCATTCTACCTCCCGAGTACTTCCCCGAAGCTGGTTTGCCGCTCGTCCGCGGCTGAAATTGAAAGCGCAGAGCAACGTCGCCCTACCGCGTCTCCCCGAGACTTGCCTAAACGCGGCGCTTATAGGCCACGTGTCACAGGCAGTCAAGCGCCCAATCTTTCGGAAGCAGAGGGGGAGCGCTGCCGGTGGATCGCATTCGCAACTCGCGCGTCACACCTTCCGATCGCCGCGTTGACAGCGATGGGGTCGGTGTGTAGGCTGCGCCGCCTTTTCGTCCGGTCGGCGGAAGGAGCGCATGTTCGACAACATCACAGCCGTCAGCACGCGCCGCCGCGGGCGCGGCACGTCGATGGCGGTGTCGATCTTTCTTCACGCGCTCATCGTCGGACTGGCAGTCGCCTTCACCTATATCCGGGCGGTGATGCCCAGGAGCGAAGAGCCGGTGGCGGTCACTTTCCGGCCGCCGCCCCCACCGCCGCCGCCCCCGCCGCCGCCTGCGGGCCACAAGCCGAAGACGCCGCGGCAGACGCCCAAGCCCACCGTTCCCAAGGTACCGCCGCGCACCATCATCCAGCCCAAGGAAGTCCCCAAGGTAGACGAGAAGCCGCCCGAGGCCGCCGAAGAGGAAGAGGACGAAGGCGTCGAGGGCGGAGTGGAAGGGGGAGTCGTCGGCGGAGTGGTCGGCGGCGCACTGGGCGGGCGAGGCGACGAGGGGCCGCCGCAGTTGCTCGGCTCGGGCATGTCGCGGCCCGTCCCGACGGGCGACTGCGGGCCGAGCGGGAGCCGGCCGAAGCCCCCCACGCCTGAGCAGGCGCGGCAGATGGGCGTGACCGGCACTGTGCTCGTGGAGTACGTGGTCCACAGCGACGGGCACATCGACAGCGTGAATCTGAAGAACGTCAGCGCGCCGCAGATTCTCTTCCAGGCGGTCAAGCAGTGGCTGGAGTCGTGTACCTATACTCCCTCGATGATGGGAGGAAAGCCGGTCGCGGTGAAGATCATCCAGCCTTTCATTTTCAGGCAGCAATAATTCCGGGCGCAAAGCCGGAGGAAGTCACCTCATATGGATTTCAGTCTCTTGGGTATGTGGCGGTCGATGGGCATTCCTGCCCGCCTGGTCGTCATTACGCTGGCGATCATGTCCGTCTATTCGCTGAGCGTGATGGCGGAGCGGCTCTTCAGCTTCTCCCGCGCCAAGGATCAGAGCCGCAAATATGCGGAGAAGCTGCGCGACCTCCTGCCAGGTCACCAGATGATCGAGGCGGCCCAGTTCGCCAACACCCTGAAGTACGGCCACATCCCGCGCGTGCTCGGATCGGGCATCGCCGAGTACAACCGGGGCCGTGAGGCGCTCGCCAAGCAGGGGCCGCACGACGTCGGCGAATTCGACCTGGTGGAGGCGATCAACAGATCCATCGATCGCGCCACGCTGCGGGTGACGGCGGATCTGCGCCGCGGCCTCTCCGGCCTTGCGACGGTGGCCTCGTCCTCTCCCTTCGTCGGCCTGCTCGGGACGGTGCTGGGGATCATCACCGCCTTCCAGCTGATGGCGGCCTCCGGATCGGGCGGCCTCGCTTCCGTCTCCGCCGGCATCTCCGAAGCGCTCATCACCACCGCCTTCGGCCTGCTCGTCGCCATCCCGGCGTTGATGATGTACAACTACCTGACCAACCGCGTGGAGGAGATGAGCGTCGACATCGCCGACGCCTCCAACGAGCTGGTCGACTTCTTCCTCAAAGAAGGCCGCTTCGACGAGCCGCTCACCAACCCCGTCGCCGGCAAAGGCGCCGCGGCTCCCAGTCCCGGAGCGAAGGCGAAGGCATAGCCGATGGGAATGGATGTCGAAAGCAAGGGCGGAGTCCGCTCCGACATCAACGTCACGCCGCTCGTCGACGTGGTCCTGGTGTTGCTCATCATCTTCATGGTGGTGACGCCCATGCTCCAGCGCGGCAAGTCGGTGGAATTGCCCAAGGCCAAGCACGCCGCGGTCGGCCAGGGGCCGGAGCCGGCTTTCATCAGCGTCACCAAGGACGGCCAGGTCTACATCGAGCAGGAGAAGACGCCCGCCACGCGCGAGCAGGTGATGGAGGCGATGAAGATCGCCACTGCCGGCGGCAAGCGGGTGATGATCAAGGCCGACGTCGATACCGAATACGGCAAGGTGCGGCCGGTGCTCGACTGGGCTTCCAAGGCCAAGCTCAAGGGCGTCTCCCTGGCGGCCGAAGAGCTGAAGGGAAAGTAGCCCATGGACGTCGGCAGCAAGCGGAAGGGCCCGCGGTCGGACATCAACATCACTCCGCTGGTCGACATCGTGCTGGTGCTCCTCATCATCTTCATGGTGCTGACGCCGCTGATGGAGAAGGAGATCGGCGTGCGCGTCCCGGAGGAAGTGCCGCCGGAGATGCAGAACGAGCCGCCGCCGCCCGACCTGACGCAGATCGTCTTCAGGGTCGACGAGCAGGGGACCTTCCACATCAACAACGAGACCCTGACCGACGAAAACGTCCAGGATCGGCTCAGGGCTTATTACAAGCTCGCCAAGAGCAAGGAAGCGACGCAGGGGCCGCCGGTCATCTTCTTCGACGCCGACGACAAGACCAAGTACGTGCGGGCGGTGAAGGCGCTCGACGCCATCCGCGACAGCTCGACGGGGTGGACGATCGGAATGATGACCGAGTCGATCAAGGCGCCGGCACCCGAGACGCCGCCGGGGACGCCAGGAGCTCCCGCCACGCCAGGCGCTCCCGCCACGCCAGGCGCTCCGGTGCCCGCCCCGGGTGCGCCGCCAGCGCCGAAGTAATCACTTCCAGGCGCCGGCCTGGAACAAGTCGGAGAAGTCGTTCGCCGACGCGGCCGCTCCGAGGTACGGCTTCACCCCGAAGATGGCCTGCATCGTCCGCAGCAGCGAGGCGTGCGAGTACGGCACCGTGTTCGAGTAGCCGGCCTTCGCCAGCGGCGAGAGCGCGATGAGCCCGATGGGCGCGCAGCCGGAGCTGGAGGTGCCCTCGTCCCAGACGATGAAGACCGCGCCGTTGTTCTGGACCTGCGGCGAGGAGAGGATGGGGGGCAAGAAGCCGGAGAGGAAGCTGTCGCCCGCGGCGAGGTTGTCGTGCCCGCTGTGGGCATCGTCGAGGGTGATCAGGCTGTAGCGGGGGGTCAGGCCGGCGGCGAGATCGGTCGAGAACTGCGAGAGGGGCACGTGCCGCGCGATGCAGCCCGCGTCGCTGGCCGAGCCGTTGCCGGTGAGATCGGCGAAGTAAGAGAGAGGCAAGACCGCCGCGCCGCCGTTGCCCGATTGATCCACCGGGCAGATTCCCGAGGGCACCGACTGGCTGTAGTTGCGCACGGAAATGCCCACGCGCTTCAGATAGCCGCTCAGGTGATCTCCCGATTGCAGGTGGCCGGAGGTGTTCGGCGCGTAGTTGTCGCGGAAGCCGGGGTCCTGGCCGGTCTCGGCGTAGAGATAATTGGGCGCGCTGGGGTGGAGGCAGCTGCCGCCGTCCGGCAGTTGCTGGTAGCTCTCGGCGTGCGCGCCGCTCGAAAGGAGCGAGTTGATGTACGGCAGCGAGGGATTTCCCTTGATCGAGCTCCAGTCGGCGTTCTCCATCCAGATGACGAAGACGTTCTGGAGTCCGGCCGGCGGCGTATAGGAGAGCGACGGCGGCGTCGGAGGCGAGACCGTCAGCTGGAAAGCTCCGAGGTTGCCGCCGCTCGACCAGGCGTATCCATCGACGAACACGTAGTACGTCTGCCCGGCCGTGACGCTCATGATGATCTTCGAGCCGTGATGGTCGGCGTTGTACGAGCCGTCGCCCGTGCCGCAGCCGCTCGTGTCGTCGTTGCAGGCCAGCTCCGATCCGTAGAGCGAGCTGCGCACGTAGAGGACGGTGTCGAACTTGGTGTTGGGCGAGCAGGTGTAGAGCGTGGCGGTGCCGCTCGCGCTCGGCGTCCAGCTGAAGACCACCTCGGGTGAATTCGCGGTCGGATTCGCGGCGCACGAGCCGCTGTAGTTGCTTCCTCCCGAAGTCGTACCGCTCACGATCCCCCCGCCAGCGGGGATCGCAGCCTGGGCTACGAGAAACAGCGCGACAAGCATGCTCTCCGAAGGTGGGGCCGCCCTGTCAGTCCGACAATCGACGAGCCTGCGCCCGCACGACCGAGGAGCAGCGCCGAGCGCTACTGCTTGGCGGCCGGACGCGCCGAACGCCGACGCCGGCGCGGGCCGCGCCGCGGCCGCCGTTTCGGCTCATGCTCCGGAGCGTGCGAGAGATCCTGCTGCCCCGCGAAGGTGGCCTGCCAGCGCAAAAGCTGCTCGTGCCCGCGACCGGTGGCCGCCACTGACAGCTCGAAGACCGCGAGCGCCTCGGGAAAGTAGCTCTGCCGGACGAACGCTTGCGGCGAGCTCCGTCGCCTGCGCCGCTCTCCCGCCAGCACCGGCTGTGCGAGGAGGATCATCCGCGCCCGCTCGGCGATCCGCCGCGGCAGCCGCGCCGTTCGCACCATCTCGCCGAGGACGATCTCGGGCGCGACCACGTCCTGCGGCAATGACCACGGCTGCACGTCTGCGCCCGCCGGGAACGCCGGGACGCCGCCGAGGCGCTCGTCGTGCAGCTCCGCCTCCTCGCGCAGCGCCGCCTCGGGCAAAGGGGCCTGGGCGGGATCGGCCTCCTGCTCTTCCAGCTCCGACAACTGGCGGTCGAGCTCCTCGTCGGCGTCCTCGGCGGCGGGCTTCTGCTGCGGCGGCTGCGGCGCGCGGGCAATCGGCCCCCGCGGCGCCCCTTCCCGCGGCAGAGGGGCGAGCAATGTCGCGAGCAAGACCGCGTCGGAAGGAATCTCGCCGGCGCGCACGTGAGCGTCGAGAGCGTCGAGCGCGCGCAGGTGCCGCTCGGCCTCCTCCGGCCCGCGCCGCTCCAGGTACGCCGCGACGGGGGGGAGGAGGATGCGCAGCGCGCCCACTTCGCGGAGAAGCTCGAAGGAGCGGCGCGCTGCTCCCGAGCGGAGCAGCTTGAGCACCTCTTCCAGGACGCGCGGCGGCGCGCAGCGGGGAATCTCGTGCACGTGCGCCTTCATCGCTTCGGCTGTCTGCGGCTCGAGGTCGAAGGCGCACTTGGCGGCGAAGCGGATGGCGCGGAGGATCCGCACCGGGTCCTCGCGCATGCGGACGTCGGGCTTGCCGATGGTGTGGATCTGCCGCGCCTGCAAGTCTGCCTTGCCGCCCACGTAGTCGATCACGCTGCCGGTATCGACATCGTAGAAGAGCGCGTTGATGGTGAAGTCGCGGCGGCGGGCGTCCTCCTCGGCGTTGCCGAAGACGTTGTCGTGGCGGATGAGCAGGTCGGAGGGGAGATCCTGCAGCTCGTCGAGCGGGTTGGCGCGGAAGGTGGAGACCTCGATGATCTTCCCGCCGCGGAAGAAGACGTGCGCCAGGCGGAAGCGGCGCCCGATCAGCCGGCTGTTGCGGAAGGTCTCGCGCACCTGGTTGGGATGAGCGCTGGTCGCGACGTCGAAATCCTTCGGCCGGATGCCGAGCAGCAGATCGCGCACGCAACCGCCCACCAGATAAGCCTCATGGCCGGCGCGCCGCAGGCGCCGGACCACTTTGACCGCATCGGGATCGAGGAGCTCCTCGGGGATCTCAGGGGGCATGGCTATCCGGGCGGCCAGCGCATCACCCGGCCGCCGAGCAGATGCAGATGGAGGTGCAGAACCGTCTGCACGCCGTTGAGGCCGGTGTTGATCAAGACGCGGTAGCCGCTCTGGGCGATGCCCTTCTGCTCGGCGACCTTGACGGCGAACTGGTGCATGCGGCCGATGAGACCCCAGTCGCTGACCTCCTTCAAGGAAGTGACGTGCTTCTTGGGGATGATCAGCACGTGCACCGGCGCCTGCGGATCGATGTCGGGGAAGGCGAGCAACTCCTCGTTCTCGGCGATCCTCTCCACCGGGATCTTGCCTGCCGCGATCTTGCAGAAAATGCAACCCTCCGACACCCTCTGATCAGTGGCGCGCACGAGCGCGCCTCATAGCACCTTTCAGTGCTTGGTCGTCAGCGGCGCGGTGGGCTCGCGCGGGTCGAGCGTCTCGAGCAGCGTCACCAGGTCGTCGGCGTGCTCCTCTTCCTTGGCGAGGATCTCCTCCATCATCCGCCGCGAAGTGGGGTCGTTCTCGCCGAAGTAACGGATCATCTCCATGTACGACTCGATGGCGATCCGCTCGGCGATCAGGTCTTCCTTGATCATCTCGGTGAGCGACTGCCCCTCGCTGTACTGCGCGTGGCTGCGGCTCAAGAGCCCCTGCGGGTTGAAGTCTGGCGCGCCCCCAAGCTGGCGGATGCGCTCGGCGATCATGTCGGCGTGGCGCTGCTCTTCCACCGAGTGCTCCATGAACTCGTCGGCGACGGCCTTATAGTGGATACCGGCGGCCATGAAGTGGTGGCGGCGGTAGCGCAGGGTGCAGACGATCTCGGTCGCGAGCGCTTCGTTGAGCAGCTTGATCGCGGTCTCTACGTCCCCGCGGTAGGCGGGCGTGACGGCGCCTTTCTCCACGTGCTCACGCGCGCGCCGCTGCAGCTCCTTGATGTCGGTCAGGAACGGAGTCGCTTTGTCCATGGATGCGAAACTACGCATGCCGTTGACCCGCGGCAGGCTCCATGACAAGGGAGGCGCCCCATGCTTTCCACGGGCTTTCTCGAGCTCGCTCGCCAGCTGATCGCGGCGAACACCGTCTCGGCGAATGGGACCAGGCGGGCGGCCGATCTCCTGTCCTCGCTCTGGGAGCACGCCGGCCTTGCGGTGCGCCGGCAGTCGGTCGAGGAGGTGCACGTCAATGTCCTCGGCGGGCCCGGAGGGCACGCTTCGGGCGGTGGCGGGACGCTGCTCGTCACGCATCTCGACACTGTTCCGGCGGCGCCGGGATGGGAGACCGATCCCTGGACGCTGACGGAGCGCGGCGGCGTCCTCTACGGCCTCGGCGTCGCCGACGTGAAGCTGGATGCGCTCTGCAAGGCGGAGGCGGCGCGGCGGGTGCAGGGGCGCAGGCTGCGGCGGCCTTTCTGGCTGCTCGGGACTTTCGGCGAGGAAGTGGGCCTGCGCGGCGCCCGCCATTTTGCTGGATCCGAGCTCTTTCGAGAGGTCGCGCCGGCGTTCGTGCTCTGCGGCGAGCCCAGCGAGCTCAGGCTGATCACGGCGCACAAGGGATATGCCGTGGTCCGCTGCACCGTGCGCGATCTGCGGGCGCGGCTCGTCTCCAGCGCCGGGCCGGGAGTCGAGGAGCTGCGCTTTTCCGGCAAGGCTGCGCACAGCTCGACCCCGCAGCTCGGGGTCAATGCCATCTTGAAGGCGCTGGCCTGGGCGCGCAGCTCCGGGGCGCCGATCCTGGCCGCGCGCGGCGGGACATCCAGCAATGTCGTGCCGGCCAGCTGCACGCTCCTGGTTCCGGCGCCGCGGGAGAATGGCCAGCCTGCCCCCGACGAGGTCCGCTTCCTCCGGGCCCAGCCGCTCCGGCCCAACCTCTGGCGCACGCTCGCCACCCTGGGGGCGCTGGAGGAATTGTGGCAAGAGAGCCTTCCGCGAGGAGAAGACCCGCAGTTCGATCCCCCTGGCGCGGTGGGCGGCCTGAATGTGCTCGAGAGCATGGAATCGCCGGTGCCTCCCCCGGACGCGATCTATGGCGTGGCCGAGGCCGCGGCCCATTTCGACGCCCGCCTCCTCCACTCCCAGGACCCGGACGCAGTGGTCGCGCATTTTGTACAAAATGCCCGCGACTGGGTCGCCAGCCTGGGGGGTGGGGAGCTGGAGCTCGAGGTTTCGATGGAGCGCAACGCCGGGGGGACGGCCCTGCCCCACGACGCGCAATTTGTACAAATTGTACAAAACGTCCTCCGCGGGCGGGGGTTGGACCCTGCCCCGCAGGCCAAGCCAACCAGCACGGAGGCAGGGGTCTTTGCCCGGGCCGGCAGCCAGGCCATCGTCATCGGCCCGGGCAAGAGCACCGGCAATGCGCACGCCGCGAACGAGCGGATCGAGATGGCGCAACTGGAGAAGGCGTGCGATCTCTATGAACACCTCATCGTGGAGCTCTGCTCGTGTACGTGATCCGCGACGTCCACAAAGGTGACTTGCCCGCGCTGAAGAAGCTGGCCGGCGAGCTGAACACCGTGAACCTGCCCAACGACGAGAAGGAGCTGTCGGCCATCGTCGAGAAGTCGGCTCGCTCCTTCGACGGGCGCATCCGCGACCCTTTCGAGCGCGAGTATCTCTTCGTGCTCGAGGACGCGCGGAGCGGCAAGGTGGTGGGCTCGTCGCTGATCATCGCCCAGCACGGCACGCGCGACGCGCCTCACATCTTCTTCGACGTCTACGAGAAGGAGCATTACAGCCACTCGGTGGACAAGCATTTCCGCCATCGGGTGCTCTCGATCGGCTACAACTTCGAGGGCCCCACCGAGATCGGCGGGCTGGTGGTCGACTCGCAGTTTCGCGGACAGCAGAAGCCCGGCAAGCAGCTCAGCCTGGTCCGATTCCTCTACGTCGCGATGCACCGGCCGCGCTTTCGCGATCGCATCCTGGTCGAGCTGCTCCCGCGCCTGGAGGAAGACAACCGCAGCCCCCTCTGGGAAGCGCTCGGGCGCAAGTTCACGGGGCTGAGCTATCAGGAGGCGGACCGCCTCTCCCGCGAGAACAAGGAATTCATCCAGCAGCTCTTCCCGCCAGGCGAGATCTACGCGACGATCTTCTCGCAGAAGATCCAGGACGCCATCGGAGAGGTGGGCCCGCAGACGGCGGGGGCCAAGGACATGCTCACCAGGATCGGCTTCCGCTACGACGAGCGCATCGATCCTTTCGACGGCGGCCCGCACTACTCGGCGCCGACCGCGCTGATCGAGCCCATCCGCCGCTTCCGCCGCGCCAAGCTCGGTGCGACCCCGCTGCCGCAAGGCGGCGATGCGACCGCCGACGAGGTCGAGGAACGGCTGGTCGCTCTCGAGCGCCCTCACGGTCGCAATCGCTTCCGCTGCGTCCGATCGCCGGTCCGCTTCCGCGACGCCGAGGCGCTCCTGCCCGAAGACGCGGCGACGCTGCTCGGCGCCGAACGCGGCGAGCGCCTGCACACCATCCCCTTCGACTGATGGACTTCATCGGCGGACAATGGGCCGATCCGGCCGGCGCCGAGGGCGCCATCGACGATCGATCGCCCGCCGATCTCTCGCTGCAGCTGGGCCGCTATCCCTATGCGGCCGCGCAAGTGGACAAGGCAGTGGCGGCGGCGCGCGCGGCCCGTCCAGCTCCCGACTGCGTGCAGCTGGTGCGCGACATCGGCGCGGTCTTGAAGAAGCACGAGGAGGAGCTGGCGCGCGCCATCGCCCTCGACGTGGGCAAGCCGCTCTGGGAAGCGCGCACCGAGGCGCAAGCCTGCAGCGCCAAGGCGGCCATCACCGCGGACGAGGGCATGAAGCTCGTCTCCGCTTTCCCAGCTCCCGGGCAGGCGGGCGCCGAATGCCGCTTCCGGCCGCTCGGCGTGGTCGCCGTGCTCGGCCCTTTCAACTTCCCGGTGCACTTGCCGAACGGCCACATCCTGCCGGCGCTGGCCTGCGGAAATGCGGTGGTGTTCAAGCCGAGCGAAATCGCCCCCCACGCCGCGGAGATCTATGCGCGCTGCCTGGCGGAGGCCGGTGTGCCCCCGGGGCTCTTCAACCTCGTCCAAGGCGGCCCTTCCATCGGCGGGGCACTCGCGGCGCATGCGGACATCGACGGAGTGCTCTTCACCGGCAGCTGGAAAGTGGGCCAGGCGATCGAGCGCGCCTGCCTGGGTCAGTCCAAGCTGCTCGCACTGGAGATGGGCGGCAAGAACGCGGCGCTGGTCCTGCCCGACGCCGATTTCGACAAGGCGATCTACGACGTGCTCTTCTCCGCTTTCGTCTCCGCCGGGCAGCGCTGCACCGCGGCCGCGCGCGCCATCGTCGTCGGACCCGCCGCGGCCGAGCGGTTCGCGCGGCGCGTCGCGCAGCTGGCCACGAGGCTCGCCATCGGCCATCCGCTCGACGACGGCGTCTTCATGGGGCCCCTCGCCTCGCCTTCCGCGCTGGAGAAATTCGAGCAAGGCCTGCGCGCGACCGGCGCCGACGTCGAAGAGCTGCTCGCGCCGCGACGCCTCGCGCCGCGCGGGCTTGCGGGCTGCTACGTGAGCCCGAGCGTGCACCTCGTGCACCGCCGCCGCGGAACGTCTTACGAGCGCGAGGAGCTCTTCGGCCCCGACCTGGCCGTCTATCCCGCAGGCAGCGAGGAAGAAGCGCTGGAGATCGCCAACGCCACCGATTATGGCCTGGCGGCGAGCGTGCACACCGCCTCTTCGGACACCTTCGATCGCTGCCAGCGCGCCCTGCTCTGCGGCGTGGTGAATTGGAACGCGCCGACGGTCGGGGCGAGCGGGCGGCTGCCTTTCGGCGGGCTCAAGCACAGCGGCAATCACCGGCCGGCGGCGCTCTGGAGCACTCTCTATTGCGCGGCGCCGGTGGCCGTCCTCCGCGGCGAGCCGGCGCTCGATCGGAAGAAGCTCGCTCCCGGCATCTTCTGGGTCGATGAATGAGCGCGCCGCTGCGGGTGGTGGTCGGCACCGCCGGCCACGTCGACCACGGCAAGACCGCGCTGGTGAAGGCGCTCACCGGCATCGACACCGACCGCTTGCCCGAGGAGAAGCGGCGCGGCATCACTCTCGAAGCCGGATATGCCCACCTGGAATTGCCCGGCATCGGCGTGGCGGGCGTGGTCGACGTGCCCGGCCACGAGCGCTTCCTCCGCGCCATGGTGGCGGCGGCGGGAGGTATCGACGTGGCCGTCCTCTGCGTCGCATCCGACGAGGGCCCGATGCCACAGACGGCGGAGCATCTCGACGTGCTCCGTCTTCTCGGCGTGCAGGCGGGAGTGATCGCGCTGACCAAGTCCGATCTCTTGCCGGGCCTGGGCGCCGAGCACCGCGAGCTCGTGCTCCTGGAAATGCAGGAGCTGGTGATGGGCACTTTCCTCGAGGGCGCGCGCATCGTCGAATGCTCGGCGCGCACCGGGCAGGGTCTTCCGGAGCTGGTCGCGGCCATCGCCGAGGCGGTCAAGGCGAAACAAGAGGCGCCGCGGCCGGAGCAGGGCCCGCTCTTCCTTCCTTTGGACCGATCGTTTGCCCTCAAAGGTTTTGGAACCGTGGTGACGGGGACGCTCTTTTCCGGGGCGCTCGGGGCAGGCGACGAGGTGGATCTGGTCGGCGCCGGCGCCAAGGCGCGCGGAGTGCGCGTGCGCGGCGTGCAGGTGCACGGCGCTCCGGTCGAGAGAGCGCGAGCCGGTCAGCGGACAGCCGCGAACCTGGCCGCGCTGGAAGTGCGCGATGCCCCGCGAGGCGCAGCGCTCGTGCCGGCCGGCACGCTGGAGTCGATCGGCGCGGCCCAGGTGCTCGACGTCGACCTGGAGCTTCTCCCTTGGGCCGTACGGGCGCTCAGGAACCGGGCGCGCCTTCTCGCCCACGTCGGCACGGCCCAGGTCCCAGCGGTGGTGGCGCTGATCGATCGCACCGAGCTCGCCCCCGGCGAGCGCGCGCTCGGACAGCTGCATCTCTCGCATCCGACCGCGGCGATCGCCGGGCTGCGCTTCCTCTTGCGCGGAGATCCCGGCGCCGTGCAGCGCAGCCACGCCAGCACCATCGGCGGCGGCCGCATCCTCTCGGTCTCGCCGAAGCGGAGAAGGCGGCGCGAGCCGGACGTGCTCGCGCTGCAGGCGCTGGCGGGAGAGGACGCCCTCGCCCAGGCCGATCGGCTGCTGCTCGAATCGGGATATCCCGGCGCCTCGCCCCCCCGCCTTCTCGCGCGCGGGCAGTTCACGCAGAAGAGCGCCGAGCGCGCGCTGGAACGTCTGGCACAGGGCGGGCGCGCGGTCCTCTTCGACCGCGAGGCGCGGCTCTATGCGCACGCCGAGGTGCTGCAGGCGCTGGAGGAGAAGATCGCTGCGCGCCTGGAGGAGCACGCCGCGCAGAACGAGATCGATCCCTCGATCGCGCGCGAGGAGCTGCGCCAGCGGGCCGGGTCGCCGCCGCCCAAGCTGTTCGCCCGCGCGCTCGCCGCGCTGGCCGAGAAAGGCGAGCTGCGCGCCGATTCCGAGCGGGTCCGGCCAAAGGGCACGGCGGCGCCGCTGAGCGGACCGAGCGCCGACGCCCAGGAAAAGCTCGCCCAGCTCCTCGAGGGCGCCGGGCTCGAGCCGCCGCGCGCCGACGAGCTGCCCGGCCTGGTCGGCCAGACACCGCAGAGGACGCAGGCGCTGCTCAAGGCGCTGGTCTCCGCCGGCCGCGCCGCGCGCATCAGTGAGGAACTCTGGTTCGGAGCCGTGCCGCTCTCGCACCTGCGCACGAAGCTCTCGGCGCACATCAAGGAGCACGGCTCGATCGACGCGCAGGGGTTCAAGGAGCTGACCGGGCTCACCCGCAAGTTCGCCATTCCCCTGCTCGAGTATTTCGACCGGGAGAAGCTCACGCTGCGCATCGGGGACAAACGCGTGCTGCGCAAGGGAGAGCATTGAACACGCCGTGGCGAAGAAGCCCTTCCACAATCCTTTCGGCAAGCTGAAGCTGCCGCCCAAGCCTTCGCCGGCGCGGCCGCCTCCGGCGCCGCCGCCCCCACCGCGAGCAGAGCCGCTCTCCGAGGAGGATCTCTGGTCGCTCGCCACCGAAGGCGCCGAGGCGCTCGCCGACCGGAGCGCGCGCATCCGGCCCGCGCCGCAGCCGCTCTCGCTGCAGCCGGTGCGCCTCGACCCCGAGCTCGAAGCGTACGACGAGCTGCGCGCGCTGGTCACCGGAGAGGTGCCGTTCGACATCGCCGACACCGACGAGTTCATCGAGGGCCATGTGCGCGGCCTCGACCCGCGCATCGTGCGGCGGCTCAAGCGCGGCGATCTGGCGGTGCAGGGTCATCTCGACCTGCACGGCCTGCTCAAGGAGGCGGCGAAGCTCGAGCTGGAGCAGTTCCTCGCCCGTTCGCGGCAGCAGCAGAAGCGATGCGTCCTGGTGGTGCACGGCCGCGGACTGCATTCGAAGGATCAGGTGCCGGTCTTGAAGGAATCGCTCAAGCGCTGGATGCGCACCGAGCGCTTCTCCCGCCACGTGCTCGCCTTCGCCACCGCGCGGCCGCACGACGGCGGCGCCGGCGCGATCTACGTGCTGCTCAAAAGAAGCTAGTCTGGATCCGTGTTCGAGCGATTGACCGGCATCCGCCTGGCCGCGCTGGGGCGGCTGGGCCGGACGGCGATGCTGGTGAGCCTTCTGGCGCTGCTCGCCGCTCTCGCCGTCAGCGTCTCCGACGTCATCAAGTATCCCGGCGAAGATCTGCGGCCCAAGGTGACCGGAGCGCGAGCGATGCTCCTCGGGCTGGACCCCTACACCTACCAAGCCGGTCCCGACACGCCGGAGGAGCTGCAGGACTACACGCGCGTCTTCGCGCACCTGACGCGCGTCACCTATCCGCCCACGCTGCTCGCGCTCTACGCGCCGCTCTCGCCGCTGCCCTTCCGCGCGCAGCGTTATTTCTGGGCAGCGGCCGAGTGGGTCGCGCTGCTCGCCACGCTCTTGCTCTTGACGCGCTCGCTGGGAAGCCAGAGGGCGCGGGTCCTCTTCTTCACCCTCGCTTGCATCTTCTTCGCCGGAGGCGACTTCTGGCGGCTGCACGTCGAGCGCGGCCAGTACTACGCGTTCGTTCTCCTGCTCCTCGCGGGCGGCTCGTTCCTCCTCCTGCGCGGGCGGCACGGGCCGTGGGTGCAAGGCCTGCCGATCGGATTCGCGATCGCGTTGCGCCCCACCCTCGCGGTGATGATCCCGGCGCTCTGGCTGTTGCGCCTGCGCAAGCCGGCGGTTTCGGCAGCCGGCACGG
>Ga0209471_1001186_pt1 | contig 15800 bp, 17 predicted proteins | sample GraSoiAngelo_128_FD_185885 | JGI IMG/M metagenome (GOLD analysis project Ga0209471, IMG submission 185885) | Grasslands soil microbial communities from the Angelo Coastal Reserve, California, USA - 14_0927_12_20cm (SPAdes) (version 2) | ecosystem: Environmental > Terrestrial > Soil > Grasslands ...
AACCTAATGCACTCCTGTCCTGATTTTGATTTTCTTTTCTAACCTTTTGAGGGTAACACGCTGAGAGTGAGGGTGTAAAGACGAGGTGGGGCGAGCAGGCAGCATCGTCACCCACCTTTCGCAAAAAGACGCGAAAGATGGGGCACCCGCAATCGGGGAGAACTCCCTGAAGCGGCTGGGCGCGGATGAGAAGGCAGGGGTCCTTCGACTGCGCATGCGGATTCATAAGGCGAATCCGCATGCTCCGCTCAGGATGACAGCCCCGTTTGGTGACGTCGAAATCTCCACCCTTCGGCTGCGCTCAGGGCAGACTTTCTCGCAAAGCACGCGAAAGATGGGGCCCCCCAATCGGTCACAATGAATCTTCCAAACCCCGCGTCTATCCTGGGTTTTCGCGGCCTGAATACAGTAAGTATCTGCCCGTATTAAGGCCAACCGGCGGGCTATTCCCGCCCTCCTACCTTATGTAGCTGCTCGGGGCAAAGGAAAACGACGGTGCCGAGCTCAACCGAACCCGAACTGAGGGAAATCGCGTTCCGCCATGGACGCTCCAAAAAACGGAACAATGCCATCGTCGCTTTGCTGTCGGGCGCCCTTCCCGGAGTAATCCTCGCTTTCTATTTTCCTTCGAATTGGAAACGGTGGCTTCTTGGAATGATCATCGGACTTATATGGGGTAACGCATTCGAATACTCTTACCATCGTTGGCTGCTGCACCGACCCCGCAGCTCGTTCGCCAAAGGACATCTCGAGCACCACACGCAGATTGGCACTCCGAAAGAGCCCGAACACGTCTCGCTGGGCAAATCTCCTCTGCACATAGCCTTGCTGTTCACCAGCAATGGAATCGTAGTGATTCTCATCGATTTTCTACTGGGTCTCGGGATCAGCTCGGGCGTCTTCGTGGGCTGGACTGTCTACCTGATCACCGCCGAAGAAATCCACTGGCGGATACATATGAACGGATGGCTGCCTCCCGGTCTACGCTTCGCTCGCGCCTATCACATGAGCCATCACGATATTCCCAATACCCGGTATAACGTCTTTCTACCGCTCTTTGATTTCCTGCTTGGAAACAGCCGTGTTCGCGCACCTATCACGTAATATCGGTGCGCGAAAACGCATGAGGAGGGGCGGCCCGCCGAAGTCTCGGATATACTCCGCTCTTCGCAGTTTCCGAAAAGTCGACTCCACCCTGTCAAGTCCGCTTTAGGTATTCCGTACTTACCTCCAAGCCCAATAACGATGCCCTGATTCAACCATTCGCCTGCTCTTAACTCTCATCTGCTGGGTCGCTTAGCGATGATATACGCATGGTCCTGTACATACAGTTTAGACAGTACAATGTTTCCGCGTGGAACACTATGCCACTCTGCAATTCGCACCAATGTTCCAAGTGGAACACTTCCCTACCCCAGCTCCCGCTCTCATTAGCTTCGCCGCCCCTTCCCTTCCCCTGCCCTGCCCGGTGGCGGTATAGTCTCTGTCCGCACCTTAATACGCGTCGCACTCATGCAAGGAGGCACTGATGGCAACCAATACCAAAGCCGAATCCAGGGCAAAGAGCTTCGGCGAAAACCTGGAGAGCGATCTGGCACTCGAGTTCTTGCGAGTGGTGGAGAATGCCGCCATCGCTTCCGCCCACACCATGGGACAGGGCGACCGCAAACTTGCCGACCAGGTTGCGACCGAGGCCATGCGTGAAACCATGGAGACGGTGCCCATGCGAGGCACCATCGTGATCGGCGAAGGCGAGCGCGACGAAGCGCCCATGCTTTACATCGGGGAACAGGTCGGCGCCGAATTCCCGGACGGGCGCGACGTCCCGCAGGTTGATATCGCTGTCGATCCTCTCGAAGGCACGAACCTCTGCGCGACCGGCGCTCCCGGCGCGATCACGGTGCTGGCGGCGTCCGAGAAAGGCGGCTTGCTCAACGCTCCTGACTGTTACATGGACAAAATTGTTGTCGGACCATCCTGTAAAGGCGCGGTTGAGATGGACGCTCCGGTCGCAGACAACTTAAAAAACATCGCCAAGCGTATGGAACGCGATGTCGAGGATCTTGTCGTCATCGTGCTCGACCGCCCGCGCCACGAAAAGCTGATCGCCGATATTCGGGCCGCCGGCGCACGCATCAAGCTGATCGGAGATGGTGACCTATCGGCCGGAATTGCCGCCGCGGTTATCGGGACCGGTGTGCACGCGGTCATGGGCTCGGGAGGCGCGCCGGAAGGCGTGATCACAGCCGCCGCCATTCGCTGCCTCAACGGCTACATGCTCGGGCGTCTAGTGATAAACAAGCCGGAGTTGGAAGAACGCATTGCCCGCATGGGCATCAAGGACAAAAATAAAATTTACGAAGCCGAAGACCTCGCTCCCGGCAAGCAACTCATCTTCGCCGCCACTGGCGTAACCGACGGCGCGCTCATGCGCGGGGTGCGCTTCTTCGGTGAAGGCACGAGAACATCGTCACTGATCGTGACGCTGCAAACCGGCAAAGTACGTTTCGTGGACAGCATCCATCTGGAGAAGAGTCCAGATGTGAAGATCAGATTCGCGTAGTCGCGAGTCGTCTTGAGGATTCGTCGACCGTCACTGTGCCGCTGTAGTAGCGTGCTTAGTTAATAGACCAAACTTAATAGACCAGACTGCCCGGCGTCGGCGGCCACGCCTGAGAAAATCCGGGAAAGAGGTTTGCAGTTTTCTCTGCGCGCTTTGTGCCGTCGTGTACGGCGATGCGATGCGGCTTGTCGGCTTCGTATCCCTCCCACAGAGAGACACCAGCCCAGGCTCCATCTTTGCGCAGGACGTAATAAGTCATATCGGTATACTTCAGCCGGTCTTTATCGCCGTTGTAATTCCGCGCGATGCGCTTCAGCGCGTCCATGCCGGCATCGAGCGGAGACATGCCCCGGCGCATGTTTTCGATGATGGTGTGCGCGCCCGCGACTTTAATGTTCTCTTCCCCGCTACCGGTTGCGCCCGCCGAGCCGACATCCTGATCGGTGTAACAGCCGGCGCCGATGATCGGCGAATCTCCCACCCGTCCTGGTATCTTCCACGCCAGACCGCTGGTCGTAGTGGAACCGGAAATTTCTCCTTTGTCGTTCAAGGCCGAGCAATGAATGGTCCCGGTGGGCGGAAAAATGACTTTGCGAATCGCGCACATGCGCAACCCGGGCTCAATGCCTAAGTCCGCCGCCACTTCCTCCATGCGCTTGATTTTCATTTGCCACTCCTCGGATTGCGGCGAGCTGGGCTTGACTCGTTTCTTCCAGTTCGGATCGGCCAGTCCAGGTCCCCACCAGTCGGAGTGGGTCTCTTTCCACAGCAGCCAGATTTTTCGTGAATGCTCAGTCAGCAGATTTTCCCGGGAGAAGCCCTGGGCAACGGCGAATCGCTCTGCACCTTCACCGACGAGCATGACGTGGCCGGTGTGGGCCATTACTGACTTGGCCACCTGCGACACATTCTTGATATTGCGTACGCCGCCGACCGAGCCCGCGCGCCGCGTCGGGCCATGCATGCAGCACGAATCCAATTCCACTACGCCTTCTTCGTTCGGCAAGCCTCCGAGGCCTACACTGTCATCATTGGGATCGTCTTCGGGGCCTTTCACTACGCGCAGGGCCGCATCCAGGGTGTCGCCGCCATTCTTCAGAAACGCGTACGCGTCATCCAGATAATTAAGGCCGTTGGCCGCGCAAATGATGACGGGCCGCGGATACGGGCCCGTAGTCATCGTCTGTCGCACCTTCGAAGCTTTTTCTTTGGGTTCCTGTGCGTCCACGCTTAAAGAGAGCGATCCCAAAACCGCGGTGGTAATAAATTCACGGCGTGAAAAAGCCATACCGTCCTCCCGATGAGTGCGATGAAAACGGCGAACAGCATAGCACGGAGAGACGCGTGGCTTGACTGTCTGTGCGACTTGCCATTTAATAGATCGCCCGACTGTGTGCGGGTTTGGAGAGCGGCTGCCGGCGGTTTCCGCATTACACGTCCGGCCAGCAAAGTTTAGGAGATGAAGCGATGAAGAGTTTGAGCGCAGTTTTTGGGTTGGCCTTATTGTTGTTGGCAAGTTCGGCCTCGCTGCTGAGAGCCGAGCAAAGCAGTTCAGCGACTTCGCCTATTCTGACAACGCCCGATGCAATCAAGTGGAGTGCATTGGTTCCCGGCGTGCAGATGGCTGTGCTTTCCGGTGATCCCAGCAAACCCGAGCCGTACACGCTTCGGCTGAAAATGTCTGACGGCGCGCAGGTAGCTCCGCACTGGCATCCGCAAGACGAAAGTGTCACCGTACTTGAAGGCACGTTCCTGGCCGGCATGGGAGATAAATTCGATGCATCGGCGTTCCACGAATTCCCCGTCGGATCGTTTGTGCTAATGCCAAAGCAGATGCACCACTTCGCCTCGGCGCGGGGAGAAAACATTTTGCAGTTGCATGGCACGGGACCATTCGTGATCAATTACGTGAATCCCGCGGACGATCCGGCCAACGCGACTAAGAAGTAAATATTCGTGGTTGAAAATTAGAAGGCCCGATCGTTACGAAACTTGCGGGGGGATAAGCAGAGAGAAAGCGGTGTTCCGAGTCCGGAGCGCCGCTTTTGCTTTGGGGCAGCTTTGAGTACCGTTCGAGGACAGGATAGTTATTGAGCCCACTCAGCTCGTGGCGAGAGCCAGGCTGAACCGGCGTCCGCCGAGGACGTTGATCATGCGTTTCAGGTTATAGGCGAGCACCGCCAAGCTCATCTCGGTTTGCGCTCCGTTGCGGCCGCGTAACAGGAAGCGTGGATGTGCGAAGATGCGGTACTTCAGGGTGGCGAACGGGTGTTCCACCGTCGATCGCCGCAGCCGCATAGCCTCCGGCGTGGCCCGTTCGTGCATGCGATTCAGTGCCTCGTCGTGCAGGTGACGCGTGATCCAGCGGCGGGAAGAACTGGTACAACGCGACTTCAGCGCACAGGCTCCGCAGACCTCCGTCGCAGCGGCATAGAGTACGGCACGATCTTTCCGCGATAGCTGTTTGCGGGTGCGCGTCTGTCCCGCCGGGCACCGGAAGATGTCCATGGCGGACTGGTAGGTAAACTCCTTGCGGTCGAACAACGTGCCATCCCCCTGATTATTCACCGCACGATTGGCTGGCACATGCGGAACGATGCCCTTGGCTTCACAAGCTTCGGCCTGGTCTCCGTTGGAGTAGCCGGCATCGGCCACTACGTTCAGCGCCCGCCCTGGCTCAGCCACTGCCGCTTGCGCCGCTTCGGCCATCGGTTGCAAACAGCGAGTATCGTTGGCTTCATCGGTCACCTGCTGCGCCACGATCAGCGCGTGCTCGGCATCCACCGCGGTCTGCACGTTGTAGGCCGGAGCCTGGCCGCTGGTTGTGCGCATGCAGCGCGGGTAGTGCGGTACAGAGTGTGTAAAGCTGGATGGAAAAGAGAAGCGGTTAAGAACTCCGAAAGTGATATAGATGTTTTTGAGAAAAAACCAAATCACTCAGGAGGATAACCGCCGTGTTGCATATTACCACTGACGCGCATGCTGGAATGGAGCTGGCAAGAAATTCCGAGGGGAAGAAGCAGCAGTCGTTGAAACAACATCTGTTAGAGAAAATGAAGACCTGGATTAACGGTTTGTTGGAAGGGGAACGCGACGAGTTTCTGGGCCGGGATCGGCACGTGCCGTTGGACGAAGGTCATGACAACTACCGGAACGGCTATCGCCCGCGCCGAATCAACTTTTTCGGTTTAGGAAAAATCGAGCTAAAAGTGCCGCGCGACCGTAAGGGGGAGTTGGAATCGCAGTGGCTGCCGGAGAGGAAAGGCCAGGATCCGGAGTTGGAGGCCTTCTTAGCGGAAGCTTTTCTGGCGGGACTTTCGACCCGGGACCTAGCGCGGATTTCGGGGAAGCACCTGGGGCATAAGTACGACTCCAAGCAGATCTCGCGCATCGTTGGGCGAGCCACCACGGAACTGGAAGCCTGGCGGCGTCGTTCGTTGCAAGGCCAGCGTTACAAGTTTCTTTACGTGGACGGGGCCAACTTTCTGGTGCGCATCAACGGGCACGTGAGTCGGCAAAGCTTCTGTGCGGTGCTGGGGGTGAGCGAAGAAAACGAACGCTTCGAGGTCCTGGCTTTGGAGATGGGCGATCGCGAACGAGCCGATTTGTGGGCCAGCCTGTTCGGCGATCTGGCGGACCGAGGCTTGAACCTGGAGGCGGTTGAGTTGGGCATCATGGATGGATTGCCGGGATTGGAAAGCATCTTTCAGCGCTTCTTTCCCCGAGCCCAGACCCAGCGCTGCCAGAAACATGCCAAGGCCAACGCTTGCCGGCGGGTTCGCAAACAGGAGCGCGAACTGTTCTCCAAAGATCTCAACGCGATCTTTTATGCTCCCACCCAGAGTGCGGCGCGGGCAGCTTTCTTCGCTCTGAAGCAGCAATGGGGGCGGCTGTTTCCTTCGGCGGTGCAGATCATTGAGAAAGACTTCGATTCCTTGCTGACATTTTTCCAGTTCGACCCGACTTATTGGACGGTGTTGCGCACCACCAATCCGATCGAGCGACTCAACAAAGAATTTAAGCGTCGAACCCGTGCTATGGAAGTGACGGGAGGAGAAATCTCAACTTATCGTTGTTTGGCCTATGTAGCACAGACTATGGAATACCGTTGGAGTTTTCACCCGCTTTCTCAATGGTCCACGGTTTACACACTAAATGCCGCTTGACCGCAGCGGATCGGTGGCCGTCGCGGTAAGCAGTTGTTGAGGCGTCGGGGCGAGCTGGTCGAGCGGACCTTCGCGCACGCCTACGAGACCGGGGCTCTGCGGCGACTCTACGTGCGCGGCAAGGAGAACGTGCACAAAAGGCTGCTGCTGCAAGCGGCGGCGTGCAACTTGGCGTTGCTGCTCCGGAAGATAATTGGCGCAGGTACACCACGGGCACTTCAGGACGTGGTGACAATCCTATTTTTCCACCTTATGTGCCTCATCTCGACTCCCAAGGCGACCGCCGTGCCTCCGCGTGCCTTGCATGTCGCGCCGGATACTGCATCGCCGTCAACGTGTTCGATGAAAACTCGATGTCAGAAATCGTGGATTTAGGCACGGACTGCTAGAGACACCTTCCCTCACGCGACACGCGAGCGAGCAAAAACGAACGTAGGCACATAACAGCAAGTCAAAACTTTGACCGAGCGCTCAAAAACGATGAGCCGTTGGATGAAAAGCTTTGGCATTCTGAGGCAGCCAATTCATGAACGACTATGCGAGTCTTCTTCGACGGCTTTTCAAGCATCCGTTCTTAACTATGTGGAACTGACCGCTATCAACCTGCATTTTTTCCGCTCCCGCGACATTGTGAATCCAAGGGGCCAGAGTCCGAAGGCGTATAATTTGCGGCGCCATGATCGACAAAGAGCATTTACGCAACAAACAAGTTGCTTTTCGACTACTTAACTCTAACCGTGTCAATATCGGCGTCGTGCTACACGCAGAGAACGACGGTTTTTGGATCGACTCGCCGCATTTAGTGGGCGAGTTGCAGCAGGATCTTGGCTGGGGACAAACTGTGACACAAATCCAGACACCCGTCTTGTTTGTTCCGACTTCAAGTCTGATGTTTCTGCTCGCGACACAGGAGTAGCATGTGCGAGCAGAGCAACTAATTTCACCCGTCTGCCGGGATTTCGAACTCCGCGATTCGAGCACGCATCGGAGTTTCCCGGTATGCCAACCGGATTCGGCGCGGCCACCGCCCGCATCAAAGGCATCGGCAGGGGCTGGCGCAACTGGCAGGAGTTCTGGCAAAGCCCGGTCTCGCGTGGCGATGCTTAGGTATTGAGGTGCGGACAATGCCGTGAGGGCGCGTCAGGCTCTGCTCCCGATAGAGTGCGGTTTAGCATTGGCTCTTTTTACTTAACGTCAAATGATGTAATGTTTTGGCGATTCACGGGTTCCCCAGCCATGCATATATCGCATGACATATATATCTAAGACGGATTATATTTTGTGGCGGGCCTGCCCGAAGAATGCGTGGTTGCGGATTCACAAGCCGGAACTCTACTACTCTGCTGAATTAACAGAATACGAGCAATCCATCCTAGACATGGGAATCGAGGTTGAGCGGGTAGCGCGCAACCTCTTTCCACAGGGAGTGTTTGTCACCGGTACAAAAACAGAAGCACAACAAAATACACTGAAGTGCCAACTCCTGCCGTTGTTCGTCGGTGATCGTAGTTCGCAGGTACTGAACCTCTACTAATCGCTTCCGCACGAAAAACTACCTGGGCGACTTCCGCGATGCCGGTGACCCAGGAGTAGCAGACCAGTTGTGGATCCAAGGCCAGGAGACCGGCAGGCTCTTCCGGGTAGCGGCTGGAAGTCGTCCAGCTTTCCGAGTGCATCAACGTAGGCGACGAAATCAGTATTGCCCGGGAGCGGTCGTGTGTAACCGAGGAAGACAAATTCTGGCTGGAGAAGGCTCCAACCATGAAAACGATCCCGGTTTGGGGAGCCTCTGGACTAACATTTTTTGAGCTCCGTGAGCTACCGCGGGCGTTGAAGGAGCGATACTATATTTGGCAACGAAGAATGACCCAGCTGCACAACAAGTCGGGCGCCTTCTAATTGTGCACAACTGCTAGAGTGATGCGCGCGCTCGCGTCTGCACCCTCACTTCGTCTGCGAGATCGCGACCCGAACGCTTGCCTTGCGAGTCCCACCAGATCGGCGACACCCACTTCACGACGACCTCCTAAAGTATCAGCAACGGCCGCGGGGCAAGTGTTCCTGCGACCCCAATTAATCTGTCCGGAAGAAGTGGGTTTGTTGCGGAACAAAGCCAATAAGTTGTCTGTTTTCAGTAATAATATCTGGGGCGCGGCACTGCAGACAGCGATCCCACCCTGTACATTTCCGACGGACGCGGAATTCCCTATGTGGCAAGTTGAATGGACGGCTGCATTCGCAAGAATGCCGAGTTGTACTTCATTTCGCCGCCGCATGTGGGCTCGGCAGGCGGAAGGCGTTCTTCAGTAACGCTTCCAAAGGGTCGAGTCAGTCGTTTCTCCTGTCCATTCTCGCGAATGCGAAAATTGCAACTTAGCTGGACCCGTTGCAATTAGCAGTATCGAATATTTGTTGGCAGCCATCATCGGGAATGCAGAAAGGCAACATTCATCCACAGCATTTCGCAGTAGCATAACTACAGTTGTCCTAAACAACCTAGACCCATGTGTGACACTGTTTGCATCAGCGCGTTACTCTTACGTCCCGCAGGGGCCCTGCCGCTCTGCGCATTTTCTCTCACTCTGCTTGCAATAAAGTCTCTTTATTTACTCCAGGCAAATATTACGTGATGCAAGAGCTAGAAAGAGTCACGTATTCAGAAAATACCGCGCCCACAAGCAATCTGCCCGTCAGCGTGATCATCGCGACGCGCAACGAAGCGCACAACCTGCCACGGTGCCTCGCAGCACTGAGCGGACTCGGACTCGGTGAGATCTACGTAGTCGATTCTCAAAGCACTGATGAAACTGTCGAAATCGCGCGCACACACGCTGCGCAGGTTGTTCAGTTCTATTATCAAGGTGGTTGGCCAAAAAAACGGCAATGGGCCCTGAACACACTCCCGCTCACGCACGACTGGGTTCTGCTGCTCGATGCCGACGAGATTGTCACGCCACAACTGTCGGAAGAGATCAGCCACGCAATCCAAGATTCCAGATTTGATGGCTACTACATCTCGTTGCGCATGTCATTCCTTGCACGTGCTCTGCGACACGGCAATGCCAGTTTTTGGAAGTTATCTTTGTTCCGACGTGGCAAAGGGCACTACGAGTGCCGGCTCCGGGGTCAGGACGCATCGATGGCGGACATGGAAGTGCACGAGCACGTTCTCGTCGACGGTTCCACTGCAAAGCTGAAGAACCCAATCATTCACTACAACGTGGAGTCACTCTCGCGGTACATTCAGAAGCATGACGAATATTCGAACTGGGAAGCTAAAGTCTGGCTGAATAAAGAAGCCGACAAGGACGAACTCCGTCCTACTTTTTTTGGTCAGCAGGCCCAGAGGCGGCGCTGGCTTAAGCAAAAGTTCCTGCGAATACCAGGATCGCCCTTGCTGTTTTTCTTTTACAAATATGTTTTTCGGCTGGGATTTTTGGATGGTATTGCTGGCCTGATTTACTGCGGCTTTCAAGGCATCCAGTTTTTTCACATTAAAGCCAAGATTTACGAACTCCGGCTCAAGAGGGGAGAGGAATAGCAGTTAATGCTGATTCTGGGCCTCAACATGTTCCACGCCGACGCCTCCGCCGCCATCGTGCAGGACGGCAAAGTCGTCTTTGCGATTGCCGAAGAACGCCTCAATCGCCACAAGCATTACGGAGGATTCCCCTCACTCGCGGTCAAAGCCTGCCTCGATGCCGTCGGCGCGAAGATCACAGACATTGATCACGTCGCAGTCGGCCAGGATAGTGATGCGAACCTGGCAAAGAAAGTTCACTATGCCCTGTCAAAGCCGAGCAAAATTCTCAATTTCATCCGCCTGCGCCAGCGCAAAGAAGGCATGCGCGACGTTCGCTCGCTGCTTGCCAATTCGCTTCAGATAGATCCCCAACTGCTGCGATTCCAGGAGCACCATCTGGAACATCACATCGCCCATATTGCCAGCGCCTATTACTGTTCGCCTTGGGAAAAGGCTGCCGGTTTCAGCTACGACGGCTCAGGCGATTTTGTTTCTACGATGATGGCCCGTTGCGAAGGCAACGATATCGAGATCTTGGAGCGCGTGTTCCTGCCGCACTCCCTCGGCAGTTTTTACACCATGATTTGCGAGTTCATCGGCTACAAGAAATACGGGGACGAAGGCAAGGTCATGGGCTTGGCGCCTTATGGCAAGGATACCTACTGCGACCAGATCGGCGAAATTATTGGTTTAAAGAACGGCAGCTTTCAACTCGATTTGAACTACTTCAAGCCGCTCGGCAGCAACCAGGGAATGCAAATCGATTCCGATGGCACGGTGAGCCTGGCCCGCCATTTCTCTCAGCAGATGGCCAAGTTATTCGGTGAGCCACGTCAGCCGCATGCTGAGATTACGCAGCGGGACATGGATCTCGCCTTCGCCATGCAGCACAGCTTCGAAAAAGTTTTCTTCCACCTCTTGAACCAATTGCACAAAAAGGTGCCACTTGGGAATCTGGCAATGGCCGGTGGATGTGCATTGAACAGCGTCGCCAATGGCAAACTTTTCTCTCGTACTCCCTTCCGCCAGACTTGGATTCAGCCCGCCGCCGGCGACGAAGGCCTGGCCGTCGGCGCCGCACTGCATACTTATCATTCTGTTCTCAAGCAGGCGCGAAGCTGCGTGATGAATAATTCCTACTTGGGGCCGGATTTTTCGGAATCGCGCATTGAATCATCTTTGAAGAACGCCAATCTGCGCTATAAACGGCTGGAGCGCGAATGCTTGCTCGAAGCAGTGGCCGGGCAAATCGCCGCCGGAAATATAACTGGCTGGTTTCAAGGACGCATGGAGTGGGGCCCGCGCGCCCTGGGCAATCGGTCCATCGTTGCTCATCCTGGTTTACCCAACATGAAGGATGTTCTCAACGCGCGCATCAAACATCGCGAGTGGTTTCGCCCTTTTGCACCGTCCATCATGGCCGAGCACCAGCACGAATATTTCGAACACGATCACCCTTCTCCTTTCATGTTGCACGTTTACACGATTCGACCGGAAAAACGTGAGCAACTTTGTGCGGTCAATCATGTGGACGACACTGGCCGTCTACAAAGCGTTTCGCGGGATGAGAATCCGCTCTACTATGATTTGATTCAGGCCTTCCAACGCAAAACTGGTATTCCAGTCGTCCTGAACACCAGCTTCAATGAGAACGAACCGATTGTCTGCGCTCCCAATGAAGCCATCGATTGTTTCAAGCGAACTCGGATGGATGCCTTGGCGATCGGTCCTTTTCTCGCCTTGAAGTCAGATAACTGAAAAAAAGATATGTCAGCCCAACCAGTCAATCTCGCCCTATCTATCAAATCGACTGAGTGGCAAATGACTAGAGTTGCCTCATTTCCGCGAATTCGCGCGCTCACTTGGGCTGGCGATGTGCTCTACGTTTCGCGTGGCTACACTGTGTTGCGCTGCCGGCCCTCTGCCGACGAAAGAAAATGGGAATTCGTAGCACGCTTTGATCCAGCCTGGTGGCGGAGGCTTAGTTCCTCCTCGCGTCTGTCTTATCGCCTCCTCCGTGACGGATTCCACGCGGCTGCGGTGCTGCCCTCCGGGCACATCGTCGCTGCTGTACCTGGCGCAATCGTAACGCTTTGCCCGGGAGATACGAACTTTCGCGTCACCCACAAGCTCCTCCGTGGCACACGTCCACTACATATCACCAGCACGCCCGACGGTCGCCTCTTCTGGGGAGAATATTTTGATAACCCCCATCGCGATGAAGTCCACATCTATGCCTCGACCGATCACGGCGCTACATGGAATGTCGCTCACACCTTTGCTCGCGGTTCCATTCGTCATGTACATAACATCGTGTATGACGAATGGGAAAATTGTCTTTGGATTCTAACCGGTGACAATGGCGATGAATGCCGAATCCTGCGAACGTCTTGCGATTTGCGTACGGTCGATACCATCCTCTCCGGCCACCAGCAGGCGCGGGCAGTAGCGCTCATTCCTATGCCGGACGCGCTCTACTTCGCATCCGATACTCCGCTCGAGTCCAACCATATTTATAGATTAGATCGTCGAAGGAACCTGACCGAGTTGGCAGCCCTAACCAGTTCTTCTATTAACGGATGCCGCGCCGGCGAAACCATGTTTTTTTCTACGATGGTAGAACCAAGCCTTGCCAACCCTGACCGCCATGTCCGCCTTTACGGCAGCCTTGATGGCTTCCACTGGCGTAACGTCTGTGAGTGGCAAAAAGACCATTGGCCAATGACATTGTTTCAGTATGGAAACGCGTTCCTGCCCGACGGCAGAAACACCACCGACCTGCTCGCCGTCACGACGATCGGCGTGACCGATGCCGACCTCGAAACTGCATTGCTACGGGTTACCCTCGGCAGTGATTTGCCGGAATCTGGTTAGTCGCTACCACCGTTATTTTGCCGTGCTATAGTCTGAACACTTGCCAAACTTCTTTTCACACATGCCGCGGACTAGCCGTCTGCATTATTATCGGCGAATCTTTCGCGCCTACCTTACCCCAGGTCCAAGTCAATTAACGTTCTGGCACGATTCGCCGCAAATGAATCCACACGCGCTCCGTGATAGCCTTGGCGAGTACTACATGTCGTTTCCCAGGAAGGCCGACTATGGTTTGCATTGCGATTCTGCCGGCATTCCTCTGCTGGACTACCACGGGCAAATCGGCCTCCAGTACAACCCGATTGCCATCGCACAATGGGGCCTCGGCAACTACAACCTTTATTGCACGGACCGCGATTCAGCGCGACGGGAAAAATTTCTCGCGGCCAGCGATTGGCTTTGCACCAATCTCGAGCAAAATCGTTTTGGAATATCGGTCTGGAACCACCACTTCAATTGGGAGTACCGCAGTCCCTTAAAAGCGCCTTGGTATTCGGGACTGGCACAGGGCCAGGGAATATCGCTCCTTTTGCGGGCTCATCTCGATACGGGAGACTCCAGCTACTTTGACGCCGCACAGCGCGCCTTCGCCGCATTCCTCCGGTCAACCGCGCAAGGCGGGGTGACCTTCACAGACGAGCAGGGAGACATCTGGTTCGAGGAATACATCGTCACCCCGCCCACTCATATCCTGAACGGATTCCTATGGGCAGCTTGGGGCGTTTACGATTATTGGTTGGCCACCGGAGAAGACTCCGCGCGGAATTTGTTCCAACAGGCTACGCAAACCTTGCTGCGCAATCTGCACCGCTATGATCTCGGTTTCTGGTCTTTGTACGAGCAATCAGGAACGCGCCTGAAGATGCTCGCTAGTCCCTTCTATCACCGCCTGCACATCGTGCAATTGCGCATCATGCAGCGTCTCACCGGTTGTCAAGAATTCGGTCATTATGCCGATCGCTGGGAAAACTACAGCCGAAGCCGTGCCAAACGTACTCGCGCCCTGTGTTACAAGAGTGCATTCAAGCTCTGTTACTACTAGCATCAATGAAGATTCTCTACGTATCCCAGTACTTTCCACCGGAAATGGGAGCACCGGCAGCGCGCGCCGCCGAGTTGGCGCAGCATTGGACGCAAGCCGGCCACCAGGTTACCGTCCTCACAGGCTTTCCGAATCATCCCACCGGAGCCGTGCCTCCGGAGTATCGTCGCGCGCTTCGCAAGCTGATCATGCGCGAAACCGTCGGCGACGTAAACGTAGTCCGAACCTGGCTGGCGCCTCTGCCGAATCGGAAAGCCTGGGAGCGTATGTTGAACTACACCTCGTTCTGCATCTCCTCGGCTATTAGCGGTCTATTTATTTCACGCCCCGACGTTGTAATCGCAACTTCTCCCCAACTATTGGTTGGCCTCTCGGGCTGGTGGCTGGCGCGATGTAAGCGCGTGCCGTTCGTCTTCGAAGTCCGTGATCTATGGCCGGAATCGCTGACTGCTGTGGGTGTGGGCGATGACAGTTCGATGCTCCATCGTTTCCTCGCGAGAATCGCCGGTTTTCTCTACGCGAAAGCTGATCGTATCGTGGTGGTTACCAGTGCTTTCCAGGAGCATTTGGTGCAGCATTGGCGGGTTCCTCCGCGAAAGCTGGCGGTCGTTGAAAACGGCGTTGAAACCGAGTTGTTTGCTCCGCGGCAGAGCGACCGGAATCTGAGAAGGGAACTGGAACTTGAGCACAAATTTGTAGTCTCCTACATCGGAACCATGGGAATGGCTCATGGTTTAGACACCTTCCTCGAAGCCGCACAGGACTTGCAAGCCACGGCCCCGGACGTATTTTTTCTGCTCGTTGGTGAGGGAGCCGACAAGGAACGGATCGCCAGTGACGCGGGCTCTCGCGGGCTCAAGAACGTGAGGTTCATCGATCAACAACCGCGAATGAACATTCCTGCCTACATCGGTGCTTCGGATGCCTGTGTCGTCTTGCTGAAGAGAAATGACATCTTCAAGACCGTGATTCCAACCAAAATGCTTGAGTTCATGTCCTGCGCACGGCCGGTCATCCTTGCCGTAGACGGTCAAGCCAGAAAGATTCTCCAGCAGGCCCATTCAGGAATTGCGATTCCCCCGGAAGATGCAACTGCGCTGGCAAACGCCATTACTCTGCTGGCGGAAAACATGACTTTGTGCCATCTCCTTGGTCAAAACGGCAGGCGGTACATCCTGCAAAAGTTTTCTCGCGGGAAAACCGCGGCACAGTACATAACCGTGCTTGAAGAATTGCTGGAGGGTACCAGGAAGCAGCGCGCAAATGCGGCTTGAGTTTCCTTTACGGGTGAACTGCAACGATGCTCAAAGCTGTAGCAGCCTGTAACACTGATTCAGCGCCGCGGTACATTGCGGTCTTGCTGGCGCTCGAAGGTACGAACAGAATATCGTCTGCTTGCATGGTCAGATCAGGCGCCTTGGCCTGCATAATCTTCTTCAACTGAATGTGCGTTTCTTGTGCGCCTTGGGCTGTCTTGCGGATAATTCGGCTGCTATTGAGTTTGGCCGTCTTGGTAGTCCCGCCCGCCATTGCGATTGCCTGAAGCACTGTGATGCCGTCGCTATCCATCAGAAATCCGCTTGGTCTCCCTACATCACCCACTACGTAAACCACACCTGCTCGCGCCACTAC
>Ga0209471_1001192_pt1 | contig 15761 bp, 16 predicted proteins | sample GraSoiAngelo_128_FD_185885 | JGI IMG/M metagenome (GOLD analysis project Ga0209471, IMG submission 185885) | Grasslands soil microbial communities from the Angelo Coastal Reserve, California, USA - 14_0927_12_20cm (SPAdes) (version 2) | ecosystem: Environmental > Terrestrial > Soil > Grasslands ...
GACCACCACCGTCGTGCCTTCGAGGAGCAGCGCAGGGAGCTGAAAGCAGAGGCTCTTGCCGCCTCCGGTGGGCAGGATGGCGATGGTGGGCCGCCCCGAGAGCACCGAGCGGACGATGGCCTCCTGCCCCTTGCGGAACTCCTGGTACCCGAAGTGCTCGCGCAGCGACTGCTGCAGTTCGATCTCCATCTGCCCTCCTCCTTTACCCGGTCTTGCAGACGAGTGAAATGTGCCCCTCGACGGCGCTGTGCAGGCTGTCCTCGGCGAGGACCAGATGGTCGACCACGTGGATGCCGAGCGCGTTCCCCGCCTCGCCCAGGAGCAGCTGCAGCCGCTGATCCTCAGCCGACGGCGTCGGATCCCGCGAGGGATGGTTGTGAGCGAAAACCACCGCCGGCGCGGCGTGCAGCAGCGCGGGCGCGAAGGCCTCGCGCGGCAGCACGGAGCATTGCGTGAGCCCGCCCGTGGCGATGCGGATGGAGCGGATCTCCTCGAGGCGCGCCGTGAGCAACACCACCCAGAATTCCTCGTGCGCGAGGTGGCCGAGGTGCGGCCAGAGAAGGGCGGCGACATCGGCGGCGTGGAGCAACCGGGGCCGGGCCGGACCGCGAGCGCAGGCAGCACGACGCCCGAGCTCGAGGGCGGCGAGAAGGCGCGCCGCCAGCGCCTCGCCCATGCCGGGGACGTCGAGCAGCTCCGCGGGCTGCATGCGGCGCAAGCCGCCGATGCCCGAAGCGAGAAGGTGTGCGGCGGTGAGCTCGACCGGCCTGCCTGGCCCGCCTGTGCCGAGCAGCGCAGCGATCAGGTCGCTGTCGCCGAGCGAGGACGGACCTTCGCAGAGGATGCGCTCGCGCCGCTGCATGCGCCGTAGGAATTGCAGCCGACGTGCCAGTCGCGCTCAGAGGAGGCGGTCCGAAAACGGGCGCCCAGATCGACACCCCCCGGTCGCGAAGCCGAAAAAAAAATAATTATTTTTTTTCGGCGCCGCGGCGCCCCGCTGTCAGAAGCGCGCCGAGAGCGCGAAGAAAGCCTTGATCTTGTCGTTCGTCTCGCGCAGCCGCGCCGAGAGCGTCCGCACGAACGTCCAGAGCAGCTCGTAAGCGAGATCCTTGTGGAGGAACATCAGCTGCTCGAGGTCCGCCTTCTGGATGACATACAGAGTACAAGGCATGTGCGCCGTCGCATCGGCCGAGCGCGGGGTGTCGTCGATCAGGGCCATCTCGCCGAAGTAGCTGCCTGACTCGAGGATGGCGAGCGCCTCCTCCCCGACACCCGGCACCATCTTGGAGATGCGCACCTTGCCCGAGGCGATCAGGTACATCTCCGTGCCGACCTCGCCTTCCTGGAAGATCTTCTCGTTCGCGCGAGCCTGCTTCTGCGTCGCGATGTTGCCGACTTTGTCCAGGTGATCGGTCGTCAGATTCGCGAAGAGGGGGATCTTTTTCAGCTGACTCGGGTCCAAGGGGCGTCCCTCTCTGGGCCATTTTACTGTACCAGAACGCTCCCGCTGGCGCGCATTTTCAGCCCCGGGCCGTTAGACTGGCGCGCCCATGGAACGACACCAGGTGGTCATCGTCGGATCGGGACCTGCCGGGTATACGGCCGCCATCTACGCCGCGCGCGCGAACTTGAAACCGCTGCTCTTCGCCGGACTGCAGCCGGGTGGCCAGCTCACCATCACGACCGATGTGGAGAACTATCCCGGCTTCCCCAAGGGCGTGCTGGGCCCCGAGATGATGGAGCTCTTCCGCGCCCAGGCCGAACGCTTCGGCACGCAGGTCATCGACGGCGCGGTCAGCAAAGTGGACCTGCTCCACCGCCCCTTCCGCGTCTGGGGCGAAGGCCGCGAGATGCAGGCCGACTCGGTGGTCATCGCCACCGGCGCCTCGGCCAAGTGGCTCGACATCCCCAGCGAGAAGGCGCTCTCCGGCCGCGGTGTCTCGGCGTGCGCCACCTGCGACGGCTTCTTCTTCCGCGGCAAGGAAGTCGGCGTGGTGGGCGGCGGCGACACCGCCATGGAGGAGGCGCTCTTCCTCACCAAGATGGCGAACAAGGTGACCGTCATCCACCGGCGCGAAGCGCTGCGCGCCTCGATGGTGATGCAGCAGCGGGCGAAGGCCAACCCCAAGATCGCCTGGGCCTGGAACCAGGAAGTGGTCGAGGTGCTGGGCGAGGCCGCGCAGGGTGTCCGCGGCGTGCGCACCAAGGACACCAGGACCGGCGAAATCCGCGAGCTGCCGATGGGCGGGCTCTTCATCGCCATCGGCCACGAGCCCAACACACAGCTCTTCAGGGGACAGCTGGAGATGGACGCAGTCGGCTACATCAAAGTCCTGCCCGGTACGACGAAGACGAGCGTGCCCGGAGTCTTCGCCTCCGGGGACGCGGCCGATCCCGTCTATCGCCAGGCGGTGACCGCGGCAGGCACAGGCTGCATGGCCGCCATCGACGCGGAGCGGTTCCTCAGCTCCGGCGGCGCGCATTAGGCGCGCGCCCCGAGGTCGGGCTTCCGCCTGCGTTGTCGCCCTTCTTGGCCGTCGCACTCTTTTTGGGCACGCGATTCCAGGTGCCCGACCGCCCGCCGCTCTTGTGCTCCAGCCGGACGTTGCTGATCTCCATCTCGCGGCAGTGCTTCTTCATCATGTCGTAGAGGGTCAGGGCCGCCGCGCAGACGGCGGTGAGCGCTTCCATCTCCACCCCGGTGCGCTCCATCGCGTGCACGCGCGCTTCGATGCGGACCACGCCCGCTTCCTCGTCGGCCGCGACCTCGACGTCCGCCCCCGCCAGCTCGATTGGATGGCAGAGGGGCACCAGGTCGGGGGTGCGCTTTGCGCCCATCACTCCGGCGAGCCGCGCGGCGGCGAGCGCGTCGCCCTTCTCCAGGCGGCCTTCGTTGAGCAGCTTGAGCGCCTCGCGCGAGCAGCGCAGCTCGGCGCGGGCCACTGCCACGCGCGAGGTGCGCTCCTTCTCGCCGACGTCGACCATTTTCATGGGATCAGAGGCCGCGGTCGCGCAGCTGTTCGTCGTCCTCGCCGTTCAGGTGCCCCACCTCGTGCATCAAGGTATCCCGCACCTCGCGGCGCAGCTCGTCCTCGCTGTGCGCGGCGCGCGCCAGGTTGCGGCGATAGAGGAGGATGGTGGGGCGGCTTTCGCTCGAGCCGTTCTCGGGCGGCGGCCGGAAGAGGCCGAGGATGCCCGGCGACAGAGGAGGATCGGTCGCCACCAGGTCGTTCACCGCCGGCAAGTCCTCGATGGCGAAGCGCGCGCGAGCCAGGCCCTGCTTGATGTCGGAGGGGAGCTTGTCGACCTCCTCCTGCACCACCTTCTGGAAGAGCGAGGACGGCGAGCTCGCGGTCGACCGGAAAGCCTCGGGATCGAGCTTCTGCGCCCGCGCGAAGTGAGCGGCCGCGGCCACGTCGTCCTGCGCGCGCTCGGCGATCAGTCCCAGGTAGTGCTCGGCCCAGGCGTCGGGCTCCTCGGCGGCGAGCTTCAACAGCTCGACGCGTGCCTGGTCGAAGTGGCAGAGCTCGAAGAGCGCAACGCCCTTCTCGCGCCGGGCCTCGCGATCGCGCGGTTCGTACTCGAGCGATCGGTTGGCGGCCGCGAGCGCATCAGCGGGGCGGCCGAGGTCGTCGAGCGCCATCGCCTGCAAGAGATAGAGCTCGCGCAGAAGCCCCTTGTCCTTCCCCTTGGTCGCGCGCGGCAGCGCCCGGTGCACGTACTGCAAGGCCAGCTCGAGATCGTCGCGCGCGCCCAGCCGGCGCACGTGCAGGTCGGCGGCGGAGCGCAGCACTTCGGGGTCGTCGGGATCGATCGCCAGCGCGCGCGCATAGGCGGTGCGCGCCTCCTCGATGTGCCCCAGCTCGGCCAGCGCGGCGCCGCGGAAGTGATGAGCCGCTACGCTGGTGCCGTCCAGCCGCGAGGCCTCCCGCGCGCATTCGAGCGCGTCCTCGTAGCGGCCCTTCTCGAAATCGCGCCCCGCCTGCTCGAGCAGATCGGGCAGTCCGGGCTCGCGGCCGCCCGCCATCTCCACGCAGGGCGTGGGGGGCGGCTGCGGCTGCTGCTCGGCGGCATCGATCTTCGCCGTCGAAGCGGAGGGTCCGCCGACGAGCGCGATCTTCTGCTGCGGAGCGGCCGCTGCGGAGGGCTGAGGAGCCTGCGGCTGCTTCTTGCAGGCAAAAGGGCCCGCCAGGATGGCGAGCGCAAGCACGGGGAGCCACCGGCGTAGGTTCGTCATCGCTATTTTCCAAACACCGGACATCGCTCCCCGCCTTCCCGGAAAGCAGCCGGACGGGCGGATACCACACGGTAGCATACTGCTGCCCTCCAGGCAGGCTTCCGCCTGACAGTCTGGTCGGATTTCCAGCAGCGCGCCACCTTTCAGCGGAGCCCTGCGATGCGGTCGTAGAGAGCCTGGGGAGGAACGTCCCGCGCTATCCGGCGTCGAGAGGGTTAGCTCAATGCAAGAGTTCGCTTACCTGCACCGACCCGAGAAATGCTGAAGGACCCTCGAGGAGCGCCCGACGGCAGAGGTCAGCGGAGAGTCCCGCTTCCCGCAGCGCCTCGGCTGCCTTGGGCAGCGCGAGGAGATCCGTCGCCCCCTCCCCGATGTCGCTGGTCAGGACAATCCGCTCCGCGCCATTCTTGCGCAGGAGCGATGAGGCCGCCTCGACGTCGATCGCCCCCGGCTGCAGCGTCAGCCCTGCCCAGCAGCCGAAGCCGCGCACCAGCGGCAGCGTCTCTTCGCTGACGTGATCGATGAGCACGCGCTCGGGGGGAAGTGCTGAGCTCTTGAGGATGGCGAGGAGCCGGCGTGTGCGGGCGAGCTTCTCGCGGGCCGGAGTGTGGACGATCACCGGCCGGCGCAGCGAGACGGCGAGCCTGAGCTGGCGGGCGAGGAGCTCCTCCTCACGGTTGCCACCTTCGTGCAGCCCCAGCTCGCCGAGGGCGACCACCTTGGGATCGTCGAAATACCGCGGCAGCCGATGGAGGAGATCGTCGACCCCGTGCCAGGGAATGCGCGCGGGATGCACGCCGAGCGCCACCAGCGGCCGGATGCCGGCCATTTTGAGACGCTGGGATTGGATTGCGACCAGATCGTCCCAATGGCGCCGCAGCTCCGCGGCGGTGCCTGCGCCGGCGTCGCTGGCGCAGGTGACGGCCGCTTTCATCCCGAAAAATGCCAAGGTGGCCAGGTCCTGGTCGGAGATCCCCTCGGCGTGCAGGTGGAGATCGACGAACGCCGGGGGGTCCATTTCGCGACAATAAACCTGTGGCATGCCGCTGGCAGGATTAACTTAGCGGACCGGGAGGGACTGATTTTGAGCAATGGTCGGAAAATCGCCGCCGTCGTGCTCGCGGCCGGCAAGGGCACGCGGATGAAGTCGGAGCGGGCCAAGGTCCTCCACCGCGCTTCCGGCAGACCCATCGCGTACTATCCCATCCGCGCGGCGCTCGCGCTCGACTGCTCGCCGCTGGTCGTGGTCGTCGGACATCAGGCGGAGCAGGCGCAGAGCGAGATCGGGCAGCTCTTCCCGTCGGCGAAATTCGCGCTGCAAAAGGAGCAGCTCGGCACCGGCCACGCCGTCCTCTGCGCAGAGGACGCCTTGCGCGGCTTCTCCGGGGACGTGCTCATCCTCGCCGCCGACGTGCCGCTGGTCCGCGCCGAGACGCTGCAGGGGCTCATCGACGCAAAGAAGCAGAGCGGCGCGCAAGTCTCGCTTCTCACCTCCCGGCCGAAGGACCCGCGCGGCTACGGCCGCGTCGTCCGCAACGCGAAGGGCGAAGTGGCCCGCGTCGTCGAGGAGAAAGACGCCTCGCCGGAAGAGAAGAAGATCGGCGAGGTCAACGTCAGCATCTACCTGTTCGACGCAGACTTTCTCTTCAGGGCCCTCCGCACCGTCGGCCGGGGGAATGCCCAAGGCGAGTACTACCTGACCGACGTCGTCGCCCAGGGCCGCGCCGTCGCGGTCCTGGCGGAGGAGGCCGAAGTGTCCGGTGTCAACGATCGGGCGCAACTGGCGAGCAGCGCCTCGCAGCTGCGGCAGCGCAAGAACGCGCAGCTGATGAAGGACGGCGTGACCTTGGTCGATCCTGCAGTCACCTACGTCGACGAAGGGATCGAGGTCGGTCCCGACAGCGTGCTCGAGCCCCTGGTCTCGCTGCGCGGCAAGACCCGGGTCGGCCGCGCGGTCGAGATCGGGCAGGGCTGCGTGATCGTGGACAGCGAGATCGCCGACGGCGTGCGCATCCTGCCCTATAGCCATTTCGAAGGCGCCAAGGTGGGGCGAGGCGCCATCGTCGGGCCATTTGCGCGCCTGCGCCCGGGTGCACAAGTTGGCGAGGCGGCGCATATCGGCAATTTCGTGGAACTGAAAAAGACGGTGTTTGGCAAAGGGAGCAAGGCGAACCACCTCACCTATCTAGGAGACGCCGTCATCGGCGAGGGCTGCAACATCGGCGCTGGCACCATCACCTGCAATTACGACGGCGCGAACAAGCTCCCGACCACGGTCGAGGACGGCGCGTTCATCGGCAGCGATACTCAGCTGGTCGCGCCGGTGCGGGTGGGCAAGGGAGCGTACGTCGGCTCGGGCTCTACCATCCGGGAGGACGTGCCGCCGGGCGCGCTGGCGGTCAGCGCCGGCAAGCAGAGGAACATCGAAGGCTGGGTGGCGAAGAAGGCGCCGAAAAAGGCGTCCAAGGGATAGCTCCGAAAAGCCGAAGGCGCAGGGGCGACGGGAGGACTTCAATGTGCGGCATCGTTGGGTACGTCGGCGACGAGGATTGCGCGAACCTGCTCGTCGAGGGTCTGCGCAAGCTCGAGTACCGCGGCTATGATTCGGCGGGCCTCGCGGTCCTGGGGGAGAAGGGCCTCGCGGTCGTGCGCGCCAAGGGCAAGCTCTCCAATCTGGAGAAGCGCCTCGGCGAGCAGCCGCCGCGCGGCGCGACCGGCATCGGCCATACCCGCTGGGCCACGCACGGCAAGCCTTCCGACGAGAACGCCCACCCGCACAGCTACGGCGGCGTGGCGGTGGTGCACAACGGCATCATCGAGAACCACCTCCAGCTGAAGGAGTCGCTCGCCAAGTCCGGGCACAAGTTCTCCTCGGAGACCGACACGGAGATCTTCGCGCATCTCATCCATGACGAGGTGGAGAGGGGCCTCGGCCTGCCCGAGGCGGTCCGCGCCGCGCTCAAGAACGTGCGCGGCACCTACGCGCTCGCGGTGGTCAGCGAGAACCACCCGGGCATGCTGGTCGTCTCCAAGAACGCCAGCCCTCTGGTGGTGGGCATCGGCGACAAGTGCAACTTCATCGCCTCGGACGTGCCGGCCATCCTCGCCCACACGCGCGACGTCATCTATCTCGAAGAGGGCGACTTCGCCGTCATCACCAAGAATTCGGTGCAGCTCAGCGATCTGGCCGGACAGAAGCTCGAGCGCAGCGTGCGGCGGATCGACTGGACCCCGACCATGGCCGAGAAGAACGGCCACAAGCACTTCATGCACAAGGAGATCCACGAGCAGGCGCGGGCGCTGACCGACACCATCCGCGGCCGCGCCTCGATCGAGGAGGGCGACGTCTTCCTCGACGGCTGCCATCTCGACAAGAAGCTGGTGGAGAGGCTCAGCAAGATCCAGATCGTCGCCTGCGGCACCTCCTGGCACGCCTCGCTCACCGGCAAGCTGATGATCGAGACGCTGGCCAGGCTGCCGGTCGAGGTCGATCTCGCCTCCGAATTCCGCTATCGCGATCCGCTCATCGACAAGAACACCCTCTGCATCGCGGTCTCGCAGTCGGGCGAGACCGCCGACACGCTCGGCAGCTTCCGCGAAGCCAGGACGCGCGGGGCGCGCGGGCTCGCCATCTGCAACGTGGTCGGCAGCGCCATCGCACGCGAGGCCGACGACGTCCTCTACACCCACGCCGGTCCGGAGATCGGCGTGGCCTCGACCAAGGCCTTCACCACCCAGCTGGCGGCGTTCTTCCTCCTGGCGGTGCGGCTCGGCCGGCTGCGCGGGACGATCTCGCAGGAGCAGGGGCGGGCGCATCTGCAGGCGCTCACCGAGGTCCCGCTCCTGGTGGAGCGGGTGCTCAAATACGAGGAGCAGATCAAGCAGGCCGCCTACAAGTTCTCCCAGTCGCGCGACCTCCTCTTCCTCGGCCGCGGGCCGCAGTACCCGGTGGCGCTGGAGGGAGCGCTCAAGCTGAAGGAGATCTCCTATATCCACGCCGAGGGCTACGCGGCCGGCGAGATGAAGCACGGGCCGATCGCGCTCATCGACGAAAACATGCCGGTGATGGTTCTGGCGCCGCGCGACTCGGCGACCGAGCCGGGCGTGAACTACGAGAAGATTCTCGGCAACATCCACGAAGTGCGCGCCAGGGGCGGGCGGGTCATCGCCATCCATTCCGAGGGCGACGAGCAGGTGCCCAGGCTGGCCGAGGCGGCCATCCCCGTCCCGCAGACCAACCCGCTCCTGATGCCGATGGTCTCGGTCGTGCCGACGCAACTCTTCAGCTACCACGTCGCCGACCATCGCGGCACCGACGTCGACCAGCCCCGCAATCTGGCGAAGTCGGTCACGGTGGAGTAGCGCCCGATTTTGCCTCGCTGCTGGCCCCTCGTGCTAGAAGCGGGGCCATGCGCATCGCCGTCGTCGGCACCGGCTATGTGGGCCTCGTGGCGGGCACCTGCTTCGCCGATTCGGGGCACACCGTCGCCTGCGTCGACGTCGATGCCGGGAAGATCGCCCAGCTCCGCAAGGGCAAGACCCCCATCTACGAGCCGGGCCTGGACGAGCTGCTCCACCGCAACATCGCAGCCGAGCGGCTGAGCTTCTCGACCGACCTGGCCGCGGCAGTGAAGGCGAGCGAAGTCGTCTTCATCGCGGTCGGCACCCCGCAGGGCGAGAGCGGCGATGCCGATCTGCGCATCGCCATGGCCGTCGCCCACCAGGTCGCCGGTGCCGTCGAGCGCTACACGGTGCTGGTCAACAAGAGCACCGTCCCGGTGGGCACGGCCGCGCGCATGCAGGCCGAGATCGCCGCCCGCACGCAGGTGCCGGTCGACGTCGTCTCGAACCCCGAGTTCCTCAAGGAAGGGGCTGCCATCGACGACTTCATGCGCCCCGACCGCATCGTCATCGGCGCCTCCAGCGAGCGGGCGCGCGCCATCATGTCGGAGATGTACGCGCCCTTCGTCCGCACCGAGAGCCCCATCTACTTCATGGACCCCCGCTCGGCGGAGCTGACCAAGTACGCCGCCAACGCGATGCTCGCGACCCGCCTCTCCTTCATGAACGAGGTCGCCGCCCTCTGCGAGCGCGTGGCCGCGGACGTCGATGCCGTCCGCAAGGCGATGGGCAGCGACGAGCGCATCGGCCAGAAGTTCCTCTTCCCCGGCTGCGGCTACGGCGGCAGCTGCTTCCCCAAGGACGTGAAGGCGCTCATCGCCACGGCGCGCAACCACGGCCTCGACTTCGCGCTGCTCTCGGCGGTCGATGCGGTGAACGATCGGCAGAAGCGCCTCTTGGCGCAGAAGGCCAAGACCCACTTCGGCCCGCCAGGCCTGCGCGGCAAGAAGCTGGGCGTCTGGGGCCTGGCCTTCAAGCCGCGCACCGACGACATGCGCGAGGCCCCTTCGATCGCCCTCATCGAGGAGCTGCTCGCCGAGGGCGCCATCGTCACTGCCCACGATCCGGTCGCGATGGACAACGCCCGCCGCGTCTTCGGCGAGGGCGTGCATTTTGTACAAAATCCCTACCAGGCAGTGGAGGGGGCCGAGGGGCTCTTCCTCGTCACCGAGTGGAACGAATTCCGCCAGCCCGACTTCGGCCGCATCCAGAAGGCGATGAAGGATCCGGTCCTCTTCGATGGCCGCAACATCTGGAACGCCCGCCGGCTGCGCGAGCTCGGCTTCACCTACTACGGCATCGGCCGCGGCAGCTGAAGGAAGCCGGCGATCTCCCGCCACAGTCCGGGCAGATCGGCCGTCAGCTCGTGCCCCTCGTCGAGCTCGACCAGACGGGCCCGGCTCCCCATGCGGCGGACGAACTCCCGCGCCACCGCGGGATCGACGGTGTCGTCGCGCCGCCCCTGGAAGACCAGCGTCGGGCTGCGCGGCAAAGGATAGGAGGCGTGCGCCTCGGCGTCGTCGAGGAAGCCGGCGGACAGCTCCTCCTTCCTCCCCCTCGCGTAGTGGTCGAAAGCGTATCTGCCCTGCGCGCGCCAGCGGGCGATCTCGGCCGGCCCCATCCGGGCCGCCCAGCGCGGGGCGAGATCGAAGGCGGGCGCGAGCAGGATGAGCTTCTCGGTGCGGCCAGGCCGCGTCGCCGCCCAGGTGGCCGCGGTGAAGCCGCCCAGAGAGGAGCCGAAGAGCACCAGCGGATCGTCTCCTTGCGCGAGTACGTCCACCTGCTCGAGCATGCGCGAGACCGTCAGATCGAAGAAGGAGGGCTCGTTGAGGTCGGGGAGGACGAGGTGCACGCCCTGCTCGAGCAGCCGGGCGCGAACGAACTGCCCCTTGCTCGACTGCGGACTGCTGGCGAATCCGTGCAGCCAGATGTAGCGCATTGCGTCTTCTAGCCTGCTCTTCGCCGCCAGTCGTGTTAGATCCGCGGCCCGCCATGTCCGGAACTGCAGTCAAGGCCTTGCGGCTGTTCGCTTGCGTGCTCAGTGTCTCGCTGGCCGCCGGCTGCGGGGACGCCTGTCGTACCCTCGCCAGCCAGATCTGCCAGTGCCTGCCCGACGACGGAAGCAGGGCGGCCTGCAACCAGCGGGCGAAGGAGTCGGAGGCGAACTTCAGCGTGCGGCCTGCGGACGAGAAATTCTGCCAGCAGCAGCTCGACTCGCACGCCTGCGACTGCAATCAGCTGAACACTCCGGAGGGAAAGGTGGGCTGCGGGCTCGCCTACATCGCTCCCTGAAGCGGGAGGGGACGTGGCGAAAGTTTGTCTGACCGGCGCTGCCGGGTTCATCGGCGGCCATCTGGCCGAGGCGCTGGTCAAAGAAGGGTACGAGGTCGTCGGGCTCGACGATTTCTCCAGCGGCAAGCGGGAGAATTTGCCGAAAGACCCGCGCTTCTCGCTGGTCGAGGGCACGGTGGCAGACCCGCGCTCGGTCGAGGAAGCCGTCGCCGGGGCGAAGTGGGTCTTCCATCTCGCCGCCATTCCCTCGGTGCCGCTCTCGATGGCGGAGCCGGTGCGCACCAACGCCGTCAACGTCGGCGGCACGGTGAACGTTCTCGAGGCGGCGCGGCGCAGCGGCGCGGAGCGCGTCGTGCTCGCCTGTTCCTGCGCTGCGTACGGCGACGGTCCGGAGCAGCCCAAGCACGAGCGCCTCGAGCCGCGACCGATGTCGCCCTACGCGGCGCAGAAGGTTGCCGGCGAGCTGTATGCGCAGACCTATTCGCGGGCGTACGGCCTCCCCTGCGTGGCGCTGCGCTTCTTCAACGTCTACGGGCCGCGGCAGGATCCGAAGAGCGAGTACGCCGCGGCCATCCCCCGCTTCGCGACGCGGCTTCTCGCCGGGCAGAGGCCGATCGTCTACGGCGACGGCAAGCAGACCCGCGACTTCGTCCACGTCAGCGACGTGGTGCGCGCCAACCTGCTCGCCGCGACCAGCCCGCGCGCGGTCGGCGAGGTGATCAACGTCGCGAGCGGCCGGAGCGCCTCGCTCCTCGAGCTGATCGCTCTCCTCAAGAGCATCATCAAGAGCGAGGTGGAGATCGAGCACCAGGCGCCGCGCGCGGGAGATCTGCGCGCCTCCGCCGCCGACATCTCCAAGGCGCGCGAGCTGCTCGGCTATGAACCGCGCGTGCGCCTCGAGGAGGGTCTCGCCTCGCTGGTGGCGTCTTTGCGCAGCGCCGCAGCGCGCGCAGCCTAACTGAGCTGCTCGATCAGCTCGGACAGATCCGCCGGCAGCGGCGCGACGAAGCGCATCCGCTCGCCGGTCGCGGGATGCTGCAGGATCAGCTCCTCGGCGTGCAGCGCCTGCCGCCAGTGGCGCAGCCCCGCGCGCTCCTCGGCGGTGATCAGCTGGTCGAATTCGCCGGGCGGGGCGGGAGTGCCGCCGCTCTCGGCCAGCCGGAGGAAGATCTCCTCGCTCGGCCCGTAGAGCTTGTCACCCACCAGGGGGAATCCGGCGGCGAGCAGATGCGCGCGGATCTGGTGCTGCCGGCCCGTCCGCGGCAGGCAGCGGAGGAGCGAGACACCGCGCAGCCGGCGCAAGACCTGGCAGGAAGTGAGCGCCGGCGCCCCCTGGGGATCGACGCGCGCCTTCACCTTGACGCGCCCGCCTCCCACTTCGAGCGGCAGGTCGACGTCGAATTCGTCCCGCTGCGGAATCCCCTCGACCAGCGCCAGATAGCTCTTCTCCACCCGCCGCGCGGCGAACGCGGCCTTGAGGATGCGCGTCCAGCGGGGCGCGCGCCCGCAGGCGACGAGCCCGCTCGTCTCGCGGTCGAGCCGGTGCGCCGGGTCGGGTTTCTCTCCCGCGGCGTTGCGGTGGCGCGTCTGCAGCGCGCGAGTCAGCGTGGAGAAGTAGTAGCGCGCGGTCGGATGGAGCGCGAGACCCGCCGGCTTGTCCACCAAGAGGAGCGCGTCGTCCTGGTAGACGACCGGGACCTCGGGCGGCTCGCCCTGATCCCCCGGCGCCCGCTTGCGCAGCTGGTGCTCCAGCAGAGCGTCCTTCACGTCCGCTTTATAACAGCGCACGTTGCGAGGGCAGCCGTCCGTGCGCACGCTTAGCGGGGTGAAGATCCTTCACGTCGTCGGCGCCCGGCCCAATTTCATGAAGGTGGCGCCCATCCTCGCCCAGCTGCGCGAGCGCGAGGGCGTGCGGCAGGTGCTGGTCCACACCGGCCAGCATTACGACGCGAAGATGTCCGACGTCTTCTTCCAGGATCTGGGCATGCCCGAGCCGGACGTGCACCTCGGAGCGGGCAGCGGCTCGCACGCGCAGCAGACCGCGAAGGTGATGGTGGAGATCGAGCCGGTTCTCTTGCGCGAGAACCCCGAGGTAGTGGTGGTCGCCGGCGACGTCAACTCCACGCTCGCCGTCGCGCTCGTGGCCGCCAAGCTGGGATTGCGGATCGCCCATGTGGAGGCCGGCCTGCGCTCGCGCGACTGGAGCATGCCGGAGGAGATCAACCGCGTCCTGACCGATCGCCTCTCGCAGCTGCTTTTCACCCCCTCGCGCGACGGCGATCAGAACCTCGCCGCCGAGGGCATTCCCGAAGACCGGGTGCATTTCGTCGGCAACGTGATGATCGACAGCCTCAAGGCCGCGCTGCCGCGGGCGCGCGAGAGCCGCATCCACCAGCGGCTCGAGCTCTCGCCCGGAGGATACGCGCTCGCAACCCTGCACCGGCCCGCGAACGTCGACGAGCCGAAGGCGCTCGCGCGGCTGCTCTCGGCGCTGGCCGGAGTGGCGGCGATGCTGCCGGTGGTCTTCCCCGTCCACCCGCGCACGCGTGCGCGCATGCAGTCGTTCACTGCGCCGGGGCTGAAGATCATCGAGCCGCTCGGTTATCTCGACTTCCTCGCCCTCACCGCCGAGGCGCGCCTGGTGATGACCGACTCGGGCGGAATCCAGGAGGAGACCACCGCTCTCTCGGTGCCCTGCCTGACCTTGCGCGAGAACACCGAGCGGCCGGTGACCATCACCGACGGAACCAACCAGTTGGTCGGGTCCGACCCGGACCGGATCGTCCCGGCGGCGCGCCAGGCGCTGTCGGCTGAAGCGAGGCCGGGCCGCATGCCGGAGCTGTGGGACGGGCGAGCCGCCGAGCGGATCGCGCGAATCCTGGTGGAGGGAAGATGAGGGGACGACCGCGCCGCCGCCTGCGGCGGTTGCGCCGGCTGCGATCCAGGCTGTTCTGATCGCTTGCGCCGCGGCGCGCGCCGGCTTTCAATAGGCGCGTGCGAGACGCGTGGATCGCGCCGGCAGCCGTGGCCGGCATCGCCTGGATCTGGTTTCTGGCGCGCGGGCGCATGAGGGGCGCGACCAAGCGCGCGCTCTTCCGGCTCAGCCTGCTCGCGCTCTTCGCCGCGCTGATCGGAATCGGAGCGGACCGCGGCCTCTGGACACACACCAGCCTCGGCTTCCGCTTCATGCTCTTCGGCGCGCTGCTTCTGGTCGAGTTCGGCTACCTCTACCTGATCCGCTTCTGTCCCTCGTGCGGCCGGATGATGCGCAACCTTCGCCCGCCCACCTGCCCGCGCTGCGGAGCGTGGCTGCCGATCCACGGCATGACCGCTCGCGTCCGCCGGCCAGGAGACGATCGCAGCTGGGACCCGATGGAGAAGCGCGCGCGCCCGCCGCGCCAGTCCGACGGCCCGCGCGCTTAGTTCTTCTTGCCCAGCTGCACCAGCGGGGGCAGGCCGAGGTCGTCGCGGGCCAGGTCGACGAGGCGCGCGCGCTCGTCGGCGGGAAGCTGCGCGGCCTCCTGCAGCTCGGTGATCGCTTCTTCGCCCCGGCCGGTGAGCAGGCGGAGCTCCGTCCAGAGCGAATGGAAGCGGACCCAGTCGTCGGTATCGCCCTCCGCGTCGAAGAGCTTCTCGGCGGCGGCCCAGCGCAAGAGGTCCTCGTCGATCTCGACCGGGACTCTCTGGTCGGGAGCCGCGGAGGCGCGCAGCTCGGCCAGCTCGACCGCGACTTCCAGGAGCGTCAGCACCAGCTCCTCCGCGCCGGCGGGCAGGGGGCCTTTCTTCAGCTCGCGCAAGTCGCGCTCCAGACCGCGCAGGGCGCGCTCGAACCCTGCCTCGGCTTCGGCGAAGTCCCCCGCCTCGTGCCGCGTGCGCGCCAGGCCGATCTGGGCCGCGATCAATCCCGGCGCAGCCCCGAGCACCCTGCGAAACTCGTGCTCGGCTCCGTCGAGGTCGCCGAACTCCTCCAGATAGATCTCGCCCAGCGCTCCCCGCGCGAGCACCTCGGCTTCTCCACCCAGCGCGGCAGCGCGGCGCAAGACGCGAACGGCCTCCTGCGGGTCGGTCCGCCGCAGCTCGAAAGCGGCGCGCCGGATGTCGTCGAGCACACTCACGCCGCAAGGCTATCGCAGAACGGGTTGCGCGCGCGGCGCCCCCTGCGCTACAAACCCATGTGCGCCTCGCAGCCCTGATCCCTGCGCGCTACTCCGCCCAAAGGCTTCCCGGGAAACCCCTCGCCGACATCGGCGGGGCGCCGATGGTCGTCCGCGTGGCCCAGCGCGCCGCCCGCGCCGAGGGAATCGACGAGGTCGCGGTCGCCACCGACGAGGAGCGCATCGCGCGCGCCGTCATCGCCGCTGGCTTTCGCGCGCTGATGACCGATCCCGCCTGCCGCAACGGCACCGAGCGGATCGCCCAGGCGGCGCGCGACCTGCCCGCCGACGGCTACCTCAACGTGCAGGGGGACGAGCCGCTGGTCGATCCGCGCGCCATCGCGGCGCTCGCCAGGCTGGTGCGCGGCGGGTCGGAGATGGCGACCGTGGCGCGCCCGCTCGCGCCGGGCGAAGGCGATCTGCCGCAAGTGGTGAAGGTCGTGCTCGATTCGCGCGGCCGCGCCCTCTATTTCTCGCGCTCCCTCATCCCCCATCCGCGCGCCCAGGGCGAAGTGCTGCCCCTCGCGCACATCGGCCTTTACGGGTTCTCGGCTGCGGCGCTGCAGAAGTTCGCCAAGCTGCCGGAGACGAATCTCGAGCGCGCCGAGGGCCTCGAACAATTGCGGGCGCTCTGGCACGGGATCCCCATCGACGTGGCGGTCGGCGAGTTCACCTCC
>Ga0209471_1001195_pt1 | contig 15742 bp, 16 predicted proteins | sample GraSoiAngelo_128_FD_185885 | JGI IMG/M metagenome (GOLD analysis project Ga0209471, IMG submission 185885) | Grasslands soil microbial communities from the Angelo Coastal Reserve, California, USA - 14_0927_12_20cm (SPAdes) (version 2) | ecosystem: Environmental > Terrestrial > Soil > Grasslands ...
TCGGCTTCTCTTGCTGGCGGCGGCGGACGATCCCGATTTCCTTCACAAGAAACCGATCGAGGTCGAGCCGGTGCTCGTCAGCGCGTTGCAGCGCTGGTCGCCGACACCGAGGCAGTGGCGGCTGGGGACGACCGACGAGGCGGTGGTCGATGCCGATGCCGACCGCCTGGCCCTGGCCATCGATGCCCTGGTGGAGAACGCCGTCAAGCACACGACACCCGATGACTGGATCGAGCTTTCGGTACGCCGCAAGCATGAGGTCGAGATCACGGTGGCCGACTCGGGCTCGGGCATCGCGCCGGGAGACCTGGACCGCATCTTCGAGCGCTTTGGTCGTTCTGAGTTCAGCCGCGCACGCGACAGCGAGGGGCTCGGCCTCGGCCTGCCGATCGTCAAGACGATCGCTGAGGCGCACGGCGGGACGCTGAGCGTCCGCAGCGACGTCGGGAAGGGAACCGAACTAATGATCTCCCTCCCGCTCGCGGTCGGTGTCGGGGAAGGGGCTAAGGGCTCGCCGACGCCGACGCCGATGCCGACGCACTCGGCGTAGGAGTCGGGGTCACGGAGGGAGCCGCCCCCACGGTCGCCGGCTGGTCGAAACCGAACCAGTGCTGAACGGCGAGGCCATAGAAGAGCACGGCAATAAGGATGATCAGCACGATCACCGTGACGATCACAACGGCTGGGCCCGCTCCCGGCGCCGGCTCTTCCTCGACAACGGCCATGCGCGGATTGTGCCACGGCGGCTTGGATCGAGACAACCGTCAACAAGGCGCAACTGGGCCTTTCTGACAGTTTTGTAATCCCCGATCGCTTTCCAAGTCATGATCGGGCCGTCAGACTTAGCGATGGGGACGTAGACAGCGCTTGTCATGAGGTGGACCGATGCTCCGAAGGGTCTCGTTGGTCGCCGCGGGGGTGGTAATCGTTGTCGTCGCGATCGTGGCCTTCGTCGGACTGTTCATGCTGCGGCAGCCGGGCCAGCTCGAGGGCACCACCACCACGCTCCACCTCGAAACCGTGGCCGCCATAGGACAGGCGCTCGAGTGGCCGCGCCCCAACGACCCGCATCCTGACTGGGTCGGTTACTTACCGACCACCACATGGCATGTGCCAGCCAACTCAACCATCCAGGTCCAGATCGACCAGGAGGATGGGGCCAGCGGCCTGCGGAATCCCTTCTGGGGCAAGGTCTTCGGCACCGAGGGCGGCAACATGCACGTCACCTATTTCGATGACAAGGGTAATCCGCAGGAAGGCGACATGACCTCTATCGATCCCACCACGGCGGCCCACACGTTCGCCATTCCCGACCTCGGTGTCTTCGTCCCGCTACTTGGGATCAGCGATGCCGCGCCGCCGAACAGCATGAACGTCATCACCTTCTCTTTCAAAACCAAAGGGCCTGGCGTCTATCGCTGGCAGTGCTTCGTGCCCTGCGCGGCCGGCACCCTCTTTGGTAACGGCGGGCCGATGTCGACGATCGGCTACATGGGCGGCGAGCTGATCGTCACCTAGCCATGGGAGTTTTTCGCATCGAGGAAGCCGATCGGCCGCACATGGTGCGGCTCCTGATCATTTGGGTGATTCTCTCCGCGATCGGCATCGTTGCCGTCCTGCAGATCAACTATCCTCCCTACGACCAGTCGATCCAGGGGCAGGACCAGGCCGGCACGCTCAAGCTCCTGACCGCGTTGGCGATGCCGGTCTTCATTGGCGTGGTCATGATGATCGTCTACTCCGCCATCTATTTTCGGCGCACGACCACGGAGTTGATCGATGGCCCACCCATGCTCGGCAACACCCCGATTCAGATCGCCTGGGTGAGCGTCAGCGCGATTATCGTTCTCTTCCTGGCGGTGGTTGGGATCGCGACCCTGTCCAGCGAGAATGTCGCCCAATTGGTCGGCGCGCCGGGGCGATCGATCGGCGGTGGACAGACCGGCGGTGGCACCACGGGAGAGGAGAACAAAGAGATTCACGTCCAGGTGATTGCGCAGCAGTGGTACTTCACCTACCGCTACCAGGATTACGGCGGCGTGGAGACCACTCATCTCTACCTACCGGTCAATCATCCGATCGAGTTGCACGTCACTTCGCTCGACATCATTCACTCCTTCTGGGCGTACCAGTTGGGCGTCAAGGCGGATGCCAACCCCGGCGTCGACAACATCTTCCACGTGACACCGCAGAAGACCGGCAGTTTCCAGGTCCGTTGTGCTGAGCTCTGCGGGCTGTGGCATGGTCACATGGCTGATTCGGTCGGCCAGGTCGTCAGCCAGAGTGACTTCGACACCTGGATCGCCCAGCAGCAAGCGGACTTCGACACGATCGCCAAGGTGGTACCCAGCTACGCACCCTATTACTTCCCGGAACCAAAACTAAAGGCGGGCTGAAGATGGTTGTGAGCGAACGGCGGCTGGCGGTCCCAAACAATCCAATCACCGGCATCCTCCTGGCCATCCCGGGCTACTTCGCGGGCGTCTGGCTGGGCACGTTGTTCGGCCTCAACGATGACCAGAACACCGGGGTCATCCTCGGTTACCTGTTCGCTACGGTCGCCTTCCTGGCCGGCGTTGGTTTCCTGAACTACCCGCTCGAGCGGCTGTTCGGGTGGCAGGTCATACCGATCACCGATCCCGCGGAGAACCCGGGCATCGGTCGCTTCTTTCGCCTGAGCCTGGACCACAAGGTGATCGGCATCCAGTACCTGGTGACGATTCTCCTAATGCTCCTATTCGGCGGGATTGGGGCGATGCTGATCCGCACCAGCCTGCTGGTGCCCGACAGTACCATCACACCGCCCGGCAACTACATCTCGTTGATCGGCTTGCATGCCGTGATGATGATTTTCATCACCAGCGCGGTGATCGTTGGGCCCTTCGGCAACTACCTGGTGCCGCTCATGATCGGCGCCCGCCGGATGGCCTTCCCCCGGCTGGAGGCACTGTCGTTCTGGGTGGTGCCGCCGGCCGCCATCATTCTCGCCGCCGCCACCTTCTGGGGCGGGTTCCCCACCGGCTGGACCGGCTATCCACCGCTCTCGGAGCAGGCCGGCCAGGGGATGAACAGCTACATCGTCGGCTTTGCCCTGATCGCGGTCGCGCTCGTGACCTCCGGCGTGAACATGCTCGCGACCATCATTGGTCTGCGTGCGCCCGGGATGACATGGACGCGCCTGCCGATGTTCGTCTGGGGCATCTTCACCACCTCGATCCTCGGCTTGCTCGCCGCTCCGGTCCTGGCAGCGGCCTTGCTCATGCTGGCCATGGATCGCACGGTCAACACCACGTTCTTCGTGGCATCCAACGGCGGGAGCAATTACCTCTGGGAGAACCTTTTCTGGTTCTTTGGCCACCCCGAGGTCTACATCTTCATCCTGCCGGCCTTCGGCATCATCATGGAGATCGTCCCCCACTTCGCGCGCAAGCCGTTGTGGGGCTATCGAACCGGGGTGGTCGGACTCTTCGGCGTGGCGCTGCTTAGCTGGTTCGTCTGGCAGCACCATCTCTTCGTCAGTGGCATCGCCCCGGTGCTGCGCCCCTTCTACATGCTTTCTACCGAGTTGATCTCGATCCCCACCGGGATCATCTTTTTGGTGACGCTCGGCACGCTCTGGCGGGCGCGGGTCTGGTTTACGGTCCCGATGCTCTTCTGCCTTGGGTTCCTCTTCAACTTCCTGATCGGCGGCATCTCCGGCGTCTATCTATCGGATGTCCCGACCGACGTGACGCTCCATGGAAGCTACTTCTCCATGGCGCACTTCCACTACACGATCATGGGCGGCGAGATCTTTGCCCTGATGGCCGCCGCCTACTACTGGCTGCCGAAGATGACGGGCAAGATGCTGAGCCCAATGCTCGGTCGCATCCACTTCTGGTGGATGTTCGTCGCCTTCAACTCGACCTTCTTCCCATTGTTCATCGTCGGCTTGTTGAACATGCCTCGACGCGTCTCCTCCTACAACCCGGCACTCATCGGCCTCAACCGGTGGGCCACGATCTCGGCCTATTTCTTGTTCGGCTCGATGGTGTTGTTCGCCGCCAACCTGATCTACTCGTGGTTCTTTGTGGCGCGGCCGGCGGTCGCCAATCCCTGGCATGCGCGCTCGCTGGAGTGGCAGGTTCCAACCCCGGTCCCGCCTCGAAACTTCGATCGGGTGCCGGTGATCGTCGCCGGCCCCTATGACTACGGGCTTCCGAACGCGCGGCCTGTCGCAGACCTGGGCGGGGTCGTGGGAGCGACCGGTGGCGGTTAGGACGCGCTCCTACGATGCGGCCGATGTCGATGCCCTCCTCGACGCGCGCCTCGTTGGTGTCGGCACCTGGCTCTTTCTGGCGGCCCAACTCTTCTTCTTTGCGGCCTGGTGGTTCGCGTTCTTCTACCTGCGCGCCCTCAATAACAATCAATCCTGGAGGCCGGAAGGAGTCGGCCCGCCAAGCCGAGGCTACGGGGCCATCGTGCTGATCCTGGCGCTGCTCACCGCTGTCACCTACTTTGTGAGCTCACGCCAGCTCACTCGAGCGTTCCTCTTCCATCTCTTGACCCCGGTGGCTCTGATCTTTGCGATTGCCACCTGCCTCTTCCAGGGCTACGAGATGTGGCATTTGGGCTTTGGCCTGACCCAGGGTGGCTATCCAAGCGTGTTCAGCGGCATGACGACGGCATGGCTCCTTCAGTTCGTCGGGACCACCGCATGGCTGGCCAGCATCGTGACGCAAACCGGGCCCGCGGGCGATACCATCGCCCGACGGCAGCCGGCCGCCTCCTTCGCGTGGGTCTTGCTTTTCCTGGCCGCCATCGGCGTCATCAACTACATCCTCCTGTACCTCGTCGCCTAACCGGACCATGAAACCGCTGGCCTGGCCCATCGAACCCTGGGTCCTGCTCGGCATCGAGCTCACCGCCATTCTTTACTTGTGGGGTAGCCGCCGAAAATTTCCCTCCCTCGCTCGCGGGGGTGGACAGGGTGGGGGCTGGACCCGTTCGCGCTGGCGCGCGGTCGCCTTCTGGTCCGGCCTCGCCACCATCCTTCTCGCGCTCGACACCCCGGTAGAGACGCTGGCCCGCCAGCTCTTCTGGGCGCACATGACCCAGCACCTGCTGCTGATCATGGTGGCAGCGCCGTTGCTGGTCCTCGGCGCGCCATGGCTGCAGATCTGGCGTGGTCTTCCGCTCTCGATCCGACGGCCGCTGGCCCGGACCGCGGTCCGGCATCCGGCGCTGGCTGGCCCGCGCCGCGCGATCGCGTGGCTCAGCGCCCCCGCCGGCGCTTTCATCCTCGCCACCGCCAACCTCTGGTTCTGGCACTGGCCCGCGGCCTACGACCTGACGCTTCGCAACCACCTCGTGCACCACCTCGAGCATGGACTCTTTCTCGGTCTTGGGATCCTGTTCTGGGCGCAGGTCATCGACCAGCACCCGTTTCATGCGCGCCTCCCGCAGTTACAGCGCGCGGTGTTCGTCTTCGGCGCCACCATTGCCTCCTGGGGGCTGGCTGCCGTGCTCGCCTTTGCGACCGCGCCCTTCTATTCGTACGCGGCGCTGCCATCTCGACCCGGTGGGATCTCGGCGTTGACCGACCAGCAATTCGGCGCCGGCATCATGTGGGTTCCCGGTTCGATCACCTACTCGATCGTTTTCATCATGTGCCTCTATCTCTGGTTCCGCGAGGAAGACGCGCGCGGCCGCGCGTTTACGCCGGGACAGGTGCGAGTCGCGAATGATTGACGAGGTGGTCGTTGCTCCGATCGTTCCCTCGCCCCGCGCGGAGGAGGTTCAGGGTGCGGGGTTATCCGTCCTCGCCGACTACCTCAGCCTCACCAAGCCACGCATCCTTCTGTTACTGCTGATCACCGAGCTTGGCACCATGATCGCCGCTGCGCGGGGCTGGCCAGGGACGTCGCTCACGCTGGCCGCCCTCGCCGGTGGCGCCTTCTCCGCGGGCGGAGCGGCGGCCGTCAACTGCTGGTTCGACCGCGACATCGATGCGGTGATGGCGCGCACCTGCACCCGGCCGATTCCGTCCGGCCGCATAGCCCCGGCCAACGCGTTGATCTTCGGCATCGGGTTGTCGGGGCTCGGGTTTCTCATCCTGGCGCTATTGACGAACCTGCTGGCCGCTCTGCTCGCGCTCGCCGGCGGGCTCTTCTACGTCTTCGTGTACACGATGTGGCTGAAGCGCTCGACCCGCCAGAACATTGTCATCGGCGGCGCCGCCGGTGCTTTTCCACCGTTGGTAGGTTGGGCCGTCGTAACCGGCGCGATCGCACCGCCCGCACTGGCGCTCTTTGCGGTGATTTTCTTCTGGACCCCGCCACACTTCTGGTCGCTGGCGCTCTTACTGCGGCGGCAGTACCAGGCGGTTGGCGTCCCGATGCTCCCCGTAGTTGCCACCGATGCCGAAACCCGCCGGTCGATCGTCGTCTATTCGGTGGTGCTGCTCGCCGTCAGCCTCGCCCCAGCGATCTGGTTCGGGCCGGTCTATGCGCTGGGAGCTACGGCGCTCGGCAGTGGCTTCCTCTGGATGGCGTGGCGGGGACTGACAGCTGAAGGTTTGCGGTGGGCATCGCGCCTCTTCCACTTTTCCCTGGCGTACCTCGCCGCGCTGTTTGCCCTGGCAGCGGTCGGCGCGCTTTTGTCACACTGAACGCCACCATCGGCACGCGACCATACACCGGGCTTTCCTGGTCGTTGCGCTTCAAGATCCTGGGCGCGTTCCTGCTCACCGGCGCCCTCATCTTTTTGATTGGGACCTGGTTGCTAGGACGGCCGACGCCGATCGACGTCACGGTGCAGGGAGGCAGCGCCGCCGTCGGTCGGGCTGCGCCCGACTTCACCACGCAGACGCTCGACGGGAGCCGCGTACGGCTGAGCCAGTATCGCGGCAAGCCGGTGTTGCTCAATTTTTGGGCCACCTGGTGCGCGCCGTGCCAGGACGAGATGCCCCTGATCCAGCGAGCCAGCGACACCTATAAGGCTCAGGGTCTCGTGGTTCTGGCGGTTAATTACCAGCAGACGAGCACCAGCTCGATGAAGGCATTTCTTCGCAAAGTTAACGTCCAGTTCCCCGCCGTGTTCGACCCCGCGGGCAAGATCGCCGCGGCGTATGGTGTAAGTGTGGGTCTGCCGGTGAGCGTGTTCATCGACCGATCAGGCACGGTCAGCTTTATTCAGCTGGGCCAGATGTCGGACGCCCTTCTTCAACAGCACCTGCACGCGATTCTCTAGCCATGGCGGCCGCTCTCGCCCTCATCTTTGGCGTGCTCTACCTGCTGGGGGGCCGGCGGCCGGTGCACTTGGTCGATGCACGGCCTCGCTGGACATCCCGCCACTGGCGGGGTTTGGCCTTCTATGTCGGACTAGTCCTGGGCGCCGTTGGCGTGTCCGGTCCCGTCGACGCCCTCGTGCGGGGTTCCATGGCCATGCGCACCGCGCAGCTCGTCGCGCTGCTGATGGTGGTGGGGCCGCTGCTGGTCCTTGGTGCGCCTGAGCCTCGCTTTCGTCGCCTACTCGTTGGCCGAAGTCGGCCCGCACGGCGGCCACTGGCTTTGCCCATGCTCGCCTTCGTGCTCTTCAACGGGGGCATACTGCTCGCCTATCTCCCAACCGTCTATCGCGCCACGGCCGGCCCGGGCTGGCCGCGCGAATTGGGACAGATCACCATGCTGGCGCTCGCCTACTTCTTCTGGTCACAGGTGATCGCCCAACCGCCTGCCGACTGCCGGCTCCCGCACCTCGGCCGGGTCGTCTACCTCTTCCTCTCGTCGGCCCAGCTCCGCGTCCTGGGGGTGATCCTCGGGTTCGCCGCGGCCGCCTTTTACCCCGTGCCGCTCGTCGATCAACAGATCGCCGCCGGCATTCTGATGGTTCCCGGCGTGCTCACCGACCTGATCGTGCTGACGGTTTGCCTCTACCTCTGGCTGGGCCAGGACGAGCGGCGCCGGATGAGGCCTGGTCGGCAAGCCTTAACCGGATCTTCTTGATTTCTTCCACTGACTCGCGTAAAACGGGAGCTTAGCTAGACGTAGGCAGGTCCAGGTCCATAAGGCAGGAGGGAAGTTCATGAACCTACCCGTTCGAATTGCCGTGCCGGTGGCGCTGGTGTCACTGCTGGCGCTGACGGCGTCACCGGCAGCGGGGGCGTCTCCCGCCGATGCGGCGCTTGGCAACATCAACCACATCGTCGTGATCTACCAGGAGAATCACAGCTTCGACAACCTGTATGGCAGCTGGGAGAGGGTCAATGGCCTCGGCCGGGCCGATGGCGCCCACACCACCCAGATCGGTCAGGGTGGTGTCCCGTACACCTGTTTGAAGCAGAACGAGCCGCTCCTCGCTGCCGCGCAGCCCCAGGATTGTATCGACAGCACCACCGGCACCACGTTCGCCAGCCACTTTCCGAACGCCCCCTTCACGATCGATGGATACATTCCGTCGACGGTTCCGACGGAGGATTTGGTCCACCGCTACTACCAGGAGCAGTACCAGCTCAACGGGGGCAACCAGAACCGCTACGTCACCGGCAGCGACGCGATTGGCCTCACCATGGGCCAGTACAACACCCAGCTCCTTCCGATCTACCAGTACCTGCACATGGCCGGGCATCCGCAGTACGCGATCGCCGACAAGTTCTTCCAGGCGTCCTTCGGCGGTTCCTTTCTGAACCACCAGTGGCTGGTCGCGGCAGCCACACCCGTCTTTGCCGGCGCGCTCAACGATGGCTCGTCGGATGACCGGCACTCGGTCGTCGACGCGAACGGAATGCCGGCCAACCCTCCGCTCTATCAGTCGCCACTTGGCGCTGCGGTTAAAGACTTCAACCTGACGGCCAGCTGCCACCCGGCCGCGACGCGCCCGCGCACGCCGACCGGCGTGGTCTGCGGCGACTTCGCGGTGAACACGACCCAGCCGATCTACCAGCCGTACTTTCCGGGTACGCCGGAAGCGCGCCGGCTACCGGCGCTCGCGGTGACCCCCGGCAGCACTGCCAATGTGACGATCGGCGACGAGCTCAACTCAGCGCACGTCGATTGGGCCTGGTATTCGGGCGGGTGGGACAATGCCGCCGGGAATACCAAAAGCCAGGATTACACGAACGGCCCTGGACCGACGTGCGCGGATCCGAATCACCTGCCCAGCGACACCTATCCATACTGCGCGGATAAGTTGTTCCAGTTCCATCACCAGCCGTTTAACTACTTCGCCAGCTTTGCCCCCGGCACGCGAGCGCGAAGGGATCACCTTCGCGACGAGGCCGAGTTCCTGCGGAAGGCCAGCACTTCGACCACCCAGTGCAAGCTCAAGCCCGTCAGCTTCGTCAAGCCGATCGGCGAAGAGAACGAGCACCCGGGCTACACCAACGAGGCCCAGGGGAGCCAGCACCTGGTCGACCTGATCAAGGCCATCGAGGGAAGCGCCTGCAAGAAGGACACCCTCGTGGTCGCGACCTATGACGAATTCGGCGGCCAGTGGGATCATGTGACCCCTCCGGGCCAGGGTGGCAGCGGCGGCGTCGCCGACCAGTGGGGTCCCGGCACACGGATCCCCGCCCTTGTAATCTCGCCCAACCTCAACGGCGACTTCGTTGTCGACCATGTGGCGCACGATACGACCTCGATTCTCACCACGATCGAGCACCGATTCGGACTCGCGCCCTTGGGAACGCGCGATGCTGCGGTGCGCGACTTATCCTCCGTCTACATGGCCCATTAGCCTGGCGACAGCTATGAAGTGACGTTCGTTCGACAAGGGGGCCGGCTCGTCCGGCCCCTAAACTCGCGCCTGACTGCGTAGCTGGGCGAGGTCGGCCACGATGCGGTCCAATGACGCAGCGGCAAGCGAGAGATGGCCTTCGTCTGGAGAGAGATGAGCCCGCGCGGTCCGGATGTGGGCCGCGAGCCATTGGCCGTGTGAAAAAGGGACCATCCGATCTTGTCCGCCCTGCCATACTGCGACCGGGCAACGAATTGCATCGAGGTCGAATCCCCAGCTCCGAGTAAAGGCGAGGTCATCATCCCGCCAGCCCGCAACTCCGGCTGAAACGGCTCTCCGGAAAGACTCCGCCAGCGCATCAGCGAACTCGCCGGACAACGCGCGCTTGTCGACGTCGGATACCAGGCCTCCAAGGGCTGCCGCGACCTCGGCGCCCTGGATCGTTTCAAGATCCGTCGCCATCTTGAGCAGGGCGGCGGTGAGGGCGCGTTCGCCTTCGACTGCCGCCGAAAATTCTTCCACGTTCTCGGCACCCATCCCCGCCAGCCAATCGAGCCCGTCGGCCGCGTAGGGCGCCACACCGGCCAATGAAGTGGCGGCGACACAGCGATCAGGGAGCAGTGCGGCGCAGGCCAGCGCATGGGGGCCGCCACCGGACCATCCCATGGTCACAAATGTGTTGGCACCGAGTGCATCGAGGACGGCTGCCACATCAGCTGCGGCATCCGCGACCGAGCGTCCGGGCCGTGGCGTCGAGCCGGCATAACCGGGTCGGGAATACCGGATGAGGCGCAATCCTGCCCGTGCGGCTGCCGTTGCGAGCGGTTCGAACCACACCGCCGCACCGGGTGTGCCCCAATGGAAAATAAGCGGGTAATCGCTGCTGCTATCCGCAAGGACTTCGAGTACTCCGCCGTCGGGCCGTTGGACCTGACGCCAGACTGCGGGCTCTGTCAACCTACGATGCCAGTTCTGCGGGCTTGCGAACGGCGACCATCGTGTGGACGACCTGGACGCCGGAGACCTGACCGGCGATCCTTTCGATGGCCCGCGCCGTTGCGCGATCGGGCGCCTCACCTGTGATGTCGACCGTCCCATAGTGTGCATTGACGCTGACGCTCGCGGCTGAGGCCGTGGGGTCGCGGGCGATCGCCTCGTTGACAGCGCGCGCGAGGCCGTCGTCGGTGACGAGATCGAGGTCAAGCTTCGATACCTCGGGGATCGAGCGCACGAGGTGTGTCACCCGATCGGCCTGCGCGCGATCCGGCACATAGCCCTGGATCCGAACCTGCTGGTCCTGGACGTCGATGCGCAGGGAGCGCTGCAACGCTTGTAGCTGTGGATTGTCCGAGAGCCGTTCCAGAATGGCGTCGCGGACTTCCCGGTCGGTCGCGAAGGGCGGCAAGGTCATCCACTCGGCCGCCTTCACATCGGTGACGATCCGATCCGTGGCCGCCTCCTTGACTCGATCGATCGCCACGAGCCGCCGCTCGGGCGTTCCGCGCCCAGCGACGACGAGGGCCGTGACCAATCGCGAGCTCGCGTCAAGACACACCAGGCGGAGCTTGCCGAGGCGCTTTCCGTCAACGCTGACCACCGACGCATCTGCCCGCAGCGTCAAACCGTCGTAGTTCGCGTCGCCGGATGCCTCTGGCCAACGTTCGGCCAGGCGCAGCACCTGCCCATCGGCGGACAGGATGGCGGTCGCGGGTACGGTCTGGGTTTCTAGCCCGATACCAGTTGCCAGATCGATGCTCTGCAGCTCGCGGCTGTTCGGCCTCAGGTGGACGCCTTCGACGCGGCCGCGAACGTTGCCCAGCACCTCGGCGTCCCCGCCTAGCAGGATCTCGTCGCGCCGGCCCGTCGGAGCGACCGCCACACCACCGGCTGCGGCGAGCCGAACGGCAACACCACCCGGCCGCAACGCCATCACCAAACCGGCGGCCGCGATGCCGACCACCCAGGCGCTCATGATCACGATGGCAGCGAGCGTCAGGTCCATATCGCTGGCAATTATGCCGGAGTCAAGGTTTGTGCGCCTCGCCATCTCGGCGGCGAAGCGCGATCAGCGCCAGGAACTCGTGCAGTAACGTGCCGGCGAGCAGCGAGGTGACCTCGCCGGAGTCGTACTGCGGCTGCACCTCGACCAGGTCGAAGGCGACGAAGTCGATTCCGTGCAGACCGCGAACCAGCCGCAGCGCATCCCGGCTGGTCGGTCCGCCGACTTCCGGCGTCCCGGTCCCCGGGGCGAAGCCGGGGTCGACGAAATCGATGTCGAAGGTAAGGAAGACCGGACCGTCGCCGATTCGCCGGCGAACTTCGGCCAACACGTCGTCGACGCCACGCGTCAGCAACTCCTCGGTTGGAATCAGGTGGAGCCCGAGCGCCCGCGCGCCGCCGCGGTCCTCCGATCCGTACAGCGATCCACGGATCCCGAGCTGGACAGCGCGTTTGGTATCGATCAGCCCTTCCTCGATCGCTCGCTTGCACCAGGTGCCATGGGTGTAGCGCTCGCCCCAATAGCTGTCCCAGGTGTCGGTGTGCGAGTCGAAATCGATCAGCCCAACCGGGCCGTGCCGCTTGGCGATCGCCCGCAACTCGCCGAGCGTAATACTGTGGTCGCCCCCGATCGCCAGCGGGATGACACCGGCGTCCAGGATCGGGCGCAGGCCGTCGACCATCACCTGGTAGCTGGCCTGGATGTTGCCCGGCACCACCGCCAGGTCGCCAGTGTCGACCACCGAGAGATGATCGAAGATCTCGATCTCGTGCTCCACGTGGTACGGCCGCAACAGCCGCGAGGCCTCGCGGATCGCCGCTGGGCCGAATCGCCCCCCGATCCGGTAGCTAACCCCGGTATCGAAGGGAATGCCGACGACCGCCGCGTCGACCCCAGCCAGGTCAGTCACCTGGGGCAGGCGCATGAAGCTGCCCACGCCGGTGAAGCGTGGCGCGACCATCGCGTCCACCGGCCGGTACTTAGGCACGAGCCAACTCCGATTCGACCGCCTTCATGCTCTCCTCGTGAATGATGCCGACCACCTGGTTGCGCAGCTCGGCGAACCGCTGGCTGGTCACCATCTCGAAGTTGCGTGGCCGCGGCAGGTCGACGTTCAGTGTCGTGCGGATGCGGCCGGGCCGGTTGGTCATGATGTAGATCACGTCGCCGAGGAAGAGCGCCTCATCGATATCGTGCGTGACGAACAGCACCGTCTTGCGATAGCGCTGCCAGAGGTCGGTCAGCATCTCTTGCATGATCTGGCGCGTCAGGGCGTCCAGGGCGCCGAAGGGCTCATCCATCAGCAGCACCTCGGGATCGTTCGCCAGCGCCCGCGCGATCGCCACCCGCTGCTTCATGCCGCCGGACAGAGCCTTCGGATAAGCTTCCGCGAAGCCATCAAGCTTCATCAGATGGATCAATTCACTCGATTGGCGCGCCCGCTCGGCCTTGGGCGTGCGCTTGACCTCGAGCCCGAACTCGATATTCCGTCGGACCGAAAGCCATGGATATAGCGAGTACGACTGGAACACCATGCCACGATCGGCGCCGGGTGAATAGGCTGGCTTGCCGTCGACCAGGACGTCCCCTTCGGTCGGAATGATCAGGCCCGCGGCGACACTGAGCAAGGTCGACTTGCCGCAACCAGACGGTCCGACGATGCACGCGAATTGTCCATCCGGCACCGTTAGCGAAATCTGCTCCAGCGCCCGCACCTGGCCGCGCCGCGTCGGGTAGCGCATCGCCACGTCGACGAAACGGATCTCACTCATGCGTGGACCTTCTCGACATACGGGAACGCCCAGCGGTGGATCAGGCTGAAGATCGTGTCGGTGATCAGCCCAAGGATGCCGATGGTGATGATGGCGGCGATGATGCGATCGGACCGCAGAAACCGCTCGGAGATCAGGATGAAGCTGCCGATGCCGCGTTCCGCCGATACGATCTCGGCCACGATCAGGTAAGTCCAGGCCCAGCCCATCGTGATTCGGAGCGCATCGACCACCTCGGGGAAGGTCGCTGGCAGGAAAACCTTATAGAACACCTTCAAACGCGAGGCGCCCAGTGTGTAGGCGACGTTGAGCATCTCATCGGGGACCCGCTGGGCGATGTTCATCACCATCAGCACGAGCTGGAAGAAGACGCCGATCCAGATGATGATGAGCTTCTCGTTCTCGTCGAGCCCGATGAGCAGAATCAGCAACGGGATAAAGGCCGACGCCGGCATATAGCGGATAAAGCTGATCGGTGGCTGGAAGAACGACCGGACGACCTCAAAGGACCCCATCAGTAGGCCAAGCGGCACGGCCATCACGGCGGCAATCAGAAACCCGGCGACGATGCGGAAGGTGCTCCAGCCGACATCCGAAAGAAAGTTGAAGTGCTGGATCATGTCGACCCAGGACAACCAGACCCGCACTGGGCTCGGAGCAAATAGTGCGTTCTTGATCGAGGCCGACGCCAGGCTCCAGACCACAAGGATGACGATGAAGCTGCCGATGCCGAGCGTGATGACGGTCGGGCGAGGAATCGCCTGCTTGGGCGTCAGGTAGGTCCGCAGCAGCCCACGGCGCCGGCGCTGCACTCGGGCAGAAGCTGCCGGCGCCGCCTGGGTCGCGGGGACCCGCTCGCTCACGAGTCCCTACAAGCTGTTGATGAAACTGGGATCGACGGCGTCGTTCGGGCTGACAACCGTATCGACCTTGCCCTGGCCCTTCCAGAACTCGGCCGCCGCCTTGACGTTGTCGTAAATCTTCCCGTGGCTGCTGCTCGTGCCGATGATCTGCTTCCCGGTGGCGAGGTCGTAGAGCGTCATCGTGCTCAGGTCGGCCTTGACGTCGTCTGGCGTTTCCTGGACCGCGTCACCGATGATCTTGAGCGCGTCCGTCTGGTTCGCTTGCATCCAGGTGAAGGCGTCGTAGTAGGCCTTCATGAAGTCCTTGACGGTGTCCGGGTACTTCTGAACGAAATCCTTGCGGAAGGCGAAGCTATCCATGATCAGGTCGGGATACTCCTTCGACGACACCAGGATGTGACCGTCCGTCCGTGCCTTGGCCTTGGTGAGCCATGGCTCCCAGGTCACGGCTACGTCGACCCGCTTCGCCACGAAGGCGGCGCCCGCCTCACCAGACTTCATGTTCTGTTCCTTCACATCCTTCAGCGACAGGCCGTTCTTCTGCAGCACCTGCGCGAGGAACCACTCGGACACTGAGCCCTGGTTGACGGCGACCGTCTTGCCTTTCAGATCGGCCACGGTCGCGATTGAGTTGGCGGCCAGGATGCCGTCACCACCAACCGAGGCATCGATGGGAAACACCTCGACCGCGGCGACACCGTTGGACTGCTGGCGGGCGAAAGCGTCAACCGTTGAGGCCATGCCTTCCAGGCGTCCCGCGGCGAGCGCGATGAAGCGATCGTTCGGGTCTTCGACGTCCTTGAAGTTGACGTCCAGGCCGTGATTCTTCCAGATGCCCTTCGAGTTGGCAAGGTAGATGAGGGCGTATCCGGTCCAGGTTGAGGAGGCGATGTGAATCGTCCCGCTGAACTTGGTGCTGGTCGCCGCGTTGTTCGATCCGCCGCACGCCGACAGGACAAGGGCCACGAGGATGAACAGAGGTAAGAGTGACCGCTTTCCGAACATGGAATCCCCTCCCGGGCAGAGTCGGCGCCGTTTACAAGAACGGCCTTGGCGGCGCCCTGTCCAGGCCGCGGACCCTATGCTACTTGATGTGGCCCACCCCCTTCGTCTCGGCCTAAAGAACTCCGGTCAGGACACCACGATCCAGGCGCTTCGGGATGTCTGGAAGATCGCCGACGAGGCAGGTTTCGACCACGTCTGGGTCTTCGACCACCTGGCCTCGATCGGCACCGTCGGCCCCGACCGCCCGGTGTACGAGGGTTGGGCGCTGCAGGCCGCGATCGCGCAGGCAACCAGCAGGGTGCGTCTCGGCGCCATGGTTACGGGCAACACGTACCGGAATCCAGCGCTGCTGGCCAAGCTGGCGGTGACGGTCGACCACCTCTCGGGCG
>Ga0209471_1001196_pt1 | contig 15742 bp, 16 predicted proteins | sample GraSoiAngelo_128_FD_185885 | JGI IMG/M metagenome (GOLD analysis project Ga0209471, IMG submission 185885) | Grasslands soil microbial communities from the Angelo Coastal Reserve, California, USA - 14_0927_12_20cm (SPAdes) (version 2) | ecosystem: Environmental > Terrestrial > Soil > Grasslands ...
TGTGCCGACTCGATTTGTTCACGTGGATTCCGGGTGTGTGTGTCCCTCACTGGTGTGAGGGGGTATGCGGGAAGCGAACCGGCGACGCCGGGCGCAGCGCGAAACGGGACAGTTCCTCGGCGAAATCTTCCACTTTGAAAAAGGCGATTCAAAGACGGGTGTGAGTTGACGAAATTGTAGGAGGAGGTGAGACACTTCAGGTCGACCAAGACATGGAGTATGTCTCATGAGCCAAAATCGACTCCCTCCTCCCGAGTCTGAAGCTTGCCTTTTTCGGCTGCGTTCGTCCACTCAAAAGGGCGGCACGCTGATCGCCGAAGATGTCACCGACCATGCCACGCACGAGCGGCGCATTTGCGATCCGGATGGCTATCGGCCACCCTTCTGCCCGCGATGCGGGAAGCGGCTGCACGTGCACGATTACCGGGAGCGCGTGCTGCGCGCAGAGCCCAGCAAGCCAGTGACCACGATTAGGCGTTTCGAATGTGTGTCCTGCGCAGCGATCTGGCAGATTCTACCCCTCTTCATTTCTCGCCATCTGTGGCGGACCTGGAATGTCGTGCGACGCGCGCTGATGCCGGATCATAAGTCATCTTCGCCAAGCGAGCCGCAACACTGGCCGAAGGTGCCACAGCGAACCGTGCGGCGCTGGCGCACACGGTGGTTGCGGCCAGCTCTCTCACTGATACAGATCCTGGCCGCCTCTGGTCAGGCCACCTGGGCAACGCTCGCCACGCAACTGCTACCCGAGGCCACCTGCGCGGATCTGGTCGCTGCCTATGCCCGCGAGCACCTCGGCCAACCTCTGGCGGGCTTGGCTGCGCTCCTTTTCCGCTTACAACCGAAGGTCCGTCTTATGTAACCCTCGGCTGTCTCCGCACCCGTCCGGGACGGCGCGGAGCACGGCGAAAATCCCCCCAGAAATGGCCGCAGCTACCCGGTATAACGCGGCCCATGAAGCAGGAAGAAAAAGAAACGATCGCCCTTTGGCGACTCGGCGTTCTCGGTCCGCTCATCAGTGCCCGGCTGGAGCACGGTGATCGTCGTCGCTACATCGAGGAAGCGGCCGCGCGGCTTCAGCAACAGCCGGACGGCACCTATGTGCAGCTCTCACCCCGCACCATCGAGTCCTGGTATTACGCCTATCGCCACGGCGGCTTTCCGGCGCTGTTCCCTCAGGATCGTTCGGATCGCGGCTGTAGCCGAGTCATCTCTGCCGAGATCGCCGAGCAGATTCTGCGCGTCAAGCGCGAGCGCCCCCGCCGCTCCATCCGACGCATCATCCGCATGCTCGAGCGCGCCCAGATCGTCCCCAGAGGCACGCTGCATCGCTCCACGGTGCATCGCTTGCTGCTGGCTCATCGCCTTTCCGCCCGGCCGCAGCGCCATGGAGTCACGGAGCGGCGATCCTTCTTGCCCGAACACGCTGGAGATTTGTGGGTGGGCGACGCGCTGCACGGGCCCCTGGTCATCGCCCCCGAAGGCTCGCTACACAAAGCTTACTTGCTCTCCCAGATCGACGGCGCGACTCGTTATGTCCCGCACAGCTACTTCGCTCTTTCCGAGAGCGCCGTCGACCAGGAGTACGGCTTCCAGCAGGCCATCCTCAAGCATGGAGTTCCGCGCACCTACTACGTCGATCTCGGCGCAGCCTACATCGCCGACTCTCTCAAGCTGATCTGTGCCGAACTCGGCATCCGTCTGTTGCACACCCAGGTCCAAGATTGTGAGGCCAAGGGCGTCATTGAACGCTGGCATCGCACTTGGCGCGAAGAAGTCGGCGACGAATTGCCCGACGAGCCGCTCCCGCTCGCCGAACTCAATGCCAAGCATTGGGCGTGGCTTTCCGCGGAATATCACGCGCGAAAACACAGCACCACAGACCGCGTGCCGCGTGAACACTGGCTGGCCGAGCTCTCCTTCCTGCGCCTCCTCCCACGCCAGAAGAACCTCTCCGATGTGTTCCTGCACCGCGAGCGCCGCGTCGTGCGCAAGGATGGCACCGTCCGCTTTAAAGGGGGCTATCTGGAAGTTCGGCCCGAACTCGAGGGCCAGGAAGTGGAACTGCGCTTCGATCCCCGCGACGACACGGCGCACCCGTGCGTCTTCATCGAAGATCGCTTCGTTTGTGACACCGTGCCGCTCGACCGCGTGGCGAATGCTTCGCGTCGACGGCGGCGCGTGCGTGGCGAAGCGGCCCCGGACGCCGAGCCCAGCGGCCTCGATCCGCTCGCCTTGATCGAAGCCGAGCACTACGACCGCGTCCGCCCGGTGGGCCAGCCGGCCACCACCAAGAAAACCGAGAAAAAGGAGGAATGATCCAACATGTATCGCCAACGCTTTGGTCTTACCGGCCATCCGCTTCCCAAAAATGCCCAGGGCAAAACCTTCTTCGACAAGAGCCCCGGATTCAAAAAACTCGAACGCGCCTTCCGTCAGCTCATCGCCGATCCTGGCCTGGGCGTACTCACCGCCGACGCTGGCGTCGGCAAGACCGCCGCCCTGCGCCATCTCTGCGCCCAACTGCCCAAGCCCGACTACCTGGTGCTCTATCTTTGCGCCGCCGTGGGGCCCTTCGATTTCTACCGCGCCTTAGCCTTGGAGCTCGGCCTTCGCCCCGCCCATCGCCGCGCCGAACTGTGGGCCAGCCTGAAGAAAAGTCTATTGCACTTGGTCGATGAACGAAGCATCGCACCGATCCTCATTCTGGACGAGGCACAACATCTCTCCGATACCTTCTTCATCGATCTCTCCGCCTTCCTGAACTTCGCCTTTGATAGCCGCGATCTGCTCACGCTGTGGCTGGTCGGATTGCCTCCCCTGGCGCGACATCTGCGCATGCAACAACACGCCCCGCTGGCCATGCGCATCGTGCATTACCTCCACCTCGAGCCGCTCGATCGCGAAGCCTTCAGCGCCATGATCGACCATGCCTTCAAGGCCGCTGGCGCTACACAGAACATCCTGGCCGACTCGGCTCGCGAACTCCTGTTCCGCACCAGCCGCGGGCTACCGCGCGTTGCTGCCCATCTGCTGCATCGGGCTTTGTACGAAGCCCACGAGCGCAATCAGAATTTCATCGACGATCACTCCATGGAGGCCGCCATCGAGCAGTCGCCGGTCGGTCAAGTGGTGCTGGCATGAGCTCCCGCGAGCGGGAAACACTGCCCGTGGTGCGCGCCGCCGATCTCGACGAGCTCGACCCCGCACGCCGCTGGCTCATTGAACCCCTCTGGATCCATGGCGGCGTGGGAACGATTGGCGGCTTGCCTAAAAGCTGTAAGAGTTGGATGGCCATGGATGTGGCCGTGTCGGTGGCCAGCGGCACGCCGTGTCTCGACACGTTTCCCGTGTGTGACCCCGGGGGCGTGCTGCTGTACATGGCCGAAGATGCGGCGCCGCTGGTGAAAGCTCGGCTCCTCGGCCTTTGTCGCCATCGCGGTCTGGACCTGTACGCCTTGCCCATCGACGTCATCACTGCACCCACGTTGCGCTTGGATCTGCTGACGGATCAGCAGCGCCTCGCCGAAACCGTGCGCCGTCAGGCGCCGCGTCTGCTTGTTCTCGACCCCTTTGTCCGCCTGCATCAGGTGAACGAAAACCAAGCGGGCGAGGTGGCCGCGATTCTCGGCTACTTGCGCGCCTTGCAGCGCGCTTACAACGTGGCGATCATTATCGTCCATCATGCCCGCAAGAATGGCTCTTCCACCGGTGGGTTGAGCCTGCGCGGTTCGGGCGATTTCTTTGCCTGGGTGGATACGGCGCTCTCCCTCCGCCGCCGGCAGCACACGCTGATCCTGTCGGTTGAGCATCGCGCCGCCGCCCCTCCCGATCCGCTCACGCTGGCCCTATTGGGCACCGAGCAAGACATGCACTTGGGCATTGTGCGCGCCGAAGAACTGGCGCCGCCTGCCTCAGCAGATCTGGATGCCATGATTCTTGATGCCCTGGAGCGCGCCGGCCCCGACGGACTCGAGCGCGCATCACTCCGCGCGGCCGTCCGCGCGCGCAACGAGCGTGTCGGCGAGGCACTCACGCGTCTGGCCGCAGCAGGGCACATCGTGCGTCGCGGGGACTTTTGGGTGCGCGTTGTTCCGCTCCCCACTCCAGACAGGCATCGGAACGGGAACGGGAATTCGTCCGCCGTGCCTGCCTGAACGGAGTTCTGTGACCGGCAGGAGATCGCGGACCAGAGCGGGCTCCGCTGGCAAGCGTCCCGCGACCCATACCGGATACCTCCTGCCGGTCTCCAAGCGTCGCGGGCATCCGGGCGGGGAAGTAAATGCCGGGGGGTTCGGGGGGCAGAGCCCCCCGGTGCGTGCTCGCTCAGCTCACGACATCAAACCGCGACGATCCCCTCAATGCAGTGCGGGCCGGTACACTCGCGCTCATGGTTTTCGCGCGCACCATGTCCCACAATTTGTTTGGCGGCAGTTATTTTGCCGAGAGCGATTGGAGAGGCAACTATCTTGTCGTGAGCGCCGCCGCTGGCTTTTTGTTGGCGAGTTTGCTTTTTGCTTTTCAGCTTCGCGGGCGTTTCCAGCCGGGGCCGGGCGGCGGGCGCCTCGCGAAGCTCCTGTACGCGGCCATCCGCCGCCCCGAACAATTGGCGTTCTTCGTTCCCGTTACTGTGGTAACTTTCATGCTCGCTTTGAAAATGAAAACGGGCATGATCACGGTGTCTTGGGGCATCGAAGCTGTGCTCGTTTTCCTTCTCGCCTTGGCTGTGAATGAGCGTAGTTTCCGCCTGACCGGCCTGAGTCTGCTCCTTATCTGCGTGGGTAAAATCATCCTTCTTGATGTTTGGGGCCTGCAGCCGCGCGATCGTTACATCACACTCATCGTGGTTGGCATGGCGCTGATGGTCGTCTCGTTTCTCTACACCAGATACCGCGATGCGATTCGTCAATACCTATGAAGCGTCCCGTCGTATTCGTCGTTTTCTTTCTGATTCTCGGCTTCGCCCTCGCCGGCCTTTATTGGAGCCAGCGCCGCCAGAAATCCACATCCGTTTCTCCAAACGCCATCTTGAACATGACGGCCGACGCCCAGCGCGATCTCTCCCGCCTGCCGATGCACTTGACGCGTCTCTCCGACGAACAGGAAATCTCGATCGGCCGCGAACTCGCTTCGCGTTACGCCACGCAGACTCGCTCGCTGACCGCCGAAGAGCAAGGACTCGAGAAATACGTCCGCCGCGTCGGCGGAAACGTTGCCCTCCACGCGCATCGCCATCTGCCCTATTCGTTCACCATCCTGCCCGACCACAACATGCTCAACGCGTTCTCGCTTCCCGGCGGCCCGGTGTACATCGGCGAAGGCATGCTCGATTTGATGACCGCCGAAGACGAACTTGCCAACGTGCTGGCTCACGAAGTCGAACACATCGATCATTATCATTGCGTCGAGCGCGTGCAGGTGGAGGCTCAACTAAAAAAACTCCATCTCGACGTCGTCGGCGCGCTGCTTCAGATTCCTCTCGATTTCTGGGAAGCCGGTTACCACAAGGACGAGGAGTTCGAAGCCGACCGCGAAGGCATGTACCTCGCGGTGCAGTCGGGGTACTCGCCGTACGGTGCCGTCGATTTATTCGAACGCTTTGCAAAACTCCACGAAGAGTATGTCATCCACGCGCAAAGCCCGGACGAGGAGCTCTCGCAACTCGCGATCCAGAGCCTTACCGGGTATTTCCGTTCACACCCGCTGCCTTCCGAGCGCCTTGCGCAAGCAACCCGCATCATCGCGCAAGAACATTGGGAATTCCGCACCGAACGAAAACCGTTTCGCGTCGAATACGAGGTCCACAGCGGCGAGTTCGTCAAATAGAGCACAAGCGCCGGACGTCGAGGGGCGCCGGCGGCACAAAAAGTCAAGCCACACAGGGAAAGGAAAGCGCAATTCTGACGGAAACTCGCGCCGCTCACCGCCGGTAGTTTCCGTCAGAATACTCGCCAACAACTCCACACGCGCACACGCGCAGCTCGCCCTTGCTCCGATGACTGGTCGCACCGGAAAGCGCCGCATTCCTTATCGGCGTGTCTGATTCTCCAGAGGGAAGCGAAGGCTGCTCCAGGTCTCTCGATTTCCGTGAGGTTGACAAAGAGGAACTTCAGAATAGCCCTGGAATCTTCAGTCCTGCGATTCCCGGGATGCCTCCGGCGAGGCTCTTTATCTGATTGGCGAGTTCTTCATCCACGCGGCGCGAAGCTTCATTGACCGCGGCGCGAATTAAATCCTGCAGCATCTCCTGATCTTTGCCCGCGAAAATCTCCGGCTCGATCTTCACGTCCACGATCTGCTTCTGGCCGTTCATTTTCACTGCGACCATTCCGCCGCCCGCTGAAGCTTCCACGGTGACGGAATTCACCTGCCGCTGGTAGTCTTCCTGGAGTTTGCCGAGCCTCGAAAGCATTTGTTGGATGGCGCCGACTTCCATTCCGAGCCCCTTTTGCTGCACTTCACTTTTCTTCTGGCCGCGCTCGCACTTCTGTAATTCTACCACCGAATCGCTGCAGCATCGACCGCACCAGCGGATCGCGCTCGAACTGCGCCCGCAATTCTTGCGAACCGGACGCGGCTGCTGCCGCGGCGGCGGCAGATTCAAGTCTAGCACAGACTCGCACCGCGCGGCCCAGCACGGTGCTCGAAACGGCACGGATCTTTTCCAGCGGTTCCCGCCCTTCGATCATTTCCGCGAACGCCCGTTTGTCCGGCGAAAAATAAATGCGCAGCTCCGCGCCTTCGAGTTCCCATCCGATGCTTTGTTCGACGAGTTCTCCAAGAAATTTTTGCTGCGCCTGAATCGCGGTCTTGATCTCGGCGACTTGCTCGGGTGAAATTCCGCTGACTCGCACCGGCTCCTTATTCCCATTCGGCGCTTTCACTTCGGAAGAAGCCGAAGTTGCAGCGGGAGAAACCGCAGTCTGAGAAGGGAATTGCTGATTCATTTCTGGCCGCGTGGGTATTGTGCTTGCCGCGGCGGGAGTGGGTGGGGCAGTCCTTGACGGACTCGTGAAAGCAGGAATTGCCGGCGAAGAAATCTCTTGACGCACCGGCGGCAAACCGCTGGAACTCACGCGCGCGGTTCCTGCGCTGGCGCTGCCCGGCGCCCCGCTCTTTAATTCTGCAAGCAACTCTTCCAGTGGCGCAAGCCGCGAAGCATTGATCAGACGAAGCAGGCCCATTTCCAGGTGTACGCGCGGATCGGGCTTCCTCCGCAAATCGTCATCCGTTTGCAGCAAAATCTGAAAGAACCGCGTCAGGTCCTCTTCGCTGAATAACGCGGCGGCTTTGGCAATGGCGGGCCGCTGGTCCGCCGTCGCGGCAATCAACTCCGAATCCGCGCCGCAAACGCGCGCAATCAGCAGGTTGCGCACGTGCCGAATGGCTTCGCGGCAGAAGTGCTGCAGGTTACGACCTTCTTTTTGAAACGCGTGCACCAGTCCCAGCGCGCGGTCTGCGGAGCCAGCCGCAATCGCTCCCACCAATTCTTCCAGCGCATCTTCCGGCACCACGCCCAGCAGCGCGCGCACTTGGTCATCGGGAATCGTGTCGCCGCAATACGCCCGGGCCTGCTCCAGAAGCGACAGCGCGTCGCGCAAGCTGCCTTCCGCCATGCGCGCGATCACCGCCGTCGCGCCCGGTTCGATCTTCAAGTTTTCTTTTTGCGCGATTTCTTCGAGGCGCTTCGTAATTTCCGCAAAGGTCAGCGCGCGAAAATGAAAGTGCTGCGAACGGGAACGAATCGTGTCTTCCAGGTTTTCCGGCTCCGTCGTGGCCATCACGAAGACTACGCGGTCCGGCGGCTCTTCCAAAGTTTTCAGCAGGGCATTGGAAGCCTCTCCCGTCAGCATGTGCGCTTCGTCGAGAATCACCACTTTCGTCCGCGAAGCCGCCGGCGCGTAGCGCACCATCTCGCGCAGCTCGCGGATCTGGTCGATGCCCCGGTTCGAAGCCGCATCGATTTCAATGACGTCAAGCGAAGTTCCCGCGGCAATTTCTTTGCAAGAGTCGCACACGCCGCAAGGTTCCGGCGTCGGCCCTTTCACGCAGTTCAGCGCTTTCGCCAGGATTCGGGCGGCGGTGGTTTTTCCCACGCCACGTGCGCCGGAAAAAATGTACGCGTGCGCCACGCGGTTGTTCACGATGGCGTTCTTCAGCGTCTCGGTGACGTGCTGCTGCCCGACAAGGTCCTGAAATGTCTGTGGCCGGTACTTCCTGGCGATGACCTGATAGCTCATTTTGAAGTTTTCAGCTCTCGGTATTCAGTCGTCAGTCTCAATCCGACGTTAGGTTCGATAAAAACTCAATCCCCGCTCCGTTGGTCTCTTTCACTGAAACGGATGACGGATGACTGAGAATCTTCTTCGGTGAGAGGAACTTCGGGTGAACTGCGGCACCCAAGGCATACCCGGTACCGTTGCTCCCTTCCGGGCCTGGCGGGGTTCGCGGGACCTCGTTGCACAGAGCCCGAAGTTCCACGCTCCGGCGCTCGCGCGCTTTCGCGCGTCTGCGTCAAAAGTCTAGCACACTCAGTTGCTGAAGAAGTGCGCAGCGAGTTCTTCGGCTTTCAGGTAGCGAAGGGCTTGCCGGTGAATTGCAGCAAGGTTCCTTGGTCCAGTTCGCGATGACTCGGAAGCGTCAGAGTTTGGCTGGCGCCATCTGTAAGAATCCATCTCAGCTTCATGTGGCTTCCTCGTTGCCTCACTACTTCAAAGCCAAACGAAGCAAGAAATTTCACTGCTTGAGCGCCGGATAGAACCCTGAGCTTAGGCATGCGCCTGTGGTTCGGGTTCCCGTTCGTCGCTCGCTAAAATGGGCGGGTCGGGCGCCAATCCGAAAGTCAGCCGGATTTTCGCCTTCTCATTGCGGGGCAATCGCTTCTTTTACATTGGACATCAATTCATCAAGCGTGGCCGCTTGGGTTACCGCTGACAGATCAAAACAATCTGCCACGTAGTACCTGTCTCCGCGGAAAACTCGCACTTGGATGTTATTTTTATTGCTCTCATCATAGCTGGATTGCTTTCGAACAGGCCATCTCCCAAATGAATGATACGGCGACCGTTAGGCGTGCAACTGCAATTGTTCGGCTTACCTTCCTCACGACTTCGGCTTTGCTGCGGCCGGCGCATCCGGCGGCTCCACTTCCGACGGGTTCACCCAATTGTTTTTGAATGGTCCCACACCGTGAACTTGCAGGATGAAATCCCCTTTTGCCAGTCCGAAGTGCCGCATTTCTTTCGGTATAACAGTGAAGTTCCCGACGTTCATGGTTTGCAGCTTCGTTTCGTCGAAGGTCTCTCCCGTGCCCAGCAGGAAAGTCCCCTTGAGCACGGTCACGCTTTCATCCCCTGGGTGCCAGTGGGCAGGAATTTTGGTCCCATCCGCGCACCGTATGCGCAGAACGAACGGCTGGCCTTCCGCGTTGAAGTCCCCTGACACAGGCGCAAGGTCGCAACCTTTCATGATCGGTGTCCACTTCAAATCGCCAAAGTGCACGATCTTGTGCGCCTCCATGCCTTCCTTCTTTTCTTGGCCGGGTGCAGCCATCGCCAGAACCGCAATCCCGAGCAATGCCGCGCAGATTTTCCCCGTTGGATTCTGCTTCATAGAGATTCCTCCATTGCAAGATTATAATAGCCGGTTGCGTTAGTTCTTCGGGAAGTTCGGGTCCGCCTTGACTTCATTGATCTGCTTGGTGTGTCGTTCGCTGTGCGCTGCGATGAACAGGACAAATTCGTAGCCATCCAGTTTGCCCAGCGGACTATCCATCACGTGGTCGCGCAGTCCCGCCGTGCTCTTCAGGAAATCCTCCGTCGCTAGGCGGCTCTCCACGAAATGCTTGAGCGACCCGTCCGGCGAGCCAAAGCGGTTGGTCGGCACCAGGGGTTCCGGCGCTTGCGCCTTGTGCGTGCGGTCGGGAACCATCATCAAGACCGCTTCGTCGGTTTTCTTAAAGTCCCGGCCGGGCTCTCCTGCCGAAGAAGTCATCACTTTTTCCTTCGTGATGCCGCGGATAAAATCTTCCGCCGCCGCAAGGTGTTCCATTACCTGCGCCACTGACCAGCGGTCTGACGCCGGCTTGAAATTCCACTGCGCCTCGGAAAGCCCTTTCGTAGCCTCCGTCAAATTCTTTTTTGTCGATTCCAGGTATTGCAGCGCGCGCTCTTTTTCCGCTTGCGTCACTTCTTGCGCGGAAACCGCTGCGGCTCCCGTAAGCAGAGGCACGGCTGTCCCTGTGATTAGAAGCAGCGGGGCGAGCGTCCCTCTCAGGAATTTCTTCCTCATGATTTGCATCTCCTTTTGCGTGGCTTCGGTCGGCGAAACGGGGAGCGACATCATACCACAGCGCAAGGATTCATCCCTTACGATTCGAATCGGGGGAATCGGGGGAATGAGCGCCGCGCGCGTCCGGGTGTGGGACTGCAACGCGGCGCTTCCAGCGGATTCTGGCAGGCCGGCGGTGGACCGCATGCGGAACAACCGGCGGTAGGTTTTCATCCTTGGCGCAGCTGCTTCCGCGGAACATCAGAAGCGGCTATCCGCTGCGCTGACTTCAACTCGTCGCAGACAGTAGCTGCAGAGCGTTTGCCAAAGTCCGAACAACACAATCCCCGTGTTTTCAGCACATTGGAAACAAGAGCAAAGCTTTGTCCTGCCTCAGCCCGGGAAACTGTCTGGGATTGAAACAGATCCGTATCAGGAATGAAACGACAGCGCGTGCTTCTTCGCCTTGGATTTCCCGCCGCACTGCTTCTTCCTCGTCCGCGACACGGCCATGTAGGAAATCCGATTGCTTCCACACCGCAGAATCCAGCCGCGGCGCCGTCAGGTTTGGCTTTGCCCCGTGTCATAGCCGTCCCGCTTCAAGTAGCGGTATAAACTCGTGCGTCCAATCCCCAGAATTTGTGCCGCCCGGAGCCGGTTTCCCCGGCACATTTCGAGCACCCGCTGAATGTGCATCCTGCGCACCTTCTTCGAGTGAAAGCGGCCTCCAATCGTCGCCTTGCGCGGAGCGCAGCCCGCGGTGCTGCAAGTGCTCCGGCAAATCCCCCACGTCCACGAAATCACCGGTCGTCGTGATGCACGCCCTCGAAATCACACTTTCCAGCTCGCGCACGTTTCCCGGCCAGGGATGCCGCAGCAACAGCGTTTGCGCGCGCCGCGTCAGCCCGGCGATATTTTTTCCGTACGCCGCTCCCCGTACTGTTCAAATTTGGCGCAGTTAGATGGGGGAGAAAAGTAATCCGTTCTTGAAGACTCCCGCTCTCCCTCATTCCGAGGAGCGGAGCCTGCCTGCGGCAGGCGAGCGACGAGGAATCTCTGTTTGGCTTGGTTTCGCCCGAAATGTCCATCGAGGCAGCAAGCAGCTGTAGCCTCAAAAATGGCTCCACAGCAGGATGTCCCTGGCAAAAGCTTCAATCGGCCCATAGACATACCGGAAAGCAAACATTGCCGCGACCAATCCCAAAATCCCGTAAGAATTCCCGTACAGCCAGTCCATGTAACGCTGCGCGCGGCGCTCGCTCATGAACAACATGATCGCGCTGCTGCCGTCGAGCGGCGTCACCGGGAGCAGGTTGAAGGTGCCCAGCAACAGATTCAGGGAGAACATGGCGCCGATCAGGCTTTCGGCGAAGCCGCCCGAACCGCGGTGCAGCCATCCCTGGTTCCATCCTACGCGCAAAGCAATCGCGGCGATGAGCATCAGCGTGTAGTTCGTTGCCGGACCGGCCAGGGCCATCCACGCGGCGCGGTGCGGGTGGCGCCGCGCCCAGTTGGGATCGTAAGGCGCGCTGGCCCAGCCAATGAGCGAGCCGGTCATGACAAGCATCAGAATGGGAATAATCACCATGCCCCAGGGCTCGCGCTGGATGTGCGGCACGGGGTTGAGCGTCACCTGCCCGCCCAGGAACGCGGTTTGGTCGCCGCCGATTTTCGCGGCGAGGGCGTGCGCCGCTTCGTGGCACGTGGTGGAAAAGAGAAACACCACGTACAAGATGAATCCCAGCGCGAGAAGTTCAGGTGTGATATTGGACATGAACTGTATCGTCCCTGTAATGGCGGTCTTCAGACCCGTGCTTTTTTCCCCTATCGGCGGCCTTCTGCTCTTGTCGGAGAGAGGAAACCGCATCTTGGCGTTTATTTCGTTTCCCTTTCAGTAGCGTAGATGTTGCGTCGCCGGTTTGCAAGCGCGGAGGGATCTAGGGGGCAGATCATGAGGGATAGCGGGCCTGCAAAAACCAGATTAAAACCCGCATCCCCTTCCGTGTCTGCGCGACCCGCCTGCATCCACCAGGCGTGGTTAGCGTAGACTGTCGGCTGTGAGCTTGCCCCGAGCTACGAAGTACGCGGTCGCGCGCAAGGACGGTGTCCTTCCACACCGGTCAATAGTCACGAATCACGACTCAGGACCACTACCTTGCGGAGGCACACCATGAGTCCAGCCATGCCAAGTCCGGCGATTCCTTACAGCGCGAGCCAGCAGGATCTTTTCTATCCGGCGAAGGACCTGAGCAGCTTTCCCACGGCACGGCCCAAATCGGACGCGGAGCTATGTGGCTGGATGTGTTTGCTGGCGTATCGCGACAATTACCCTGACAGCTTTGCCTTCGACCAGACCACGATGGCGAGCAAGCTGAACGACCTTGGTTTCTCGTCGGTGCAGTTTTTCGAGAGCCAGGGACACGAAAAGCAAGGCGGCACCCACTGCTTCCTGGCGATTCATGACGATCCCGACGCGGGCAAGAAGCTGGCGGTGGTGGCGTTCCGAGGAACGGACAAGGACGATCCCACGGATTTGCTCGACGACGTGGACGCGCCGCTGGTGGATTGGAATGGCCAGGGCAAAGTGTTTGACGGCTTTAGGGACGCGCTCGCGGAAGTGCAGAGTCCGTTGCTGGCGGCTCTGCAGAACGTCAACTGCAAGCTGCTGGTTACCGGCCACAGCCTGGGAGCGGCCACGGCCACGCTGCTTGCGAGCTTGAAAACGCCCGCGGCGCTTTACACCATCGGCTCGCCGAGAGTGGGCAACGCGAATTTTGTGCGTGCGCTCGGCGGAGTGCCGAGTTATCGCTATGTGGATTGCTGCGATGCGGTAACGGAACTTCCGCCGGCGGCTCTCGGTTACGCGCATCTTGGCAGCATGCTTTATATCGACCGAAACCGGAAAGTCATCAATGCGCCGAGCGACGATGCGGTCGCCGGGGACCGCTTGATTGCGCGCTCGGAGTATTTCATCAAGTACGCGTGGAAATCGGGAAACGTTGGCGTGCGCGATTTGGCGGACCACGCACCGATTAATTACGTCGCCGCGCAAGCGTGAGGATGATTTCCGTCATCCCGAACGCGGTCCCGCGCTTCTAGCGGGAACGGCGGTGAGGGATCTGCTTTCCCCCCATCGCACCTCGCCGCGGTCAGAGGACGATGACATTGAGGAGTGCCAGCGCGGGCAGTCTTCGTGGGACGCGCTAAGGCGCGCCCCTACAAAAGAAAACGAAGATGCCGGGCGGAAAGCCCGGCGCTACCTCGGAGCGTCCCGGCGCATGGAAAATGTGCCGGCCGGAAGCCGCCGGTACAAAAAGGGGCACGATATATCGTGCCCCTACGGCGTGATTTGTTTCGGGAAGACCTTTACGCCGTCGGGAGCAAACTCGAAGCGGACCAGCCATTCGCTGGGAACGCTATGACCGCCGACTTCCGGCGAGGTGAATTCCCAGCGACGAACAGCCTTCATGGCGACCTTGGCGAAGTACTCGCTCGGGCCGGGGTCCTCGAATTCGGCGTCCGCCACATTGCCGGCGGCATCCACACGGGCACGCACGGCGACGCGCACTTTACCCGTGATCGTCGAGAGCGCTTTTTCGGGGACGTCGGGCAAGACTTGGTCGAGCACTTCGCCGCCGCTCGAGGACGACCCTGAACTCGTTTCGGAAGCGGTCGCAGAGCTGTTCGACGAGTCTGCCGCCGACTTGGTTTCCGTGCGCAGAATGGCGGGAGAAGGAGAGGCGGCAGGCGGCTTAGAAATTTCTTTTATGGCTGGCTGCGCTGCGGAACTCTTCAGCGTGTCGCGGCTTGCCGAAGTGGAATTTGATTTTGCGCTCCGCGAAACTTCGGCACTAGAAGGCCGCTCTTCCCGTTCCGGTGCCACCGCGCGAGCCTTAGTGTTCTTGGGTGCTGGAGACGAGGACTCGACGCCTCGGCTGAGGAATTTGGGCAACGCGATGATGGAGACGACGACCAAGACTCCCACGGCGACCGGAATGACGTAGCTGGGAAGGACGATGTCGCGTTTCGCCCCGCCCACTTTCAAGAATTCTGGCCTTGGCGCCTTGGGCAAAGACGTCCCGAGTGGAGGCAGTGGCGGAATGGCCGACGCGGAGGGCGCCTGAGCTTTCGCCAGAGATGGCGCGAGCCGAGGCATTGCGGGAGCGGGTTTCGGAGGCGGCGAGAACAGCGGCCGCTTGGGCGCTGGCAACTTTGCCGCAGGAATGGCAGGGACCGTCGACAAGGGGACCGACAGCGGCGAGGCGCTTTGCGCGGCCGCGGCTGCGCGAGAATTCAGGCTGGCCGTGATGTTGTCGATGCTCCAGCGAAGCCGGGGATCGCGTTCGAGCGCGTGCTGCGCTATGTCGCGAAACGGTTGCGGAAGCGATTCCGGCCCGACGCTAGACAAACTTCCGGGCACCACCGGGCCTTTTTGTGTGAGAACCTCGATCAGCATCACGCCGAGGGACCACACGTCGCTGGCGGCAGTAAGCGGCTGACTTGCGGTTTCCGGTGCGTCATAAGGCGAACGCTTCGATGCGGACTTGCGGACTTCACCGGCGGGAAATAGCCGGTCGGTGGAGAGCTTGACCTGGTCGGCGGTCGCCAGGATGTTCGAGGGTTTTAAATGCGAATGAACCAAGCCCTGGCTGTGCAAGTTGCTCAGCGCATCCAAAACCGGCCCGAGCATGTCGCGCGTTTCCGCGGGAGTCAGGCCGCGCTGCGGAAGAATCTGAGAAAGATCTTCTTCGGCGTACTCCATGACCACATAGAGAAGGTCCATGTCCGCCAGGCGGGAGCGGCCGCCCAGAAACAACTGAAGCAAATTGGAATGCGTGAGTTTGGAAGCGCGGCGCCACAAAGAGAGTTGGAGATCAGGGGAGGGGCCTTCGGGAATCAACTTGACCACGGCTTTGGACGATTGCGGGCCGGCGAGTTGGGTGAGGAAAACGGCGGATTCGCCGGAACCACCCACGTATTTCAGCAACGGAAACGTATTGTTGATGACCTGGCCTTCGTATTGTTTCCAGGAAAAGCTCATCATCACACCTCAAGCACGAGAGTACATGCCACCGGTAAATGCGGACACTGCATTTGGCCGGCCGGACTCGCGTGGGCGCAGTGGCGTCTTGGACGGAGCTGGATCGTCGAAACTTGAAATTCGCAGGCGCCGGGGCCAAGGCGCTCGCCGGAATCATTCTGGCACGAAACGGTTACTATTGCGAGCAGTAAAGGAAGGCCAATCAGTTGGCATTATTCGTTGAGCTTTCCAAATCTAAAGGCGGGGGATTCCTCGGAGTTACTATGCGGCATGGCCACATACCTCCGACGATGTTTCCTGCTTCACGGGCCCACGCCTAAACTCGCGTTTAGGTCCTACTGTGCCTCCACAGGCTAATACCGAGCGTCCCTCGGCTAAGATTCTCAAACCCTCGACGAAAATGTTTACGACGGCATTCTCGTCCCGCTGATG
>Ga0209471_1001200_pt1 | contig 15708 bp, 11 predicted proteins | sample GraSoiAngelo_128_FD_185885 | JGI IMG/M metagenome (GOLD analysis project Ga0209471, IMG submission 185885) | Grasslands soil microbial communities from the Angelo Coastal Reserve, California, USA - 14_0927_12_20cm (SPAdes) (version 2) | ecosystem: Environmental > Terrestrial > Soil > Grasslands ...
CAAACACTTCGTACCCCTTTTTCAGAAGGAGCTCCATCAGATACGAGCCGTCTTGGCCCGTGGCTCCCGTCACGAGGGCCGACTTCACCATCGGTCTGGAAGTTCGACACCACCCTTAACGATATCGCCGTTCCGCGCGGATTCGCACCTATGGAGATGCGGAGGCGACGAACGCGCGCATCTTCTCTAGGAACACGGACTCGTCGAATGCTTGTGCCCGCGCGATGGAAGCCCCCCTCATCGACCGAAGGGTTGAGGTATCGAGTTCTTGGATCTTCTTCGCGAACAGATTCGCATCCGGGGCTAAGAGGAATCCCGTCTTCCCATCGACCACGGTCTCGCGGTACCCCCCTTCATCCGTCGCCAGAACGCATTTGCCCGCCGCCATGGCCTCCACGGGAGTGATGCCGAAGTCCTCATCGACCGCGGTGGTGACGAGGCCGCGACAGGTCGCATACAAGTCCACGAGCGCCTCGTCGGGCATCTCGCCCATCATCGTCACATTCGGTGGCGGGTTCAACCGAGCGAGGTAGTCCGCTGCCCGGTCTCCTGCCGCGTAACCGCCCACGAGGATCAGTTTTTCCTTCGGGAGTCGGCGAAAGATTTCGAACAGCAAGTCGATCCGTTTTTCCGGATACAGCCGGCCGACCGAGAGCCACGCGTCGCCGACCTCTTGGAAGCGGAACCGCGACGTGGCGACGGGTGGATACACCACCTCGGCCTCTCGACCGTAGTAACGAGCGACACGACGACGGACGTTTTCGCTGATCGCGACGATTCGATCGGCGTGCGAGACCGCGCGATGGTCGAATGGGCGCTGGAACCCGATCCAAAGGCGCGCAGAGAGCCGAGCCATCGGGCCGAGGCGTTGGATCAGGGCTTCGTGCTGATCGTAGAACATCCGCGTCGGCGTGAGGCAGTAGTAGAGGTTCGGGTGGTGATGTCGGGTGGCGTACACGGCCCAGTTCCCCAGGATCAGATAGAAATCGTAATCCGAGAATCTCGCCCGACGGAACTTCCATGCCGCGTGGAGTTGTTTCAGGGGAGGTCGGCGCCGCAGCGGCCCCAGGTTGATCACATTGACATCCGTGAATCCGGTCCGGGTCGAGAGCGTGGGATTCGCATTCGTCGTCAGGAGGTCCGCGCCGAAGTGCTCGGCAAGGGTCAAGGCCACGCGTTCACCACCCCCGATTGTCTCCAGAAAATCGTACAACACGGCGATTCTCACGCTCGACCTCCGACCCCATCACGGCTCGCAGGAGATCCTCGCGCGGGTAGACAACGTGCGTCCCATCATGCAAGGACCGCATCCCGGAACGAAACGTGATACCGGCGGAGCCAGTCTCCGACAGTCGCAGGGCTCACGCGCGAGACGACCGCCCGGGCCCGTCGCTTCCCGAGGGCGCGGGGGATGCCGGCGTATGCGTCCACGCGGGCCCGCGCCATCGCGCGAGCGGTCTCGAGGATTGGATTCTGAACGCGACCGGCCGCAGGCTCTGTTCCGTTGGTCCATGGAATCGATCCCGCAACGTTTCGCGCCGAATTCCAGGGGACCGTCAGGACCACGTATCGCCACGGGTAGTTTTGAACGAGGTTCCAGATTCGGTTGCGCTCACAGAGGTACGTCTTGAGCGGGCTTCCCCGGCGATGGGAAGCAGAAAACTTGTGATAGACGACCGCTCGCGAAGCGTAGGCGGCTTGCCAGCCCGCCAAACGAGCTCTCCAAGCGAGATCGACATCCTCGTAGTAGGCGACGAACTCTTCGTCGAGCAAGCCAATCTTGTCGATCAAGTCGCGTCGGTACAGGGCGGCGCCAGCCGTCGGACCAAACACGTCCTCGGAGCGATCGTACTGGCCGTAGTCCAACTGGCTCCAGCCGCGGTCTAGCGCGCTTCCGTCGGGGGCGATCGTGAGTCCGGTCGAGTTGATCCTTTGCGGATGATCCATCATCAGGAGCTTTGACGCAACCATGCTGGCCCCGGCCGCGACGCGCATCAATTCCGCCATCCATTCCGGATCGACTCGGGTATCGTTGTTCAGGGTGAGGATGTGGGTGCATTCCGGATCCTTGAGCGCCTCACGAATGCCGACGTTCGTTCCCCTTGCGAAGTGGAGGTTCTCGGGCAGAGAGACCAGATGCACCTCGGGGAACTCGTCGTCGATGATCTCCCGCGAACCGTCGGTGCTGCCGTTGTCGACGACAAGGAGGCGGAATCGGGGAAACGTCTGGCGCAGCACGGACCTCAGACAGTCGCGGATGAAGTCCTTCCCGTTCCAGTTCAGGACGACGACATACGCGAGGTTTGGCATGCGCGGGCGGGTAGGCAGCGGCCCGATTAGTATCTGACGGGAATCCCGTGAGTCGTACGTGCATTCCGGAGGTCTCCCGGAGACGGATGACTGGTCCTCACGACGACTCGTTCACGAACCCCTCACGGATGCTTCGATGAGGGCTCGCATCCGCTCCACGAACAGGGCCGAGTCAAATGATCGCGCCCGCTTCTCACATGCACTGCGCATGCGTCTCAACAAGTCCGGTGTCCCGCGAGCGATCGCTTTTGCGATGCCTTCGGCCGTCGGTGGAACCAGCCATCCGGTCTCTCCATCGACGATCGATTCCCGGTAGCCGCCGTCGTTCACGGCGATGACCACTTTTCCGGAGGCCATCGCCTCCAAGGGAGCGAGTCCAAAGTCTTCGTCGCGGGAGGTCGCGACGAGCCCCCGGCATGTGGCGTATAGCTCGCGCAATCTCGGTTCGGGGATTTCGCCAAGGAACTCGACATTCGCGGGTGGGTTCAGCGACCGGATGAATCGTTCCGCTGAAACTCCGAGCTGCGCGCCTCCGACGACGAGAAGCTTTTCATGCGGCAGGCGCCGAAAGGTTTCTACCAACAAGTCCACTCGCTTCTCGTGGGAAATGCGGCTCACCGCGAGCCACGCGTCTCCCACTCGCTCGAATCGATAGGCGGCGACTTCAACGGGAGGGTAGACCACGTCCGCGGTGCGAGATAAGAACCGTTCGATTCGTCTCGCCACGTTGCGGCTGTTCGCCACGATCTCCTGTACGCCTTGGACGGCTCGTTCATACTTCGGGCGGGTCCTCCGAATCCAGCGTTGCGCCACGAACCGGCCGATGCGAGGAAGCGTTGCCAGGAAGGCATCATGGAGATCATAAAAGACGCGGACGGGAGTGTGGCAGTACCAGAGGTTCGGTCGGAATCGAGGGGCGGCAAAGACGGACCAGTTGCCGGAGAACACGTACACGTCATGGTGCGGGATGGTCGCGGTCGCGAAGGCCCTTGCCTGTCGGTCTTGTCGCAGCGGCGGTCGCGAAGGGACGCGGGCGATTTCATGGATTCGGACAGCGGGCATTCCCGCTCGGGAAGGGAGCGACGGATCGAGGTCAGTCACGTAGAGGTCGGCATCGAACGCGGAGGCCAGGGTCAACGCGACTCGTTCCCCACCGCCGATGAAGCGCAGATGGTCGTGGAGGACGGCGACCCGCATCGGCCCGCGGATGCGGTCGTCGCGCATAAACGCACGCGACTCAACAGGTCGTCGGGAGGCATCCCCATGCGATCCAATACACTCGGGCGTATCCGTTGTCGAAGACCTTCAGAAAGGGTGAGGCGTCGAACTTCGCGACCACCACCGGGTCCATCGGGGTCGCGGCTTCCCAGGGTGTAAGACGCACCCCCGCCTCCATGTCCTGGTCAATCCACACGTACTTGCGGAGAGTCGATCCTCGAGAGGCCCGTGTACGGGTCGTTCAGGGAGACGGGCAAGAACGGAGTCCGCGTTCGATCCCACGTCGCGTTCAGTCCGCCGAACCCGAAGACCGTCGTAGAGCCGTGATGGTCCGACACGACGAGGCCGCTCGCATGATCTCGAGCCCAATACGCGGGATCCAGGGCCGCGGGGATCGTCCCCTCCCGCCAACCGGCCAGGGTGGAGGGCGGTGGGACGCCTGTGAACGCGTTCGCCACGAAGGCCAGGCCGATGGCCATGCTTGCGACGACTCGGAATCGTCCTCGGACTGCTCCCAAATCCAAGAGGCGAACAAAGCCGACACCCGAGAGAATGGCGAACGGTACGACGAGGTACTCCATGTGTCGATAGGGAATGAGGACGCGTGGCGCGACGACAATCCCCACGATCGCAGATACGAGGAGGACGACCAGCCAGGCGTTCACCGGCAATCCATCCCTGTCGAAGTCGAGGAACTTGCGGCCCGGCGCGGAGAACGAAATGAGGAGCACGAGCGGGACGAAATAGAGGAGGCCCTCCGGAGAGACTCGAAACGTCGTCCCGGGAACGCCGAAGAGGACCGACACGATCCCGAGGATGAGGATGACTCCGACTGCGGAGGCATATGCCGTTCCACGATAACGAAGCCCCGGATACCTGGGCCGGTACCGCCATCCGATTCGGGTCCGCGCATAGATGATCCCCCCGAGGAAAACGAGTCCCAACCCGAACAGGACGAGGAGCGCCCACCAGGGCCGGATGTCCACGTCCGTGAGGATGAATTCTCGGAAGGTCGTCGCGTAGACGAGCCAGTACACGAACGTCCCGGCGAGGAGGAGACTCGCATACGCGACCTCTCGTTTCGACCCGGCCGTCCATCGCCATGGGCGGGCGAGACCCTGAACGATGATCGTACCGAGGACCATGAGGAGGAAGAAGTAGAGGGACAGATGGTGCGTCGCGATCAGCGTCCCCGATACGACGGCGAGCGGGACCAAGGCCGCCCGATCGGTCCGAAGGCGGAGAAAGAGGAGGAGGCCCGTGAGCGCGAGCAGATTTCCGACGGTCGCGGGGGCCGGGTGCGCGGTCGTATATGCGTGGGGTATCGCGCCGACCAGGACAGCGGCCGCGAAGAGGGCGACGCGGTCCTCGCCCGTGACACGCCGTGCGATCAAGAAGATCGGGACGACGGACAGAGCGCCCAAGATCGGCACGAGGACGTTCAGCACGGTCGGAAGGTCGAGGCCGGAGAGATGGGCCAGCCCTCCCTGCAGGAAGAACATGCCCGGGAAATACGGATACGTGACGCCCCATCCGTCGTACGTCGTCGAGACGTGGCCGGTCCGGACGAGATCTCGGAGAATCGCGAAGTACTCGCCCGTGTCCGAACCCCAATAGAGGAACGACCAAAGAGGGGAGAGTCGGACCGCGACCGAGCCGAGGACGAGGGCCGTGAGACCGAGGGCGGTCGACTTCCTCATTCATCGGCAAACCGACGCGCGTTACTAAAGGGTTATCCGCGCATCGTTGCATCGACGCGGGCGCACTGACATAAACTATTTGCCCGCGGCCTTTCTGTCCCGCCCGATGGCGCGCCGCTGTCCGGAATGTTATGCGGAGTTGCCGGACGACGCCATCTGGGTGTGCCCCACCTGTGGCTACACTCTCCGCATGCCGGGGTCCGCAAAGGCGGGGATCGTGTTCATGCTCCTCGGGCTAGCCCTCCTCGGCGTGTTCGTCTATGGGCCGGAAAATCTCGGATTGAACTCGGGCGTGATGCCGACGGAGCTCGCGAACCTCACGATTGCGAACTTCCCCCTCCTCGTCGTCGGAGCCTTCGCCCTCGGGTCATTCCTCGCGGCTGCGGCGGCACTCAAGATCCGGAGCGAGCAGGCGCGCGTCGCGGCGGCCTAGAAGAAGTCGTCGAGCTTCAGGTCCTGCGTCCGGTCGTTCGTGAAGAGCGACGTGATCGCTTCTTCAATCAAGTCGATCCGCTGCCGGAGGTAGTTCGATACCTCGAACTGCTGGCTGATCCGCTTCGAGATCTCGAGGTACTTCTTCACGGAACTCTCGTGAACGGTGAGCGTCAAGTTGCCGCTGCATTCGAGACACCGTCCCCGGAGCGGGATCCGACGGTACTTCGCCCCGCATTTCGTGCAGCGCACGGACTGGCTGGAGAACGCCTTCAGGTTCCCGATCAGGTCGGGAAGGAAATGATGGACGACGATGCGGGCCACGACGTCGTTCGGATCCACAGCACGGATCCGCAGCGCGAGGTCGAGCTGTTTGTCGATCTTCTCCGCCATGGATCCCTCCCCGTAGGCGGAGGCGAGGGGCCCCTGAGCCACCCCATGGGTCTCGTGTGTGTACGCGAATCCCTCGTACTGGAGCACGCTTCCGATCCGCTTCCCGACCGTGTCGATCTGAGCTTCGACCTCCTTGGGGTGAGCGAACCGTTCCGCGGCTTCGAACAGCGCGAGCGGATACCCGGCCGGCAGGTCGAGGTTGTGGGCCTCTTTGTCGATCTCATTCGGATCGATCCGCGTCGTCAGGACGAGCGGCGCATCCATGAGGCCGCCTCGCTTGTCCGGCAGGAACGACCGCGAAAAGTTGATCAGGCAATCCAGGAGCAAGATGAGCGAATCCTCGTCTCCGTCGCAGTTCCGGCGGCGGGCCGCGATCAGATAGGGATGGGCGAACCACGCCTTGGCATCCGTGAACCCGACGATCCGCGCGAGGACTCCGCCGCTTGTGTGCGGGGCGAGCGTCACGACGAGGTGGCCCAAAAGGTCTTTTGGTGATTTCGCGTCGTAGAAGCGGCCGAGGCCATAGAGGCGCTCCAGGAGATCGTCGACGAACGCCGCCACGCGGACCAGGTATTCTCCCCCGGAGCGGGCGACGAGGACGTCTTGGGGCCGCAACTCAAGGACCTGCTCCTCTCGCTCGAGCGGACGTCCCGTCATATCCCGCGCGTATCCGAGACGCCGCGCGTCTTCCACGGAAATACCGGCTTCCCTCGGGGTGAAGTGCGTGAGCGGGAGGTTCGTCATGTCGAACCGGGTCGTGCCGTCCTTGAACACGTAAATCTCGTGCTTCGCCCGAAGGACGCCTTTCTCGATCGGTTCCGGTGTCTTGTTCTTCGAGATCATGCCCTGGACCGCCTTGATCTCGGACGGCTTCGGTTCGCCGAGTCGTTCCAAGGCGGTCCGCAACACGTCGGCGATCGGGACGCGCTGCCGCGCGGGTCCGTTGCGCGCTGTCGTGTGTCCGCCGCACGAACACTTCGGGAGGAACCACCGCTTCCCGCACGCGGAACAGATTCGAAGGCCGACCTCCACCTCGATGGTCTCCTTGGAAGCCGCCTCGAGGAGCAGCCGCTGGGCCCCACCCTCGTGTCCGATCGGGAAGAGCGAATGCGGTGCGGGCTGCATCTTCCGGGGCGCGGCTTTCTCCGGACGGGCCATCCGGGCGCCGATCCGGGTGGGGCCCCGGGCTTTCACGAGGAAGCCGGCAAGGGCCGTCGCGAACGCGAGAGGGTCCGTCGTCTCGGGCCTCGGCGCGAGTACGAAGTTCGACTGGTCGACGGCAATTCCCAACGTCGCCAAGAGCACATCTGTGTGCCGTTCGACGACCAAGTCGCCCCCGCGGACCGCATAGAGGACGCCCAGCCGGACGAACCACTCTCGAAATTCCTCGTCGGCGGGGACGACGAGCCGACCTTCCGTGAGGCGTCCTTCGCCGCCGATGCGTTCGCGGAGGAGCTGCAGATCCTCGACGGCGAAGTCATGGAAGAACAGATTGTATCGAGGGTGAAGGGGCACGCCGAATTCCCGGGACCACGCGAGGGCCTGGGATGCCGTCGCCGTTTCCCATCCGGCCGGCAACTGTCCTAGGGCCTTCTTCAGGAGGAGGCCGTACCACTCCGGCGAAAACGCGCCGGGCATCAAGACGTGATTGTTCTCGAGGAATTCTCCGAAGGGGATGAGAATCTCGCCGAGATCCGCGATGACGCGGACATGTCCGGCGAGCCGTTTCGCGGCCGCCGCGTCCGGCACCTCGACGAAGTCTCCCGTGTCCAGGACGACGAGCGGCCCTTCGATCGTGTCGCAGGGCGTGACCGCGCCCGCCTTTCCGGGACGTTCCGTCTTGATTTGAGTACCGACCGCGATGAAATCGTCGAGGATGTGCATCGTCGCGGGATGCAGGGCCACGGCAGCGAGACCCGTGGCCCGGGTGCGGCCGTACCGGAGACGAAGGCCGCCGGCCCGGCTCGGATGGCAGAGGACGGGCCGCCCGGCCACGATGTTCTGGATGAAAACCTCGCTCGGCTCGACGCCGGAGTCCTCGGTGAGGTCGTCGGGTCCCGCGTTCTTCTTCTCCATGTAGGCATCGATGAACTCCCAACCGTCAATGCGCAACTTTCGCACGTGTTTCTGGATCTTCGGGGCCTTGAGGCACATCCCGTCCGCGATGACGAGGCACGCGCCGCCGCGAATCCGGTTCGTCTCGATTCGGGGCAGGTCTCGGAAGCCGCTGATCTCCGCGTCCTCCGTCCCTTCGCCGTTGATCGCCACGGGGCAGTTCGAGACGATGAGCGAGATCTCCTCGTCGGAAGGCGTGTATTGGAGGTGCTGGACCTGTTTGTACAGGGGGATTTCCTCCTTGAAGCGCTCGACCTCTTCCCGCGCCGGTTGGTAACGGCCGATGCCGAGTTCTCGCCGGACGACGTCTGCGATGAGGACGCTCAGGGCCTGGCCGGTCCCGCCGGCGGAACGAATCGGTCCTGCGTAGGACAAGTCCACGTACGAGCTGCCGTCCCGGTTCCGTTTGATCTTCACGGTGGCGAGGCCTTCCAGGGGGGCGACGAGAATTCCCTCCGTCAAGATCGCGAGGCCGACTCGGACCGCCCGTTCCACGGCCTTCTCCTTGCTCGCCGCCGGCCGCACGGCCATCTCCTTTGCCACGAGGATGGCAAGTTCCTCGCGGTCGTGGACCTTCGCCAGCTCCCGAATCCGTCGGGCGACACCCTCGACCTCGTAGTGTTCCAGGAGCCGTTCCACTCGGGATGCGAGGTCGTCCGTGAGGGGAATCTCCACATCCAGCTCGGGATCGAACCCGCGGGCCCGCGCGGCACGAGCGACCGCATACGTCGCCTCGACCTGCGACGCGAGGCCTTGAAAGTAGGAGCGGACCTCCTCAGAAACGACGGGCGAACCCATTCCATCCCTTCGATGATCGAAAGAGGGCCGCGTATCCGGAGGACCGCGTATATGTCTTTGCGTCCGCGCGCATGCGGACCCGCGAAATTCCACGGGTGAAGCTTTATCGCCCTCGGACGACGTGAACGCACGGACGATGTTGCAGGTCCGCGATCCGGACGCATTCCAGGAGACGGTCGTTCAGGCGAGGGAGCCGACGGTGGTCATGTTCTGGGCCACGTGGTGTCCCTTCAGTCGCCGATTCAACGCGGAGTTCGAGAAGCTGGCGGCTTCGCGCCCCTGGCGTTTTGCGGCCGTGTATCTCGATGATGAGGAGAACCCTCTCTGGGAGGAGTACGCGGTCGAGGTCGTGCCCACGCTCGCACTCTTCCGAGAAGGCAAGGTCGCGGACCGCCTCGATGGGATCCTCGGGTATGGGATCGACAACCGCATGGTCGAGGAATTCGTGCGCCGGGTCGAACCCGCGTTCGCATGAACGCCGTTCGGTTTCGCATCTGATTCTCAGGTCGGCACGTTTTAAGAGTTCTCGCCCGGATGAAATTGCGTGCGAAAAATTCGCAGCGGAGTCTACGGACTCAACCCACTTCTCGACGGGGGCGTGAACGAGAACAGCACGACCGTGGTGATCGGTCGGTCCGGTGCGGGCAAGACCACGCTCGCGACCCAGTTCATCCGGCGCGGGCTGCAGGAGGGCCAGGAAGGCGTCTTCGTCAGCCTCGATGAGAACAAGGAACAGATCATCCGCGAAGCGGTCGAGATGGGGTGGTCTGATATCCTCGAGTATCTCGACGACGAGCTGCTCGTGTTCATCGACGCCTCGGGTCGTGAGTTCTCGAACTTCATCCGGAAGGAGCTTCCGGCCTTCGTCGCGGACTGGAAGGGGAGCACCGCCCGGATCGTCGTGGATCCTCTGACGCCGGTCCTGTGGTCCACGAAAGACCTGTACGAGCAGCGGGACTTGATCGGCTACATGTTCAAGCAGACCCGGAAGGTCGGGACCGTCCTCTGCACGCTGGAGGAACATGGGCAGGCGGACCTCGCCGGACCCGAGACCGTGATCCCGATGTACCTCGCCGACTGCGTCGTCCATCTGAAGCTCAACAGCAACGACGCCGATCCGTCGCGTCTCCTGAAGATCGTGAAGTGCCGAAACAGTCGCCACAGTCCCGTGTCCCATCCGTTCCAGATCGTCCGAGGGCTGGGGATCGTGATCCAAGGTGTCGATGGGGGCCGTCCCGCGACCGTGAAGACGCCGTCCCAGCTCCGACAATTGCTCTTGACGCGATCGATGCCGAAGAACGTCCGGGACGCCCTCGACAAATCTCTGGACGGGCTGACGGATGCCGACTTCCGCGGACTGAAACCGGAAGAAGTCCTCGACTTGATTTTGCAGGAGTACCAGGGGGCGTGACATGGCCCGCGGGATCGGACGCGCCTTGCAGAAGGCGGTCGCCCGCGAAGGCCTCGATGTCGACCTAGATGCGGAAGGGCGAAGCCTCGCGAACGCACGACGGCGTCAGGTCTATCGCTACCTGTGTCTCCGTCCGTGCGCGCGCATCGGGGACATGGGGCGGGATCTCTCGATGTCCCAGGCCACCGCGCGGTGGCATGCCCGCGACCTCCTCGAAAATCGCTACCTGCAGGCGGAGGGCACCCGCGTGTTTCCCGTCGGGCTCATCGACCCCGAGGACTCGGCATTGTTCGCTGCGCTCGCGTCCGCAGGTCGCGCCGCCATCCTTGCCACGGTGTTCGAGTCACCCGGCATCTCGTTCCAAGAACTCGCGGACCGGGTGCATCTTACCCGTCAATCCGCGAGCAAGATTGCTTCCGAGCTGTCCGGCTTCGGGCTCGTGAGCGTCGCGGAGGACGGACGGCACCGCCGAGCGTATCCCACGGATCTCCTCGTTCGGAAGCGGGAAGCGAACCGAAGCCGGGCCGACGCGTTCGGAGAGGCGCTCCTCCGTCGGCTCGCGGACGATGGACTCGCGCCGGAGCTCCTCCGCCGCGACGAAACGACCCTCACCGTTCGATTCGGCGCCGGTCCGAGACGGGTCCTGCTGGAAGTCCCGCTCGACCCCTATGCGACGGCCTGGATGAGGCACGCCTGACGCGCTCATGTTAAGGAAATGACTAGAGGCGGTGATAGCCACGTTACAGGGCGCTTTAGGTAGCACAGCGACCCACACTCGACGATGGACGAGAGCTACCTCGAATGGCTGAGTTCGATCCCCGGCTCCGACGCGGAGCGCGCTCGGCGGATCGCGGCGCGCTTCTCTACATACGACGAACTCCGGGCCGCCACCCGCGAGCAGCTCGCGTCCGTGGAGGGACTCACCCCCTCGTTCGTGGACGCGCTCCTGACTCTTCTCGGAGGATCGCCGAATCGTGATGCCACCGAACATCTGTTCCTTTGTCCCGAGTGTGGTTCTTTTGTAGGAACCGGCACGACCGCCTGTCCGTTCTGCGGGGTCCAATTCGAAGGGTCCACGGGGGCTGGACTCACGGCGGAACTGGATGACTTCCTGCGTGAGGACGTCCCGACTCGGATCTGTCAGGCCTGCGGTGCGACCATGGACAAAGACGCGACCGCGTGCAGTGTGTGCGGCCGACAGTACAGCCCCGCGGAGCTCGCACTCTTGCCGACCCTCGCGCCGATCCTCGACGAGACTGCTCCGTTCTGTTCCCGATGCGGCGCTTACCTCTTCTCCGATGAAACGGAGTGCGCGATCTGCGGGACCTCCGTGACCGCCCCGCTGGAAGTCGCGACCGGTGGCAAGGGCGTCGTGAAAGACTTCCTCAGCCGCTGGCAGCGGATGGCCCCGCCGAGTGCAGCGACCTCGGAGGCGGACCGACTCGCGGAGGAGCTCGAACACTACGACCGACTCCTGGAAGCGAATTCCTCCCTCGAAAGGGCGTGGGCGAACCGGGCGAAGGTCCTCGACAAACTGGGCCGCACAAAGGAGGCAGCCGAGTCCCTCGCAAAGGCGGCGGAGCTGAATCCCGCGCGGGAGGATCGATACCGACTGGAGGTCCAGAACATCCTCCGGTCGACGGAAGACGCCTCGGTCGTCGCGCCGCGGTGGACCCAACCCGCGGCGACCGCGTCCCCAAAGGTCGTCGATATCCATCTCGTCGAAGCCCTCGACCATTATGAGTCCCTGCTTCGTGCCGACCCGACCCTGGTCGTCGCCTGGAAGACGAAGGCGGAGCTCCTTGAGCGTCTCGGTCGCCCCGAGGACGCCCGCGCGAGCCGCGCGGAAGCGGACCGTCTGGAAAAGGTCGGCGAGCGTTCCATCCGCGCCGCCGTCACCGGTCTCCACTCGAACGGGCTCGCGACTCCGGGACCAACCGGGGCGGGTCGCACGAACGGCCGGGTCAACGGCGCCCGGAGCGGACGGACGAACGGACGCACGAACGGTCGTGTCAACGGGATGGCCGAGGGTCGCGTAAATGGACTGACAACCGGCGCCGTGAACGGCCTCACGTTCGGTCGCGGCGCCACGAACGGCCTGGTCAATGGCAACGGATTCACAAACGGACGCCGCGGTCGGCACGGGACGCCTCGGATCCCGCCGCAGCCCCACTGGTCCCGCTCCGTGATCGGGATTGCGGCGGTCGTGGCGCTCATGATCATCGTGCCGATCCTCGCGAGCATACTCTCGCCGGGACCGAACGCCCCCTCCTCGATCATCCGTATCGATGGGGACTTCAGCGACTGGGCGAACATGGCCTCGTACGGGCAATCCGCCGCCGACGTGACGCCGAATCCCGCGGTGCACCTCGTCGCGATGAAGGTGGCGACGCAGGACCAGAATCTGTTCGTGTACACCCGCGTCCAGGGAAACATGTTCCAAGGGACCGCCGTCAACGAGACGGACAGCATCTTCGTCTTCGTCGACGAGGACAACAACCGGAACACGGGCTACCCGATCGGCGACCTCGGAGCGGATTCGCTGGTCGAGGTCTATGGATGGCATGACTTGGCGGACATCCGACATGGCGTCTCCTCCTTCGTCTTCAACGAAACGGGGCAGCTCCGATCGAACGATTGGCACCGCTTCCTTACTGGCGGTTCCTCGGACGCCGCGTTCGCGGGTCATGAACTGGAGATCCGTGCGAGCCTGAGCGAGCCAACGAAGGCCCGCTTCCTCGTGTACGCGGCGGACAATCTCGGAAACTTCGATCCGGCCGACGGATCGATCCGCCCGTCCTTGGCCACCGTGATTGTCGGTCAGCAGACGGTCGCGAAGGACATCGTCGCTTCTCCGCAGGCCGCGATGCTCCGCGTGACTCTCGCCCCGATGGGCGGCGTGCCGCGTGTGAAGGGCCTGGACGTCATGCGCCGCGGGACCTCCATCGATCCCACCGACCTTGTGCTTTACCGCGATGATGGAAGCGGGGCTTTCGACGCGAACGATACTCGTGTTTCGAACGCGACAATGACCGGCAATGCAGTCCGCCTTCCGATGGACCTGAACCTTTCCGCTCCGTCCCTCTATTGGGTGGAGGCCCGGTGGTCGAACCAAACGCCCACGACCACGTTCGGACTCGCCGTGACGGATGTGGCGTCCAACGGAACCGCGAGCTTCTCCGCGGCGGAAAACAGCCTCGTTTACTTGGGCGCGGCACCGTCGAGCCTCCGCATCGACGGCGCCTTCGGAGATTGGCAAGGGCGCCCGTACGGACAGGATCTCCTCGGAGACGTCACGAACCGGACCGGATCCCAGGCATACGACGCAAACGTGGATCTCCTGGCAACCGCGGTCGACCTCGGAACGAACTTCACGGGCTATGTGCGAGTCGATGGTCGGATGCTCGGGGGTCAAGACATCCCGACGTCCCGAGTGCGGACATACCCGGCTCCGCCAAGCTCGAACAACTCGACGCTCCCGAGCATCGTGCCCCCGCAGCAGGGAGTCGACGTGATGTACGCATACATCGATGCGGACAACTCATCCGCCACGGGCCTCCGGGCCGACATTGGCGGCCGGGCCTACGGCTTCGATTTCGCGATCGCGGCGATCGGTCGGAACGGCGTCGTGAACTCGAGTGGCCTGTACGGGTTTGCGCCTAGTCAATCGAACCCATGGAACTTCCTGCGGCCCGTCGATGTGGGACTGGACGCCCACCGGATGGAGTTCGCCGTCAACGCCAGCGTCCTCAACTTGACGACCGGTTACCGCGTGGTGTTCTACGCCTCAGACTGGCGGCTCGAGTACGACCTGGCCCTGCCCGACGCGGCGGTCACACGATTCCCGATTTCGATCCAGGCCGCCACGAACGCGGTCATCAACGAGGTATCCCCCCGACCGAACCCGGAATGGATTGAGATCGCGAACCCGTTGGCGACATCGATCTCTCTGAACAATTGGGTGCTCCAGGTCCGCAACGGCGGGTGGCAGACCGTCTTCACCTTCTCCACCCAAGTCCTCGGACCCTTTGGCTCCGGGTCGGAGTACCTCCAAGTAAACCTGGCGGCGAATTCCCTTCCCAACGGCGGCACGCAGGTCCGCCTCCGCCAGGGCATGACGACGATTGATCGGACCACCTACCCGGGCTCCGTCGCCAACGGGCAGACGTGGGCCCGGTTCAAGGATCCGGCGACCGGGGTACCCATGGACACGAACAACGACGCGGTCGACTTCTACACCTCGATTCTCCCTTCTCCCGGGCAGGGGAATGATCGGCATCGCCCGACGATCGTCGTAGCGAAGACCGCGAACCGCGCGGTCGCGGCGCCGGGCGATCTCATCACGTACACGCTCTATTACAACAACACGAACACCGGGAACGCGAGGGCCCTCTGGATCAACGACACGCTGCCGACCGGAGTCGCATACTCCTCCTCGAGCGTTCCTTTCAGCTCCGTGTCCGGGCAGACCTACCGCTGGATCTTCCTGAACGTCGTGCCCGGCGCTCACTCTTTCACGCTCACGGGGCAGGTGACGGCGGCCGCGACGGACGGACAGGTCCTCGGGAACACCGCCACGTTGGCGTACGTGGACACCTTGCGTCGGCCGTTGCCGGGGAGCACCGCCTGGGCCAACACGACGGTTCGCCGGCCTACCATCACGGTCACGAAGACCGCGACCCCGTCGTCCGCGAAGCCGGGGGACTTGGTGACGTTCACGATATACTACAATAACACCGGATCCGCCCTCGCAGGGACCGTCACGATCAAGGACAGCTTGCCGAACGGCATGACGTACCAGAGCGCGACTCCCTTGCCCACGTGGAACAACGGACGCACGTTCTACTGGAACTTCACGAATGTGGCCCCCGGTCCGCACAGCCTCACAATGACGGCCCGGGTGGACGCGGGGTTCACGGGCTCCCAGCTCGTGAACTGGGCGTTCCTGAATTACACGACGGTCGGAGGCTTCGCCTTGAACGGGGGAAGCTCCTCGGCGATCGTCGCGATACCGGAGCTCTCGGACATGATGTACGTGGCCCTCGTCCCCTTGGTGATCGTCGGATTGAAGTGGCGAGCCCAGCGCCGCGAGAAGGAATAGAGAGTGGCTGACAGCGTTCCATGGATCGGCGGCCGTTAGAACGGCACGGTTCGTCGTCCACCACAAGGATGGACGGCTAGCGTACCTAGGTCGCCGGCCCAAACCCTCCTCGAAGGAGGGCAGGCTTCGCGCGGGCTCGCGCACCGCACTACCGCAGGGAACGTGGGCGGGCTTAACTTCCGGGTTCGGGATGGGACCGGGTGTATCCCCGCCGCTTTGGCCGTCAAACC
>Ga0209471_1001202_pt1 | contig 15693 bp, 14 predicted proteins | sample GraSoiAngelo_128_FD_185885 | JGI IMG/M metagenome (GOLD analysis project Ga0209471, IMG submission 185885) | Grasslands soil microbial communities from the Angelo Coastal Reserve, California, USA - 14_0927_12_20cm (SPAdes) (version 2) | ecosystem: Environmental > Terrestrial > Soil > Grasslands ...
CCAAATTACCATTAGCTTGCCGCGGCTGCGACCGGCCGCTGGCGGATTCCAACCGCTCTTTTCAATCAGTGATCGCGAATTAGCGCAATTGGTCTGCGCTTTGCGCATCAGTTTTCCTCAGGTCGGGATTGTCTTGAGCACGCGCGAACGGCCTTCTTTGCGCGACGCGCTGGTATCGTTAGGCGTAACGATGATGAGCGCGGGCAGTCACACCGAGCCCGGCGGCTACACCCGCCGCGGCACCGAACATCTGCATCAGACCGTGGGCGGTCGAATCATTCCGCCGGATTTTCAGGACGGCGAAGACAAGCTAGCCACCGGTCAATTTGAAATTGGTGATGACCGACCGCCGGAAAGAATCGCAACCATCTTGCGGCAGCGCGGTTTCGAACCGGTTTGGAAGGATTGGGAACAAACGCTTTCCGGCTAATGCATATTTCGCTCAACGGCCAGGAAGCAGATGCACGCGGCGCACAAACGGTGGCCGAGCTCATCAGGCGGTTTGAATTGCCACCCGAGACGATTTTAATCGAGCACAATGGCGTCGCGTTGCCTCGCCGTGAATGGCCGCAAAAGCCGTTAACTGATGGCGACAGAATAGAAATCATTCGCGTCGCCGCCGGCGGCTAAGCGGTCTTGTCGCGCGCGTCGATCCCAGCGTTATCCCTGACGCTGATTTGCCGCGCGCTCTCGCTTCTTTTCTCTCTCTCTACCTTTCTCGCTCTCTCTCTCGCTTTCCATCGTCCAAAGCATCGAACCCTCCGATTTATTGACGGGTACGACTTGAGCAATCACAACAGACATTTCATTGTGCGTTTGATCACCCCACTCGACACGTTGTGGAATCACCGAAGGGTTGTTCGGGTTTTCGGCAGAATTGTCATGGACACTTTCCATGACTAATTCTGTGTAAGGAGGTAATCGAACCGGCTTCACATTCTGATAGTACATCTGCCAGTTGAAATTCCAGTCGTTGATCCAGAGCAAGATCTTCTCGGTGCCGTCCGGGAACCGCGCCGTCACTTTCACCTCTTTGCCAAGTCGATGCATGTGGGGATAGAGTCCGACAACATCTACCTCGACAGGCAACGTCACCGAATCCCGTGTTCGATATGCTTTCTCGCCCGGAGGGATATCGATTCGGAGGTCTTCCATATAAATGTCGACCATGAAATTCGACGGTGGCTGGTCGGTGAGATAAATTCCCACTGCCGATTGTTCTGACTCTGGTTTGCCGGATGGCGAGAGATGCAATTGCAAGATGAGGTCTGTTCCCTTCGGCCACGGGAGAGCAAATCCATCCGGCAGCGGTACAGGTTCCCAACCCGGAGTCCAAATCCCCAGATTTCCAGGAAGCATAACACCCGGGAGGGAGGCCTGCGGGAATCCCGGCAGGCCATCAGCTCCGTCTCGCGTTCGCCCTGACCCCGTCCGATCCATGCCGAGGACAGCATGGTGGACAATGCGCCGGTTACTGGGTCGGTACTCGACGGCACGAATGTATTTTCCTTCGGGTAACTTCAGCGGTATAACAAAGTTGCGTAACACGTCGGCGCCTTCAGCCGGCAAATGGTACGGCTCTGGCATCGTGAAGATGATGTCCGGATTTCCCAAATGCCACCCGGAGGAAAATTTGGGAGGTTCTGGCAACTCCTTTCGATCCCCTTCCGGCATGCCTGCCTGCACCCATTTCTTGATCAAAGCCACCTGCTCCTCCGTCAATCGCCGCTCTCCCAAAAATTCACCGTACCCCGCGATTGGTCTCCACGGTGGCATTATTTTAGCCTGCACAATCGCCGCGATCAGGCGTCCATGCTTGCGAACATCGTTGTAGCTGCGCAACGAAAACGGCGCGACTTCTCCGGGCCGATGGCAAGTGACGCAATTATTATTTAGCAATGGAGCAATATCGCGGCAATAGGTCGGGCCTTCTTCGGCTGAGAGCGTAACGCAAGAGCTTGTTGCGATGACCACAAACACAATCGGAACGGATTTCACAGCCCAGACTTCTCTTTTGTCGGAATGTAGCAGCCGATTGGAGGTGCGTCCGGCCACCGAGGCGGTTGGTTTTCCAAAATGGAGCGAAGCGCGGCCTCCAGATCGCGTTCACGTGGATGATCGCGCTTTTTGCCGAAATCGACATAGCGATCGTCAATACGTCCTCGATATAGCAACTTGCCATCAGGCGAGAACACAGCTGCCTCAGGAGTTCGTGTCGCGCCCGATTTCCTGACTAATCGCTGGGCCGGATCGACCAGGCCGGGAAATCCGAAATCGTATTCATTCGAATGCTGTCGTGCTTCAGCCCTTGTCGTGTCCGGGTCGGCATAGACCCGATAGAATTCAATTTCGGGAAAAGCGCGACGGATACGTTTGAGTTCAGGAACGTAGGAATTGCAGATCGGACAATCCGGAAGCACAAAAATGAAAACGACCGTCTTTGATCTCGCATTCGTTTCTGAAAAGAACGTGAGCGATTTCCCCGCGATATCCTTCACCACAATCGCGGAGGACGCGGCATAAACGATCCCCGCCACCGCGCCGAGCAACCCGCAGATCGTAAACGAGGCGATTCCGCTTTGTTTTAGCCGACGCACGGCGAGCAATTTAGACGGATGTTGCCAAGGCAGTCAATCGGATGGCTGCCCTTAACGAGCTGCTTTGACCACTACTCGCATCCCATCTCGCCGAACAACCGTGATGGAAGTGTTTGGCGGGATGAATTCCCCTTGTGTGACCACGTCGATAATCTGGTCGAGAAAACGTGCTTTGCCGCTCGGCCGCAAGATCGACAACGAGATTCCTTCGGTGCCTGGTGAAAGATCGATGGCGGTGGCGAATTCGCGCGGCACGCCTGCTAATGACGGACCGGGTGGATTCGAAGTCATTAGCGCGAACCGGCGGTAAACGCTGGTTCGCGGCAGATATCGCACGAGCAAGGCGATCACAATCGCGGCGCCGATCAGCGCCAGAAAAAGATTCAAGAGCGGCACGGCCAGAGCGCGCCCGGTTGGGAAGAAGGTTTCGCCCGGATAGTGATCGATCATCGCCCAGAACAACGATGCCAGGATCAGGAAAACGCCAACGACACCGAAGACGATGGTGGAGTGCGCGAAGAAAAGAATTTCGATGATGACGAGCACCGTGCCCAAAATAAAGAGCGCGACCACTTCCCATCCCGCAAGGCCGGCCAGATAATGCCCGAGAAAAAAGAGTGCGAAGCAGATTGCTGAAATAATTCCGGGCATGGTTGCGCCGGGAATTTTGAATTCGATATACGCCCCAATGATTCCGCCCAGTAACAACAAAGGCGCAAGGGTCGTGATCCAAAACGCGAGCTGTTCAAATCCGGTCGGTCCGAGCGAAACGGCCTTTCCCTTGAGACCGGCTTTTTGCATTAAATCGACAACCGAGTCGACGATGCCGTCGGCCAGCAATGGCTTGCCGTTGAATTTTTCTGTGGCTTCCTGCGCATTCAAAGTGAGAAGGGTCCCCTTTGGATGGATCACGCGGTCGCCGATCTTAACTTCTTTCTCTTTGTTCATGAACGCTTCGCCCACGTCCGGATTGTGTCCGTTTTTCATCGCGGAGCTGCGAATCAACGCCGACCAATACGAAATCGTTTTCTCGCGCTGGGTCAGCGGAAGGTCCTCGCCCGTTGGCAACACTGGCGCTGCCGCCCCGATGGCGCTTACGGGAGCCATGTAAATGTGCTGAGTAGCAAGCGCGATGAGCGAACCAGCGGAACCGGCGTTGGAGTTGATGAAGGTGTAGGTTGGAATGGTCGCGTGATTCAGCGCGCTGGTGATCTCCTCCGCGGAATCGAGTCGCCCGCCGTACGTATTCATTTCAAAAACGATTGCGCTGGCGCCGCTGCTTTCGGCAACTTTCTCCGCGCGACGCAGGAACATCAGTAGGGAAGGGGAAATTTCGCCCCGGAGCGGGACGACGACCACATCCCCTTTATGAATGACTTCCCGGGCCTGACCAGTTTCCAGCGTTGCCAAGACCGCGATCAAAACCAAGATCGACAATTTCTTCATTAATTTGGAAAGCGACCCAGCGCTGAGTAGATTTTGACATCGCTTCGGAAAGCAAACGAGCGAAAAATAAAAGTCGCGTGATTCCTTCAGAAACAATAGAGCAAATTGCGGCAGCGAACGACGTGGTCGAAGTGATCAGCTCTTATTTTCCGCTGAAACGGGCCGGCGCAAATTTCAAAGCGCTTTGTCCCTTTCATCAGGAAAAAACTCCGTCATTCCATGTCAGTCCGCAGCGCCAAACGTTTCACTGTTTTGGCTGTGGCGTGGGCGGAAGCGTTTTTCGGTTCGTGATGGAATACGAGCACCTCGATTTTCCATCGGCCGCGCGAAAACTAGCGGCGCGCGTCGGCATTCCGATTGCCGAGGAACGCGTGGCAGCGGACGAAGATCGACAACATGAAGCGCGGCGCACTTTGCTCAAACTACATTCCGAGGCTGCGGAGTGGTTCCAGGAAAATCTGTTGAAAAAACAGCTCGCAGAACCAGCCCGCGAATATTTGAAAAACCGCGGAATCGATCGCCAGGTCGCCAAGAATTGGCAGCTCGGTTTTGCGCCAGACAGTTGGGACGCATTTTTGAAATGGGCGCTTGATCGCGGTTACTCGCGCCAGCAGCTATTGCAAAGCGGACTGGTGAAGCCGCGCGATGAGGAACGGCCCGGCAATGAAGTCTACGATCGGTTCCGTGCCCGCATCATATTTCCAATCTGTAACGACGTCGGCGAAGTCATCGCCTTCAGCGGCCGGCTGCTCGAGTCCGATCCGCAGGTCGCGAAATATTTGAACTCGCCCGAAACGCCCCTTTTCCAAAAAGGGCGCATCCTTTTTGGCCTGCACAAAAGCAAACGGGCGCTGATTGAAGCAAATTGCGCGATCGTGTGCGAAGGCCAGCTCGATTTAATCGCGTTGTTTGAAGCCGGCATCAAAAACGTGGTCGCGCCGCAAGGCACGGCCTTCACCGAACATCAGGCCCGGATTTTGAAACGCTTTGCCGATGAGGTTGTTCTTTGTTTCGATGCCGACCAGGCCGGTCAAAAAGCCGCAGCGCATTCGCTCGATGCACTTCTTCAAAACGATTTGATCGTCCGGGTGGTAGACATGCCGCCGGGCGAGGATCCTGATTCGCTCATTCGGCGCAACGGGAAAGAAAAATTTGAAAAGCGTGTCGCCTCTGCGCGTGACTTTTTCGATTATTGGATCGATCGCGAAGTCGCGGCTGTCGATCTGAGCTCGCTTGGGGCGAAAATGCAGCTGGCCCGCAAGCTGGCCGAAACAGTTTCGCAGGTTCGTGATCCGGTTATGCGCGGCGAAGTCTCGAACAAGATGAGCGCGCGGCTGGGCGTGCCGGCTTCTGAGTTCGAAAAACTTACGCCGAAAGCAAGGCTTGAGCGCACTAATGAAAATGGTCCAGCTTCATCCCAAGCTGCGATCGCTCCGCGACATGATATTGCCGTGCTTTGTCTTCTCGCGTTGCGCGATGAAGCTGCTCGCAAATTTCTTCTCGAACAAAACTGGCGAGAAGTGTTGCAGCAGATTTCCGGCGCCGAATTGCTCGCTCGTATTCTGGAGAGCGAACTGCGCCCGGACGACCCCGTCTCTCTCAATTCCCTTATGTCTCGACTAACGGCCGAAGAGGAAGGTCTGGTTTCTGCTTGGCTGATGCAAAAGATGCCGGCAAACGCGACAGAAGTTGCGGAGGGGTGGTGGAAAGGACTAATTCAAACAACTTTACGCCGGCAACTTGAGATCGCCGAAACCCGAATGCGGCTTCCACAGCTGACCACTGGCGAGGTCGTTAATTTACAGAAAGAAATTGTTGACCTGCGGGAGCAACTCCACCACATTTCCCGGCTTTCGTCTGTTCCCGAGGCCGGCTGCTGATTGTCGATCTTATGGGGAACGCTGATCGAAGGCCGCAAACCTTAACCCACAGTCTTGGCCAGGCATTCGAAAGCAAAGAAAGGCCTTCGCCGATCATCGGCGAAGCGGCCGAAATTTAAACGGACGAGGCGAGCTTCGGACAGCAACGGCTCGACGCCGCGGCTAGGATTAAAAGGGCGAGCAACTATCGCAGCCTTCAAGTCCAAGCGAATTACTCAACTGGTGCGCGCGCGGAGAGCGACGCCGGGCGCATTACTCAAATCAAAAACTGAAGCTGACACGGCGGCTGAGATTCAGCTCCGTCTCCGCGAACTCATCAAGCTCGCCAAGGAGCAAGGCTATCTCACGTTCGACGACCTTAATGAGGCCCTGCCGGATGGAATAACGGACGCGAACGAGCTGGACGCCATTCTTACGCGACTCCGCCGAATGGAGATCGACGTCATTGAAGCATCCGATGTTGATCGACATAAAGAAGTAAAAAAAGACCTCGATGAAGAGGAGGAAGAAAAACCGGAGACGAAGCTCGACATTCTCGACGACCCCGTCCGGATGTATCTCAAACAAATGGGTCAGGTGCCGCTTCTAACCCGTGAGCAGGAAGTGGAAATCTCGAAACGTATTGAGGAAGCGGAAAACATCGTGCAAAAGCACATTAACCGTTTCGGCTTCACTGCGCGCGCGCATCTCGATCTTGCTCAGAAACTCACCGAAGGCCGGGAACGGTTCGACCGCGTCATTCTCGACAAGAAGATCGAGAGTCGCGAGCGTTACATGAAAATCCTGCCGCGCTTGTGTAAGCAGGTCGAAAAATTGAGCGGTACGATTACTCAGAATTACGCAAAGCTTTCGGGCAATTCTTCGAAGAAAGACACGAAGCGATTGAAAGCGTTTCAGCGAACGCTCAATTCCCTTCAACGGCTTTACCCTAAGTTTTATTTCAAGCAAAAGGTCACCGAAGAGTTCGTCCACCTGGCGGACGAACATTATCGCACCCTTGTGGCTGTTCAGAGCGAGATCGCGAAGCATCGCCGCAGTTTAGGCGAGCGTTCGCCGGCCGGAATCAAGTCTCGTGAGCTGGAAAAGTCGCTTTGGCTTTCGCTGGACGAATACGCAGAGCAATACCAGTCGTTGAAAAGCTGGCTACGGAAAGCGCTCCAGGCCAAGACCGAGATGGTCGAAGCCAATCTGCGCCTCGTGATCTCGATCGCGAAAAAATACACCAACCGCGGTTTGTCGTTTCTGGATCTGATCCAGGAAGGCAACATGGGGTTAATGAAAGCGGTCGAGAAATTTGAATATCGGCGCGGCTACAAATTTTCGACCTACGCCACCTGGTGGATTCGCCAGGCCATCACTCGGTCCATTGCCGATCAGGCGCGCACCATCCGCATTCCCGTCCATATGATTGAGACGATCAACAAACTGATGCGGGTGCAGAAGCAATTGGTCCAGGAATACGGCCGCGAACCAAGCCCGGAGGAAGTGGCGGAAGAAATCTTGTTGCCGGTCGATCGAGTGCGAGCGGTTTTGAAAATGGCGCAGCAACCGATTTCGCTGCAATCGCCTGTCGGCGAAAGCGAGGAGACAAATTTCGGCGACTTCATCGAAGACAAAGGCGCCGAAAATCCCTGCGACATGACGGCGATTGTGCTGCTTAAGGAGAAAATTAAGGATGTGCTAGAGACGCTGACCGAACGTGAGCGCCAGGTTCTCGAACAACGCTTCGGCTTGGTGGACGGATACAGCCGCACCCTGGAGGAAGTCGGCCGCCAATTTCGCGTTACCCGCGAGCGTATTCGCCAGATCGAGGCGAAAGCGCTGCGCAAAATGCGCCATCCTACGCGCATCCGTCAGTTGGAAGGATTTTTGGAAGCGCCTGAAGTGTAAGACGTTGCCGGACGCACGGCGCGCGCAACTTTCAGGAGCTTGGTTTGTTAAATTCGCGGAGAAAATGAAACGCGAAGAGGACCAACAATTATGGGATCTCCTGGGCCAGACCACGCAAAGGCAGCTTTCGCCTTTTTTCGCACGCAACGTGGTTCGCAGAATTCGGGAGCAGCCGCCAGACCGTTTCGAACGGCTGCGCAGTTGGCTGACTCCGAGGAAGCTGGTTCCGGTGACGGGTTTGGTCGTGGCAGTAATCGCTGTGATCCTGGCCGCGCATCAGCCCGCAACCCGTAATCAGGCCGACAGCGCGCCGGATGTGATTGCAGCGATTGATCCGCAAGATTACGACGTCGTCGCCGATCTGGACGAATTGTTGGTCACAGATGAGAGCAGCTTGTGGGACGAGGATACGCAAACATTGTAGCCGCGATCGCGACGATCGCGGTTTTGATCATCGGCTCCGGATTGGCAAAGGCGCAACCGCAGGGCCCGCAAGGTTCGAATGTCCGCAGGCTGCCTCCGCCACGCCACGCTCCGAGTCTGAACAATCCGCGCGATCGATGGATTGCGATGCCCCCGGAAGATCGACAAATATTTCGAAGGAACGCCGAGCGCTGGATGCAAATGGGACCGGAAGAGCGAAGAATAATGCGTGAGCGGGAAAAGGCGTACCGCGATCGGGTGAAGGTCGAAGTGGACTCTGCCTTGCGCGATTCGGGCTTGCGTCTTGACGGGGAAAAGCGCGCGCAGTTTGAGCAACGTTATTTGCAGGAAAGGCGTCGGATCGAGCACACGCTACGGCAGGAAACAGAAGCGAAGCGTCAGGAGCAATTGCCGGCGCTAAAAGAACGTTTGAAAAAGGAATTTCAAGAGCCGTCGCCGTCAGTCCAACCGACATCAGCGCCGGCTGTGTCCACATCGCCAAAAAAATAAAGCCGGCGGGACTTTTCACCCGCCGGCCTCAAAAATTTCGTTGGGCGTCTTTAGTTTAGTACCAGTGCCGGTAATGATGGTATCGATGGTGGCGCGAATAGTAGACGCGGTGACCATGGTACCAATAAAATGACGGCCCACCGTAGTAGTACGGCCGGTAGTAAGGGTAGTATCCGTAGTACGGATAAGGGTAGCCGTAGCCGTAAGGATATCCGTACCCTGGATATCCGAATCCGATGCCAATCGCGACCCCGGCGTTAGAACTTGGCGTTGTAGCGAATGCGAATCCGCCTGCCACGAGCGCGATTAAAAGAAGCTTTTTCATGTTTTTATGTCACCTCCTGCAAACTCTACTAATTGAACATTAAGTACGACGAAGAGTTTCTCAAATTATTCGAGAGCTCGCCGCGCGATCGTATTTCGGATAGCCTGTCACACAAATGTCGGGTCCGATCTTTTCAAATCTTACCCGCTCGAGGTGCGCGCTGTGGTAAGTGCGAAGCGCGCCCCGCCCGCCAAACGCGACAATTGGTCCGCCGGTCAGGATAGGAGCGACATAAATTTGCACCTTATCGATCAGGCGCTCATCTAAAGCCTGACCGAGAACGCGTCCGCCGCCTTCGATTATCAGGCTCGTTATGTTTCTCGCCCCGAGGTCGGCTAAAATCGCCGGAAGTGTCTCATTCCGGTAAACACGCGTATTCTTCGCGAAGCGGTCTGTGAAAACATGAGCGTCACCCGGGATTTTACCTGAACGGGTCAATACAACGCGGGCCGGCTGTCGATGATGCGATGCCCTGCGCACTGTCAGACGGGGATTGTCGATCCGAATCGTGTCGGCGCCGACGAGAACAGCATCGCTCTGCGCGCGCAGTGTTTGGGCGTGCCGCCGTGCGGTTACGCTCGTCAGCCAGCGCGATTCCTTTTTAGGTCGGGTCAATCGCCCGTCTAAACTCATTCCGCATTTTGCAATTACGAATGGAATTCCGGTCGCAATCCATTTATTAAATGCTTCGTTCAAAAGGGCGCATTCCTCCGCGAGCACACTCGTTCTGACCTCGATGCCGGCGTCGCGCAAAATCTCGATTCCGCGTCCGCGATGACGCGGGTTCGGATCGGTAGCGCCAATCACAACAGATTTTATGCCAGCCTGTATGATCTGATCGGTGCACGCGCCGGTCCGGCCTTTCGTCGAGCACGGCTCTAAGGTGACATACAGCGTCGCGTCTCTCGGGACCTTTCGCCGAAAATCTCGCAGACACTCAATTTCAGCATGAGGCTTACCGGCCTGGCGATGATGTCCTCGTGCCACGATGCGCTTTCCCACAACTAGAACGGCGCCGACCGCGGGATTCGGGCTCGTTTGCCCGACCGCTTTCCGCGCCTCCGACAGCGCACTGCGCATGAACCGTTCGTTGTTACTCATCTTGAGAGAAAACAAATATTCGGTGCGACAGAACATGAGCAAATCTTTTTGGGGAACACCGGTTCAGCCTCGGCCGGGCTCAAAGCTGATGTGATTCGAGATCGATCCTCAAAACAGCGAGCTTTTCTGCTTGGCGAATCTGTCGTGGCGGACTTACTTAGAGCGAACCCCCAAAAATATGGCCACAAAAACTGAAGAGAAATCCGGCGCCGACAAAGTAGCTGCCGCACGAAACAAAAATTTGGATCTCGCAATTCAGCAGATCGCAAAAGACTACGGTGAAGGCGCGATCATGCGCCTGGGCGCCGAAAAGATCGTTGATATTGAGGTAATCCCGACCGGCAACATCTTGATCGATCGCGCTCTGGGCGTAGGCGGATTCCCACGCGGCCGCGTCGTTGAAGTGTTCGGTCCGGAATCTTCTGGTAAAACGACGCTCACGCTTACTGTGATTGCGCAGGCGCAAAAGCGCGGCGGCTTGGCCGCGTTCATCGACGTCGAGCACGCGCTCGATCCTCAGTACGCCAAGACGCTTGGCGTTAATCTTGACGATTTGCTTGTTTCTCAACCAAGCTCCGGCGAAGAGGCGCTCCGTATTTGCGAAACACTGATCCGCTCCAACTCGCTCGACGTCATCGTTGTCGATTCCGTTGCGGCGCTGGTGACGCGGGCCGAGCTGGAAGGCGAGATCGGCGATACCACCGTGGGCGCGCAGGCGCGCCTGATGAGCGCAGCTTTGCGCAAGCTGACCTCGCTCATTTCCAAAGCGCGCACCACCTGCATTTTTACAAACCAGATCCGTGAAAAAATCGGCGTTATGTTCGGCAATCCGGAAACAACGCCGGGCGGAAAAGCGTTGAAGTTTTATGCCAGTGTGCGGATCGATATTCGCCGGATCGGCGCGATTAAGCAGACCGACGGGGTCGTGATGGGCAATCGCACTCGCGTTAAGGTCGTGAAAAATAAGGTCGCGCCGCCCTTCACCGAAGCGGAGTTCGACATCATGTATAACGAAGGAATTTCCACGACTGGATCGCTGCTCGATCTTGCTCTCGAAAAACAAATCATCGAAAAGCGCGGATCGTGGCTGAATTACAAGGGAACGCAACTGGCGCAGGGACGCGACGCTGCCAAAGAAGTTTTGAAGAACGATCAGGCACTTTACAAAGAAATCGAGGTGGCTGTGAAAGCGAAGCTCGATGAAGATAAAAAATAGACGGGGCACAAGATCGATATGTTTATTCAACGAATTATCCTGACGCTTGCGACTGGCATCGCCATTTCAGTTTCGGCCGCGCCTGCGAAAACCAATCCAGCTTCATCTCCAAAGCTCTTGCCGGGTTTGGGCGAAGTGCATCATCCGGTCGCGACGAAAAATTCCCAAGCGCAGCAGTTTTTCGATCAAGGATTAAAACTTGTCTTCGGATTCAATCACGATGAAGCGAGAAAATCGTTTCAACGCGCGGCCGAGCTCGATCCGAAGCTAGCTATGGCTTGGTGGGGCGTCTCGCTGACCCTCGGCCCGAATTACAATTTGCCGGTCGATCCTGAGCGCGAGAAGGCTGGCTACGATGCGGCGCAGCGGGCGGTCGCGCTCAAGCCGAATGCTTCCGAATCCGAGCGCGCGTATATCGACGCGGTCGCGGTCCGCTATTCAAACGATCCGAGAGCGGATTTGCATCAGCTCGATGTCACCTACAAAGACGCGATGTCCAAGCTAGCCGCACGTTATCCAGACGATCTCGATGCGGTCACGCTTTACGCCGAAAGCGCGATGAATTTGAATCCGTGGCATCTCTGGACCGCGGACGGGAAACCCGCCGAAGGCACCGAAGAAATTGTACGGGTTCTCGAGTCGGTTTTAAAACGTGACCCGAATCACCTTGGCGCGAATCATTATTACATTCACGCTGTTGAAGCGTCGCCGCACCCCGAGCGCGCGCTGCCGAGCGCGGCGCGTTTGGAAAAATTAGCTCCGGCCGAAGGTCATCTGGCGCACATGCCCGCCCACATTTACGCGCGTGTCGGCGACCATTTTGCATCGGCGCATTGCAACCGGGCCGCTATTGCGGCGGACAAGAAATTTCTGGGCGAGACCCAGGAGCAGGGCGTTTACCGCATGCTGTATTACAGCCACAACCTTCACTTTCTCGCGTATGCCTCCTCCATGAATGGCAATTTTGCCGAAGCGAAAGACGCGGCCGCGAAACTGGTTGCGAATGTTACGCCCGGTGTGAAAGCGATGCCGATGCTCGAAGGTTTTCTGCCCACGCCAATCGTCGTGCTCTTTGCTTTTGAGCGTTGGAATGATCTTTTAAAATTGCCCGCGCCCGACGTGTCGTTCGTTACTACAAATGCGGTCTGGCATTCGCTCCGCGGCATCGCTTTTGCCAACACTGGAAAAACCGCGGAAGCGGAAAAGGAACAAAAACAGTTTCGTGAGGTGGCCGGCAAAATTCCTCCGGAACAAATGTACGACATGCTCAACAATGTGGGCGCCGTTTTTAAGATTCATGAAAATTTGCTGGCGGCCGAGATAGACCGCAGCCGACATGACGACAAAGCGGCGATTGATCTTCTGAAGCAGTCAGTCGCTGCTGAGGACGCGCTCAATTACAGCGAGCCACCGCCCTGGTATCCGCCGGTGCGGCCGATTTTGGGGCGCGTTTTGCTCGAGGATAAAGACTTTGCTGAAGCAGAAAAAGTGTTCCGTGCCGACCTTGAGAAACATCCACGCAATGCTCGTGCGCTTGCCGGACTGCGCGATTGTTTAAATGCTCAGGGACGCAAGTACGAGGCCGACCAAATCGATCAACAATTTCATGCCGCCTGGAAAGTTGCCGCGGTCACGAACGCAGCGGCATCCAAGCGCTGATTATTGGCAAGATCGACAATGGAGCCGGCGGGAGCCGAGCGACATAGACGGGAAGCCCGGCGGGTTGTCGAGTGGGTATCGAGACAATCAATCGCCGGTTGAGTCTCACTTATTGCGGTCGAAAACGGATTGTGTAGAAGGCGACTTCGTTTTGCCGATCGAAATACGGCGTGATCTCGGCATTTCCGCCGCTCTTTTGAAGTTGGTTTAAATAAGCGACGTCGTACTTAAGCACGCTGTATTCAGCCGGATGGGCGAGATAGATGTAATTCGGGTCCGGCGGCAACGGCGGCAGCGTTTGATTAAATTCCCAAAAAGGCTCCGACAGTTGCGGCCCGTCGGTCAGAAACATGAGCTGTTCGTTAAATCCCCAATCCAAACTAACGATTGTTAAGCCCGAGCGATTTCGATTTTCGCGACAGAACTTATCAAAAGATTCACTCCAGCGACCGCGGCCGCCCGTTTGCCGAATTAACTCCTGAGTGGCTACGATCGATCGAAAACCACTCAGGCAAACGATTGCGATCAATAGAACGGCGGTCGTTCGAATCGGAGCGCTAGTGTTCCAAGCGAGTGCGACGAGCGCACCGATGATCAGTTGCGGCAGCGGATAGACCAGAACCGCGTGGTGAATCCGGACCGCGTCGGGAAGAATAAACACACCGATAGTAATTAGCGCGGCGGCGAGAACGAGAAATGTAATTGCCCGTGCTCGCGGAATCGTTTGGCGGTAGCTGAGAGCAAAAAAGACTAGGCAGGCGATAATGAACACGATGCCAGTCCAAACCTTTGGGCCCGCGGCGCCACCATACATCCGCTCGAACACGCCGCCGACATTCATCAGCCGGTAAAAGTGCGAGCCGTCGTACATCGACAGTAATGTCTTGATCTTTTCGCGGAACTCGCCGGGTGCATTCGGGTGCGGGCCGGAGACGGTGATGGCAATCATTCGCGGAATCCTAATGAGCATCGGTCCGGCTCCGAAAGCGAAACCGAGACCAGCCAGTGCCACAGCGGACGAATGCTGCCGAATCGCGGCGACGAGCTGCCGCCAGTAACAAAAGACTGCGGCTAAACTCACAGCGATCAGGAACACCGCGAAATCCGCTTTGTTAAAAAATCCGAGGCCGGCAAACAGTCCGACAAAGAACGCGTCCCTCAGTTTGCGCAGCTGGTTCCAACGGACTGCGAAGTAAAGACACGCGCATCGACAAACGAGACTCGGAACGACCACGCCCCAATCCAACACCGAGAAAAAAAAATACGTCGGATCGAAAGCGAGCAACACGCCGGCGATCAGCGCGGCGGCCAGGCCGAGCCAGCGCCAGGTCGCGAGCATCAGAAAAAGCAAAGCGATCAATTCCCAGAATAAATTGGTCGATCGCAGCACGGCGACAGTCGAACCAAAGATGCGGAAGGCCGGTATCAGCATCCAGCTTTTCAGCGCGCCGAGATAAGTCTGGATAAAAAGAGGAAAAGGCCGCCCCGCAAGCGTAATCACTTGATGATCGGGCATGTGCTGGCCGCGGACGTGACCGGTAACGAAATCTTTCGCCAGTCCGGTGAAGACTGCCTCGTCATAGTAAAGCCCTGGAACGGATAAGTTTTGTTTCGCCAGTAACGTCATCGTCGCCGCGAGCACCACCCAGGCTGCGAGCAGCAAAATCAATTCACGCTGCCGCGAGGACGCCTCTGCGCCGGCGGCTTCAGGTCTTATCGACATCATCTTCGCGCCGCGCCACGATGACAGCCCCGAGCGCACATTTCCATTTGGAAATCTGCCGCGCTTGGGAAATTGCCGATTAAGATCGGCTCTGGCGCTTATTAGTTAGGGCGCTTGAACTCCGCCAAGAATTCCACCGAGATGGCGGGTCAACGCGAAGCGCCGGCTGAGAAACAATCTCAAATGCCGGCGCTCGCGGATTTAGTGCGTGATCGTGAATCGTTACGACTTCTCCACGATGATCGTCCCAGTCATTTTGGGATGAACGGAGCAAAAGTAGGTGTAAGTGCCGGGCGCTCCGGCGGTGATTGTGAACTCTTGATCCGTGTCGAGCGCGCTCGATTTCTTGAACTGCTTCTCGACGCTGACCACCGTGTGCGGTTCGTCGTCCCGATTGATCCAGGTGATCTTCTCCCCGGATTTCACCGTCAAGGTCTTGGGGCTAAAATCAAAGTCCTTGATTACAATCTGATTGTGCCCGGGGCTCGCGGCCGAGGCTTCTTTCTCGTCCTGACCGAGAGCAAAGTTGGCCAGGAATAGGAAGCTGCTCGCGAACAGTAGTGCCGAATACTTTTGTGTCTTAATAAGTGTAAACATGGGTTCGTTGGATTTCTTAGTTGAGGTTGGAGTCGACGACGGCGAGAGCGGACTTGCCATGAACGTACTGAACGTTCGTTAGACCAAGCATGCTGCGCAGTTTTTCCGCTGGGACTTTCATTGGGCCCGGCGAGGGCGCGGTTCCAGGCGCGGGTTGCGGGAACGCGGTCGACATCGCGGTGTGGAACGTCACGTTGCCTTCGACTTTCTGAAGTACCTGGTGGATGTGGCCGTTGAGCACAGTCACCGAGCCGAAACGTTTTAGGTATCCGAGAGCGCGTTCGCTGTCGCTCGTGCCCCACCCCCATTGCGGATAAACCGTCCAA
>Ga0209471_1001206_pt1 | contig 15663 bp, 13 predicted proteins | sample GraSoiAngelo_128_FD_185885 | JGI IMG/M metagenome (GOLD analysis project Ga0209471, IMG submission 185885) | Grasslands soil microbial communities from the Angelo Coastal Reserve, California, USA - 14_0927_12_20cm (SPAdes) (version 2) | ecosystem: Environmental > Terrestrial > Soil > Grasslands ...
GAAGCAAACTCTCGTTGCGCTATTTCCGGCAGACGTTGCGCGAGACCAGCGCATGAGCCTGCTGGCGCTGAGCGACGTCAGCAAACGATTTGGCGGCGTCAATGCGCTAGCCGACGTCAGCTTCGCCGTCGAGCAGGGCGACGTCCTGGGCATCATCGGGCCGAACGGCGCCGGCAAGACGACGCTGCTCAACTGCATCAGCGGGCTGTATCACCTGGATACGGGCGACATCCGCTGGGAGAGCGCTTCCATTCGCGGGCTGGCTCCGCACCGAATCGCGCGCCTCGGCATCGGGCGGACGTTCCAGATCGTCCGGCCGTTCCCCTCGATGACGGTTCGCGAGAACACCGCGATTGGTGCGCTCTTCGGCCGGCCCGGCGCCCGGCTCCAGCCTGGCGCCGCGTTGAGCGAGGCCGATACCGTGCTCGACGTGGTAGGGCTGGGTGAGAAGCGGCATTACCCCGTGCTGCGCTTAACGGTCCCGGACCGCAAGCGGCTCGAGGTCGCCCGAGCACTCGCGATGCGACCCCGGCTCCTGCTGCTCGACGAGGTGATGGCCGGGCTCAACCAGGTGGAGATCGAGCAGGCGCTGGAGATGGTCCGGCGCGTGCGCGATAGCGGCGTCACGATCGTGCTCATCGAGCACGTCATGAAGGTGATCGTGGGCGTGTGCAAGCGCGCGCTCGTGCTCAACTTCGGTCGCATCCTCGTCGAGGGGCCACCGGCTGATGTTCTCAAGGACCGGCGCGTCATCGAGGCGTACCTGGGACAACGCTATGCGCGAGAGCAGGAACGAAAGGAGACATGACCTCGCTGCTCCAAGTCGAGAAGCTCACCGCCGGCTACGGGATGACGCCCGTCCTCTTCGAGGTTGATCTCGAGCTTGCCCCGGGTGAGCTGGTCGCCCTGATCGGCGCCAACGGCGCCGGGAAGTCCACCTTGTTGGGCGCACTCTCCGGCCTCGTCCGCGTCTCCAGCGGCATGGTGCGCCTATCGGGCCGGCGTCTGGCCGGCCTCCGCCCGGAGATGATCGTCGCCAGCGGGATGGTCCACGTGCCGCAGGGCCGTCGGCTCTTCAGCACCATGACCGTCGAGCGCAACCTGGTGCTAGGCGCCTACCGGCGCCACGACCGGCAGGTGCGCGCGGATCTTGAGCGGATCCTCGGATACTTTCCAGCTTTGCGCGACAAGCTCGATCGCGAAGCCGGTACGCTCTCGGGCGGCGAGCAGCAGATGGTGGCGATCGGACGCGGGTTGATGGCGCGGCCGACCCTGCTCATGATCGACGAGCCGTCACTCGGTCTCGCGCCCAACATCGTCGACCGCGTGATGGAGATCGTCAGGGCGATCAACCAGGACGGCACCGCCGTGCTGCTGGTTGAGCAGGACGTCGTCCTCGCGCTCGACATCGCCGACCGCGGCTATGTGCTCGAAAATGGCCGCATCGCCATGCATGGTCGCGCCGCCGACCTGCGCCGGGATCCGGCCGTGCGCAAGGCCTACCTTGGCGTCTAAGCCGCCACCGTACCGACTCGAGCGTCTGGGCATCGTGATGGAGCCCCTGCCGGATGAGCCTCGAGAGGTTGAGGGCGTGCTGAACCCGGCAACCGCCCGTGCACGCGACGGCGAGCTTTACCTCTTTCCGCGGCTCGTGGCGCGCGGCAACTTCTCTCGGATCGGACGCGCACGCGTGCGCTTCGACCCAGGCGGCAAGCCCTCGGGCGTCGAACGGCTCGGCGTCGTCCTGGAACCTGACGAGGCCTGGGAGCAGAACACGGTCACCGCAGGCGTCGAAGACCCAAGAATCACTTTCATCGACAGCCTGGACACGTACGTGATGGCCTATGCCGCGTACGGCCCGCTCGGTCCGCGCATCGGGCTTGCCACCAGCCGCGACCTGGCCACCTGGGAGCGGCTGGGACCGGTTTCCTTCGACTATCAACCATCGCTGCGGACGGACGTGAACCTCTATCCCAACAAGGACGCGATGTTCTTCCCCGAGCCGGTGCCCGGTCCGAATGGCAAGCCGGCCTATGCCATGCTGCATCGGCCCATGTGGCCCCCGTCATGGATGGGCCCGAATGGCGAGCGCCTTTTGCCTGCCGGCGTGACGGACGAGCGTCACAGCATCTGGGTCTCGTTCGCGCCGGCTGATGCGGTCAAGCGAGATCTGCGTGCGCTGACCCGACTCGGCGGACACCGCCAGGTGGCGCAGCCTCAGGAGCCGTGGGAGGCCGCCAAGATCGGGGGCGGCACTCCGCCAATCCGCGTTCCCGAGGGCTGGCTGATCATCCATCACGGCGTGACGCGGGGCGAGGCACGCCCGGGAGAGCCAGTACCGGTCCGCTACGTCGCCGGGGCGATGCTACTCGATCCTCAGGATGTCAGCCGTGTTCTCTCCCGCTCTCAACTTCCGTTGCTCGAGCCGCAGACCACGGAGGAACGCGAGGGGGCAGTCGGCAATGTCGTCTTCCCCACCGCCATCGATGTCCGTGATGGCGGCGAGGCGGACGTCTACTACGGGATGGCCGATTCGCGCATCGGGGCAGCGCGGCTGACTCGCATCACGTAGGTCGGTCGGTCATCGACGCTGAGCGATTCGCAACTCGTTGAGATAGCGTTTCCGGATCCGCCCGCCGTATCGTTGATCGATGAGACGAGCAATACATTCGAAGAGCCGCCGCCGCCGAGTCGCCGCAAGCGCTCGATGATCTGAGTACGTGCTCAGCAGGTCGACGTACTGCTGCGTCGAGTACGTCGCCTCCCACTCGTATCGTCGGAACGTGGCCGGCTCAAACCGTCCGGACTCCTCGAGCTCGTTGCTTTGCCGCGGCACCTCGGCCCCGCTCGGCAGGTGGACGTCGGCGTCGTCAAACCAGCGGCGATAGCAATCCTGCGCGTCGAGAAAGAACTGGCCATCGCCGCCCGCGACGTGATGCGTGGCGATCGTTGCCAGCACGCCAGCGGCGCGTAGGGCGTCCGCGGCTTTTGTGACTCGCACGGATTGATCGAGCCAGTGAAACGCGGTCGCGCAGACAACGGCGTCGAACGGCTCCGCCGGCAAGGGCCAATCTTCGAATGCCCCCTGGACGATCGTGGCAAGTGGAAAGCTCGCCAATTTTCGACGTGCGACGGCTGCGAGATTTGGCCCTAATTCGATCGCGGTTACGTGGAAGCCGCGTTCGGCCATCGGCACGGTGGCCTGGCCCGTCCCCGGCCCGATCTCGAGCAGCCGATCTCCGGGCCGGAGGTGGCCGAATTCTACGAGGTCATCAAACAATTCCGGTGGGTAGCCCGGGCGCGCGCGGTCGTAGAGCTCAGCGGCCTGGTCGAACGTCGCCCGGAGTGGCGCTATTTCATGCCGCTGGTCGCGGCGCCGCCGACGAAGTATTTCTGGCCGGCGACATAGATGATCAGGATCGGCAGGATGGCGAGCACGGATCCGGCCATGATGAGGTTCCACTGATTTTGATACTGGCCGCGGAAGGAGACCAGCCCGAGCTGAATATTCTGCATGGTTGGCGACTGCATGTAAATGACCCAATCGAGGAAGTTGTTCCACATCCCCTGGAACGTCAGAATGCCGGTCGCGAGGAGTGCCGGGCGGGCCAAAGGCAGGATGATTTTCCAGAAGATGCCAAACCATCCCAGGCCGTCCACGATGGCCGCCTCCTCGAGATCGCGGGGAATGCTCTTGAAGAACTGGGTCATCAGCAGGATGTATGCCGGCTGCAGGAAGTAAAGGACCATAAAAGCAAAGTAGGTGTCGACGAGGTGGGCGTTGAGCAGCATGATGTAGCGGGGAACGATAAAGACAAAGCCGGGGATTACCATCGTCGCGATCATGATCGCGAACAGCGTGTTCTTGAACGGGAACTCCAGGCGCGCGAACGCGTACCCGACCAGAGAGTCAAAGAAGAGGTTGAGCGCGACAACCACGAGCGTGACGAAGAAGCTGTTGAAGACCATGCGCGGGAAGCCGCTGATCTGCGTCAGGACGTTCAGATAGTTCTCTGGATGCCAGACCGACGGGAGAAGGGTCGGCGGGAAGGCGATGACTTCCGCTGAAGTCTTGAACGAGGAGAGCACCGTCATCACGAACGGGACGAACAGGAAAAGTGTAATGACGATATACAGGGCGTAGCGGACCACGATCTCGAGCCGATTGACGCGCTCGGTCGAATCGCCGACGTCACCCGGTCGGCGCCCGCCGGTCATGCTGGCGACGGCGATTGGGGCGGTGAGCTCGGTCTGGACGTTGCTGCCGGCAACACTCATCTCAGTACTCGATCTTGGTGTCGATGACCCGGCGGGAAATCAGCGTCAACGCGAAGATGATGATTCCGAGCACGATCGCTTCGGCGCAGGCGACGCCGACCGCACCCGTGTCAACGAACAGGTTGTCGTAAATCAGAAGCGCCACCGTGAGCGTCGCCTTCAGCGGCCCCCCTTTCGTCATGATGAAAGCCTGGTCGAAGATCTGGAAGGCGCCGATAATGCCGAGCGAGACCACCAGGAAGATGATGGGGCGCAGGAGCGGAATCGTGATGCTGAACAGCTTGCGCGCCGCGCTCGCTCCGTCGACCGACGACGCCTCGTAAATCTCCTTCGGTATGTCCTGCAACGCCGCCAGGAACATCAACATGAAGGTCGGCGCGGTGGTCCAGACGTTGAGGAACATGATCGCCGGCAGCGCCCAGGTGGTGCTCTGCAGATAGGCCTCGGTGGTGTGAATGCCGACGAGTCCCAGGATGCTGTTCAGCAACCCGGTCGGATGATAGACATAGAGGAAAATCATCGAGATGACGACCGAGGACGCGACCGAGGGCGTGTACCAGGTCGTGCGGAAGAAATTACGCCCCTTGATCTTAGAGTTGAGCAGGACCGCCAGCAAGAGGGCAAATGCGGTCTGGAGGATGACGACCACCACCGCGTACTCTGTCGTATTGCGCAACGCGATCAGGAAGTCCTCGTTGACCGTCAAGCGCGCGTAGTTGCGCAATCCGACAAACGGGTTATCCAGCGCCAGCAGGTCGTAGTGATGGAAGCTGACCCAGATCGCGAAAGCGAAGGCGGCGAGCTGGAGGAGCAAGAAGAAGAGGATGTAGGGAGTGACGAAGAGCAGTCCCGCACGTCGCTGCGCGATGGCCATTCCACCGCCCTTCGATCGCCGGTTGACTTTGGCCGTTGCCGCGGACGCCTTGGGCGCCACGGATACCGCCATCTTCGTCCTCCCTTTCCTCGTTCGCTAGCTACTTAGAGCTTACCCTCGATCATCCTCCAGACAAGGCGCTATTCGCGTCGGCGACAGCTTTGTCTAGTGCCGACTTGACGTCGGATTTCCCGAGAAGCACCGACTGGATCGCGTTGTTCTGCGCGTCGTTGATCTTGGACTCATGCGGTCCGAAGGTCCAGGCGGTCGCAAAGCTCGCGCTGTCGAAAAGGTTCTTGACGTCGGGATTCGACGTGATCGCGGGATCCGTACCGAGGTCTTTGCGCGACGGCAGGGCGAACCCGCTTTGCAGCACCTGCTGCTGGACCACCTTGCCCGTCATGTACTTGACGAACAGCATGCAGGCGTCCTGGTTCTTCGTCTTCGCCGAGCAGCCCCAGCCGTTCGTGAACAGCAGGCTGGATTCCTTGACCGGGAACTTCGGGAGCTTGATGCTGCCGTACGACACGGACGGATAGGTGTCGTGCATGTACGGGATCAGCCAGCCGCCTTCGATGACCATGGCGGCCTTTTGCTTGCCGAATGCGTCGCCGGGCCAGGTCGCGCCCAGCTTATCGGGGAGGTCCGAGCTCTTGTCCTGCAGCTGGAACGAGCTGTAGAAGGTGAGCGCATCCTGAGACTTTTGATCGTTGAAGACGGCCTTGTTCTTGTCACTCGACAGCACCTGGCCGCCGTAGCCGAAGAGGAACGCGTCGAAGCGCGCCGCGTCGGCCGGCAGGCTGAGGCCCTTGACCGATCCCTTCGTCAGCGTCTTCGCCGCCGACTTGATATCGTCCCACGATGTGGGCGTCTGCAAGCCGGCTGCCGAGAACATCGACTTGTTGTAGAAGAGCACGAGGTCGCCGAAGTCCTTGGGTAGGGCGTACTGCTTGCCGCTCAGCTGCCACGGGGTCATGAGGGTCGGGATGAACTCGTCGGCGCTGACGCCCCACTTCGACATCAGCGGGTTCAGGTCAAGCAGCCGGCCGTTTGGTGCCGCGAAGTTCATCAGCGCCGTGCTCACGTACATGGCGTCAGGCTCGTTGTTGGCCGACATCTCGGTCTTGATTTTGTCTTCGAAGTGGTCCGGGATCTCCTCCTGGGTGACCTTGATCTTTGGATACTTGGCCATGAAGTCCGCCTCGTACTTCTTGACCAGGGAGTTCTCCGTCGGGTTGCCACCCCAGTTCGCCGCTCGAATCGTTCCAGTGACGTCCGCCTCATTGGTGGCACCGCCGCCGGCGTTGTTGCCTCCGCCGCAGGCCGCCAGCAGCACCGACCCCACCGCAGCCAGCGCTAAGCCGAGCCGCATTGATCGCATGAATTCACCTCCAGGTACTTCCCGTCCTCTCCAACGCCCAGGCCCGCCTTCCCAATCGGGATACCCTATAGCATTAATGGCGGGCGTCCCGCTGTCAACATCTGTGAAGCCCTATTGGGAAATATTAGACAGCCGCTGCTCTGGCTTGTCGCTGGCGTTCTCATCGGAATCGGCTTTGTCAGCCTCTTTTCAGGAGGCCTCCTGCTGCTGCTGGCCGGGCTGGCCCTTGCCGTCATTCTCTTTCTCCGAAACCGCGGCGGCCGGCGCGGGTGGCCTGCGCTGCTCTACGGGGCAGGGGTCACGACGGCCTTGCTCTTACTGCCCTACGTGCTTGGCCCCCCGAGCTGCGTGGCCGGTGTCGGCGCCGGTTGCTACCAGGCTTTTACCGTCGCTACGTTCGCCGTCGCGATGGTCGTCGCCTTGACGGGGCTCGCGTTTGCGGTTGTCGAGGTGCGCCGCGGCCGGCGGCCGTAAGACGGGGGCTCAGCGGACTCAGCTTCTGGCGAGCGGCGCCTCCACCAGCGCCGGCCGGGGCAGGCGGCCGTGGACGACTTTGAAGCCGGTCGTGTTGCCGATGGCCTGCACGCGGTCGCGCTCGAGGTGCAGTTCCATGGCGCCGTGGCCGGCTCGCAGGTTGCGCAGCGTCAGCGAGGGCAGCCAGTCCGGCAGGTCGGGATTGACGTACATGGTCCGCGTTCGCCCAACGGTATGGATCCCGCAGAGGATGGCGACCAGGCGGAACACCGCCGCCGCTGCCCAGGCCTGCGGGACATTGGCGCCGAGGTACGGCACGGGGAAGGCGGCGGCGTCCCGCGGCAGCCCGCTGAAAAGCTCGGGTAGCCGGTAGGCGTCGAAGCGCTCGGCAGCGGCGAAGATTCCTTCGGCTACCCGCTGGGCCTCCACGTGCCGGCCGGCCCGCCGAAACCCACCCGCGATGGTGGCGTTGTCATGGGGCCAGATCGACCCGCAGTGATAGGAGTACGGGTTGTAGCCCGGGTGCTGGCTCGACAGCGTGCGGATCCCCCATCCGCTCCACATGTCATCGGCCATCAGGCGGTCGACGACACGCCCGGCGCGCTCGGGCGGGACGATGCCGCTGGCGAGGCAGTGGCCGGCGTTCGATGCCACCGTTTCCATGGGGCGCTTCTCTTTGTCGAGGCCGAGATAGTAGGTCCCCTCCGCCTCCCACCAGAAGACTTCGTTGAATTGCTGGTAAAGGCGGCGCGCCCGCTCACGGAGGTCGGCGGCGCGTTCCGACTCTTTGAGCAGGTCGTAGATTTCCGCCATCCGCAGCAACGCGTCGAACGCGTAGCCCTGCAGCTCGCAGAGTGCGATGGGGGCCTCCGGAATGGAGCCGTCCGCGTGGCGGATCGCATCCCAAGAGTCCTTCCAACCCTGGTTGAAGATCCCCCGGCTGGAGCGCCGCGAGTACTCCTGGAAGCCGTCGCCGTCCTGGTCGCCGTAGTGGAGTAGCCAGTTCAATGCAGCTTCGGCATTGCGGCGATAGCGCTGCAGCAGCGCGACGTCACCCGACCACTGGTAGGCGTACGAGAGCACGATGATGAACAGTGGTGTAGCGTCCGCCGTGCCGTAGTACGGGGCGAAGGGAAGCAGCTTCAGGCTGGCCAGCTCGCCCGAGCGGATCTCGTGGGGGATTTTCCCCGGTTCCTTGTCCTGTTCGGCATCATCGTCGGTCGCCTGGACCTGGGCCAGGGTTCGCAGCGCGCCAATGGCGAACTCGGGAAAGGCGCTGATGCTTTCCATCGAGACGACGAGGGAGTCGCGGCCAAAGAGGGTCACGAACCAGGGGATGCCGGCCGCGGGAACGAACGCGCCGCCCCTGACGGTCGTGTCCACCATCCGCAGCGCTTCGGTATCCTCGACCGCCTGTCGCCAGATCGCGGGTAGCGTCGGATGGTTGGTGACCAGCTCGACGGGCGCCAGCGGATGCAACACGCGGGCCTCGCCGGTGAGCGCGTGGCAGTGTAGCGTGCGGGCCGGTCGGGGCCCGATGACGGGCAGCCACTTGAGGCAGACGTGCCACTCCGCCCTGGGCGCGAGTTCACACAGGAAGACGAGGCGGCCGTTGGCGTACTCGGGCTTCGATCCCGCCTTCTCGACTTTCACCAGCAACGCGCGCCGGAAACTCCGGTTGCGATAGGTGCTCCGCAATTCCCCGATGCGGGGACGCCAGGTGGTCTGGAGATCGCCGCGCCGGATCAGCCGGTGGTTTCGCACATCGAAGACGTCGGCGAAATCCGACTCGATCTGCATTTCCAGCAAAAGCCGCACCGGATGTGTCGCGTAGTTCGTCAGGTCGTAGTCCTCGTGGACGCCTTCGAGGATGGTGCGCTCGAGACGAAACCCGACCGATCCTTCCGGCAGAATCCCATCGGCACCGGCGTCGGAGGCGGGGCCCAGGTGAAGCTCCGGGGTCATGAACTCGTAGCGTGCGGAGAAATGCTCGACGGTGATGGCATCGAGCAGCCGTGGGGGCCGGCCGTTGATGGTGACGGCGTAACCGCTGACGAATCGGGTGTCGCGCGCGTAGAAGCCGACGTCGTCCTGAGGCGCCATCGTGGCAGTGGGTTGGGAAATGAGGAACTGTCGGTCGTGATTGATGGTGAGGGTCGACGGCCCAACCGTGACTGGCATCCGCTAGCGAAAATACCCTAAATCGTTCCTGCCATGCGCCGACGTTCGGACTTGTTCACCTGGCCAATGCGGGTTCCCGAAGAGGCCTTGGCGGAACTTGCCAAATGCCGTCGTCGGGAAGAAACGTAAACTCGCTCGGTGCGACTATTCATCTGCGGGGTCCGGGGGTCCACACCATCCCCCGGCCAGCAGTTCGTGCGATACGGCGGCAATACCTCGTGCATTGCGCTAGCTGAGAACGGGCAGGCGCCGAGGCTCGTGCTCGATGCCGGCACCGGCCTGCAGCGGCTGAGCCCACTGTTGGAAGGCCGGCCGTTTCGCGGCTCGATCCTCCTCGGTCACCTGCACTGGGATCACACCCATGGGCTGCCGTTCTTTTCAGCCGGCGACCGGCCGGACGCCGAAGTGACGCTGGTGATGCCGGCCCAGGGCGATCCGGCCAACGTGCTGGCGCGCGTCATGTCGCCGCCTCACTTTCCGATCAAGCCCGCTGAGCTCCGCGGCAAGTGGCGCTTCCTCGGGATCCAGGAAGGACCCCGAGCGGTCGAGGGATTCGACGTCATCGCGCGCGAGATCCCGCACAAGGGCGGCCTCACCTATGGCTACCGAGTGAGCGGCGCCGGCGCAACGATCGCCTATCTTTCGGACCACAGCCCGATCGCGTTCGGGCCCGGGCCGGCCGGGCTCGGCGCCTATCACCCGTCCGCGATCGCGCTCGCCCGGTCGGCGGACCTCCTGATCCATGACGCCCAGCTGATCAGCGGCGAGTTCGCTGCGCTTTCCCCAATGGGGCACTCGGCCGTCGAGTACGCCATCGGCCTCGCCGAAGCCGCCGGCGTCAAGCGGCTGCTGCTGTTTCACCACGATCCGGCGCGGACCGACGACCAGATCGATGCCATCGTTGCGGCCCACCGCGGCAACGCCATCCCGGTTGAGGCCGCCGCGGAGGGCACCGTCATCGATCTTGGCTGAAAGCCCAGGGATGTTTCCCTCCCCCTCTGGGGAAGGGCAGGGTGGGGGCCGCGTCGACGCGATCATCGTCGGCGCCGGTCCCAACGGGCTGGCGGCCGCCATCGTCCTCGCGGCCGCCGGGAAGTCGGTCCGCATGCTCGAGGCGGAGTCAAGAATCGGCGGTGGCACGCGATCCCAGGCACTGACGCTACCCGGATTTATTCACGACGTCTGCTCATCGGTCCTGCCGCTGGCGCATGCGTCGCCATTTTTCCGCACGTTGCCGCTCGCCGAATACGGGCTCACCTATGACCATCCGCCGATTCCTCTCGCCCACCCGCTCGATGATGGCTCGGCGGCCGTGCTCGATCGGTCGGTTGCCGTCACGGCGAGCGGATTGGACCGAGACGGCCCCGCCTACCGCCACCTGATGGAGCCGATCGTCCGGCACGCCGAGTTGCTGACACGGCAGTTCCTCGGCCCCCCACGGCCGTCAAGACATCTCGTGACGCTGGCTCGCTTTGGCTTTCCGGCGTTACGCTCTGCGGCGGCCCTGGCCGCCGGCCGATTTCGGAGCCCGCAAGGCCGAGCCCTCTTCGTCGGGCTCGGGGCGCATTCGATGCTCTCCCTCCGCCGGCCGGCGACGGCATCGTTCGGCCTGGTCCTTGCCGCGGCAGGCCACGCCTATGGCTGGCCGTTTGCGCGGGGTGGCTCGCAACGCGTTGCCGACGCGCTCGCCAGCCTGCTCCGAGCCAGAGGCGGGACGATTGCCCTCGACTCCCGGGTGGCGAGCATGCAACATGTCTCCAGCGGTCGCGTCGTGGTCTTCGACCTGACGCCTCGCCAGATCCTTCCGATTGCCAGTGCCCAGTGGCCGGACAGCTTCAACCGGCAGTTACAACGATTTCGGTATGGGCCCGGCGTGTTCAAAGTCGACTGGGCACTCGATGGACCCATCCCCTGGCGGGCGCCAGCCTGCCGGCAGGCCGGCACTGTCCACGTCGGCGGCGCCTTCGATGAGGTGGTCGCCGCCGAGGAGGCGGTCGCCGCGGGCCAGGTGGCGGAGCAGCCGTTCGTGATCCTCACGCAACCCACCGTGGCCGACCCGACGCGTGCACCCGCCGGCAAGCATGTGGGCTGGGCCTACTGCCATGTCCCGAATGGGTCCACCGTCGACATGCGCGAGCGGATCGAGGCGCAGGTCGAGCGCTTCGCTCCCGGATTCACGTCACGCATCCTCGCGCGCCACGTGACGGGCCCGGCCGACATCGAACGCCACAACGCCAACAATGTCGGCGGCGACATCAACGGTGGCATCGCCGACCTGCGTCAGCTCTTCATCCGTCCAACGCCGCGGTTGTATGCAACGCCGAACCGGCAGCTCTACCTCTGCTCCTCGTCGACGCCGCCAGGTGGCGGCGTGCACGGGATGTGCGGCTTCTACGCCGCACGGAAGGCGCTTCGTCGGGCGCGCTGGTCATGAGTCGCGAGCGGGTCCTGATTCTGGGTGGCGGCCACGCCGGCGTCCGTTGCGCCCGCGAGCTGATCGCGCACCGGCGGGCCGGCGATGAAATCGATATCACGATCGTCAGCCGCGAGAACGTCGAAGTCTGGCATGGGCTGATGCCACAGATCGTGTCCGGCGTTCTGCAGGCGCAGCACGTGCTGATCCCGCTGCGCGAGATCCTCCCGGGCGTCACGATCTACACGCACGAGATCGAGTCGATCGACCCGGTGGCGAGGCGGGCCGTACTCAGCCTCGGGGGCGAAAGCGACGAGGTCACGCTCGAGGCCGACTACCTGGTGATCGCGCTCGGGTCCGTTACCGACCTCTCGCGTTTTCCCGGCCTCACCGAGCACGCCCTGCAGACGAAGACGATCGGGGACTTCATTCACCTGCGCAATCACCTCATCGAGATGTTGGAGGCGGCCAGCGTCACGACCGACGCCGCCGAGCGGCAACGGCGGCTGACGTTCGTCATTGCCGGCGCGGGGTATGCGGGCGTTGAGATCGCCTCGGAAGCCAATGAGTTCCTCCGCGCCTCGGTTCGCGCCTATCCAATGATTGCCCCCAACGAGGTGCGCGTGATCACAATCGACATCCTCACGCGCGTCCTGCCGACGTTCAACGACCGCCTCGCGCAACGCGTCGTCGACCGCATGCGTAACCGCGGCATCGAGCTCCGACTCGGCGTTGGGATCAAAGAGGCGACCGCCGGCGCTGTCGTGCTCGCCGACGGCTCGCGGATCGAAACCCGCAGCATCATCGCGACCGTCGGCATCGGTACCAATCCCCTCGTCCGCGGAATGCCGATCGAGCTGCAGCGGGGACGGATTCCGTGTGATCCGTTCTGCCGCGTCCCTCGCTGGCCTGGCGTCTATGCCGTCGGCGACAACGCCGCCGTTCCCGATGCCGCAAGCGGCCAACCCTTCGGGGCGATGGTGATGGTGGCGTTTGGCGAGGGCCGTCAGGCGGCCCGCAATATCCTTGCCCAAGTCCGCGGCGAGCCACCCGAGCCCTGCCACCCCGCGCGGTTCGGCGAGGTGGCCCTGCTAAGCCGGCGTTACGGTGTCGCCCAGCTCCGCGGCCTGGCGCTCCACGGCTGGCCCGCATCAGTGGTCTCGTGTGCATTGTTTCTCTCGTTCATGCCAACCTGGCGCCGCCGCGTCGCGCTCGCGCTCCACTGGATGGGCAGCGCCGTGATGCCCGACAACCTGACCCCGCTACCGATCGGGCGCAGCAACACGGTCGTGCCCGTCCGCTTCGGTCCGGGCGAAACGATCGTGCGGGAGGGTGAGCTTAGCGGACGCTTCTATGTGATCACATCGGGCGAGGTCGAGGTGCTCCAACGTCTGGATGGGCGGGATCACCGGATGCGAACGCTTGGAGCAGGCGATTACTTTGGCGAAATTGGCGCACTCGGTAACCGCCGCCGCACTGCGACGGTCCGCACCTTGAGCGCGACCAGCCTGCTGAGTCTTGCGCGTCAGGATTTTGCCGCGCTCGTCGAGCACCTTCCAGCCCTGCATGACGCCCTGACGCAACCGCGTCCCGACAACAGAATGCCTCCGACTGAGTAGCATGCCAAAAAGACATGCCTGAATCGTCGCCTCGTAGCCGGGTCTGCAATGTGCTCGTCATCGGGGCCGGCGCGGCCGGGCTGCGCGCGGCGATCGCCGCGACGCAGGCGGGGAGCCAGGTGCTGGTGGTCGGGAAACGGGACCGCCGCGATGCCCATACGGTGTTGGCGGCCGGTGGCATCAACGCGGTGTTGGGTACGCGGGACCCGCAGGACACCTGGGAGCAACATTTCGCCGACACACTCCGGGAGGGATACCTCCTCGGCCATCCACGGGTCGTGGAGATCATGGCGCGGGAGGCGCCAGACGCGGTGCGTGAGCTGGCGGCCTGGGGCTGCCGCTTCGCGACGCTCGAGGACGGCCGGTTGGACCAGCGCTTCTTCGGCGCGCATAAGTATCGGCGGACCTGCTACGCCGGCGACTACACCGGGCGCGCGATTCTCTACACGCTGGCAAGCAAGACACAAGAACTGGGGATCCCGGTTATCGAGGACCAATACGTTTCGCGCCTGCTCGTTGCCGATGGCGTCTGTTTTGGCGCCTATGGGTTCGACCTCGTATCCGGCGAGCGCACCGTCTTCGAAGCCGACGCCGTCATCCTGGCGACCGGGGGCCACACGCGGCTGTGGCGTCGCAGCTCATCGCGCCGCGACGAGAACTATGGCGAGGGCATGTACCTGGCGCTCGAGGCCGGTTGCCGCCTGATGGATATGGAGCTCGTGCAATTCCATCCAACCGGGATGCTGATGCCAGAAGAGATGGCGGGCACCCTCGTCACCGAGGCGGTCCGCGGCGAGGGCGGCCGCCTCTACAACCGTGATCACGAGCGGTTCATGCAGCGCTATGACTCGCAGCGTATGGAGCTGAGCGCGCGCGATCGGGTGGCGCTCGCCATCTATACCGAGATCATGCAGGGCCGCGGCGGCCCCAACGGCGGCGTGTTCCTCGATATCTCGCATCGACCGAAGGATGAGATCCTGGAGAAACTGCCGAGGATGTATCGGCAGTTCATCGAGTATCAAATGCTGGACATCTCCAAGCTGCCGATGGAGGTGGCGCCGACGGCGCATTACTCGATGGGCGGCCTCGCCGTCGATCCGGAGACGCATGCCACGGAGGTGGTTGGCCTCTATGCCGCGGGCGAGTGCACCTCCGGGCTACACGGCGCCAACCGCCTGGGGGGCAACTCGCTGGCCGAGACCGTCATCTTTGGCCGGCGGGCGGGCGTCGCCGCGGCCGCGCACTCGCAGGTATCCGAAGTCCAGCGTCGCTCCAAGACGGCAGTCCAAGAGGCAGCCGACGAGCTGCAACGTCTGATCAAGCCCGGTAGCGAGCTGGCACGTCCCCTCCAGCGTGCCCTCCGCAATTTGATGTGGGAACACTGCGGTGTCGTTCGTGATGAGGCCGGGATGCGGGACGGCCTGCGGAAACTTGCTCATCTGGGGAACGCCGCGCAGACCGTCGACATCCGCCCGGGACAGGAAGGATGGTTCGAGCTGGCGCACGTCCTCGATCTGCGGGCAGGGCTCCGAACGGCGGAAGCGACGCTCCGGTGCGCGCTCGAACGCCGCGAAAGCCGGGGCGCTCACAACCGATCCGACTTTCCCGCGCTCGATCCGGCCATGCAGCGCAACATCTACGTGCGGCTCGAGAGCCGCGAGGCACCGCTGACTATATGGAACGAAGCGGTTCCGGGATTACCGGAAAACCTGAAGGCAGCGCTCACCGACGACGAATTGCCGGTCGCCGGCAGACTGCTGGAATAAAACGCCGGTGTTAGGCACGCGTCCGTGAACCGTCGCTAACGTCGGTCGGACATGAGGATCTCGGCGGTCGCCGCCGCCGCGGCGCCATAGGCAAGGTGCCCGAGGAAACCCCGAAGGTGCGTCGACACCGGATACGCGCTGTCGGGTGCGCTCAAGCCGAGCGCGGGCGTCAGTCCCTCGTCGACGACGATGAAGAGCGCCATTGCCGAGATCAACCCGGCAACGACTGGATTGAGGTGGAGCAACCGGCGCAGGCCTACGTAGAGCAGACCGCCCGTCACGCCCACCGTGTAGGGCGCCGCCGCGGCAGTGGCCTTCACCTGCTCTTCGGTCAGCTTCACGCCCAGCCGATCCGCCACCTTTTGGACACCGATCTCGTATGGTGACCCGGGACTGACCGCCTTCTCGCGCGCCTTGTCCGCTTCGGGCGCCAACTCATAGAGCTTCGTCGTGACCGGGTTCATCACCTTAGTCCCGACGTAGCCCCCCATAACACCCGCCGCCGCTCCCGAAACCAGTTCCCTCGTTCGCAATATCACCACCTCCTCACTCCATGCTAGGAGGATGGCCCCTCCCCCTCCCCCGCTCGCGGGGGAGGGGAGGGTGGGGCCGTTAGTTAGCTCGCCTTGTTGGCGAATTCGTTGGTGAAGGTCTCCGGGAGGTTGGCGTTCTTCCCC
>Ga0209471_1001210_pt1 | contig 15642 bp, 16 predicted proteins | sample GraSoiAngelo_128_FD_185885 | JGI IMG/M metagenome (GOLD analysis project Ga0209471, IMG submission 185885) | Grasslands soil microbial communities from the Angelo Coastal Reserve, California, USA - 14_0927_12_20cm (SPAdes) (version 2) | ecosystem: Environmental > Terrestrial > Soil > Grasslands ...
ACGCGCATGGCGTCGCGAAATCTAGGCGAGTGCCTCGCCGACGTCAGCGTGGGCGTGAGCGAGCGCTCGGGCGTACGCCTCCTCGACGCGGTCGATCACAAGGTCCCAGTCCCACTTTTCCCGCAGCTTCGCGGAGCCAGCGAGTCCCATCGACGACCGAAGTGCCGGATCGTCAAGCAGTCGCTCGATCGCGGCCGCCACGTCGCTGGTTCTCTGCCGGACGCACAAACCGTCGACGCCGTGGGCGATCACCTCGCGGAGGGGCGGGATGTCGCCGCCCACGACGGGTCGCTCGTGCAGCCACGCCTCGAGATAGCCGATGCCGAAGGTCTCGTGCAGCGACGGCATCGCGAACACATCGCATGCGTCGAGCGCGGCGGACTTCTCGGCACCGCTGGCTCGCTCGATGTCGACGATTCGCTCGTCCGCGTAGCGAGCGAACTCGTCGAAGAAGCTCGAGTAGAAGCCGGGGATACCGATGAACACGAAGCGGGTGTCGGGATGCCGTCGCCACACCAGCTCCGCGGCGTCGAGGACGTGGATGTATCCCTTGTATCGCTCCTTCCGCCCGATATAGAGGACGAGCGGAGCATTCGAGGGGATGCCGTGCGCCGCGCGGAAAGCGAGCCCATCGTGCGAGCGCATCGCGTTCGGTCCCATGCCGGTCGTGACGACGCGCGCCGCGTCGACCCCTTCACCCGCAAACCAACCCTTTTCCCAGTCGGTCATCGTCGTGATCGCGTCGGCCCGGCGATAGCGCGCGAAGTCGCTCGGCGTGTCGCCACCGTGGAACTGACCGGGGTGCGCAAGGGGGGTCAGGACGATCGGCGTCCCGAGCGTCTCGGCGACCTCGAGGGAGCTGTCCAGGTACTCGCGGCCGATGTTGTGGATGAGGTCACGGTCCTCGGCGTACCACTCGAGGACGTCGGTGCGCATCAGGTCGACGAGCGTGGATGCATCGGCGACGCTCCCGAGAAATCCGCCGCGTGGCTTGACCTGCACGATCTCAACCTCTTCCTTGGTGAAGACCCGGCGATCGTCGAACGCCTGCGCGCAGACCACGCGCACGTCGTGTCCGCGCGCGGCGAGCCGGGTCGCGAACTGGTACGCGAGGCTCTCCGATCCGCCGACGCGCGCGTACGCACGCTTCGTGAAAAGGAGCTTCATCCGAGAACCGTCGTGGGCAAGAGCCGTGCTAGGACGCGACGGCGCTTTCGTCCAGACCGATGAACTTCGACCACGTTCGTTCCCCCGCGCGGACATAGGAGGCGTATAGGTACTGCGGCGTGGCCGGCGGCCGCACGGGCAACCGCAGGAGCGTCATTCGCGACTCGGCGAGCGTGCGCCCGCCCTTTCGGTGATTGCAGGACTTGCATGCCGCCACCACGTTCTCCCAGATGTGCTGCCCGCCGCGATGCCGAGGCATCACGTGATCGAGCGTCAGGTCGTGGCCGCGCCGCCCGCAGTACTGGCAGGTGTGGTCGTCGCGGACCAGGACTTCCTTGCGCGTCATCTTCACGACCGGGCGCGGGCGCTTCACGTGGTAGGCGAGACGGATCACCGAGGGCGACGGGAACGAAAGCCGCTCGCTCGTGACGAGGTGGCCGTTCTGCTCCACGACGCTCGCCTTCTCCTTAGCGAGGAGGACCACCGCTCTGCGCACGTTGCACACGTTGAGCGGCTGAAAGTCGAGGTTCAGCACAAGGACGTTCGCGTCTACTACGCCCATGTTCCGATTCTAGGGTCAGCGCGGTACGATTGGCGTTCCGATGGCCTCTCAGTCCACTCCCGACAAGAACGGCTCCAAGAGCACCTGGACCCTGAAAACAGGGCTCGCCCAGATGCTCAAGGGCGGCGTGATCATGGACGTCGTTACCGCCGAGCACGCCAAGATCGCCGAGGAAGCCGGGGCCGTGGCGGTCATGGCGCTCGAGCGCGTTCCCGCGGACATCCGCGCCGCCGGCGGTGTCGCCCGTATGAGCGACCCCGAGATGATCCACTCGATCATGGAGGCGGTCACCATCCCGGTCATGGCGAAGGCGCGCATCGGCCACTTCGTCGAAGCCCAAGTCTTGGAAGCGATCGGCGTCGACTACATCGACGAGAGCGAAGTCCTGACCCCGGCGGACCTGAAGTTCCACATCGACAAGCACGCTTTCAAAGTGCCGTTCGTCTGTGGGGCGCGTGATCTCGGCGAAGCGCTCCGCCGCATCAACGAGGGCGCGGCGATGATCCGCAGCAAAGGCGAGGCAGGCACGGGGAACATCGTCGAGGCCGTGACGCACATCCGCGCGATCACAGAGGCGATCAGCCAGCTCACGGAGCTCGGCCCGGATGCGCTCGAGAAGAGGGCGGACGAGTACCGAGTGCCGGTCGAGCTCGTGCGACAGGTCGCGAAGGACGGCAAGCTTCCTGTTGTTTTGTTCTGCGCCGGCGGGATCTCGGGTCCGACCGACGCCGCGCTGATGATGCAGCTCGGCGCCGAGGGCAACTTCGTTGGATCGGGAATTTTCAAGTCAGCGGATCCGGCGCGCCGCGCGAAGGCGATCGTCGAAGCGACCACGCACTTCCGCGACGCCAAGCTGATCGCCGAAGTCTCGCGCGGGCTCGGCGAAGCGATGCGTGGTCTCTCGCTCGAGTCGATCCCGGTGGCAGAACGACTTGCCGGCCGCGGTTGGTGATCGCCGCCCGCTGACCGCGCGCGCCGGCGTTCTCGGTCTGCAGGGCGATTTCGCGGAGCATCTCGCCACGCTCGATCGGATCGGCGTCGAAGGCGTCGACGTCCGCCGATCTGAGCAGCTCGACGAAATCGATGCGCTCATCATCCCGGGTGGCGAGAGCACGACGATCGGCAAGCTCGCGAGCCAGTACGGCATCGTCGACAAGCTCAAGGACCGCGTCGCCGAGGGCATGCCCGTGTGGGGCACGTGCGCGGGCGCGATCTTCATCGCGAAGGAGGTGCCCGGCCATCCGCACCCGCTCGCCGCGCTGATGGACATGACCGTCGAACGGAACGCGTTCGGGCGACAGGTCGACTCGTTCGAAGCGGACCTCCACGTGGAGCAGCTCGGCGAGCCGCCATTCCACGCGGTCTTCATCCGCGCGCCGCGCATCAGCCGCGTTGGGCCGGGCGTCGAAGTCCTCGCACGCCTTGACGACGGCACCGTCGTCGCGGCACGTCAGGGCCGGCTGCTCGCCACGAGCTTCCATCCCGAGCTCACCCGCGACGAGCGTTTCCATCGGTACTTTCTCTCGCTCGGAACGAGCTAGTGCCCGCGAGAGCGGCTACACCGCTCGACCTGCGGCGCGTCTCCGGATTGCTGGCGAGCTCGCTTCGCGACCCGAGCGGGATCATGGCCTCCGCGCTCCCGGTGCCTCTCGCGGCGGGCGCGATGTCGAGCTGGACGCGTCTCCTTCCTGGCCTGGTCGGTCTGAACGGGCGCCTTCGCGTCTTTCTCGAGGAGTATCGCGGACAGCTCCGCTCGAGCGCGCTGGTGTATGACGGGACACGACCCGAATGGGTCGTGCTGATTCTCGCCGCGCTGCAGCAACCCGGCGGAGCCGACAGCGCGTTCCGCCTCCTGTCGGGGATCAGCGGCGCGGCCGCCCGAGCGGGCATGCACCGGATCTTCGCGGCCGTGCCGGACGAAGTGCTCGCGCGGGAGACGTTCTTTCAGGCGGGGTTCTACTCGTACACGCGCGAGACCTGGTACGTCGCCGGGCGCACCGCAGTCATGCCGCCGTCCCAGCAGATCCCGGCGCACGAGGCAAAGGGACGCGATGCGCATGACCTCTTCCGGTTCTACACGATGACCACGCCGCACGCGGTGCAACGCGCCGAGCAGCTCTCGTTCGCCGACTTCGACGTCAGCCGCCGCGGAGGCGCGTACGACCCGCCGCACCTCATCGGGGGAAATCCCCTCGCGATGCGTCGCCAGTCCGCGCTCATGGTTGGCGAAGAGTCGCTCCCACGAGCGTTCGGGCTCGCGTTCAGCGGGATGGAACGCCATCCGCATGTGTGCAAGGTGCGAACGGCCGACGGCGACGTCGATCTTGCCCGCGACCTCCTCCGCGCGACCGCGCGCTCGCTCCCCGCCGGGAAGCCGGTGACCTCTCCGGTCCGTTCATACGAGGAGCACGTGGCGCGCGCTCTCCTGGCCGAGGGGTTTCGCGAGCTCGCGACCTCGATGCTCTTCACGAAGGAGCTCGCCGAGCGGGTGGAGGAGCGCGCCTTCGCCCCCGCGGTGGTGCGATGAGCGAGCCTCGGATCCTCCCGACCCGCGAGGGGTACGACCGCTGGGCCGCGAACTACGACACGATGGGCAACTGGCTGCTGGCCCTCGAAGAACCGGAGGTCGATCGAGCGCTTGGCGACGTCGCCGGCCTCGATCTTTTGGATGTCGGCGCGGGCACGGGCCGGCACGCGATCCGACTCGCCGAGCAGGGGGCGCGCGTCACCGCAGTCGATTTCTCTGAAGAGATGCTCGCGAAGGCGCGCAAGAAGCCGGGGGCCGAGCGAGTGCGATGGATGACACACGACGTCGCCGAGCCGCTGCCCTTCGCCGATCGGTCCTTTCCCCGGGTCCTCTCGGCGCTTGTGCTCGAGCACATCTCGCCCGCGCTCCTTCCACGGTTCTTCGGTGACCTCGGCCGGGTCGCCACGGCCGATGGTCGCGTCGTTGTCACCGCGATGCACCCGGCGATGTTCTTGAAGGGAATCTCCGCGAACTTCCACGACGAAGAAGGCGAGATCCGTCCGCGCTCCTATGTCGCGACGCTCGCCGACTACGTCATGGGTGCGATCGACGCCGGTCTGCGGATCGTTCGTCTCTCGGAGCACTCGGTCGACGACACGCTCGCGTCCCGGTATGAGCGCTCCCGGAAGCTACTCGGTTGGCCCGCGCTCGTCGTCATGACCCTGGCACCGTCCGCGAGGTGATGGTCATTTTCTGGTTAGCGCGCCAAGAACGGCGTGCCCACGCACGGCGAGTTGGTCAGCGGCCAATGGTCATTTCGAGGGATGCGCGGGATGGCGCCACCGCATAACCCTGCACCCTCGCGGAAGAGCTCGTGGGCGCGGCGATTCGGGTCGGCGCTGGGGCGCTTCTCCTCTCGACCGGCTTCCTGAAATTGCGGCACGGCCTTGATCGATTCACGCTCGCCGTTCTTCGGTACGAACTGCTGTCCCCGATGGCTGCGCGCGCGGCCGGAAGAGCGATCCCCTGGGCGGAGATCGTGCTCGGCCTCCTGCTTCTCGTCGATGTCCTCGCGCGCCCGGCAGCACTCGCCGCGGCGGGGCTCGTCTCCGTTTTCACCATCGCGGTCGTCCTCAACCTGGCGCGAGGGCGCCGCGACTCCTGTGGCTGCGGCGGCCCGCTCGAGACACGGATCGGGCCGCGGGTCCTCGCGCGAAACACCCTGCTCATCGGTGCGCTGGCGTTGCTCGCGATCGGTTTCGGAATCTAGAAGGAGGTGCGGTGATGGGCATCCACAAGGCGATCTCGCGACGGACGGCGCTTCGGGTGATCGGCGGGACGGCGGCGGTGGCTGGCGGATGGCTCGCGGGGTTCTTCCCCGAGGTTCAGGCGGCTGGCGCCAGCGGGGCGCCGGACATCGCTCGGGGCCGCACGCCGGTGCTGCGTCGGCGCACTGGCGCGACAACTCGCTCGACGCGGGCCGCTCGCGCGCAGGCGACCCCGAAGGGCGCGGTCGCTCGACGGTTCCTCTCAAAGGCCGGCTTCAGTGGATCGGAGTCATCGGAGAGCGCCGATGTCCTCTGGAGCGACGGTGAGGCGATCGGCGCGATCGACGTTGTCGTATTCCACGACACCCGACGTGACGCATACGCGCACCTTGTCCGGCAGACGACCGCCTCCGGACGGGAGGTCGTTGGTCTCGCGTTGTTCGATAGCGCGCATCCAGAGCGTCGCGAGGTCTACGACGCGGTCGGTGATCAGATGGTCTTCATGGCCACGATCACGCGGGCGGACGACGGGTCCGTGACGGTCCGCGCGGCCAACGGCACCACCGAGACGGTCGGAGGGCGCGCCTCGAGCTCCGCGAAAGGTCCGGGTCTCGCGGCGCTGTCGACGGATGTGTACTGCTATCCGGTCTGCGCGTGGCAGTGCTCGTTCGTCTGCACCTGGGTGTGCACGACGGTGCTGATCGAGACCTGCATCCTCGGAGCCTTCTGTGGCCCCCTCGCGCCGCTCTGCTTCGGAGCGTGCATCGTCGCGGTGATCTACTCCTGCCAATGGAACTGCGACAACGTGTGCCAGCTCTCTTGCAGCTACTGGTGCAACACCCTCCAGGTAACGGCGCTGTGAACGGCGAGGACTACCATCTCGTCGCCATGGGCGATGTGTCGCCCCTATCCGACGGGGGCATCGTCTTTACCCTGAGCTTCGCGATCGTCTTCGGACTCGCGGGGATCGCGCGATGGCGCGGCTGGGATCGGGACATTCCCCTTCTCCGAGCCATCGCTGATCTCGCGCCTGGGGTGCCGCCGCTGCTCATCGCAGCGGCGGCCCTTCTCGCCATCCCGGTCGAGATCGCCTTGAAGCAAACGATCGCCGGCGAGCCCGCGAGTCCGCTTGCGGCGGCCGCGTTCGTGTTGATCCTCGGGGTCGGCGTGGCGGTACGGCTCCTGACCCGAATGGGCTTGTCGCCGCGACGGCTGGAGGTCCCGATCATCGGAGGTCTGTTCATCCTGGTGTCGGTTCTCGTGCTCGCCGCTTCTCCCGCGATCCGGGCTTCGGTGTTCGGCATCGCGATCGGCTCATCCGCGCTCTTACTCGGCGTTGGCATCGCATACGCGTACGCACGAGGTATTCGCACCCCTCGGTAACTCGTTCGCCACCGGTCGGCAGAGGGGCGAAGGTATCCTGTCTTTACTGACTAGAGAGCAATTGCTCGCCACCGACGAACTCGACGCCATCCTCCACGCCCTGCCACCGGAGCTCGTCCAGCGGGTTCGCGGCCTCGACGGGCTGGACAGTCTGCTGGAGATCGTGATGGACCTCGGACGCCTGCCCGAGGCGCGTTTCACCGGTCGCGAGGAGATCCTCTCGCAGCGCGAGGTGACGGCGGAGGACATCGCCTTCGTGATCTCGCGCATCGGTCAGTTCGGCGGGGACAACCGCGCCGGGATCGAGCGCACGCTCCACCGCATCAGCGCGCTCCGGAACCGCGCGGGCAAGGTGGTCGGGCTTACGCTTCGCGTCGGGCGCGCGGTCTACGGGACGATGGAGATCATCCGTGACGTCGTGGAAGCGGGACGAAGCATCCTGCTGCTCGGACGCCCCGGCGTCGGCAAGACGACCCTCCTGCGCGAGGTCGCGCGCGTGCTCGCGGACGAAATGGGGAAGCGGGTTGTCATCGTGGACACGTCGAACGAGATCGCGGGTGATGGCGACATCCCGCACCCGGGCATCGGTCGCGCGCGGCGCATGCAGGTCGCGGCTCCGTCGCTGCAGCACGCGGTGATGATCGAGGCTGTCGAGAACCACATGCCCGAGGTCGTCGTCATCGACGAGATCGGCACCGAGCAGGAGGCCGGCGCGGCGCGGACGATCGCCGAGCGCGGCGTTCAGCTGATCGCGACCGCGCACGGCAACACGCTCGAGAACCTCATGCTGAACCCAACGCTCTCGGACTTGGTCGGAGGCGTTCAGACGGTGACGCTTGGAGACGAAGAAGCGCGCCGCCGCGGTACGCAGAAGAGCGTTCTCGAGCGCAAGGCGCCTCCGACGTTCCAGACGCTCGTCGAGATCCAGGCCTACCAGCGCGTCGCCCTCTACCAGGACGTCGCGCAGACGGTCGACGCGATCCTTCTTGGGTCACCCGTCGCTCCGGAAATCCGTTCTCGCGACGCGTCGGGCGAGCTCTCGGTGACGACATCCGCACCCTCGCGAACGCCGGCCGAGGCGCTCGAGCGCCGAAGCACCCCGCGCATCGCACCGAACGGCGGGCGCGAGACGGTGAAGATCTATCCATTCGGGCTGTCGTGGAGTCGCGTCGAGGAAGCGTCGCGTGGACTCGGTCTCCCGGTGGCGATCGTGCGCGAGCCCGAGGACGCCGACGTCGTCATCACGCTCAAGAATTATTACCGGCGGAAGACGCCGCGCCTGCGCAACGCCGAGTCGCAGGGCATCCCGATCTACATCGCGCGGTCCAACTCATCGACGCAGATCGCGAGCGCCCTCGCGTCGGTGATCGAGCTGCGTCGGGGCCCGGAGGATCAGGCCCTCGAGGAAGCGCGCGACGGGATCGAGCAGGTCGTCGGCGGGCAGTCCGACGAGATCGAGCTTGCTCCGCAGAACGCCTACGTACGCAAGCTTCAGCACGAGCTCGTCGAGCGCGCGAACCTGAGCTCCCGCAGCGCCGGCCACGAGCCCTTCCGCCGCGTCCAGATATATCGGTGAGCGGCACCTTCCTCTCGTTCGAGGGCGGAGAGGCGGCTGGAAAGTCGGTGCAGGCCGCTCGGCTCGCGGAGAGCCTCGATGGACGTGGGCGCGAGGTGGTTCTGACACGCGAGCCCGGCGGCACGCCGTTCGCCGAGCGCATCCGTGACGTTCTCCTGCATGCGCGCGAGGTCGACCTGGCGCCCGAGGCGCAGGCCCTGCTCTTTTCGGCCGCGCGGGCGCAGCACACGCGAGACGTGATCCGCCCGGCGCTCGCCGAAGGGAAGATCGTCATCGCGGACCGGTACTTCGACTCGACGCTTGCGTACCAGGGTTATGGCCTCGGGGCCGACCTCGACGGACTCCGCGCGATGACGCGCTTCGCCGTCGGGGCGCTCGTCCCGCAGCGCACCTTCCTCATCGACGTTCCGGTCGCCGTCACGCTGTCGCGGCTCGGCGCTCGATCGGGAACGGCACGCTGGGACCGCTTCCACGGGGACGACCGCGCGTTCTACGAGCGCGTCCGGGAGGGCTATCTGCGCCTCGCCGCGGCCGAGCCCGGCCGCTTTGTCGTGGTCGACGGCGACCGCCTCGAGGAAGCGGTGGCCGCGGACATCCGCCGCCAGGTCGATCAGCTTCTTGGCCTCCCGGCCTAGACGGCGGATGCCGCGGGTGGCGAAGGGTGAGCAGATGGTCGCCCGAGAGTGCCCGCGCCCGCATCGCCAGAAATGACCAATCTCGTCTGACCATCAAATGGCGGCCGCAGAGCCGCGGGGTATAGTCGCCGCCCGATGAAGATGGTGATCGCGATCGTGCATCCAGAGGACGCGGGAGCGCTCGTGGACGCCCTCACCGACAAGGATTTCCGAGTCACGCGGCTCCATTCGCAGGGCGGCTTCTTGAAGCAGTCCCACGCCACCATCCTCGCCGGCGTGGAGGAGGCGCAGGTCGACGACGTGATCGCCACGATCCGCGAGACCTGCCACGCGAGAAGCCAGTTCATCAACCCGATGCCTCCGATCATGGAGCCGGGCGAGTTCTACATGCCCTACCCGGTCGAAGTGACGTTCGGTGGCGCGACAGTGTTTGTTTTGGACGTCGCGAGGTACGAGCGGATCTAGCACGGGCCACCCTGAGCGTCGATAAGACCCGCAGCGAATGAGATGTTCGGTTTGGCGAATTTCGGGGATGTGCCGATGGTCGCCGGAAGCGATCGTCCCGCGCCATGCGGTTTTGGATTTGTCTCGCCGCCCTCATGGTGTGCGCCGGAGTGATTAGCTCAGTCTCGGGCTAGGCCCTCGAGCTCTTCTAGCTTCATCGCTGCCTCCGTGCGATTGGCCGCCCCGAGCTTGGTGCGCGCATTCGCGAGGTGGCGTGCGATGGTGTGCTGACTCAAGTTGAGGCGCTCCGCGATCTCGCGGTTCGTGCCACCGCTCGCGGCGAGCTGGACGACCTCGACCTCGCGTTCGCTCAGCCCGGTTCGCCTGCGACGCTGCGATACGAGACGCGCGCGCTTTCCCAGCTCGTCATTCCGCCGCGCGAGGCGGGCGAGGAGCTCGTCCGCTCGAGTGGTTCCGAGTGTCCCCAGCGCTTCGACGGCGGCGAGCCGCGACTGAAGCGGCGCCGCCGTGTCATCGACATGGCGGACGGCGACCTCGAGGAGAACGTTCGGACGGCCTGCCGCGGAGGCCAGCTCCACGATCGCCTGACTACGAATCCCGAGGGACGCCGCCCCCAGGGCCGCGTCCGCCGCAACCTCCGGCGGCACGAGGATCGGTCGCCTCCATCCAGTCACCTCGAGAAGTACCGCTAGCCAGCGCGCGACTCGGGCATTTGGGTTGTGCGCCGCCATCCAAGTGAGGGCGGTGACCTGAGCCCACCGATTCCCCGAACGTCGCGCGAGCGCCTCCGCAGCTGCGAGGTCCACTGGTCTCTTCGACACGATCCCGGCGAGGAGCTGCGGTAACACGCGTAGGCCAACGCCTGCCCGAGTTGCCTGCGCGCGGAGACCTGGGAGCTCGGGGTGCGGAACTCCCGGAGCATTCACAGATTCCGCAGCCACTCGCCAGGCATGGGACGCGAGTTGCGCGCGAGCGGATCCGAGCCCGGCGGCTATTTGCTCAGCTATTCGGGCGGACTTAATGAACGTGTCTGCGCCAGCGAGTGGGAGGAGCGGAAGGAAGTGAAGAAGGAGCTGCCACGCACCCAGTGGCGAAACACCGGTCGGCTTGGCGAGATCCCGCAGAAGGCGTAGGTCCGGCGAGCGGTCATCGCCTAGGGCCACCGCGATGAGCTCCCCTAGGTCGGGCGCGCAAAGTCGCAGCGGTTCGTTGGCGGTCTCCAGGTGTTGTGCTTCGAGCGTGAGTGCCAGTGCGATCGGCAATCGGCCCGCCTCGACTTCCGCAAACGCGAGGCTGATCGCGTCCTGCAGCCTGCGTTGGCGGATATGCCGGCCAGCCGGAACGTCGGGCCGTGCCCATACGAGCTCGATCGCCTGGAAGCTCAACATCGAGCGCGCCCAGCGCCGATAGCCCCCGTTCATCTGACTGAGCTGGTACTCATATGGCGCAAAGAGCATCGCGTAGGGCGACGCCGGATCCTTCGGCGCGATCTGATTGAGCGGCGCCAAGAGGACGTCGCGCATCCCGAGAAGCTGGATTGGCTCGATGGGGCTACTCGCCAGGCATCTGCGAAGTCCGTCCCAGTCGCCGTGGTCGATCGAAGCGGCGGCTCGGTAACTGTCGAATACCGGATCGATTCCGACAGGGAGCTCCAGGACCAGTTGCAACAAGGCTCGTCCGTAGACGCCGTCGGTCGTGATGCCGTCCATGACGCTCCCCAGTTGCGCACGAACGTTCGGCCAGTCGCGTTGATTCATGGCGTCGACGAGGTCTTTTGGAAGAGCGTCCCGTCCGACCGGAGCCCAGAGATCGATGTTGCCCTGTGGCGTGGTCAAGACGGTGGTCACGAGCGTTAGACCTTCATCTCCTCGAACATCGCGGCCGCTTCCGCGCGGTTCGCCGCACCGAGCTTGCCGCGAGCGTTCGCGAGATGGCGCGCGATGGTGTGCGGACTGAGGCTGAGACGCTCAGCAATTGCTCTGTTGGTGAGGCCGTGTCGCGCCAGGTCGATGACTTCAAGTTCCCGCTCGCTCAGGGTCGTTCCAGTTGCGCGACTCGTCACGATCCGCCGCGCAACGTTCCCAAGATCGTCGGTTCTGCGGGCGAGACGATGGAGGATCTCGCGCGAATGTGTTGTCCCCAGTTTTCCGAGGGCCTCGACAGCAGCAATACGGGCAAGCCTCGGCGCCTCTGCATCATCTATGTGGCGCATGGCGACCTCTACCGTGACGTTCGCCCGTCCGCCAAGTGCGGCGAGCTCCACGATCGAAACGCCGCGCATACCCGCTGCCGATAGGCCGAGCGCTGCATCCGCGGCAATCGTCGTCGGAACAAGGATCGGTCGGCGCCAGCCGGTCACCTCCAGGAGCCGATGCAGCCATCGTGCGGTGAGTGGCTGCGGATCGATGGCCACGAGCCAGGTGAGAGCGCTGACTTGAGCCCAGACGTTGCCGACCTGCCGCGCGATAAGTTCAGCAGCTTGCAGGTCTTCAGGTCGATGGCTCGCGATTCCCCGTAACAGCAGAGGAACCACTCGTAGTCCCGGCGCGGCCCAGCGGGATTCCGCGAGCAAACCCAACAGACCTGCTTCGTCTGCGCCACGGCCTTGGAGCAATCGCGCGGTGACGTGCCAGGTTCGCGCCTGAAGCTGAGCGCGGGGGGACCCAAGACGGTTGGCTATCTGCTGGCCAACCGCTGCCGTCCACTCGAGAGAATCGTCTGAAAGGAAGGTGTAGAAGGGAACAACGTGAAAGAGCGTCTCCCAAGATCCGAGGGGGGACAAACCCACCGGCGAATTGATCCTTGCCCGCAGCCGCAGGTCGCCTTCAAGTCTGCCTCCGCGTGCGTGGCGTATGAGGAGTCCTAGGTCGTGGGCTAAGTCGCGGCCAGGCTCACCTTCGTCGCCGAGACGCTCCGCTTCGTCCGCACATGCCTCCGCGACCGCGAGTACGCCGCCATGGGACTCGGCGACAGCGAGCCACACTCCATCCTGCAGACGTCGGGATCGGAGGTGGCGTCCCGGTGGAATGTCACGCCGAGACCAAATTACATCCGGGTAAAAGGCAAGAATGCGATGCGCCCACCGTTTGTATCGTCTGACTGCTCGCTGGAACACGAACTCATAAATTTCGAAGAGAAATCGTTCGTGTTCGGCAGAAGAGTAGGGAGGCTCTAGTCGGTCGGTAGCTGACAAGATGATGTCGCGAACTCCCACCAACTCCGTGGCTCCAACTGGATTCGACCCCAGATGACGCAGGAGACCATCCCAGTCTCCATGGTCTATGCAGATTGACGCCCGATACCGAGCCAGAACGGGGTCTGACGGAAGCGGCAAGGACATCACGAACTGAAGAAGTGCCCTGCCATACACGCCGTCAGTCGTAACGCCATCCATGACGGTCCGAAGCTCGTCTCTGACGGCCCTCCAATCCGACCGCCGTGCGGCTTCGCGCAGCGTGGCGGGAAGATCTTCGAACGGCACAGGCGCCCACAAATCCACGGCACGCAAGGGCTCCCCGACCCTGCTCCCCACTGCGGGCTGAATGGTAGACCCAGGCGGCAAAAACTCCTGAATCCTTCCCAAACTGACAAAACCTGGTTTCCGACGAGTATCGACTTTTCGCAGCCATTAAGGCTCCTGCCAGACCGTCCGACCTTCTATCTGACTTAACAGCGGCGGAAGGGAGTCACATCAAATGCGTCGACTCATCGCAGCGGTGGCAGCGCTCGTGGCCTTGATCCTCGGCGGCGGGGCCGGCGTCTCCGCCTGGTAGGTCTTACCAGCAATAACTAACGACCTCTAGCGGGCGCCTTGTGCGCGAAGGAGGGCCTTGTTCGGGGCCCTCTTTCTGTTTCCGTCATGACCAGTCGGCTCACGGATCGTCACGTATCCTCCCGCAAGTGTTGGGAGGCTCAGTCCCAAGAGATCTCCGGGTTCTTGTCTTTGCCGTTGTCGGTGCCGGAGCTCTGGTCCTATTTGGGGCGAGTGCGCCGACGCCGGAAAACGTCGACCTAGGTCGGCTCTTGTTCTGGGTCGTAATTACGTTCACGGCCGCTTCATTACCAGTTCGGCTTCCGGGTGAAGTTGTGGCTCACATCACAACTGCACCAATCCTCGCTTCGGTCTTTGATTCCCAGTTGGCGAACCCGTTTGCAGTGTGCTGGGTCGCCTTGCTTGGCACGATCGAACTTCGCGATCTGCGCCGCGAACTGCCTTGGTACGGAACCCTCTATAACCGCTTCACCTACGTACTTGCGGCCTTTGCTGCTTGGCTGACTTTGGCTTTGGCGCGCCCGGCGACTCGCCCCGACGATCCTCTGGGCACGATCGCTCTAATCATCTTGACCGGCCTCGCATTCAGCGCGGTCAACATGCTCCTCGTGGTTACTGCCGTGAGCGTCCGAACGAAGACGCCTTTTGCACGCGTGTGGGCGCTGAGCATCAGCAACATCATGCTGGGCATCGTTGCGCTGGTCTTCCTCGGCTGGCTCATGGCCGAGGTTGCCATCAAAGTCGGACTCTGGGCAACGCTGCTTTTCATGATTCCATTGCTTCTCGCGCGCTACTCCTTTACGAAATATGCCGAGACCCGAGCCCTGTTTATTGGATCCGTCAGCGCTCTGTCGCAAGCGATTGACGCAAAGGACGGCTTCACTCGGGGCCACGCAGATCGGGTGTCGCGGATCGCGGGCGCGATTGCTCGCGAGATGAGCCTGTCCGAAAAGACCATTGAGCAGATCGAACTCGCCGGCATGCTGCACGACATTGGGAAGATCGGCGTCGAGGATCAGATCCTGATGAAGCCGGCACGGCTAGATCCGCATGAGCAAGAGCTCATGCGCCGACATCCGATCTACGGCGCCTCAATACTTGAACCATCGGAGTCCTTGCGTCCCCTTGCTCCGCTTGTCTTGTACCACCATGAGAACTACGACGGAAGTGGATATCCTGAGGGCCGAAAGGGAGAGGATATCCCGCTAGGTTCGCGCATCATTATCGTGGCCGACGCTTACGAAGCGATGACCTCAGACCGTATCTACCGCAAGGCGATCGGACACGAGAGAGCGATGGATCAGCTCAATCGATACAAAGGCATTCAGTTCGATCCGAAGGTCGTACGAGCGCTAGGAACCTTGATCGAAAAACGCGGATCCGACGCCTTCGAAGTGAGCCAGTTACCACCCATCAATTACGAGACTCTTGCCGAACTCCGAAAGCGCTTGGCGCGCGAGCCGCAGACTCGCGATGCCCATGCTGGTTAGTGGCCTTGTAGCTGGCTTCATCCTTGGTCTTGCATCGGGTGGGCATTGGCGACGGCTTACACAACTCGACCTGAGGTTCTTGCCGGCCCTTGTCGTGGCTGCGGCCCTGCGAGCGGTCGCGCCCTTCTTTGGCCAGCTTGCCCTCGGCATATCAATGTTTGGCCTTGCACTCATCGCCCTCGTTGCCGTGGTGAACCGCGCACTACCTGGCGCTTGGCTAGTCGCGCTGGGTTCGACACTCAACCTACTGGTGATCTCCGTCAACGGTGGGATGCCAGTAGATCCGGAAGCCATGACTACTGCGGGAAAATCACTTCCGAACGACGGCCTGCACGTGCTCTTGGGACCCGCTACGCACTTAGGCTTCTTAGCCGACGTTCTGTTGGCTCCAATTGTCAACAACGTGTATAGCGTCGGAGATGTGTTGCTCGCCGCTGGCGGTTTCTGGATGGCTTTTCGAGTTCTGAGGTAGAGATGACGACGACGACCAACAGCCTCCATATCGGGCTGCTCCGATCCCCAAATTTCGGGGCGCTTTGGCTCGCGCAGGTGGCCAGTCGGTTAGGCGACCCCATCACGCTGATCGCTCTCGCGTACGTTAGCTATGCGCAGACGCGGTCCGCGCTCATAACTGCGCTCGCAGTAGTGATGGCGACTGTCCCCAATGCGTTGTTCGGCTTATTTGGCGGAGCGATCGCAGACGTAATCGGCCACCGGCGGGCAATGATTTGGTGTGATCTCGCGCGTCTCGTTTTAATCGGGATGGTGCCCGTCGCCATCCGACTAGGCCTTCCGCTCGGGGTGCCCTACTTCCTTGTGTTTGCTGCCGCGTCGTGTGGCGCGATTTTCAATCCCGC
>Ga0209471_1001211_pt1 | contig 15637 bp, 10 predicted proteins | sample GraSoiAngelo_128_FD_185885 | JGI IMG/M metagenome (GOLD analysis project Ga0209471, IMG submission 185885) | Grasslands soil microbial communities from the Angelo Coastal Reserve, California, USA - 14_0927_12_20cm (SPAdes) (version 2) | ecosystem: Environmental > Terrestrial > Soil > Grasslands ...
ACCCGGCACCGGCGGCGTCGCGGTGTTGGCGAGCGCGCTGAAGCAGCTCGGCGCGAACAAGCGCGTGCTGATGATCGGCGCGCATCCCGACGACGAGTATTCCGACCTCGTCGCCCTGTTCGCCCGCGGCATGGGCGCGCAGGTCGCCTACCTGTCGCTCAGCCGCGGCGAGGGAGGGCAGAACCTCATCGGTCCCGAGCTGGGCCCCGAGCTCGGCATCATCCGTTCGGAAGAGCTGCTCGCCGCCCGGCGGATCGACGGTGCCCGCCAGTTCTTCACCCGCGCCTACGACTTCGGGTATTCCAAGACGCTGGAAGAATCGCTGCGGCTCTGGCCGCGCGACTCCGTCCTCAAGGACGTGCTCGACGTGGTGCGCCGCTTCCGCCCTCAGATCATCGTGTCCATGTTCTCCGGAACGCCGCGCGACGGGCATGGCCAGCATCAGGTGGCCGGCCTGGTCGCACGCCAGGCGTTCGAGGTGCTGCGCGACTCGAGCTGGGGACCGGTGAAGCTGTACCGATCCCTCTACTTCGACACCGCGAGCGCCACGCTGCGGCTCGACGCGGGATTGCTCGACCCCGTGGCGGGTCGGTCCTACCACCAGATCGCCATGGCGGGCCGGAGCCAGCACCGCTCGCAGGATGAAGGCCAGCTTGAGCAACCCGGGCCGAGGATTGCTCGGCTCGCGTTTATCGAGTGGCGGGACCGGGGACGGGGGACGCGGGACGGGGACGGTCTGTTCGCGGGGGTCGATACGCTCTTCCCCGGCAAGACACGCTACGCCGCGCTGATCGACTCGGCGCGCGTCCGGCTCAATGCGCTGCATCCGGGTGGGATCCTTCCGATCCTGGCGCGCGCTGTGCGCGAGCTCGGTGACGCGGACTCGAGCCAGCAGGCTCTGCTCGGCGACGCGGTCATGACCGCGGGCGGGGTGGCGATCGACGGGTTCGCCGATGACGGCATCGTCGTCCCCGGGGAGCGGGTGCAGGTGGAGGCAAGCCTCTGGAACGGCGGTGACAGCGCGGTTGCCCTCGGCGCCATGGATGTCGCAGCGCCGGCCGGGTGGAAGATCGAGCGGCTCGACCCGGCTGCCTCATCGGTCGCTCCCGGCACGCTCGCCGGCCGCCACTTCGCCGTCACCGTCGGCGCCGACGCGCCTCGCTCACAACCGTATTTTCTGCGGCGGCCGCTCGTCGGCGCCCTGTACGACTGGAGTGGCGTGCCGGGCGACTGGCACGGGCTCCCGTTCGAGCCGGGACCGCTGCAGCTCATTGTGCGACTCAGCGTCGCGGGGGAGCCGCTCGTGCTCACTCGAGAGGTGGTTTACCGCTACCGGGATCAGAGCATCGGCGAGGTACGGCGGCCGATCTTCGTGACCCGGCCGTTCGACGTGGCCGTCACCCCGGACCTGGTCGTCTGGCCGATCGATGGCGCGGCGGGAGGCCCTCGACATTTCACAGTCACCGTGACGAACCGGGCGCGCGGGCCCGCGACCGCGCAGGTGGTCTGCACGCCGCCGCGCGGTTGGCCCACGCTGCCCCCGGAGAGCCTGTCGTTCCAGCGCGAGGACGAGTCGAAAAGCCTGACGGTCACGCTCGGTCTGCCGGCGGTTGTGCGACCCGGTGTCTATCAGCTCAGGGCGGCCGTACTCGCGGGCGGTCAGCGGAGCGAGGGCGCGCTCGCGCTGATCGATTATCCCCACATCCGGCCACGGGCGGCCGTCCACGCCTCGACCGCCGAGCTGCGCGCGACGCGCATCGCGCTGCCGGCGCTGACACGCGTCGGCTACGTGCGGGGCGCGTCCGATCGCGTGCCCGAGGCGCTGCAGGCGGTGGGCGTCCCCATCGAGCTCCTCGGTCCTGATACGCTCGCGCGCGGGGATCTATCCCGCTACGACGCGATCGTGATCGGCAGCCGGGCGTACGAGACCGAGCCTGCGGTCGTCGCGAGCAACGGACGGCTGCTGGACTACGTCCGCGCCGGCGGCCTCCTGATCGTGCAGTATCAGCAATACCCGTTCGTGAACGGTGGCTTCGCGCCGTATCGGCTCTCGATCGCGCGGCCGCACGACCGCGTGACCGACGAGACGGCGGCGGTGACGGTGCTCGACTCGGCGAGCCGCGCGTTCCACGTTCCGAATGAGATCGGGCCCGACGACTGGCAAGGCTGGGTGCAGGAGCGTGGACTGTATTTCGCGCACGATTGGGATCCCGCCTACACGCCGCTCGTCGAGCTGCACGATCCCGGCGAGCCGCCGCTTCAGGGCGGGCTCCTCGTGGCCACGGTCGGCAAGGGCACGTATGTGTACACCGGGCTGAGCTTCTTTCGACAACTGCCCGCGGGTGTGCCCGGCGCCTATCGGCTGTTTGCGAACCTCCTCGCGCTTGGCAAGCGATAAATGTGGAAGGCGGAACGCGGAACGCGGAACAGAGCGTACGGCCGTCGAGGGGTGGGGCCGACGCCGAGGACCGGACCTGAGCTAGCTGTTCCGCGTTCCGCATTCCGCGTTCCCCGTTTGCTCTCGGGCGCGACCGTGCTTGTGCTCCTCACGACGGCCTGCCAGGGCGACGGTCGCACGCCGCTCGTCATCTACTCTCCCCACGGCCGCGATCTCCTCACCCTGCTCGAGCACCGCTTCGAGCAGCTCCACCCCGACGTCGACGTGCGTTGGCTCGACATGGGCTCGCAGGAGGTGTACGACCGGCTGCGCTCCGAGCGCGCCAACCCGCAGGCGGACGTGTGGTTCGGCGGCCCTGCGACGATCTTCGCGCGCGGCGCGCGCGACTCGTTGCTCGAGCCGTTCCGGCCGGGCTGGGCGGAGGCCATCGAGCCGCACGGCCGCGGGCCCGGCGACCGGTATTTCGCGGCTTATGAAACGCCCGCGGTGATCGTGTACGCGGAGCAGGCGGTGAAGCCGGACGAGGCGCCTCGCGACTGGGACGACCTGCTCGAACCCCGGTGGAAGGGCAAGATCCTGATCCGCGACCCGCTCGCCTCGGGCACGATGCGGGCCGTGTGGGGCATGATCATCGAGCGCGGCCTGCGGCAGACGCACGACACGGCGGCCGGGTTCCAGTGGCTGCGGCGGCTCGACGCCCAGAACAAGGAGTACGTGCTGAACGGCCCGCTCCTCGACCAGAAGATCGTGCGCCAGGAAGGGTTGGTCACGATCTGGGACCTGCCGGACATTCTACTCAGCCGGCGCGACGGGCTGCCGCTCGGATACGTGTTTCCGAAGAGCGGGACCCCGGTGATCGAGGACGCGATCGGCGTGGTGCGGGACGCGCGTCACCGCGCTCAGGCGCGGGCGTTCGTCGAATACGTGGGCAGCGTCGCCGCGCAGCTGGCGGCGGCCCGCGAAGCGTACCGGTTGCCGGCGCGACTCGACCTCCCCGTCGACTCGCTGCCGTCGTGGGCGCGCCAGGTTCGAAGCGTCATGAAAGTCGCCGACGTGGACTGGGACCTGCTCGCCGAGCGGGGGGCGGACTGGATGCGCTACTGGGATCAGACGGTGCGCGGCCACGGGCGATGAGCGCGTTCGTCACCCTCGACGGCGTGCGCAAGCAGTGGTCGCACACCGTGGCCGTCGGGCCGCTGTCGCTCGAGATTCCGCGGGGCGAGATCCTCGTCCTGCTCGGGCCCTCCGGCAGCGGCAAGACCACGGTGTTGCGCCTGCTGGGAGGGTTCGAGGCCCCAGACGCCGGCCGGATCGTGCTCGCGGGCGAGGACGTGACCGCGGTGCCACCCGCCCGGCGACGCTGCGGGATGGTGTTCCAGCATTACGCCTTGTTTCCGCACCTGGACGTGGGAGAGAACGTCGCGTTCGGGCTCGCGGGCCGGGGGACGCGGGAAGCGGGACGTGTAGAGGGGAAGGTGGCGGAGGTGCTCGGGCTCGTGGGTCTCGAGGGGTTCGAGCGGCGGCGCGTGCAGGAGCTCTCGGGAGGGCAGCAGCAGCGGGTGGCGTTGGCCCGGGCACTCGCGCCCGAGCCGCAGGTGCTGCTCTTGGACGAGCCGCTCTCGAATCTGGACCCCAGCCTGCGCGAGCGCACCCGGCGCGAGCTGCGGGCACTGATCAAGCGGGTCGGCATTACGACCATCTTCGTCACCCACGAGCAGGAGGAAGCGTTCGATCTGGGCGACCGGGTGGCGGTGCTCCAGGCGGGGCGGCTCGAGCAGCTCGCCACGCCGGACGAGCTGTACGAGCACCCAACGAGCCTGTTCGTCGCGACGTTCGTGGGCCGCGCCAACGTGCTCCGCGGCAAGACGGCGCGGGCGCTCGGGGCGGGCCCCGGTGAGCTGCTCGTGGTTCGGCCCGAGCGGCTGCTGCTGGCGGATGCCGGCGTGCCGGGCGTGGTGCGTGAGCGGCGCTATACCGGTGCCGCCGCCTTCTACCTCGTCGAGACGGAGCCGGGCGATCGGCTGGAGGTTCTGGCGCGGCCGGAAGCGGCGCGCGTGGGTGACCGCGTGTATCTCGAAGCAGTACGGGTCCTGAAGTTCCCGGCGGAGCGCGCGTGAACGCGCGGCTGGGCTTCGTCGCTCGAGCGGCGTTTACCCTGCTGCTCGCGTGGCTCGTGCTGTATCCGATCGTGATCGTCGTGCATGATGCCGCGGCATCGGACGCGCTCGCCGCGTTCGTGTCGCGGCCTGGGGAGTGGCGGGTGCTGTGGGCCAGCGTCTGGATCTCGGCGGCGAGCGTGGCGCTCGCCGCTGCGATCGGCGTCCCGCTCGCGTTTCTCTTCGAGTGGCTCGAGTTCCCGGGCCGCAAGACCCTCGGCTCGCTCATCGCCCTGCCCGTCGTGTTGCCACCCTTCGTCGGCGTGATCGCGTTCCTGTTCCTGTACGGTGAGTCCGGGTTCGTGGCGCGCGCGGTGCAGCGGCTGCTGGGCCTCGCGCAGGCGCCGTGGCGCCTGCAGGGGGCGGCGGCGATCCTGCTGGTGCACGCCTACTCGATGTACGTGTACTTCTACCTGCTCACGCGCGCCGGGCTCGCGAAGCTCGACGCCTCCATGCTCGAGGCGGCCGAGGCGCTCGGTGCCGGGCGATGGGAGACCTTGCGCCGGGTGACCCTGCCGCTGCTCCGCCCCTCGCTCGCGGGGGCGGCGCTGCTGGTGTTCATGACCGCCCTGGGCTCGTTCAGCGCCCCCTACGTGTTCGGCGGCGGGTTTCGCGTCATGACCACGCAGATCGTCGCCACCAAGCTCAACGGCGAGCTGCCGCTCGCGATGGTCGAGACCGTGGCGCTCGCGCTCGTGGCGATCCTGGGATTCGCGCTGCTCCGCCGCACCGAGGGCGACGACATTCTTACGGCGCTGGGCAAGGGGAGCGCCCCGCGGCGCCGGGCCATCCGCCGGGCGGGCGTCCGCACGTTCGCCACGACCGCCGGCTGGGTTCTGGCGGTGGTGCTCCTGCTCCCCCACCTGACCCTGGTGCTCGTCTCGCTCGTCCCCTACGGCAGCTGGACGACGGAGACCCTGCCGCCGGTCCTCTCGCTCGTGAACTATCGGCGGCTGTTCAGCGAGGCGGAGCGGCTGCGCCCTCTGGTCAATTCGGTGTGGATGGCGGCCACGAGCACGTTCGCGGCGGTCGTACTTGCCCTCGTCGCCGGCGCCCTCGTCGGGCGGCGGCGGCCGTGGCAGTTCCGCGGTCCGATCGAAGCGCTGCTGGCGCTGCCCTGGGCCCTCCCGGGAACGGTGTTCGCCCTCGCGCTCCTGACGACGTTCAGCAAGCACGACCCACTCACCCTCCGCTGGGTGCTGGTGGGGACGACGGTGCTGCTGCCGCTCGGCTACCTCGTGCGCAACCTTCCGGTGACGGGACGTGCCGTGCTCGCCGGGTACCGGCAGCTCGACCCGGCGCTCGACGAGGCGGCGGCGAGCCTCGGCGCCGGCGGCTGGGCCACCTTCCGCCGCGTGACGCTGCCGCTCCTCAAGCCGGCGCTCGCGGCGGGCGGCAGTCTCGCGCTGGTCGCGGCGCTCGGCGACTTTGTGACGTCCATCGTGCTCTACACGCCCGACAATCGGCCGATCGCGATCGAGATCATGTCGAGCCTGCGTGTGTCGGAGCTCGGTGTGGCGGCGGGGTTCGGCGTGATTCTCATGGTGTTGAGCGCGGCGGTCCTCGGTGTGGGGGCAAGGCGATGACAGCGCTCGGAGAGCGAGTCGGCAGAGTCCTGGGCCCGGATCTGCAACGCCTCATCGTCCTGATCGCCGTGTGCTTCGTCGACATGATCGGGCTGCTGATGATCGCGCCGCTGCTCACTTTCTACGCCCTGCGGCTCGGCGGTCAGGCGAGCACGGTCGGACCCCTCTTCAGTGCGTTCGCCGTCGCACAATTACTGGCATCCCCGATCTGGGGCCGCGTCTCCGATCGCTATGGACGGCGGCCGGTGCTGCTCGTCGGGCTGCTGGGATCGGCGATCGCGTATTTGATTTTCGGATTCGCCAACGCCCTTTGGCTGCTCTTCGTGTGTCGATTCGTGCAAGGCTTTGGGGGCGGAACGACCGGCGTGGCACAGGCCTATGTGGCTGATACGATGGCTCCGACGCAGCGCGCGCGAGCCTTAGGGTGGTTGTCGGCCGCGACGAGTCTCGGCGTGAGTATCGGGGCGGTCCTCGGGTCGTTCACGCACAAGCTCTGGGGGCCACGCGGTCCCGGCGTCGCCGCCGCAGTACTCGTTCTCATCAACGTGCTATTCGCTTGGAAGTGGCTTCCCGAATCACGGGTAGCGCCGTCGGCACAGCCGAACGGTCCTGCGGCGTCTCGCACGTCGGAAGCATGGAACGTCGCCGTGTCGAATGTGGCGCGTCCGCTGTGGAATGTCATTCGCCATCCAGCGCGTCCGGTCTCGGAAGTCATTTGGGTTTACGGGATCGGGATGCTGGCCCTGAACGGGCTGATCGCAGTGTTGTCGCTTTACCTTCAACGCCGATTCGGGCTCAATGAAGACACCGTTGGGCCGATCTACTTTGTGTTCAGCGCGGTGGGAGTCGTCATGCGCACCTGGCCGGTGGGATGGATCAACGAGCGCCTTGGAGAGGTCCGCACCATGCGGCTGGGCGCTGTGCTGCTAGGCATTGGATTGCTGCTCATGCCACTGCCGACCACACGATTGGCGTTCACGTTCTGCCTCGCCCTCGCCCCAATCGGGACGGCATTGTTGTTCCCGGCCACCACAGCCCTGGTCAGCCATCGCACCGATCGCGGCGAGTACGGCGTACAAATGGGGGCTCAACAGACTTTGCGCGGCATCATGGCAATCGTGGGGCCGATGGGTGCGACGGCGGCCTTCCAGTACCTGGGGCCGGCCGTCCCTTTCTACCTCGCAGCGGGGGTCGTGGCCGTGGCCGCTGTCGTTGCGTGGAACGTTCACGAGGCGCGGCGCGTCGCCACCCCAACGGCATAGCGAGCCTTCCTCGTGTATTTTCTGTGACATGATTCGCTCTCTCCTTTTTCTGCTCGCGGGGGTCGGGCCCGCGCCTGGCCCCAGGCCCCGGCTCATCGTGGTCATCACGGTGGACCAGCTGCGGCCGGACTACCTCGAGCGCTACCACTCGCAGCTCCTGGGCGGGTTCGCCACGCTGCTGAAGGGGGGCGCCTCCTTCAGCGACGCCTATCAGGACCACGCGATCACCGAGACCGCACCGGGGCACTCGACGATTCTGTCGGGGCGCTGGCCCGCCCACACCGGCATCACCCGCAACCTCGCGGGTGTGCAGGATCAGGCCGCGCCGCTGATCGGCGTCACCGGCCCCGGTGCTTCCCCCACGCACTTTCGCGGGACCGCGTTCTTCGACTGGCTCAAGGCCGCGGACCCGGGCGCGCGCGCTCTCTCGGTTTCGGGGAAAGACCGCGGGGCGATCCTGCCGATCGGCCGGGCCAAAGAGCGCGTCTACTGGTATGTCGGGGGCTTCTTCACCACGAGTCGCTACTACGCCGACTCCCTCCCAACGTGGGTTCGGGTATTCAACGGGCAGCGCGTGCCGTTCCGGGCTGCGGGAACCCAGTGGACGCTATTCCTCCCGGAGCGGGACTACCCCGAGCCCGACAGCGTCTCGTACGAGAACCAGGGGCGGGATGTCCTGTTTCCCCACCGGCTCCCGACGGACAGCGGGCAGGCGGCGCTCGCCTTCCTCGCGACGCCGACCATGGACTCACTCACGCTCGCCTTCGCCCTCGAAGGAGTCCGCGCCTTGCAGCTCGGCGGTCGTGGCGCCACCGACTTGCTGGCGGTGAGCTTGTCCACGACCGACTACGTCGGTCACGCGTACGGCCCCGATTCCCGCGAGATCCACGACCAGGTGGTGCGGCTGGACCGGTATCTGGGCCGGTTCCTCGAGCAGCTGTTCGTGCGCTACGGCAAAAGCAATGTGCTCGTCGTGCTGACGGCCGACCACGGAGTGACCCCGTTCCCCGAGCGCTCTCGCATGCTGGGGCACCCGGGGGCGGTGCGCGTAATCCCCGACACCATCTTCCAGCGCGTCAATGCGGCGCTCGACCAGCGCGCCGGCGGCGGCGACTGGCTCCAGTTCGAGAGCGGGATGTTGCTACTCCCCGATCGCGCCAAGCTGGTCGACGGCGGCGTCAACGCGGACAGCGTGGTCGCGGACGTGGCAACCCGGCTGCGGGCGCTGGCGGGCGTGGCTCGCGTGGACCGCCCCGCGGATCTCACCGACAGGGACGCGGCCGATCCCGTGTCGCGTCGCTGGATACACCAGTTGCCGCCGGATGTAGGTGTCGAGCTCGTCGTGACGCTCAAGCCGTACTCGATCTGGAGCTACCCGAGCGTGCCGATCGCCATGCACGGTCAGCCGACCGACCTGGACGCGCATGTGCCGCTCATCTTGTGGGGTTCGGGGATCCGGCGCGGCGTGTACGGGGGGCGGGTGAGCACGGTGGACATCGCGCCGACGCTGGCCCGGCTACTCGACCTGACACCAGCCGAGCCGCTCGACGGGCGCGTCCTGAGCGAAGCGCTCGGCGGGCAGAATTGACGGACGATGCCGCCCCCCAAGCTCACCGCGGACCAGCTCCGGCGCATTGAAGAGGTCGAGGAGTTCCAGCGTGCGGCCGATCATCTGAAGCACCTCGTCACCGAGCTCGAGGGGAACCGGGCGGGCCAAACGCGCACCATTCAGCAGCTGAGCGAGAAGATCGCGATCGCGGCATCACAGATGCGGCAGCGCGCCCTGACGGCGAACGTCGGGACGATCGCCGACCTCGCCGGCACCATGTCGGTCATGGCCGGCCGCGGCGGCGGCATCAACATGAAGATCCGCGCGCTCGCCGATGCGGTGAACAGCATCTACATGCAGCTCGACGCCGCCATGAAACACGCCACGACGCCTGCGGAGCCGAAAAAGCCGGCCTGACCGTGCCCCCGCCCGTACTGCCGATCCGTTGTGCCGGCCTCGCGAAGCGCTACGCGGACGTCGTGGCGGTCGCGGGGCTCGATCTCACCGTCAACGTACGCGAGTGCTTTGGTCTGCTGGGGCCGAACGGGGCGGGGAAGACGACCACCATCGAGATCCTCGAGGGACTCACCGCGCCCGACCGGGGTGAGGTCGAGATCCTCGGGATGCGATGGACCGGGGGTGCGAATAGCCGCGCGCTGCGTGAGCGCCTCGGCATTCAGCTGCAGGACACGCAGCTCGCCGACAAGCTCACGGTGGAAGAGACCGTCCGGCTGTTTCGCAGCTTCTACCGCGCCTCGCATTCCGTGGAGGAAGTGCTCGGGCTGGTGGGGCTCGAGGAGAAGCGCACCGCGTGGGTGGGCAAGCTGTCGGGCGGCCAGAAGCAGCGCCTCGCGGTGGCGTGCGCGCTCGTCTCCCGGCCCGAGCTCCTGTTCCTCGACGAGCCCACGACGGGCCTCGATCCGCAGTCGCGCCGCCAGCTGTGGGACGTGATCGGCCGCTTCCGGGCGGCGGGCGGCACGGTCCTCCTCACCACGCACTATATGGAGGAAGCGGAGCGCCTGTGCGACCGGGTCGCCATCATGGACCATGGTACGGTCATCGCGCTCGGCACTCCCCGTTCCCTGATCGCCTCCCTCGGTGCCGAGCACGTCGTGGAGTTCGCCCTGGCGGACGGGGCGACGCGGGCGCCGAGCCCGTCGGACCTGGCCGCGCTGCCGGGCGTGCGCGCGGTGCGCCCCGGGGTCGATCGCACCGCGCTCACGGTGGCGGAAGTGCATCGCGCCGTGCCCGCGCTGCTCGGGCTGCTCGAGCGGCGTGGCGCCGAGCTCTCGCTCCTCGCCACCCACCATGCCACGCTGGAGGACGTCTTCGTGTCGCTCACGGGCCGGCAGCTGCGCGATGCGTGATCATCCGCTCGTCCAGCTGACCCTCGCCCGCATGCGGGAGTTCTATCGCGAGCCGGAAGCGATCTTCTGGGTGTTCGGCTTCCCGATCGTGCTGGCGTTCGCGCTCGGCATCGCGTTTCGGAACCGGGGGCCGGGCGAGCTGCGCGTGGCGGTGCTCCGCGGAGCGGGGGACAGCACGCTGGCGGCCGCGCTGGCCCGTGCGCCCGGGCTCACGGCGGCGGTGCTCGATTCAGGCGAGGCGCGGCTGCAGCTGCGCACCGGCCGGGTGGCGCTGCTCGTCGTGCCGGGCGATCCGGTGGTGTATCGGTACGATTCGACCCGGACCGAGAGCCGGCTGGCCCGGCTCGAAGCGGATGCGGTCGTGCAGCACGCCCGTGGCCGCGTCGATCCGGCGCGCGTCGCGGACCAGCGAGTCACCGAGCCCGGCTCGCGCTACATCGACTTCCTCATCCCCGGCCTGCTCGGCATGAATCTCATGGGGAGCGGGCTGTGGGGCGTGGGATTCTCGGTCGTGCAGGCCCGCACCAAAAAGCTGCTCAAGCGCTTCATGGCGACGCCGATGCGCCGGAGTCACTACCTCCTCTCGTTCATCCTGTCCCGGCTCGTGTTCCTGTTCCTCGAGGTCGCGGCGCTCGTGGGCTTCGGCTGGTGGATGTTCCACGTGGGGGTCCGGGGCTCGTTCGGCGCGGTCGCGTTCATCACGGTACTCGGCGCCTTCTCGTTCGCGGGGCTCGGCATGCTGGTGGCGAGCCGTGCCCGCACGATCGAGGCGGTCTCCGGGCTCATGAACCTCGTGATGCTGCCGATGTGGATCCTGTCGGGCACGTTTTTTTCCTACGCCCGCTTCCCCGACGCGATGCAGCCCTTGGTGAAAGCGCTCCCGCTCACGGCGCTGAACGACGCCCTTCGCGCCGTGATGATCGACGGCAGCCGCCTGGGTGACCTCGGTGCTCCGCTCGGCATCGTGACCGCGTGGGGGTTCGTGAGCTTCGTGGTGGCGCTGCAGATCTTCCGCTGGCGCTAGGCTAGGGCGTCACCGTGACGGTGCCCGTCATCCCCTGAGCCTGGTGAAACCCGCAGTGGTACTGGTATGTGCCCGCGGTGTTGAACGTCACTCGATACGTCCCGGGCGGGGTGCCACTCGGCTGGCAGTAGGGGTCGGTCGGGGGACAACTCGTGCTTCCGGCGGGGAGCACCGTACCGCTGTCCCAGATCGGCTGCGGCGTCGCGTCGCTGGTTGCTGTGTGCGCCGTGCCGCCGTTGTTGGTCCATTTCACGGTCGTGCCGACCTTGACCGTCACCCTGGCGGGCGAGAAGGCGTAGGGCGCGGCGCCGGCATTGTCGTTCATGATCACGTTCTCGACGGGGGTGCCGCCGCCGCCCATCGGGCTTGAGCCGCCGCAGGCCGCAACGAACACAAGCGCGAATCCCCCACTCCGCATGTGCATGAGTCCCCCAGTGGACGCCGCTTGCGGTATGCTGTAGCGCGAGCAGAGTTTTGTCAAATTCCGGGCCTCACCCACCCCGCAACAGGGCCCCCAGCCGGGACCGCCAGCCCCGCGACCGGCGCAGCGCGTCGCGGAAGGCGGCGGCGGTCGGATAGCGCGCGGCCGGCTCGCTCGCCAGCGCCTTACGCAGCACGCCCTCCAGTTCCCGCCGTACATCCTTGCGGGACTCGTGAAGCGACGGCGGGTCCTCCGTGGTTTGACGCGCCAGAATCGCTTCGGGGGTGGGTCCCTCGAAAGGCGGGCGGCCCAACAGGGCGAAGTACGCCGTGGCGGCAAGCGAATACAGGTCGGTGCGCTGGTCCACCCGCTCGCCGAGCAGCTGCTCCGGCGCGGCGAACAGCGGCGTGCCGCTCCGCGAGGTGGCGCCTCCCCACCGGGTGTCGCCGCGCAGCGCGAGCGCCAGCCCGAAGTCGGTGATGCGCAGCCGGCCGTCGGGCTCGATCAGCATGTTTTCGGGCTTCAGGTCCCGGTGCACCAGGCCGAGCGGGTGCGCGTGCTCCAGCGCCGACAAGCCCTGGTCGATCACGCGCACGGTCTGATCGAGAGAGAGCGGTCCCTGCCTGTGGACGAGCTGCGCCAGGTTCGTCCCCGGCACGAGCTCCATCGTGTACCACTGCAGTCCGGCGCGGCTCCGGATGTCGTAGATGCTCACGATGCTCGGATGCCGGAGTCGGGCGGCAAGCTGCGCCTCGCGCCGGAACCGCTCCATCACCGACGGGTCCGTCGTCAACGAGGGGTGGAGGACCTTCATCGCCACGTCGCGCTCGAGTCCCAGGTCGCGCGCGCGGTACACCCGGCCGAACCCGCCCGTGCCGATCTCTTCGAGCAGCTCGTAGTCGTCGCCGAGGGCGCGGCGCAGCCGGCGCTCGAACCCCGCCTCCGCGACCTGCGGCGCGGCCGCTGGCTCCTGAAACACGCCCGCGTCGCTCACGAAGTCCTCGAGCATCTCCGTTGCCGTGTAGTAACGCTCGCCCGGCGCCGCCTGCAGGGCGCGCAGCAACACCCGCTCCAGCGCGGCCGGTACCGCCGGTCGCAGCTGGCGCGGTGGCGTGATCCGGGCGGGATCGGGATCCGGCTCCTGGCCCGTCAGGACGTAGTACACGAGGGCGGCCACGCCGTACACATCGCTGGCGGGCTCGCCGGGCCCCCCGGTACGCACCTCCGGCGCGACGAACGCACCGCCTGCGCCCTGCTCGTCCGGCGGCACGTTCGGGAGACACCAGTTGGAGTAGCGGAGGTCGGTGATCACCGCGCGCCCGGTGAGGTCGAGCATGAGCGTCAGCGGGACGATGCGTCGCAGAATGACGCCGCGCGCATGGGCGTGCTCGGCCGCGCCGAGCAGGTCGCGCACCAGGGCGTGCGCCATGGGGATCGCGCGCGGTCCGCGGCGCAGCGCCTCGGCCAGGCTCTCTCCCTCGACCCAGTTGGCGGTGCGGTAGGCGAAGCTGCCCACCAGGCCGGCCGCGTAGACATGGCGAATCGCCGGATGGTCGAGGGCTGCGAGCGTCTCGGTCTCGCGCAGGAACCACGCGCGCCCCGGAGAGTCGGGCGCCAGGTGCACGTGCAAGGCGACGGAGCGCTTGAGCAGCCGGTCCCATGCATGGTACACGGTGCGCTCGGCGGCGGCGGCTACCCGCTCGTCCAGACGGAACGCCGGCGCGAGCGCCCGGACGACGTCTTCCAGAAGGTCGGCAGGGGGGATCGCGTGGCTCATGGCGCCGCCCAATCTAACCGCGTCAACGCAGCCTGACCTGCACCCCGGCCCAGCCTCGGGCTCCCGACCCAGGCGCATGGTAGCGCACATCCCACAGCGATACGGCCACGCCGCCGCCGCTCGAATCGACCGCCGCCGCGAGAAACCGGGCGAACTGCGCGATCGCGTGACCCTGGGGGGTCGTCAGCGCTGCGCGCACCGCGGGACGATCGAGCTGTCGCGCGACGCTCCACCCGTCGCCCGCGACGCTGTCCGCCGAAGCGGAGAGGGCCTCCCAGCGGAAGGGACGCCCGACGATAGTGAGCGCCGCCCAGCGGGCGTCCGGTCCGAACCGCCGTGTCGCGGCGGCCCGCGCGTCCGCTTTGGCTGCCACGCTCACCCCGGCGCTCGTGGCGGCGTAAGCGCCCAGCAGCAGCAGCCCGTACGCTGCGGCGCGGCGCCGGCCCGCCACCCCGAACCAGTGCCGCATCCAACCGACCACGCCCACGGCGCTGCATCCGACCATCCCCAGCCGTACCCACCACACGACGAGATCGTGGCCCCGCCACAACACCAGCGTGGTGACCCCGACCAGCGCGACGAGGTACACGAGCGCCGGTGCCCAGTGGCGGTGCGCACCCCACGCGAGCGCCACGAGCGGCACCGTCCAGAAGAACGGGTCGACGATCGCGATCCAATCGGCGTAGTACCACTGCGCGCTCCAGGGGAGGAACGGTCGCAAACCGTAGGATCCCTGCCAGTCCAAGTAGAGGTGACTCGCGACGCTGGCAGTGACGCACGCGGCGACCCAGCGCCACGGTGGCGGGGTCGGTCCCGCACGGCGGGCCCAGAGACGCATGACGAGGCCAACCAGACCGGTCAGGGCCACGATCTCGACCGCTGCACCCACGAACGAGTGCGTGATCCCGCGATGGTAGACCAGGTACTCGCCCCCGGCGCGGGGCGCCCACGAGGTCGGCTTCAGCAACAGTTCGGCCCAGTCCGGGGCGTTCCCGGCGATCGCGCCGACCCATCCCGCTGCCGGCAGCTCGCGACCGGCGACGGCGCGACCCAGCGCGGCGCCAACCAGGGTATGGGCCAGGTTGTCCATGACGTGCTCAAAGCTAGCATCACCCTAGCCGGGGCACTCCCGGGCCGATAAGTTTGCCCCCCACCCGCGGCCTGCGAGAGGGCGCCATGGGTTACGAACCACTCCCCGACCGCCGTACCAGAGGCGATCGACGCCAGCTCGACGACCGTCGCTCCGGCGTCGATCGGCGGGAGCCGACCGATCGGCGAACGGTGAACACGCCTGTACCGAGCGAGCGCCGCGCAGCCGGCGAGCGTCGTGGCGGCGGCGAGCGCCGCCGGGCGGTGCGGCGCTCTTTGGCGCCCCGCCGGCTCGTCCCTGACCGACGCGCCAAGGGAGTCGCGCCGCGCCTTACCTGAAGCTGATCGATTCCACGACGCACGCGGTGGCCATCATCCCGACCCCGCTGCGGGAAAAGCTCGGGATCACGCCGACGCCGTAGGCCCCCCCGCCGTCGCCCGGGCGACGACCTCGCGGATCACTCGCTCCAGGATCGCGAAATCGAACGGTTTGGTCACCGTCGGGACACCCGACTCCTTGAGGAGTGCGGCCGTGTCCGGCGCGAACGTGTCGCCGGTGCTGAACACGACCCGCGGCACGAGGTCCGGCCGATCCCGCTGGAGCCGCTCGAGAAACTCCCGTCCGCTCATCCCGGGCATGCGCACGTCGGAGATGATCACGTCGAACCGACGTTGTTGCAGCACGCGCAGCGCTTCTCTCCCGTCCGAGACTCCTTCGCCGCGGATCCCGCGGCGGTCGAGAAACCGCAGCAGCGCGTCGCGCAGCGCGGTCTCGTCGTCCACGACGAGGACGGTGAGCTCGCCGGCACCCGCAGCGGTGAGTGGCGGCGCCTTGGGCCGGGGCCGGGATTCCTCGCGTGCGTCGCGCGGCAGCGTGACCGCGAACCGGGCCCCGTGCCCGGGCTCCGACTCCACCCAGATCCGGCCGCCGTGCTCGCGGGCGATCCCGTAGCAGATGGAGAGCCCGAGGCCGGTGCCGACGCCCTCGGGTTTGGTGGTGAAGAACGG
>Ga0209471_1001214_pt1 | contig 15628 bp, 16 predicted proteins | sample GraSoiAngelo_128_FD_185885 | JGI IMG/M metagenome (GOLD analysis project Ga0209471, IMG submission 185885) | Grasslands soil microbial communities from the Angelo Coastal Reserve, California, USA - 14_0927_12_20cm (SPAdes) (version 2) | ecosystem: Environmental > Terrestrial > Soil > Grasslands ...
AATTCGGCAATCGCATCGGTTCTCGCGTCCGCGTGCACACCGGTTGCTTTCTCGAGCTCACGACGATCGACGACGACGTTTTTCTCGGCCCGCACGTGGTCTTCACCGACGACCCGCACCCACAATGTCCGGCGTATCTCGACTGCGTCAGGGGCGGCGTCGTCCGTCGCCGGGCGCGTATCGGAGGCAACAGCACGATCCTTCCCGGTGTGGAGATCGGCGAGGACGCGCTCGTCGGCGCGGGAAGCGTCGTGCGCCACGCGGTGCCGGCGCGGACGGTGTGGGCCGGGAATCCCGCCGTGCAGCTCAAAGAGGACATCCGCGATCTCGCGTGCTTTGTCGGCATCTACCCGCATGCCTACGCGTGGCTCAAGGATCTTCCGGAGCGGGTGAAGGTATGAAGGAGACCGAAGCGTTATGACCGCAGTCGCCACACAGGAGATCCCTCTCGTCGACCTGAAAGCGCAATACGCGACGATCCGCGACGAGGTACGCGCGGCCATCGACGACGTGCTCGAAAGCATGCAGCTGACCATCGGCCCGAATGTCAAGGCCTTCGACCAGGAGTTCGCGTCGTACATCGGCACCAAGCATTCGATCGGCGTGGGCAGCGGCACCGACGCTCTGCAGCTCGCGATCCGCGCGTGTGGCGTGTCCAGCGGGGACGAGGTCATCACCGTGTCGCACACGTTCTTCGCGACCGTCGAGGCGATCCTGTACGCGAACGCACGCCCGATCCTCGTCGAAGTCGACGAGAAAACGATGCTGATCGACCCCGCTGCCGTCGCGGCCGCGATCACACCGCGGACGAAGGCGATCATCCCCGTCCACCTCTACGGTCGCGCCGTCGACCTGAAGCCGCTGAAGCAGATCGCTCAGGACCGGAACATCACGATCATCGAGGACGCCGCGCAGGCGCACGGCGCGCTTCTCGACGATGGGAAGAAAGCCGGCTCGGGTGGCCGCGTGAACTGTTTCTCGTTCTATTGCTCGAAGAATCTCGGCGCGTACGGGGAGGCCGGGAGCATCACGACGAACGACGATCGGCTCGCCGAGGAGCTCCGCGCGCTACGCGAGCACGGGCAGTCGACCCGTTACTACCACCCGGTCATCGGCTACAACGCGCGCCTCGATGAGATCCAGGCCGCGATCTTGAGGATCAAGCTCCGCAAGCTCGAGGAATGGAACGCCCGCCGTCGGGCACTCGCGCGGATGTACGACCAGCGTCTCGCGGGCTCTGGCGTCATCGTGCCGGAGATCCCGTCGGACATCCGCCGCCACGTCTTTTACACGTACACCATCCGCGTGCCCGGTGGCCGGAGGGACGACCTGCGCAAGTACCTCGGCGAACGAGGCATCGGGACGCAGATCCACTATCCGGTGCCGATCCACCTGCAGCAATCGGCGGAGTTCCTCGGTTACCGCAAGGGCGACATGCCCATCACCGAGAAGGTCGCGTCCGAGGTCCTCTCGCTGCCGATGTTCGCCGAGCTCACCGAGCAGCAGCTCGAACGCGTCGCCGATTCGGTGCGGGCGTTCATGAAGGGCAATTGAACCTCTTCGGGGGTCCGAAGAAGTACCGCCAGAAATATCGCGCGGTGCCGCGAGCGCCCGGCGACACTTCGCCGCCTCTTGAGCCGATGCTCGCCGATGCCCTGCGCAAGGCCGGGATGGACCCGGACAAGTTCAAGGTCGAGGCCTTCGAGGATGGCGAGGCCGCGCCTCCGATGGCGGCGATGTTTCCGTCCGGCGTGCGCCTCGAGCACACGTTCGCGTTCGACACCGTGAACGGGGCGCTCAGCGCCATCGAACGCATCGTCGACGAGGACGTCGCGGCCCGGATCTCGAGACAAGGCGCGAAGTGGGTCGTGGTCTTCGACGGGCCAACCGATCCGAGCATCCCCGCGAAGAACGCGCACGAGCAGCTCGCTGGCCGAGTCTCCGATCTCGGCGGCGAGGACCGCGGATTCAGCCATCTGACGATGAACGTGACGAACTACGAGACGAAGAAGGAAGGCTGAGCCGACGCCCGAGTCAGCAAAGCTGACGCTTGTTGTTCGCGACGATGACCGATGACGAGCAAAGCGACGCGACCGGTCGACTCGACGGCTGCCCGCCTCGACCGGGGGAGAGCAACGCAGGACCGGACCAGATCGTGACGCTGGCCACGAAGTACTGCGCGCCGCTGGGACTATCGCGCTCTAGCACCGAGCGCGGAGGCACGTAGATTCGCACCAGTGGAATTCCTTCTCGTCCTTCCGGTTCCCGGCTCGTCCTACCGCGACCTCGACGAGTTCCGGCACCTGGAGGAGCGGGTCTCCCAGGCGATCGGTGAGACCGGACGCGTGGACCGCCACGACGCCGGCGCCGGCGAGACGGACTTCCTGATCTTGACCAAGAAGCCTCTCGAGGCCTACGACGCGCTCCAGGGCTTCGGCGACTTCGACGCCCGACCCGAGCTCCGCGCTGCATATCGGACGACTGACGAGCACGAATACGAGGTTTATCAGCGCGACTCGACCTTCCACTTCCACATCGCCTAGCGCTCTACACGCAGCGAGCCGGCGCAAGAAGCGACGCGGGGTGGCACGGGGGAGCGGGTTGCGCGCGAGCCGCTCACCGGCCGCGTCAGGAGCGATTGATCCCAAGTGGTGGGGAGCGGACCGGTAGGCGAGCGCGCGACCCCGACCCCGGGACAGGACCCCGCGTCGCTGTCTGGTGTTGGAGAGCGCTACGCCCGCTTCATGAATTGAATGCCGTCGGCTCTGCGTTTGTAGCCCATCGTTTCGTTGATATGCAGGATCGGCGTGTTCTTGAAGTCGTTGTCGGTCCGGATTCTGTCGACGCCCAATGCGATCGCCTGCATCACGGTCTCGTACTTCAGGGCGCGCGCGATGCCCCGCCCGCGTCCCGCGCGGGCGACGCCGGTCCAATCGGTCGAGACCACGCCACGCTTCGGCGGGTAGGAGAGGATCGAGACACCGAGGATCGCGTCGCCATCGCGGGCGATCCAGATGCGGTCTTCACGGAGGCCCGGTGAGCGCATCCACTTCATGAAGTCGTCGAACGTCGTCTCGGTGAACGGCTGGGTCGTCGGGATGTCGCGGATGGCCTCTTCGCTCATCCGCCAGAGCTTCTTCCATTTCTCGGGGTCGGTATCGCGGTCGACCGTGAGGACGCGGATCTTCCCCTCGCGCATTTTCGCGCGCGACTCGGCTGCCATCGCCTCGAGCTTCGCGCGATTCGCGACGAGGTCGAGCTCCCAGAAGCGCTGGCGGCGCTCTTCGATGTACCCACGCTTTCGCACGACGCCGGTGCGAAGCGCGTCGTCCTCCCAACACCACGCGGTGAAGGTCTTGGTGCCGTCTGCCAGCGAGCGCTCCTCCATCGCGGCGAAGAGCGCGTCGATACGCGCCGCAGTGCGATGCGCAGGCATGAGGTCACCGGTGATGTTGCCGAAGCGCTTCGGGGTCTTCCAGAGCTCGTGGCGCTGGTGTGCATAGGCGACGCGCTCGCCGCCGACTTCGCCGATGAACCGTTCGATCTTCGCGTTCTCCTCGGGGTTCCGCCAGTAGTGCTTCAACGTCACGGGGTCGCGGGCATCGTCAGGACGGACGGCGGTCTCCAGGTCGGCGACGAACTCCACGTCCGCCAGTTTCGCCTCTCGAAGAGTCATGTCCGCCGCTTTCACTTGCGAAGCCTCCCCAGGACCTTGTCCCGCGCCACGATGGCGAGCTGCTTCAGATACTCACGGACCTCGCGTCGGCCAAATTTCGAGGCGCCGAGCTCGCGGTCGCGAAACGTGTACGGGATCTCGACGATCCTCTTGGTCTTCGCGCGCGCAATGACCTCGAACCCGATCTTGAAGCCGATGGCGTTCAGGTGCACGCCGTCGATCGCGGTCCGGCGCACCGCGAAGAATCCGCTGGTGGCATCCCGCACCGGGACGAGAGCGTTGCCCATCAGGCACGCGACTCGCGACACGACGCGGCGGCTGAGGGGCCAGTCCATCGTCGCGCCGCCTTTGACGTAGCGGCTGCCGACCGCGAGGTCAGCGCCGTCGTCGATCGCTTTCACGAGCGCGGGGACGGTCTCCGGCGGGTGCGACAGGTCGGCGTCCATGACCACCAGGATGTCGCCGCGCGACTCGTTGAAGCCCGCGATCACCGCCGAGGCGAGTCCCGCTTTCCCCGCGCGTCGCACGACCCACACCGGGTGCCGCGCCGAGAGGCGGTTGGCGACCTCGGCGGTCCCGTCCGGCGAGCCGTCGTCAACGACGACCAGCTCCCAGGTGTGCCCGGACATCGCCGCACCCAGCCGCTCGACGAGCGGGGGGAGCGAGTCGGCTTCGTTGTAGGTGGGGACGATCACGGAGATCACGTGCGCCGATAGTCTAGGAACGGTGCGTGTGGCCATCGATGCCCGCCATTTGCAGACGGTCGCGCGCGTGCGGGGCATCGGGCGCTACACGCGGAACCTCCTCGCGGCTTTCGCCCGCCAGGCGCCGCCCGATGTGCGGTGGACTCTGCTTCGTCTGCGGAACTTCCCGCCCCCGGATCCCGGGCTCCTTCCGGCGCACGACGACATCGCAACGTCGCGGCTGCGCCGTCCCGAGCTCTCCATGCTCGCGCTCGACCCGCTGCTGCTCTCGCTCGAGCTCGGAGGCAGGGGCATCGACGTCTATCACTCGACGCAGCTCTCACTGCCGGCGCGGCGCCGGTTTCCGGCCGTCGTGACGATCCACGATCTGGCTCCGTTGCGCTGGCCCGCGCACTATCTCCGGCTTCCGTACGCGCGTCTCGGCCACGCCTGGCAGTACGCGCTCGCCCGCCGTGCGGACGCGGTGATCGCGGTGTCCGGAGCGACGAAGCGGGACGTCGTCGAGCGGCTCGACGTACCCGAGGAGCGCGTCATCGTCGTCGCCGAAGCGGTCGACGCCGAGTTCGATCCGCCGCCGGCCGGGGATGGTCGAGCCCTCGCCCGTGTTCGATTCGGCGTGCCCGCGCGCTACGTCCTCTACGTGGGGCAGTTCGATCCACGCAAGAACATGCGCGGACTCCTGCGTGCGTTCGGCGCCGCGGCGGATCGCGACCGCGACCTTCGGCTAGTGATCGTGGGAGAGCTCGGGAAGCTCTCGTCTCACCTGCATGAGGCTCTCGAAAGCGAGCGGGTGCCGCGCGACCGCGTGATCCTGACCGGGTTCGTGGACGAGCCGACTCTCGCCGCGCTCTACGCCGGAGCGGAGTGTCTGCTGCACGCGGCGTTTCTCGAAGGGTTCGGCCTCACCGCTCTCGAAGCGCTCGCCGCAGGGACCCCCGTGGTCGGCTATGCCGGCGGCGCGGTGGCCGAGGTGGTCGGTGACGCCGGCGTCCTCGTCCCGAGCGGCGATGAGGACGCACTCGCGAATGCGCTTGGCCGCTTTCTCGACGATGACGCGCTGCGCTCCGGCCTGCGTGCACGTTCGCGCTCGCGGGCGCGCGCCTTCTCATGGGATCGCGCGGCGTCCGAGACGCTCGCCGTGTACCGCAATGTCGCCCGATAACTCCCGTACAATTTAGGTCTCCAGGTATGGCCCGCCGCATCCCACTTCCGCGTCTCTCTCGCAGGCAGCGCTCCGCGCGCTGGCAGCGGGAGCGCCGCCAGCAGGCGATCATCGTGGTCGCCTTCTCGGCGGTGCTGTTCTTCGTCCTGGGTCTCGTGGCCTGGGGCGCCAGCTCCAAGTACTACACGGACAACCTCAAGGCTGTGCTCACCTTCGACGGCCGCACCGTCGCGACGCGCGACTGGGCGAGGGAGAAGGCATACGAGCTCTCCCGCTTCTACGTCGAGTACGGCGTCCCCGCGGGGTATGAGAACGATCCGCAGATCGCTCAGCAGAAGGCCTCGTTCGACCGAGGCGCGCTCGACACGCTCGAGGAGTACCTGATCCTGGACCGGCAGTCGAAGGCGGATGGGATCACGGCGACGCCCGACCAGGTCGACGCGCGCTACCAGGAGGACTTCAGCCAGTTCCGGAGCCGTCACATCCTGATCACGGTCGACAAGACCGCTCCGGACCAGGCCGTCGTAGACGCCAATGCGCTCGCGAAGGCGACCGCGATCCGCGATCAGCTGCGTCAGGACCCGAACAATCAGGACCTGTGGAACCAGATCGCCAAGGACTCATCGCAAGACCCGGGAAGCGCCGCGTCCGGCGGCGAGCTCGGTTGGGTGGGCAAGGGCCAGTTCGTAAAGCCGTTCGAGGACGCAGCGAAGGCCCTCGCGATCGGGCAGGTCTCCGACCCCGTGAAGTCGGACTTCGGCTATCACATCATCCAGGTCGAGGAGCGCCGCGGCCCCGCAGAGAACGACGTGGTGAAGCGGTGGCTTGCGAGCGGCTTCACCGTTGCCGACATCAAGCGGCACGCCCAGCACGATGTGCTTCGCGATCTGTTCACCAAGCGCCAGCAGGCGAGTGTCGTGTCTCCCACCGCCCAGGTGCACGTCGCGATGATCCAGGTCACAGCGCCTCGCGCGGGGAGCGGCGACCTCCAGTCGTTCACCGACCAGATCAAGAAGATCACCGATGTCGGCAAAGCGCTCGATGCGGGCACCGACTTCGCCCAGATCGCGAAGCAGTACTCCGAGGACTCCGCCACAAAGGACAACGGCGGTGACATGGGCTGGATCGCTCGCGGCATGATCACCGACCTATCGGCCGAGAAGGAGCTCTTCACCGTCGACACTGGAAAGGTGAGCCAGCAGCACAACTCGCTGACGACGACGACCTGGTACAAGGTCATCGAAAAGTCCGACTCGCGTGACCTCGACGACACCCAGAAGAAGACGATCAACGACAACGCCTACCAGTACTGGCTGAACCAGCAGAAGAAGGCTCACGATATCGTCCGCCTCATCCCGGGCCTCGAGTTCGAGTAGCACGGCGGCGCTCGCCGCCGTCCTCGAGCGCTGGCCCGCCGGCATCGATCTCATTCCGGCAAGCCGCCTCGATCGGCACGCGCTGTCGACGCTCCGCGCGGTCGCCATCGCCCTGGACGCACCCGTCGATTGGGCGGTGCTGCGTGGACGCTATCCCGCCTCGCACCCGATCACCTTGATCGAGCCGGACCGCGCGAGCACCATCGCCGACGCGGAGCAGGACGGCACCGGTGCCGCGCGCTTCGTGGTTGTCGCGCCTCTCGACCCGCTCGCGGATCTCGCCTCGGTGCCGACGGTGATGCGCATCGTGGAGCGGCTTCGCGCGCCGGACGGCTGCCCCTGGGACCGCGAGCAGACGCACGCGTCGCTGCGCCCGCACCTTCTCGAGGAGGCGTACGAGACGCTTGCCGCTCTCGACTCCGGCGACCCCGCGCGGCTCCGCGACGAGCTCGGCGACCTGCTCCTGCAGATCGCCCTGCACGCGCAGCTCGCGCGCGAGGAGGGGACGTTCGAAACGAACGAGGTCGCGCGCCGCCTGAACGAAAAGCTCATCCGCCGTCACCCGCACGTCTTCGCGGGGACCACGGTCGCGTCCGGTGGAGAGCTGCTCGCGCAGTGGGAGCGGATCAAGCGCGAGGAGCAGAACGGCGACGCTCGCAGCCTTCTCGGCGGGGTCCCGCGCGAGCTTCCCGCGCTCTTCGCCGCGGAGCGCATGCTCGAGCGGGCCGCGCGGGTCAAGCTCGAGCCGCCGCGTCTGGACCTGCCGCTCGACATCGACGACCAGGAATTCCTCGGCGAGCTGCTGTTCGACGTGGTCGCGGCGGCACGCGAGGCGGGGTTCGACGCGGAGACCGCCCTCCGCGACGCGAACGAGCGCTTCGCGGCCCACGTTGGCCGCGTCGAGGCGCGCGCCGCCGCCGACGGCCGCGCCCTCGAGTCGTACGCTGCCCCCGAGATGCGCCGGATCTGGGACGAGACCGCGTGACCTTCGCGCGGCCGGACGGCCGCACAGCGACGGCGCTGCGCCCGATCACCATCAACGTCGGCGTCTCGAAGTTCGCCGAAGGATCGGCCGAGATCTCCTTCGGCGACACCAAGGTGCTCTGCCTCGCGACGCTGCAGGAGAGCGTGCCGAAGTTTCTCGAGGGCAAGGGCACCGGGTGGATCACCGCCGAGTACGCGATGCTGCCGCGGAGCACGCCCGAGCGCAGCCAGCGCGAGAGCATCGCGGGACGGCCGGGCGGCCGGACCTTCGAGATCCAGCGGCTCGTGGGCCGAGCCCTCCGCGCGGCGATCGACCTCAAGGCGCTCGGCCCGCGGAGCGTCATGGTCGACTGCGAGGTCATTCAGGCGGACGGCGGGACGCGCACGGCCGCCATCACCGGCGGCTTCGTCGCGCTCGTTCACGCGGTGCGCAAGGTCAAGCCGTCGCCGATCGTGCGCAACGTCGCGGCGGTCTCGGCGGGCTATGTGAAAGGCGACCTGCTCCTCGATCTCGCGTATGCGGAGGACTCGATCGCCGACGCCGACGTGAACGTCGTCGCGACCGGGGAGGGCCAGCTCATCGAGGTCCAGGGCACGGCCGAGGGCCGGCCCTTCTCGCGCGGCGACTTCGATCGCGTCCTGGCCCTCGCGCTCGACGGGATCGGCCAGCTCATCACGGCCCAGCGCGCGGCGCTTCGCTAGGGAACGCCGGGCGCCCCCCGCGCGTATATAGGCAGATGGGACCGCTCGGCTGGTGGGGCCGCCTTGTCTACCGCCGCCGGTGGCTGGTCCTGGTCCTGTCGCTGCTCACGGTCGGCGTGTCGGCCGCTTCGCTCCTTGCCGGCGGACAGCTTCGAAACGTCGAATTCCGCGACACGGAGGCCGGCCGCGCGAGCCAGCTGATCCGCGACGAATTCCCGCCGGTGGCGGGCTCTCCGGTCGCCGCGACGTCGTCGTTCGTGCTCATCTTCACAAGCACGGAAGGCTTGCCCGCCACGGATCCCCGCTTCATCGACGGCATGCGGACCGCGCTCGGTCCCCTGCGCGCGGATTCGCGGGTTGTGTCCGTCCTCACGCCGGACACCGTGGCCTCCGCGTCAGCAGCAGGCCTGCGATCGAAGGACGGCAAGCGCGCCCTGGCCAATGTCACGGTGAACGGGACGACGACGGAGGCCGAAGCGTTCTTCCCACAGCTGCGCGCGCTCGTCCACACGGATGCGTTCGAGGTGCTCGCGACAGGAAACATCCCGCTGAACGGCGACATCGACGCGGCGCTCGATCGGGATCTCCAGCGCGCGGAACTCGTCTCGCTGCCCCTCGCCTTCGTGCTGCTCGTCCTCGTGTTCGGAAGCGCCGCCGCGGCGCTGCTCACGCTCGGTGTGGGCGTCCTCGTGATCGTGGCCGGTCTCGGCGCCACGTTCGCGCTCGCTCGCGTGATCGACGTCTCGCAGTATGCCCTCAACATCGTCACGCTCATCGGTCTCGGCGTCGCGATCGACTACTCGCTCTTCATCGTGAGCCGTTTCCGCGAGGAGGTCGCCCGTGGCAGGAGCGTCGAGGACTCGGTCGCGGTCAGCCTCGCGACGGCGGGACGGGCGATCCTCTTCTCGGGGATCACGGTCGCGATCGGCCTCGCGGGCATGCTGTTCTACCCGGGCACCTTCCTCGTGTCGCTCGGCGTCAGCGGCTCGCTCGTGGTCGCCGCGGCGGTTCTCTACGCGCTCACCTTCCTTCCCGCGCTCCTTTCTCTCCTGGGGCCGCGCGTCGGAGCGTGGCGGCTTCCGCTGCCTCGCGGGCGGAGCGGCGGCGGCATCTGGCACTCCATCGCGACCAGCGTGATGCGGCGACCAGTACTGGTCCTCGTGCCGACCATCGCGCTCATCGCGATCGCGGCGTCTCCATTCACGCAGCTTCGCCTCGCGTCGGCCGACGCGACGATCCTCCCGCCGACGATCGAGTCGCGGCGCGGTTACGACGTGCTCGTGAACGAGTTCCCCGGCCAGGGCCAATCGACGGTCACGGTCGTCGCGCGCTTCGCGGACGATCCCCTCTCGCACCGCGCCGCTCTGGACGATCTGCGCGCTCGGCTCGCGGCTCTTCCGAACGTGCTGCGGGTCGACATGCCGCTCAGCCCCACGGGGCCGCACATCGCGCTGCTGTCCGTTCGGACCGCGAGCACCGCGCAGAGCGATGAGGCGCGCGCGATCGTGCGGGCCGCTCGGGCGCAATCGCTCGAGGGCGGCACCGTCCTCGTCACGGGTCAGACCGCGTTCGACGTCGATGCGGTGGCGTACCTCGTCGAGCGCACGCCGATCGCGGTCGGGTTCGTCACGCTGACCACGATGCTCGCGCTCTTCTTCCTGTTGGGGTCGGTCGTGCTGCCGCTCAAGGCCGTAGCGATGAACGCGCTCTCGGTCAGCGCGTCATTCGGCGCGCTCGTGTGGATCATCCAGCAGGGCCACCTCGCGAACGTCCTCAACTTCACACCGCAGTCGATCGAGCCGAGCCTGCCGGTGATCATGTTCTGCATCATGTTCGGGCTCTCGATGGACTACGAGGTGCTTCTGCTCTCGCGCATTCAGGAGGAGTACCGGCGCACCGGCGACAACGTCGCGGCGGTCGCGATGGGCCTCGAGCGGAGCGGCAGGCTCATCACCGGGGCGGCTGCGATCATGGTGGGCGTCTTCGTCGCATTCGCCCTCGCCGACGTCGTGATCATCAAGTCGGTCGGCATCGGGCTCACCATCGCCGTCCTGCTCGATGCGACCCTGGTCCGCGCGCTCGTTGTCCCCGCGACGATGCGCCTCCTCGGCCGTGCGAACTGGTGGGCGCCGTGGCGGCTCGGACGCGGCCTGCATCTCGAACCCGCGAGCGCGACCATGGACGTGTGAGAGGCGGCTCCAAGGACAGACACCGGATCCTCCTCGGCTCGTCGAACCCCGGCAAGCTCCGCGAATATCGCGAAATACTCGGCGGTATCGACATCGAACTCGTCGCGCCGGGCGATCTCGACCCCGTTCCGCCCGAGCCCGATGAGAACGCACCGACGTTCGCCGAGAACGCATCCTCAAAAGCGCGCGCGTACGCAGCCGCGAGCGGGCTGCAAACGATCGCCGACGACTCGGGTCTCGAGGTCTACGCCCTGCGCGGCGCGCCCGGCGTGCGCAGCCGGCGGTTCTTCGGCGATGACGCCGCCGCCGAGGAACGCAACGCCAAGCTCCTCGCGCTCCTCGATGGCGTGACCGATCGATCAGCCCGGTTCGTATGCGTCACCGCGCTCGCGTCACCCGACGGTCACGTCGAATTGTTCGAGGGCGAGGTGCACGGCGAGATCGCGGAAGCGCCGCGCGGCGACGCGGGGTTCGGCTACGACCCGGTGTTCGTCATCGCGGGAGACGGCCGCACCATGGCCGAGCTGCCGTCCGCGGAGAAGCATCGGATCTCGCACCGGGGTCTCGCCGGCGCAAAGCTGCGCGCCCGACTGGCAGGCGGGGCATGACCCGCGCGGGGGTGATCCATCGCGTCGAGTACCTCGCACTCTCGCTCTTCCTCGTGGGCGCGGCGATCGCGGCGAAGGATCAGCTCGGCTGGGCGTTCTGGGTGTTTCTCCTCGCCCCCGATCTCTTCGGTCTTCTCCCGGCATCGCTCATGGGGCGGGCGCCGGCACGCGGATACCTGCCACCGCGCGGCGTGTGGCTGTACAACGTGTGGCATACGCTCACGCCCCCGCTGCTGATCGGTGTCGTCCTCACACTGATCATTCCGCTCGGAAGCCCGTTTCCGCTGCTCGGCTGGCTCATCCACATCTCCGTCGATCGCTTTCTCGGGTTCGGTCTTCGCGGCGAGGACGGAGGCCAGGGGATCCTTTAGCGGCTCAGCGCCACCCGGAGCCTTGCGACATCGCGATGAAACACGTCGTCCGGGACGGGCTTGCGGTGCGGGTCCGGCTGCATGAGGCCTTTCGCGGGCTGACCGGGGCTGTCGTCGGTCACGTACCGGGGGACGATGTGAGTGTGCAGGTGCGGCACGGTATTTCCGAGCAGTTCGAAATTGAGCTTCGCGGGTTGGAAATGCGACTCGAGCGCTCGCGCGACCTTCAGCACTTCGCGGACGTAGGTGGTCGCATCGGCGTCAGTCAATTCGGTGAGTTCGGCGATGTGGCCGCCGCGCCAGATGACGATCGTGTATCCGGGTTGGCCGATATCTCCGCGGACGAGGTAGGCATCGGAGACGCGGCCCGCGAACACGCGCGCGTTGCCGTGCGTCTCGTCGGGCCGGCCCTCGGCGCACATCGGACAGCCCTTCCCAGCCTTGCGCTCCTCCCAATCGGCGTCCCACGTCCGCGTCACGTCGGCAACGGTAACGTCCCCGCGTCGTACACGAGATTTCCGTCATCGAGACGTGCCGCGTCCCAGAGCCTGTGCGGCTCGCTCTTCCCGGGCGCGAGAAGGTGCGTGACCAGCCAGCCGTCGACGGTCAGACGGTCTGCGACGAGGCGGCGATGGCACCGCCACCAGAGCGTCTCGGCGCACATGAACGCGGCACGTGATCCGCGGGCCAGGGAGACGAGGCGCTCGTAGCCGCGCGCGAATTCGTCGGTGCTCATGTGGTCCGCGTATCCGCGAAACGCGGAGACGCGGAGCGCACGATGCGGCGAATCCGGACGCGTCTCGCGACGTCCGCCGAGCGAGGGCAGATGCTCGTAAGCGATTCCCGCCTCGCCGAGCGCGGCCGCGAGGGCCTGCGCGCCGAACTGCGGGTGCCGCCTCGAGCCCGGCTGCGAACGGATATCCGCGAGCGCCTGGATGTTCGCGGACTGTAGCGTTGCCACGAACTCCTCCAGCGACCGCGCGCCGTGGCCGACGGACCAGATCTCCACCAATATCAGTGTGAAAGACTCGAGCCGTGAGCGACGTTGCGATCCGACGGGTCAGCCCCGACCAGCACGACGCGGTCATGCACTACTTCGATTTGGTCGCGTACGCGGACAACCCCAACTGGTCGAGGTGCTTCTGCATGGAGCGGCTCGTCGACGACTACCCGTCGCGGACGAAGGAGCAGAATCGCGCGTCGCGCAGCGAGCTCCTGCGCTCCGCCAAGGCGAACGGTCTCGTCGCCTACCGCCTCGGTCGCGTCGTCGGCTGGTGCCACGCCGCACCGAAGTCGGAGCTCAAGAGCGTTCCCGGCGAGCCTGCGAGCGACGTCGGCGCGATCGTGTGCTTCGTCGTCGCCCCCGATCAGCGGCGTCAGGGCATCGCTACGCAGCTGCTCGATGCGGCGGTCGAACATCTGCGGTCGCGCGGGATGAAGATCGCCGAGGCGTACCCGCGGGCCGGCGACGTCGAACCGTCGCGCTGGGTCTGGTCGCAGTACGTCGGTCCGCTATCGATGTACCAGAAAGCCGGCTTCGAGATCGCCGAAACGCACGCTGGCTTCTGTATCGTTCGCCTGAAGCTATGAACGGCCGCGTGATCTCGCTCCACGTCCGCACGGAGAAGCACGGCACGCCGATACCCGTTGCCGAGGCTATCGGTCGGGTCGGCGGCGGGATCGAGGGCGACGTTCACGCGCACCGCGAGACCCGCGCCGTGCTTGTCGTCGATCGTTCCGCGCTCGACGCGCTCGGCCTCAAACCAGGCGATCTTCGCGAGGAGATCACGACCGATGGGCTGCCCGACGTGACGAATCTGCCTGTCGACACCGAGCTCCGCATCGGCGCCGCAACGCTCCGGGTGAACGGGCCGTGCGAGCCCTGCACGCATATCGGCGAGCTGCTTGGCGTTCCGGATCCCGAGGCCTTCCGGCAGTCGCTCCTCGGGCGGCGCGGTGCGTTATGCACGGTCGTCACCGTCACCGCGCCGATCCACGTGGGTGATCCTGTCGAGGTGCTCGTGCGCGCCTAGCCCCGGCACCAAAGCGCGACCATTCGAGCGCTGTTCCGCAACCTTTCCCTCGCCTAGTCTCGCTTTGTGAGCGACCGCGTTACCTCGTCCGCAGCAGCAGCGTCGGAGGACGAGGCTTAGTCGCAGCTGCTCACACCGCGAAGCGACAAAGGCCTCCCGAGAGCGGGAGGTCTCTTCATTTACAGGGGGAAATGTGGCGAGCGAGCACGATGCCTGTGCGCTGGTCGCGGTGGCGCGGAAGGACGCGCGGCCGGCGCGTGCGGTTCTCGAGCTCGTCCTCCACGGGATGGCCGCGCTCGCGCACCGCTCAGGAGTCGTCGACGGCGAAGGCGATGGCGCCGGCCTTCTGACCGACATCCCCCGCGCACTCTGGGCGCAGGAGCTCGAGCGCGCGGGACATGACGAGAGCGCCGTAGAGCTCGAGCGCTTCGCCGTCGGTCATTTCTTCCACACGGATCCCTCCGAGGTCGCGACGATCGTGGCGATCCTCGCTCGTCGTGGCGTCGAGACGCTACTCGTCCGTGCCGAGACGACTGATGAAGCGGCGCTCGGTCCTCGCGGGCGCACCGAGGCTCCGCTGTTTCTCCAGCTTGCGCTCCTCGCGCCGCGTGGCGCCGCGCTCGGATCGCGCGCGCTCTACGAGGCCGGCGTCGACGTCGAGCGCGCGACGACCGCGACGGTGGTGAGCCTCTCGCGTCATACCGCGGTGTACAAGCTCCGCGGCGCGGGCCATCAGCTCACGTCCTACTTTTCCGACCTCGCCGATCCCCTGTTCGCCACGTCCGTCGCGTTCGGTCACAACCGCTACGCGACGAACACGTCGACGAGCTTCACGCGCGTGCAGCCGTTCCCGGTGTTCGCGCACAACGGCGAGATCAACACGATCAGCCGACTGCGCGAGGAGGCCCGCGCGCTCGGCCTGCCGCTGTCGCGGGACGGGAGCGACTCGCAGGACGTCGACGCGACCATCCGCGCCCTCGTGATCCGTCACGGCCTGACCGCGGTGGAAGCGATCGAGCTCCTCTTCCCTCCGATCGTCAACGAGATGAAGCGGATGAGCGCCGAGCTCCAGGATGCGTACGTCCAGGGACGCGCGGTGATCGGACCGATCGCGCAGGGGCCGGCCGGGATCCTCGTCCGCGTCGGCGACACGTGCGTGTTCGGCGTCGATGCGCTCGGCCTGCGACCGCTGTGGCACGTGGAGACGGAGGACGAGCACGTCTTCGCGAGCGAGCGCGGGTTCATTCCGCTCGAGAAGTACGTGAGCGACCCGGTCCCGCTCGCGCCGGGGGAGCGCGTCGCGCTCCGGCGCGATCGAGGATGGCGACTGCTCGACCAGGGCGCCGTCCGCGAGCGCTTCCTCACGGCCCGCCGGCTGCGCGGCGTCGCGATGAACGGGCTTCGCTCGCACCTCGTCGCCGGTGGACCCGCCGAGCCGCTGGGCGGCCTGCCCCATCAAGGGCCCCTACCCCAGGGCGCCGGCAAGCGCTGGGAGATCGGCACGCCACCTGACGAGATGGACGACGTCTCCGTCCGCCGAGAGCGGCAGTTCGCGGCGCTCGGCTTCGAGCCAGACGACCTCCGGATGGCGACGTTCATGATGCAGACCGGGAACGAGCCGATCGGCTCACTCGGATATGACGGACCTCTCGCCGCGCTCGCTCCGCGCGCGAACCTCGCCGACCATCTCCACGAGACCGTCGCCGTCGTGACGAACCCGGCCATCGACCGCGAGCGCGAGATCGAGCACTTCTCAACGCGCGTCTTGCTCGGACCGCGGCCGGCTCCGCACGCGCACGACGCGAGGCGCTGGATCGAGCTCG
>Ga0209471_1001215_pt1 | contig 15616 bp, 17 predicted proteins | sample GraSoiAngelo_128_FD_185885 | JGI IMG/M metagenome (GOLD analysis project Ga0209471, IMG submission 185885) | Grasslands soil microbial communities from the Angelo Coastal Reserve, California, USA - 14_0927_12_20cm (SPAdes) (version 2) | ecosystem: Environmental > Terrestrial > Soil > Grasslands ...
AAATGATCAGTAGCGGTCCGCGGTCGGGGTTCTTAGTGTCGACCTTTGCCTCCGTCCACGGATTGAGGTTGGCGGCCGCCGCCTGAAAGAGCGGTACGCCGGACGTCGGCACCGAGAAGGTCTTGTACAGGTCCTTGGCCTCATCCTCGCTGACGGCGTTGGCGAAGGCGTAGCGGAACTGGTCGTAGGTGAGCGGAATCGCGCGGTTGCGGTTCAGCGGGTTGCCCAGTACGGGGGATGCTGACTTCAATGCCGAGAGCGGGAGCGGCAAAACACCGCGGAACGGCGCCGGGTCGATGGCAACCGAAACGGCCGCGAGGCCACGACCGGCGATGATCTGCGTCAGCAGACCGCCGAAAGAGTGGCCGATCACAACCGGCTTGGTTTTCAGCTGCCCGATGACGTCGGCGTAGTGGTCGGCCACCTGCGCAATCGTCTTGTGCGCGAAGACCTCGGGGTGGGCTTTCGCTTCCTCCACGGTCGGCGGGTCATCCGGCCATCCCGGCGTCAGCGGCGCGTAGCCGGCCTCTTCGAAGACGGCGGCCCAGCGGTCCCAGCTACTGGGCAGCAGCCAGAGACCGTGGATGAACACGACGGGCGTACGTCCGCTCTCGTTAGCTTGGTCGACCTGGTCGGCGGTAATGCGGGAAACGGTATCGATCATCGCTACCCTCCTCTCTTCTACGACCCGGGATTGCTAGGAACAACCCTACACGTCCGTGGCCGGGGTTGCAGAGGGCAACTACGTCTTGGCCGGCCTGAACTCCATGATGACGATGCCCGAGCTGAACCTCTTGGTCTCGGCGAGGTCCAGGACCCGCCTAGCGTTGCTCTCAGTGAATAGACGTTTGCCCGACCCGAGGACGACCGGGTGCAGCATGAACCGGTAGAGATCGATCAGGTTCTCCTTCATCAGTGCGTTGAAGAGCTGCCCGCTCCCCGAGAGCAGGAGGTCGTGACCGGGCTCCCGCTTGAGCCGGCGAATCTCTTCCGCCAAATCCCCCTTGACCAACTTCGAACCTGGCCAGTCGACCTTGTTCAGCGTCGACGACACGACGTATTTGGTCATGGTGTTCATCTTTTCGCCGAACTCGCCGGTGCCCTTCATGTTGGGCCAGGCGGACGAGAACCCTTCGTAGGTCTTGCGTCCGAGGAGCAAGGCGTCACTGGCCTGCAGCTCAGCCCATTTGAACTGTCCCGCCTCGTCATTGAAGAAGGGGCCTGACCAGTGCCCGGGCTCCTCGAATACACCATCGAGTGACAGATACTCCGTTGCCACGAGCCTCATCTCTTCCTCCTTGAATGGGTGGGCTTTCCTGCTAGTACATCGAACGGGCCGAGGCCAAATCGACAGCCGGCCTTACCCCGAACGATTCCTGCCCTATCGCCTGCTAGTGGACCGATTGCGGCCGAGCAATTGCATAAAGATCAGGAGGCTGCTCACCAGCAACGCGGGCACATAGATCGTGACGATTACCCAATTCACGCCAAGCGCATACGTGAACACGTTGAATCGCATCGATTGGATGATCGCGTTCACCGTGTCGAGCATCCCGACGATGACCATCAGCCAGACTAACGCGATCGCCCCTGAGAAGCGGTTTCGGAGGGCGACCAATGCGACCAGGGCGAGGAATGCCGTGATCAAGTCGCCGTATCCAATCATCGTCCGGAATTCAGTCGGGACACCTGCGCCCACTGCGCCCGGAGCCAGAATGGTCCCGCCGACCGTTCGGAAGGCATGGATCCACAGCAGGGGCACCAGTGCCACTTCCCGAGGCAGCCGGGACAGACGCGGCACGACATACCAGAATGCGATGAACAGATACGCGAGCAAGCTCAGCGTGAACTGAATCGAAAAGAGGACGATCGGTTCCACTCGCCTACGTTACCGCAGCGGGAAGGGCAGCGGCCGTCAGTCTCCTATAGTGCAAGCCAGGCATGCGGACACCAAGCGAGGAGAGAATGCGCATGAGAGACGAGCAGGGCTTATCCAGCCCAGGGGCAACGAAGATTCGGCTCGAGCGAACGTATCCCACATCGGCTGAGCAGGTGTGGAGGCTGTGGACCACCAGTGAAGGGATCGAGTCGTGGTGGGCACCTGACGGCTTCACCGCTAAGGTCAGCAAGCTCGACCTCCGACCGGGTGGCGAACTCGTTTACACCTTCACAGCGACGGCTCCAGAGCAGGTCGAGTTCATGAAGAACGCTGGGATGCCGCTGACGACCGAGGCGCACAAGACCTTCACAGAATTGACGCCGCCAAAGCGGATTGCGTACACATCGGTGGTGGATTTCGTTCCTGGCGTCGATCCGTATGACCAGCTGACAGTCGTGGAGCTGACTCCGAGTGGCGACGGGGTGCGCGTGGTGATGACCGCCGACCCCATGCACGATGACGTATGGACACAGCGCTTAACCATGGGGCGCGAGAACGAGCTCAACAACCTCGGGAAGGTCATCGAACGGCTAGCTGATCGGAAAGGGTAGCTGCCACCAGGCCGGCAGGTCATCGATCGTTATCGCGGTCACCCACTTGACCCACCAGTAGCCGCGGCGGTCGGGTGCGACGATCCGAACCGGGAAGCCGTGCCCCGAATCGAGCGGCATTCCCCCGAGCCTGGTCGCGATCAACAGCCGACCGGTCTCCTCGAGCGCGAACCGGCGATCGTACCCGGTGAACGACCGCGCGTGAAGACTCCCATCCCCCCTGCCCACCGCCAACAGCCGACTCAACCAGACACCCGACCAGTCCTGGGTCGAATAGAAACCACCAGTGCAATCGAGCGTCGCCTGCACCCGGTCATCGAACGCGAGCAGCTCGGCGTAGGTCCAGTCGCGCAGCGCGCTCCCAGCTCGTACGGTCAGGCGCCAGGTCGCCGCATCGATCAAGGGCACGCTATCGAAAAGCCACTGGGTCACGGGCAGCTGCGCCGGTTGCAATGAGCCGTACTCGTACGACCCGGTGAAGCGCCGGGTTGACCCGGGAAGGCTGAGCAGTCGGACCGCAACTTCGCCGGCCCCATAGGCGAGACCGGCGCTCGCCGCCAGCGTGCCCGCCCGGAGGAGACTGCGACGCGAGAGGTCGACAGCGCGCATTGGGATTCGGCGGGCGATCACGTGCCAGGCGACGAATGGGATGGCCGCCAGCGCCGTACCGACATGGATCTCCATAGGGCTGAACGGCCCGATCGACAGCAGGAGGCCGGTCGAATGCAGAATGCCGGCGAGCACCGATGCGATCACCAGCCCTGTGAACACCACTGACGCCCACCATCCGGGCCGCCGCCGCCGGATGCCATGCGCCGCGATGACGGCCTTCCACGGCGTGAGCGCGACAATCGCGTAGCCACTCACCGCATGGACAATCAGCGACACGCGCGATGGGGCTGTGCTGTAAAAGAACGCGATCCATCCGGTGGTGAAGGCGAGGCCAAGGAGGACGAACAGCGCCAGGTTCGTCCAGCGTCTCATGACGGCTTCGCGCTGTTGACTGTCTCGAGCAGCGCCGGCAGTGGCATCGCCTCCAGCGACAAGAGGCGCAGGTCGGCCTGTGTTAGATCGAGGTCGATCGTCAGCAGGTTGGGCACCACGACGCAGTAGAGCCCGGCGGCTTTCGCAGCGAGGATGCCGTTGCTCGAATCTTCCAGCGCAATCGCCTCGTCAGGCTGCACACCGAGTCGCTGCAACGCCGTCCGGTAGAGCTCAGGATCCGGTTTCGTCCGCTTCACGTCTTCTCGACAGACGATGGCGTCGAACTGGCCGCCAATGCCGAACCGCTCGAGATGCTCCATCACCCACTTGCGGGTCGAGCTGGAGGCGATCGCCCTTTTGAGCCCGAGCTGGTGCGCCATCGCCAGGTATTCGACAACCCCGGGCAACAGCTGCTGCAGTGCGGTCGACTCCGCGTAGTAGAGACGCTCCAATGTGTCCAGGGCGGCTTCATCGAGGCGCTCCCCGATCCGGTCTCCCAGCTCCTGCACGGGATCGAACGAACCGGAGGACGTGCCGATGATGGTGAGCCAGCGATCGAGAGGCAGCTCCTGGCCATGCTCGTGATAGATCCGTTGCCAGGCTCGAAAGATGGGCACCTCCGTGTCGACGATCAATCCGTCGAAGTCGAAGACCAGCGCCTTGATCCTGTTTCCCCTCGCTCTCGCCGTCTTCGGTCTCTTTCCCCTCCCCCCTTGCGGGGGAGGGTCGGGGTGGGGGGTCTTCATTTTGTTTACAGATTGCGCTGAAAGAACTCGAGGAGGCGGCGCTCCATGTCGACGCGGTCCTTCTCGGAGCGCGGCATATGCCGCTCGTTCGGGTAGATCAACGACTCGAAGGGCTTGCCCGCATCGATCATTGCCTGCATCAGGCGGGCGGTGTGGCGGAAATGGACGTTCTCGTCGATCATGCCGTGCACCACGAGCAGCGGGGCGCGCAGCTGATCCGCGTAGGTCAGTGGCGAGCCCAGCCGGTAGCCGTCGGGGTTGTCCGCGGGCGTGCCCATGTATTTCTCGGTGTAGGCCGTGTCGTAGCCCTGATAGAACGTGACCGGTGCGCCGGCTACGCCAGCCTTGAACACATCCGGGGCCGTGAACAGCGCCATCAATGTCATGAAGCCGCCGTAGCTCCAGCCGGTGATGCCGACGCGCTCGGTATCGGCGAAGCCCAGCGTTCCGAGCCAGCGCACGCCGTCGACCTGGTCTTGTACTTCAATCTGGCCCATGCGCCGGTTGATCGGCGCCTCGAACGCCAGTCCACGCCGCGCCGAGCCGCGATTATCGACCTTGAGAACGACAAAGCCGTGCTGCGCCAGCCACTGGGCTCGCAGATCGACCGTCTGGGCCCAGCTGTCATTGACCATCTGCGGCCCAGGGCCGCCGTAGACCTCGACGATCACCGGCGCGCGGCCCCCACCCTGACCCTCCCCCGCCGGCGGGGGAGGGAAATGAGGCCGGTACACCGCCGCGTGCAGCTCCACGCCGTCTCGGGTTCGAAATTGGTGGAGCTCCGGCGCTTGGAGATCGAGGTCGACCCGAGTTGACTCGTGGAGGACATGTTGGGGCGCCCCGGTCATGCTCCGCACCGTGATGCTGGGTGGGTGTTCCCGGTTATCCCAGACATCGACGAAGCTGGAGAAGTCCGGGGCGAGAAGAACTCCGTGCATGCCCGGCTCCGGCGTCAGTTCCTCGGGTTCCCCGCCGTCGAGCGACACGCGGTACAGGTGACGCTCGAGCGGGCTCGTTCGCCAGCCGACGAAATAGAGCTGCCGGCGCTTCTCGTCCAAAGCCACGGTCGCCTCCGCCGGCCAGTCGCCGCCGGTGAGCTGACGGATCAGCTTGCCGTCCGGCGCATATAGATATAGGTGTCGAAAGCCGCCTCGCTCGGATGACCAGGTGAACTCACCGGTCGCTTCGACGACGCGCAGGTCGTTGTGAAGATTGATCCAAGGCTCCAGGTTCTCGACCAGGATCGTGCTAGCCCCCACCCTGCCCTCCCCCATGGGGGGAGGGGAAGGGTGCGCCTCCCCCAAAAGGGGAAGGAGAGAAAAGGCGCGAAGCTCGAGGCGCGTCCAGTCCCGAGAGAGCCACTGGACCAGCAGGCGACCATCGGGATGCCAATCGACTCGAGCGAGATAGCCTTCCTCGACACCAAGATCAATGAAGATCGTTCGCCCGGACGCCACCGATACCACCCCGAGCTTGATCCGCGCGTTCTCGGCACCGGCAAAGGGGTACCGGTGCTCCTCGATCTGCAGCGGTTCCTTAGCCTGATGCACGATCGGGTAGATCGGGATGTGCGACTCATCGACCTGCTCGAAGGCGACCAGGTCGCCTTTTGGCGAGGGCCAGTAGCCGCTCAATCGGTCGAGCTCCTCCTGGGCGACGAACTCCGCCAGCCCATTGGTGGCGTCCGGGGGGTGCGTGGTTAGACGGCGGTCGCCGTCTTTGTCGATGGTCCAGACATCGTTCTCGCGAACGAAGAACACCCGGCGGCCGTCGTCGGTGATCTTAGGATCGATGACGCCGCCGCCGGTCAGACGGCTCACCGTCCCCTCCGCCCAACGGTAAAGCTCGCCTCGCAGCGGCAGCAGCATGACGTTGGCTTTCTCGGCCCAGAAGTATTCCGTGATCCCGGTCTCGCGCAGTCGAAGGCGTTCCCGCCGCAGGGCCTCGTCGCGCGAAATATTTTCCTCGGTGACCGCCTCACCCGGGGCGGACAGCCAGTGCTCCCGGCGACCGCTCGTAAGGTCCAGCCGCCACAGGTCACGAACCAGATCACCGCGCTCGCTGAACAGGTAGGTGATGAATTTCGAGTCGGGCGTGTAGCGCAGCCTGCCCGGAATCGCCAGGCCTGGGCGTGGATAGCGCGCCACCAATTCCGGCGTGAGCTGACTTCGTTCGGCAGTTTTCATGGCGCAAACCTGAGCTTAAACTGCGGAGATGCTGATCAAGGCCTGCTTGAACGGCAGCCGGCGGGCGGAGGAACACGAGGCGCTGCCGCTGTCGCCGGCGGCGCTCGCCGACGACGCGCTCCGATGCCGGCAAGCGGGAGCCGGCGCCGTCCATATCCATCCGCGCGGCACGGGTGGTGACGAAACACTCGAGCCCGATGCCTGCGCCGCGGCGATCGAGGCGATTCGCGAGCGCAGTCCCGGCCTCCCGATCGGTCTGACCACCGGGCTATGGATTACGGGCACGAGTGCCCCGCGCCTGGCGCTTATCGAACGTTGGACGGTGCTGCCGGACTTCGCCTCGGTGAACTTCTCAGAGGATGGAACCGACGAGCTCTGTGCCTTGCTGGTCGCCCGTGGAATCGCGATCGAGGCCGGGCTGGGGTCGGTTGCGGACGCGCGGGCCTTCGTCGATAGCGCCTTCGTCGACCGCTGCCTGCGCGTTCTGGTCGAGGTCGAGCCAGGGACGAACGATCCGATTCGCGCCGCCGCCGTCATCGGGCGGGTGCTGGAGGGCAGTGGCATCCGCCTGCCGCGTGTGCAGCATGGCCATGATGCCGCCTCCTGGCCGTTGCTCGAGGACGCGGTCGCCCACGGCTACGACGTCAGGATCGGCCTGGAAGACACCTTGCTGCTGCCGGATGGAACGCGGGCTCCCCGGAACGCCGACCTGGTGGCGGCGGCGGGCAGGGTGGGAGCGCCTAAAGGGTCGGCTTCACGACGGTGACGATCTTGCGCTCGAGGTAGGTTCGTCGCGCCGCCGCGTCACCTAATTCGCATGCCCCATACCACCCGGCTTTGGGTGGGTTGAAGGGACGGGTGACCAGGTATCCGCAGGTTTGCGCCGGTGCCAGCGGGCGGTCACGGCTGTCCATCGGGCGAAACGTCATTGGCGCGAAGACCGCACACCGATCGAATCCCTCGGGGAATGGCCGCGGCCACGGACACTCATCGGCAGGCCGCGACGAACCATTGGAATCTCCGTCGTTCAGCGGCGACGTTTTCAAATTTTTTGCCCTTCGAGATGCTGCTCAGCGCATGCATAGCACAGGTCGACCCACCGGTCAACCGCAAAAATCCGCGCCTAAAATTGCCCTGCCTGGAACCGCTTACTCCCTGCTCGACGCCGCCCACAAGTTGATGCCGCTGTCGGTGGCGTGACGGTCGATTTCCCGGAGCTCCTCGGTGGAAAAATCGAGCTTGTCCAGGGCGCCGACATTCTGTTCCAGCTGCGTCACGCTACTGGCGCCGACCAGGGTCGAGGTCACCCGCGGGTCGCGCAGCGTCCACGCGAGCGCCATCTGCGCCAAGGTTTGGCCGCGCCGTTGCGCCATCTGGTTGAGCGACCGCACCTTGCCGAGCGTCTGTTCGGTCAGTAGCTCCGTGGAGAACGACCCGGCGTGGCTGGCCCGCGAGCCCGCCGGCACGCCGTTCAGGTAACGGTCGGTCAACAGGCCCTGCGCCAGCGGGGAGAAGGTGATGCAGCCGATGCCTTCCTTGCCAAGAACGTCGAGCAGGTCAGGCTCGATCCAGCGGTTCAACATCGAATAGGACGGCTGGTGGATCAGCAGCCGCGTCCCCAACTGGCGCAGGATGGCGACCGCCTCTTTCGTCCGGTTTGCGGAGTAGGACGAGATCCCGACGTAGAGCGCCTTGCCGTGCCGGACGGCGGTGTCGAGCGCCCCCATCGTCTCCTCCAGTGGCGTCTCCGGGTCGAATCGGTGCGAGTAGAAGATGTCGACGTAGTCGAGTCCCATCCGCTGCAGGCTCTGGTCCAGGCTGGCGAGCAGGTACTTGCGCGAGCCCCAGATCCCGTAGGGTCCCGGCCACATGTCATAGCCGGCTTTGGTCGAGATCACCAGCTGGTCGCGGCGCCCCGCCAGGTCGCTCTTCAGGATGCGGCCGAAATTCTCCTCGGCCGAGCCGTAGGGCGGGCCATAGTTGTTCGCCAGGTCGAAGTGGGTGATGCCAAGGTCGAAGGCGCGCCGGATGATGGCCCGCTGCGTCTCGATCGGCCGGTCGCCGCCAAAGTTCTGCCAGAGCCCGAGCGACATGGCGGGCAGCAGGAGCCCGCTCCGGCCGGTCCGCCGGAAGGGCATGCGGGTGTAGCGGTCGCCGTCCTGCATCATGTCCATCTCGTCCTATCCCCCTGTGCCCTGGAATGAGGTCGCCCCTGTCATGAAGGCGACCGCTTCGGTCATCGTATGCGACCTTGGGGTGATGGTCGCCACTCGGCGGCCCAGGCGCATCACGTGGAGCCGGTCGGCGATCTCGAACACCTGCGGCATGTTGTGACTGATCAAGACGACCGGCGTTCCACGGGCGCGGACGGCGCGGATCAGGTCTAGCACCATTCCCGACTCCCGCACGCCGAGCGCCGCCGTCGGCTCGTCCATGATCACGACGCGGCTCGCGAACGCCGCCGCCCGCGCGACGGCAACGCCTTGTCGCTGGCCGCCAGACAGGGTCTCGACCGGCTGCTTCATCGACCGCACATTGATCTTGAGGTCGGCGATATGCGCCCGTGCCTCACTCAGCATCCGGGGCCGATCGGTCACCCGCAGCAGCGAGCCGACGATGCCGGGACGGCGCAGCTCACGCCCGAGGAAGAGGTTCTCGGCGATGTCGAGCGCGGGCGCCAGCGCCAGGTCCTGGTAGACGGTCTCGATCCCGCTCTTGCGAGCTTCGAGCGGGTTGCGGAAGTGAACCGGGGTGCCGTTCAACAGGATCTCGCCCTGGTCCGGAACGATGGCCCCCGACAACGCCTTGATCAAGGTCGACTTTCCGGCCCCGTTGTCGCCGATCAGGGCCAGGATCTCACCCGGTAGCAGGTCGAAATCCGCGCCGTTCAGGGCGGTGACCACGCCGTAGCGCTTGACCAGTCCGCGTGCCTCGAGGACGGGGACCCGGACTTCGACGGCGCTCACGCCTGCCTCCGCCGCGACAGCTGGTCGACCGCGACCGCCAGGATGACGAGCACCCCCGTGATCAGGAACTGGTAGATGGCGGCGACGCCCAGCAGCGTCAGCCCGTTGCGGAAGATGCCGACGATCAGCGTGCCGACCAGCGTGCCCAGCACACTGCCGCGCCCACCGAACAGGCTGGTGCCGCCCACCACGACGGCCGTGATGCTGTCGAGATTGGACGACTGGCCGGCCTGCGGATCACCGACCCCGGTCCGCCCCACCAGCACCAGCGCGGCGATGCCGTCGAGCAACCCGGCAATGATGTACACGCTGAGCAGGACGCGACGCGTCCGGACGCCGGCCAGCCGCGCCGCATCCGGGTTGTTCCCGGTGGCATAGACATGCCGTCCACCCACGGTGCGCGTCAGCACGAACCAGGTCACGACCGCCAGCGCCAACGCCAGCACCGCGCCATAGGTGATGGTCGTCCCGGCGAATCGAAAGGTGTCGCCAAAGAAGACGAGTGGGTCCGGGAGGCCGGCAATGGTCTCCTCGTTCGAGACGATGTGCGTCAGCGCGAAGGCGATGTTGAGGGTGCCCAGGGTGACGATGAACGGCGGCAGCCGCAACGAGGTGACCAGCACGCCGTTCAGCACGCCGAAGGCGACGCACAGGCCGATGCCGAGCGCGATGGCGAGGAACGGGTTGAGGTGATAGGTCACCGCCAGCCGTGTCATGACGATGGTGCCAAAGGCCATCACCGCGCCCACCGAGAGGTCGATGCCCGCCGTAAGGATGATCAGCGTCTGGCCGATGGCCAGGATGCCGACCACCGCCACCTGTTGGGTGATCAGCGAGAGGTTTTCCGAGGTCAGGAAGCGGTCGGTCCGGATCGTGAAGAAGAGCGATGCGAGCAGGAGCGCGATCAGTGGACCAAGCGTCGAGACCAGGCGGGCACGTGCAAGCGCGGCGCCGGGATCGCTGCTGGCATCGCCGAAACGAAGCCGGGCTAACAGGGCCGGCCCGCCCTTAGAGAGCGGGCCGGCCGGTCCTGGTGTCGTCGATTAGCCCCAGCAGTTGTCGAGGCCGAAGGTCGTGTCCTTCGAGTCGACGCCACTGACGGGCTTGTCACTGATGAGCGTCACGCCGGTGTCGGTGTAACCGGAGACACGCTTTCCATTCTTGGCGAAGTCGACCCCGGCGTCAACGCCGAGGCTCGCCATCTTGAGTGGGTATTGCTGCGAGGTGGCCGCGATCCGGCCATCCTTCACGCCGCCAACGCCGGTGCAGCCGCCGTCGACCGAGACGATCAACACGCCGTTCTGCTTGCCCCGGTTCTGGAGCGCCTTGTAGACACCGAAAGCCGACGGTTCATTGATCGTGTACACCACGTTGATCCCCGAATCCTTGGTCAGGCAGTTCTCCATCTGCGTCTGGCTATCCGTCTGGTTTCCACCACCGTTGGCGACGCAGACGATCTGCGAGTCGCCGTCGCTGATGCCATAGCCCAGCAAGAAGCCGTCGTGGCGGAGCTTGCCGACCGTGCTCCCCGGCGCCTCGTCGAACATCGCGATCTTGATCCCCGTCTTGCCCGCTTCGGCGGCCTTGGCGTACTGGCCGATCAGCTGGCCGGCCTTCTTATTGTCGGTGGCGAACAGGGCGTCCGCGGCATCGACCGGGTCGGTCGGACTGTCGAGCGCGATCACGAGGACCCCCTGCGAGCGTGCCTTCTTGACCGCGGCCGTGACGCCCGCCGAGTCCGGCGTGATCAGGATCGCCTTGGCACCGGCGCTGACCATGTTCTCCAGCGCGGTCACCTCGCCGGCGGCGTCGGACGTGTCCTTGCCGGCGCCGGTCATCAACACCGCGCCCTTAAGGGCGGCTTCGCGCTCGGCGCCCTGCCGCATCTTGACGAAAAACGGATTGGCATCCGTCTTCGTGATCAACCCCACGATCACCGGTTTCGGCGATGCCGCCGCCTGGTTCCCGGTGCTCTCGCCACAGCCTGCCACGACCAGGGCCGTGAGCATGCCAACCGACAGCACCGACGCGCGTCTAAGGGTCCCCATCCTTACTACCTCCCTCAATTTTGCCCGGCTCCCCCCTCCGGGATGACAACGTTGTCAAAATAGCATATCCTGTTGGGAAGCGCAAGGCGAGTTCGCCGTTCGCCTTGCAGCCGACGACGAGGGGTGTGATGGACTAACGTTGACAACGTCGACAGGCGCCCAGCGGGCTCGTGCGCGTGCCACCATGCGCGACGTCGCCGCCCTGGCCGGTGTCAGCCTCAAAACCGTGTCCCGGGTGATCAACGCCGAGCCTGGCGTGTCCGCCGAGCTGGCCGCCCGGGTGAGCTCGGCCATCGAGCGGCTCGAGTACCGCCACAACCTCCAGGCCAGTAGCCTGCGCCGTGTCGACGGCAAGAGCGCCACGATCGGGGTGATCCTCGAGGACATCGCCAACCCCTTCTCCTCGACGCTGCATCGGGCGATCGAGAACGTGGCGGTGAAGCGCGGCGTACTGGTGCTCGCGGGCAGTTTGGAGGAAGACGCGGCGCGCGAGCGCGAGCTGGTGTCGGCGTTCGCCTCGCGCCGGGTGGATGGGCTCGTGATCATGCCCGCGAGCCATGACCACAGCTATCTCCTCAACGAGCGCAAAGCCGGGACCGCCCTGGTGTTCGTCGACCGGCCGCCGGCCTTCCTCGACGCCGACACGGTTCTCACCGACAACCTGGGCGGCGCTCGACGGGCCATCCAGCATCTGGTGGCGCACGGGCATCAGCGGATCGCCTACCTCGGCGACCTGCAAAGCATCGACACGGCGGCGCTGCGGTACCAGGGCTACCGGGAGGAACTGGACGCCCAGCATCTCCCGCTCGACCTCGAGCTCGTCCGGCTCGACCTGCGTGGTACCGAACCGGCGGAAGCAGAAGTAACCAGGCTCCTCGCGCGACGCCCGGCACCGACCGCGATCTTCGCGGCCCAGAATTTACTTTCCATCGGCGCCTTCCGGGCCCTTCGGCGGCTGGGACGGCACCACCGGGTCGCGCTGGTCGGGTTCGACGACATCCTGCTCGCGGATATGCTCGACCCCGGGATCACCGTCATCGCCCAGGACCCGGCGGCGATGGGAACGGCTGCGGCCGAGCTGCTCTTTCTCCGCCTCGATGGCGACCAGTCGCCCACCGCGCACCGGGTCATCCCGACCCGTCTGATCGCCCGAGGCTCGGGCGAGATCGGACCGTGATCGTCGTCTGCGGTGAAGCCCTGATCGACCGGATTGGGGGTCTCAACTCCCCTGGCGGCGGACCGTTCAATACCGCGAGAGCACTCGCTCGCCTGGGCACCCCGACGCAATTTCTTGGACGCCTATCGACCGATGCTTCTGGCCTCCAGCTCCGCGAGCTCCTCGCCGCCGACGGCGCCGACCTCACGATGACGAGCATCGGTCCCGAGCCCACGACCCTGGCGATCATCGAGGTCGACGGCGAGGGCCATGCCGCTTACCGCTTTGTGAGCGAAGGAACCTCGGCGCCAAACCTCACCAGTCAAATGGTGCCGGTATCCTTCGCCCCCAGCGTCCATGCGCTGCACGTCGGCACGCTCGGCCTCGTGTTCGAACCCATCGCGACCACGATCGCCGGGCTCGTAAACCGCGAGCACACCAAACGGCTGGTTATGGTTGACCCGAACATCCGTGAGCCAATGCTGCACGGCGCGGACGGCTACCGACCACGCTTGGATCGGATCATTGCCCAGAGCACTATCGTCAAGGCGAGCGATGCGGATGTAGCCTGGCTCTTTCCCACCCTTCCCTTTCTTGAGGCCGCGCGCGCGCTTCTCGCTCGTGGGCCACGGCTCGTAATCGTGACGTTGGGAGCCGAGGGGGCAGTTGGCATCAGCATGGACTCCGAGGTGAAGGTTCTGGCTCCGGCAGTGCAGGTCGTCGACACCATCGGGGCCGGCGACGCCTTCGGGGCGGCACTGTTGGCATGGCTACACGACCACAGCAAGCTGAGCCGAGACCTGCGGCTCGAACGCGACGAGCTCCGCGGGGCGCTCGAGTTTGCCTGCCTCGTTGCATCCCTCACCTGTACCAGGGCCGGGGCCGACCCTCCGTGGAGCACGGAGCTCGACCCCAGGTGAAGGGATCCTTGTCCTAGAGCAGATCGGCAAGACAGCGCGTATCTACCCGGCGTGCTTCACCGCATCCTGGCACCAGGCGTACAGGGCGTCATACATCGGTGTCTCGAGTCGAATCTTCTCGTGGTCGTTCGCACCATGAGCTAAAGCGAAGCCGTGCGCGATGGCCTGTAGCCCGGCCGACTGCGGCACGATGTTGATATCAGCCGAGACATCCGCCCCGTGGACAATCTTGGCGAGTCTCTGCAGTGCTGGGTCGGTCAGTTGGTACTTGACCATGATGGACTCGAAACTGCACCGTCCATCCACATGCCCCAGCTCAACGCCCTCGACGTCGTAAGGGATGGCTCCGTCTCGCTGGGCTACCGCCAGGACCTCCTCAGCCGGGACGAAAAGGAACTCCCCGTCCCTATCAATGAAGCGCCTGATCAGCCAAGGACAGGCAATCCGGTCGACGTTGGCATTCGTCCGCGTGACCCACTTCATTCTTGAACCTCCCTCTTAGTCCCCCGACACTTCAAATAGAGCTCCTCGCAGATCAGCCGGCCACGAAGGAGGCGATCTCCATCGGCGATATCGGCATCTCTTAGGTCATTGAAGGCGTCCGTCAGCGCGGCCATATCCTCCGTCCTGTCTGAATCGAACGGCAGGTCGATCGCACGGACGATTTCTCCCATTCGGCGCAGCGCCGGGTCGCGCAGTTCGTAACTATCGAGGAGGACCTCGAAGGTACAGCGACCCGCGTGGTGCCCGAGTTTAGCTCCGCGCATGTCAAAGGGGATTGCGTCCAGGCCGCTGACGTCCGTGTTGCGGTCGACGAAGACGAAGGTGGCGCCCGGATCGATGAACCGCGTAATCGCCCAGGCCGTGGCGATCCGGTCGACGTGAACCTTCGAGCGCGTGACAAATCGCATTGGCGTCAGCTCCCCCGGCGCAAGGGCGAGGCTCTGGCCAGCCGCTTTGCTCCCTGCTGGGCGCCCTTCCTGAGGTTCGCTCGCCGTCGGATCCGGGCCTCATCCGCATTGCGGAGTTCGCCCACCGGGAGCACCCAGGCGTCGCCACCCCAGTCGGTGATATCTTCAGCGATCCAATCGATCTGCTCGTGGAGGTCCTCCGAGTACGACACGATGGCGGCGCCGGGAGTCAGCGGAACGGCACCCATCCGTCTCAGCCGCCGCCAGGCCGTCACCCTGGGGGTGCTAATTCCCGTCGGCAGCCGCCAGATCAGAACCAACCATCTGTACATAGGGCGGACTCAAATATTGTAACCTAGGTTGCGTCCGATGCAACCTGGCATTGGCGCTCTGGCTTGCCTCGCCTCGTAAGCTCACGGAGTGTCGGCGCGAATAGCGGCAGCAGTTCTGGCGGCTCTGACACTCACCGCCTGTGCGTCCTCAACGGCACCCCCCGGAGGGTCAGCGACCAGTAGCGCATCGGCTTCGCCCCAGCCGTCGCCGAAGCTCACGCCCTATACGCCCGCCGACTTTGCCACCGCGCTTGCCTGGGCCCCGGATGGACGGCTCTTCTATGCCGAGCGCTCGGGCACGATTCGGACGTTCGATGGCACAAACCGGCGCGTTTTCGCGACCGTGTCTCCCTCAACGGACGGGGAGCGCGGACTGCTCGGGCTCGCCCTGAGCCCAACCTTCGACAAAGACCACTTTGTCTACGCCTTCTACAGCCGCGCCGACAACCTGCGCCTCCAGCGCGTCGTCCGCTGGCACGATCAGGGCGGGGCAGGCACCAGCCTGACCACCATCGTCGATAACCTGCCGGCGGGATCGGACTGCTGCCACAAGGGAGGCCGGCTCGCCTTCGGTCGCGATGGCAAGTTGTATGTGACCCTGGGCGAGAATCACGCCGCGTCCGCGGCGCAGAATGCCTCGGACGTGCGGGGCAAGATCCTCCGCTATAACCCGGACGGGACCGTCCCGCCAGATAATCCATTCGGCTCAAGCAATCCCGTGTGGGCGATTGGGCTGCGCAATCCGTTCGGGCTGGCCTTTTCGTCCGCGGGCACGCTACTCGTGACGGACAACGGGCCATCCGGCGACGCCGGGACTCCAGGGAGCGGCTGGGACGAGGTCGACCTGGTGGCCCGCGGCGGCAATTATCAGTGGCAA